>Ga0187880_1001312_pt1 | contig 19978 bp, 20 predicted proteins | sample June2016WEW_19_4_FD_132998 | JGI IMG/M metagenome (GOLD analysis project Ga0187880, IMG submission 132998) | Peatland microbial communities from SPRUCE experiment site at the Marcell Experimental Forest, Minnesota, USA - June2016WEW_19_40 | ecosystem: Environmental > Terrestrial > Soil >... | reverse complement strand
GCTCGCTTCCAAGCGAAGAATCAGTTAACCATGAACAAGAGCCAGAGGGTAACACCCTTCTGGCACAACGATACCCGTTCTCGGGTAACAGTTACTTTTGGCGCACGGCGTATGCGCTGCACTCCCTGCGCACATGGTAAGTTTTCATCTTACCCCAACTGCCGGGGTCGGTTGTGCTTCTGCCTGTATGCGGGCATTCTTGCTCTTGGGAAAGCAGGCGGGCTGCCACTATCGAAAATGCGAAAGCCGCGGCTAATGCCAGAATGAACAAAATGGGACATTTCACCGTCCAACGAAGGGATGAAACTGAAAGCTCACGGTCGGCGGCCATTAGCCAAGGGCCAGATTTGGAAGACGCAGGCGGCGGATATTGAGATCGTAGCGCTGGGCAAGGAGCTCATCCGCTACAGGATAACCAGGCAGTTTGGACTGAAACGAGTCAGCGCGCAGATCAGCGGCATCGAGGCCATGGCCAATTACCTGGAAACCAACGAGGCACGCCTAGTGCAAGGTCCCTCAACCAATTGATTCTCCTCTGATTGCTGCTGCCAGTCCGAAGTGGCTGCTGCCGCCGAGGCGCGCAGGAGGACAGTGGCCGCCGCCGGAATGAAACTGCGGTAGCCGGCTTTCTTTCAACATTGTCTTTTTGCCTGCGGCCGACCGATTCCGCTTGCCGAACCCGCTTTTCCAGCAGACGATTCTGTGCGGAAGCACCGTCTGTTTTCATGGACACAACACTATCAAGACTGCGGGTGTGGCCGCTTTGGCAGAAGTCGAAGCGCCTCGCTGTTTCAGCGGTACATGAAGATTCTGCCACGGGCGCGCGCGCGGACGAGTTTTGTCAGGCGCTCTTCCGATGCCTGGGCCGGAATTGTGAATTCAGCAAGGAGATGTGGCTCCTGACTGAGCTGCGCACGACCCAGTTGCGAGCGATTGCGGCCAGGGAAGCGGCCTCGGCCGACCTGGTTATCATTTCCGTTCACCATGCGGAAGCATTGCCCGACGAGGTCAAGAGCTGGATTGACCTGTGGCTTAAGCAAAGAAGCAGCCGTCCCGGGGTCCTTTCGGCTCTCTTTGACCCACTTTATCTGGGCACATCCGGTTCGATTCAAGCCTATTTGCGGGAGGTGGCTAAGCGAGGGAAGATGGAATTCCTGGCCCGCTCAGAGGAAAAGCCGGAGGACTAATCACGGCTCAGAACGCCTTCGAGAGAATCTATCCCGCAGCCTCGCAATCCTCTTGTTCTACCATGAAAAAAGCAGCCCTGCCCCTTCTCATCGGCCTGATCGCGCTGACCGGGTGCGCGCAGCATTATGTGATGAAACTCAACAATGGCATGGAGATCACCACCGCCAGCAAACCGAAGCTCAAAGAGGGCGTTTACCAATTCAAGGACGCCAAGGGCGAGGAGCATTTCGTGCCGGCGACGCGCGTTCGGGAGGTCGCGCCCGCCTCAATGGCTGAAAGAGAGGACAAGCCGCAGCCGATAAAGGCGGAGCCGCCGCCGAAAAAGAGGAAGTGGTATCTGTTGTGGTTGGGGTGACGCTCCCCCAGGGTCACCCCCTAGTTCGCGGCGAGGCTCAGGAGACGCCTCACCTGTGCGCCCGGGCGGTCACGAACTTCTCGACGTATTTCCCGAGCAGATCGGCTTCCAGGTTGACGGCATCGCCCACTTTGCGCTCGCGCAGGGCCGTCACTTCGTAGGTATGCGGGATGATCCAGATGCGGAAGATCTTCTTCTGCGCGGCGGCGACCGTGAGGCTGATGCCATCGACGGCCATCGAGCCTTTGAACACCACGTAGCGCATCACCTCTGGTGGAGCGGCAATGTCCAACACGTGGTCCTGCCCGATGCGCTCCCACCGCGTGATTGTCCCCAGGCCGTCAATGTGGCCGGTCACGAAATGTCCTCCCAAATTGCCATCCATGCGCAACGGTCGCTCCAGGTTGACCAGCGAGCCGGGTCTAGCAAACTGCAGGTTTGTGCGCTGCCAGGTTTCCTTCAGCAGATCGAATTGGACCAGCTTGGACTTGCCGCCTGAAGCCAGCTTCACCACCGTCAGGCAGCAGCCGTTGATCGCGAGGCTCGCGCCCACCTTTAACCCCTGGCCGCAGCGGTTCGCGCGCACCGTAAGCCCAATGGAGTTCGCCGTCGGCTTGATCCGCTCGACCGTGCCCGTTTCTTCAACAATTCCGGTAAACATGGCCACATACTAAATCCGAAACTTGAAGGCCGAAACTCGAAAGAAGCCCGAAATCCGAAACCCGAATCAACGGGCCACAAGCCGCGCGCTCAGCAACCAGTCGGGCCCAAGCCGCCGCCACTCCAAATCGGTCAGACTCAGGCTCTCCGCGAGCGTCCTCGCCCCCTCGCCGGCGACCGCTCGGCGCGAGTCACGCCCGCCCAGGATCTTCGGCGCATAAAAGAACGTGACGCGCTGCGCCAGGCCGTGCAGCAGGAACGAAGCGTTCACTTCTCCGCCTCCTTCGACCAGCAGGCTGGTGATATGTTCCGCCCCGAGCTTTTTCAGCAGCCAGCGCAGGTTGATCTTGCCATCGGAACTCGGTGCGACCAGCACCCTTACCCGTTTCGCCAACTCGGCCACGCGCCTTTTCGGGGCCAGCCTGCTCACCACAATCGTCGTGAGGGCCGCGCATTCATCGCTCGCAACCTTCGCCTCCAGCGGTGTCCGGCCCCGCGCATCCAGCACGATGCGACGCAGCTTGTGACCGCGGACTCTTGTCCCCCGCTTTCTCACCGTCAGACTCGGATCATCTGCCAGCACCGTGTTAATCCCCACCAGGATCGCATCCGCGCCTTGCCGCAGCCTCATCCCGTATGCCCGCGCCTTTTCGCCCGTAATCCATCTCGACTCACCGGAAGCTGTGCCGATCTTGCCATCGAGCGTCATGCCCGCTTTCACAGTGACAAATGGCGTGCGCCGGACAATCCAATGATTGAACGCTTCATTGATCCGCTCGCATTCTTCGGCCATCACGCCTTGGGCAATCGCGATTCCTGCCCGGCGCAGGATCTTGAATCCCCTGCCGCCATGCTGCGGGTTCGGATCAATCGTGCCGGCCACAACTGGTTTGATCTCGGCCGCCCGGATGGCCTCCGTGCAGGGCGGAGTGCGACCGTGCGTGCAGCATGGCTCCAGCGTTACGTACAGAGCGGCGCCTTTGACGTTGTGCCCCCGCTGCTGCGCGTCGCGGAGCGCCTCGATTTCCGCATGGGGTTCTCCTGCCCGGTGATGCCAGCCCCGCCCGATAATCTTGCCCCCTTTCACCAACACCGCCCCCACCAAAGGGTTGGGCGAGGTCGCGCCATAGCCCCGCCGGGCCAACCGCAAAGCCAGGCGCATGTACTGGCGATCGAGGCGCATCCGCGCTGTGTTCGTTGTCACCATGATCCCCACAACTTCTGTTTTCCACCTCGCATCTCTCTCGCGGTGGCCATCGGTGTCCATCTGTAGTCCAGCACCCCTTACTCCCCAAATAACGCCCCGGCGAACTGCTTCGCGTCGAACGGCTGCAGATCATCCGGCTGTTCGCCCAGGCCGATGAACTTGATCGGCAACCCCAGCTCCTTCTGAATCGCCACCACCATTCCCCCTTTGCTGGTGCCGTCGAGCTTCGTGACGATCAACCCGGACAGCGGCACAGCCTTGTTGAATTCGCGCGCCTGGTTCAATGCGTTCATGCCGGTCGTCGCATCCAGCACCAGCAGCACCTCGTGCGGCGCACCCGGCAATTGCTTGCCCATCACCCGATGCAGCTTCTGCAATTCCTGCATCAGGTTGTGCTTCGTATGCAGCCGGCCCGCGGTATCCACGATCAGGTAATGCGCCTTGCGCGCCTGCGCGGCTGCCACTGCGTCGTGGGCCACCGACGCCGCATCCGCCCCGTAGGCCCCCGCAATCACCTCCACGTTCAGCCGGTGGCCCCAATGTTTGATCTGCTCGATGGCCGCCGCGCGGAACGTGTCGCACGCCGCCAGCAATACCGTCTCCCCGCGCGATTGCACCAAGTGCGCCAGCTTGGCCGCCGTCGTAGTCTTGCCCGTCCCGTTCACGCCCACAATGGACACTACCGTCAATCCTTCCGGCGCTTGGCGCAGTTCGGGCTGGTTCGATGCCAGGCTCTTTTCCACCTCCCGTCGCGCGACGGCGAACACCTCCATCCCCGCGCTGCCCTGCGTTTCGTAGGCTTGCTTGACGGCGCCGACGATTTGGCTGGTCATGGGCATGCCGAGGTCGGCGGCAATCAGCGCAGCCTCGAGCTCCTCGAGCCCCGCGGCGTCCAGCCTGGGTGACCGGCTGACGATACGTTTGATTTCGTGCGCCAGCTTGCTATGCGTCTTTTGCAGGCCGGCCTTGAACTTGGTGAATAATCCCATTGCGTTGATGCGTGATGCGTGATGGCGGTCAGCTTCGTGCGTCGGCTGGCGGGAGCTTCATGGGCTCGCGTGCGGCACGGAGGCGGTTTTGATCTCCACCGCTCGCGCTTTAAGCTTCTCGACGTGCTGATAAGGCACCTTCACCGTGCCGATCAGCGGTTTGCCCTTGTTCATCCCGTGGCAATCCGAGCCGCCCGTCACCAGCAGGTGAAAACGGTCGGCCAGCGCCAGGTAACGCTCCGTCGTCACCGTGGAATGCTTGGTATGGAAACATTCAATGCCGTCCAGGCCGGCCTCGACCATACCTGGAATCACTTCGTCCGTGCGAATCAACCCCGGGTGCGCCAGCACCGCCACCCCACCCGCCTGGTGGATCAACTCGATCGCTTTCTCCCCGCTCATCTTGAACTTCGGCACCCAGGCCGGCCGGTTCCGCTTCAGAAACCGCTCGAACGCCTCATCCAGACTCCGGCAGAGACCCGCCGCCACCAGTGCCCGCGCCACGTGCGGCCGGCCCGGCGCGCGGCAGTTCGCCAGCGCAAATACCGCGTCGGCCGACAGCGGCACTCTGATCCGATTGAGCCTTTCCACCATTTCGCGAATCCGGTTTTGCCGCACCGCCTGGAATCGGGCGATCTCAGTTAACAGCCTGGGATTCCGCGTATCCATGCAGTAGCCCAGGATGTGCAGCTCGTTTCCCTCCTGCTCGGCGGTCAGTTCCGTGCCCGCGATGAACTCGATTCCCACCGCCTCGCACGCCCGCGCCGTCCCCGGGCAGCCCTCCACCGAATCGTGGTCCGTGAGCGCGATGGCCGCCAGCCCATGCCGCCGGGCTTGCGCCGCCAACTCCTCCGGCGCATACGTGCCGTCGGAAAAACGGCTGTGCAGATGGAGATCAGCAAACGCCATGCAACCTGGTGTCCCGCAACTCCGGCCTCATTTGACAATCCGGGCCGGCCGCATCAGTTCCCCCTTCACCTTGTCGAGGATGCCGTTCACGAACTTCCCGCTGTCCTGTGTCGAGAACTTCTTGGCGATATCCACCGCCTCGTTAATGCTGACCACCGGCGGGATGTCGTCGCGATGCAGCATCTCATAGATCGCCAGCCGCAGGACATTGCGGTCCACCGCCGCGATGCGATGCAGCTCCCAGTTCTTCGCGTGCTTCTTGATGACCGTATCCGCTTCGTCCCGGTGCTCCAGCGTGCCGCGGATAAGCGGATCGGCAAACTCGCGTATGGCTGCCTCCTCGGGTGTTGGCGGCGGCAACTCCGCCGGCTGGCCCCACGTAGCCGCCCCTTTGTCCTCGGCAATCGCCGCCGCCCGCTGTGACTCCCAAAAATGCTCCAGCGCCGCCAGCAGGTCCGCCGGCGGGTTCAGATCGTGCTGGAATAAAAACTGAACGGCGCGCTCGCGCGCCTCACGTCGTTTGCCCATGCATCAACAATGCCGCAGAACCCGATGCCAGGCAATGCCGTAGAAGTTCTTGCTACTCGCCTCTGAACGCCGCCACCGGAGTGCCGCATTCACGCCATTTCGGCTTGCGCAATTCAGCAGCCCGCGTGCCCGCAGCTTGCGGCCGGCGTGCAGAGTATTGCTATGCCCCCCGACCCTTCAGAGGAGGGGAGCCCTGAAGGTGTTAAGGAGCACCTCCTTCGTGGACGTCTTCAACGCGCTGGCCGGCGCTTGCCCGCGCTGCCGGCGTTGTAAATGGCCTGGATTTCAGCGAGCGCAAGGACGCGGTTGTAGATGCTCAACTCATCAACGAGGGCTTCGCTGTAGAACAACCAACCGCTCGCCGGATCAACCTGCGCCCCGATGTCCAGCGCCGCTGTCGAGGCATAGAGGTTGATCGTCGAAGCCCCTTGGCGCAACGTTACGGGTTGTTGAACCCCATCGACATAGAAGCTCGGGTCCACATCGCCATTGCGGGCGGTCACCGCGCAGTGGTGCCAGTTCAAATCGGTGATGCTCAGCGAATGCCGGGCACCACCGGCAAAGGTGAATGCCAGTTTGCTGCCCCACTGTGGCTGGGTGATGGTTACCCCATAGTTCAGCGCCCCACGGGTATAATCGCCGCCTTTGTTGATGATGTAGTCCTCCTTTTGTAAATCCTGTCTCTTGACCCAAAACTCGATGGTCACCTGATTGGTCAACCGCAGGGCGGGCGAATCCGGAACTTCCACGTAACTGTCGGTCCCATTGAAACGAAAGGCCTGTCCTACAGCTCCCGCATCAAAGCCAACCCCGTTCAACAAGACGCCGTTGTTCCCGCCAACCTGATCCAACGCATTTCCTTCACCCCGCCACCAACTGACCAGCCCCGGAGGGAGCGGAACACCTGCCGGGCGCCCCCCTGTCTGGTGACCGGTCGCTGCCTCGCCAAAACGACTCACGGGAATAAGCTGCAGGCCGCAGATCATCGCATCCGCGAACGTGCGGCCGGAAGGTTCGGTAACCTGCGCACCCGGCCGAATCAGAACCTCGACCTCTTCCCCCTCACCCACCTTGACGTTCGGGAACTTAACATACTGGCTGCCCTCAACCCATTTGGTGTTCTCAATGGCATCCATTTTATGGGAGGTTTGTTTCCGGCCGTAATTACGCGTCCCGACGGTGAGGGTGTAATCCCCATAGTAGAGGGGAACGGTACCGTGGCCGTAGATATAGACGGCATATTTGCCGGGAGGCACTTGGCGCAGGATCACCGTGGAATCCCCGCCCCGGTTGCCCGTAGGATAATTGCAGGTGTCGAGCATGGGAGACTTTACGCCCATGGCACCTCGGCTGCCCCAGCAGCCGCCCAAATTGATCATCTCCACCTCGATCGGGCTGGGGTCGCCCCCGGCGAACTTGAGGTCTGATTCGGTATGATGATCGTTGGAGGGAACGGCCACGCCGTTCCAAAAGTCGCCCGCGTGACCAACCGCCGCCGGGCCGACTTGTTCGGACGGGGAACCCGAGCCGAAGTCGATGTTGAATGCCTGCGGCTTCACATCAGCCAGCTCAGCCGAGGGCCGCTGAGCTTTGCGTAAATCAGGCTTGTTGCCAGGAGGGCTTGGCTGCTCGGGTAGCCGCATCGGGCGCAGGTTTGGCGTGGGCCTGAAAGGGTCAGGCGCGGGACTGAAGGCCTGGGGCGGCTCGGGCACCCCACCCGGAGGGGCGAACATGACCGGGGCGCCAGCAAAAGTCTCCGGTTTGGCCGAGAACACTACCGCGTAGTCTTCCAACGTATATTCAAGGGGATGATCCGCCACGATCACGATCGCATCCAGCACGTCCTTCATCGTCACATTGCGAAGTGGCAGGTTGAATTTGACGGCCACCGCCGTCACGTCAAATTGCTCCGCAGGCGCGGCCAGCGGCAGGCCGGTGGCGGGATCAACGGCGCCCGCGGGAGCGACGGAGGGGACATTGGGATTGATCAGGAAATTCACGCCGGCCTTGTCCGGGTCACGCTTGATGGATTCGTCGCTCAGGACCTTGAGCACTTCGGCCAGGGGCAGGCCGTCAAAAGTGATTTCCGGCAGGACGATCTGTTTCAACTTGGCCTCAGTCTTACTCCCGCGCGCCGGTTGCTGTGGCTGGCGGAGGGGTCTGGGCGGCACTGCCCCGGCAAACCCTCCGCCTAACCCGTAACGTGCGCGGAAGGTTTCCCGGGCTTGCGCGTCGTTCGCATCGGTGGCCGCGGCGGCCGGCGGCGCGGGTGGTTTGGGGGCGGCCGGGGCCTCGGTGGCCTCTGAGGTTGCGCGGGGTTCAGCCGGTAGAGCCGGCGGGGCTGGAGCGACTTCCGGCGCGGGGGCCGGAGGGGGCTCGGGTTTGTCGGACTGGGCCACGGCGACGCTAGCTTCCGGCCCATTGAACGCGGCCAGCAACGCAAGGGTGGCCAACGACCGTTTCCAATTCAGTTGCATCATCTTCATACTGTCTCCTGTCGTTAATGCCTGGGGGGCGGCCCAGGCTGTGCATAACACCACGATGACCGTCATGGCCATCGGCCCGAAAATCCTCATCATCGCCGCGCCGAGCCGCGGCGGCGGCGACCACGCGCGCCCTTCCAGGCGCACCAACCGCTGCACGCGCCGCCCCAGGTGCGAGCGGAACCCCGACACGCGCAATTGCCCGAGCACCGGGCCAGTCAGGCGCGCGCCCAGCTCCACCAGGCATTCCGCGAGCACGCGGGGACCATCGGCCACGAGCAGGCTCGCCTCATCAGCCGCCATCTCGCTGGCCAGGTGCAACTGCCGCCGCAACCACCACACGCCGGGATGCCACCAGAGCACCACTGTCGCCGCATCCGCGAGCAGGCACCAGAAGGGATCGTGGGCGGCCAGATGCGCCAACTCGTGCGCGAGCATCGCGTCTTGTTTCGCGGGGTCGAATCGTATAGCGAAATCCGGCGGCAATCCTACCGTGGGCCGGATGAGCCCAAAGGCAATCGGACTGGTGAGCCGCGCCGATTCAATCACTCGCACCCGGCGCCTGATGCCGAGCGCCCGGGCCAGCGCTTGAACCTTCTCCGCCAAAGCCCGCTCGGTCACCGGGCGGCGGCGGAGCTGGAAGATCATGAACAGGCAGTGCGCCAGGCACGCCCGCGCCCCCGCCAGCGCGGCGCCCGCCGCCCACACAAGACACAGCCACAAGACCCCCATCGAGTCGGACACCGGGTCGGGCGACGGTGAGGGTGTAGTCACGGGGTTGCCCGGGAACATCTGCTTGGACGGGGTTGGCAGACGGGGCGGGGACGCCTCGCCACCGGCAAGGCGCGAGGTCTGCCCTGCGGCCGAAGCCCGGCTCTCTGACGCCAACGCGGCATTCAGGCCAACAGAAGTTGCCGGTGCGAGGAGAGAACCTCCCGGCATTCTGGCGCGCTTTGGGTCCCTGAACCCCAAGTCGGACCCCTCACCCCGGCCCTCTCCCCTTAGGAAGGGGAGAGGGGGAATCGCCGGAAGCTCTCTGGCGTACCCAGATTCATGGGCAGGGACTTCAGTGTGCTGCGGGAGATTATCGCCCGTGCGCCACGCCAGCGTGCTCGCCGCCCAACCGCCCAGCGCGCGGGCCGAACCAGACAGCTCGCAGACCGTGACCACGAGCACGGCTGTGATGCCCGCCTGGCAGAAAGTCCGCCGCCACGCCGCCGCAGGGCTCCAGCGCCGCAGCAGCGCCACCCCAAGCGCAATCAGCCCCACCTCGGCTGCCAGCAGCGCCAGCAGTTGCAGCCATGCCATCGTCAGGGATGCGCTCGTCATCGGCCCCGCTTTCGTTCCGCAATCAGTTGCTCCAGCTTGGACAGCTCCGCGCGGCTCACCTCACGGTTGCTGAGGAGATGGCGCACCATGTCGGCCAGGCTGCCCTCGAAGAGCCGCTCCAACAGATGATCCGCCATGCCCCGCGACACCGCCTCCTCCGCCACGGCCGCCCGATAGACAAAGCTGCGCGCCTCCAGGCGATGCCGGAGCAACCCGCGCGCTTCCATCTTGCGCAGCATCGTCGCCACCGTGGTGTAGGCCAGGTCGTTCTCGGCCCCCACCGCCTGATGCACCGCAGCGACCGTCGCCTCCCCGCCCGCCCAGAACACTTTCATGATCCGAAGCTGCAGGTCCCCGAGGCGATGGATTCTGGTTTTGCTCATAACACCGGTTCGATTACCGGGGTAATACTACCACGGTAGTATTAACTGTCAAGGGGCAGCTTGAACTTTTTTTCGGTATGCTGAGCCGGTGCTTTGGCCGCACCGGCGAGGGCGATCTGACGGTCCGCGCGGAACCGCCGGCTGCCGCAAATGATCACATCTTCGGGACCGGAGCGCCGGCATGTTGCCAGCTTGGACCGTACGGAGCGTATAAGCCGGCAACATGCCGGCGCTCCGACCTGTCGGCATTCACCGCGGGGCTAAAATGTCCGGGCTAGCGCGCCTGGCGCACGCGGATGGTGTATTTCTTCGCGAGGTTATTCATGGAGACGAAGCGCGCGTCTTCGGTGGCGTTCTCGGTCAGAATGACCATCATGAAGGGTGTTTCGTCGCCGGTCAAGAAGCCATTCTGGTCCTTGAAGACGCAGTTGGCCTGCACCTCGAGGCGGCGGTTCTCGCGGTTGCGCAGGTGGGCGATCACCTCCAGCCGGCCATCCGGCAGGGTTTGCTCCTGGAGGCTGACGCAAGTGACCGAGTATCGCACGCCGGGATCCAGCAGGACCACCGGCTCCCTGCCTTCGTAGGCCGGGGTCTTGACCCCTTCCGGCAGGTACGGCCCTTTGTCGTGAGTGCTGCAACCGGCGGCCAGCAGGATGGCGCCGCCGGCGGCGAGGAGTGACATGAGTGATTTGTTCATAACGTTTGTGGTGTTAATGAGGTATCGCTGACGAACACGACCTTGTCGCGGTCGGTCGTCGTGATGTTGATGGTGATGGTCTTGGTCAGGTTCGGGAGAACCTGGCCGGCGGAATCGTGAAATTGGATGGTGGCGACGTGCTGTCCGAGCGGCAGCGGCAGGCTCACGAAGCTCAGGTAACGCGGCAGGTTGTCCCAGGAACGGGTGTCGGCGGCCGGCGTCGTGGCCCCTGAGACCACTTTGCTGACCAGCCCGGCGAGCGCGATGCCGAGGCCTACTTCCTGCGTCGTCCGGTCGCGGCTCATCGCCGCAGTCGTCAGCCCGCCGATCAGCGCCACGTTGCCTATGGTGTCGGTCGTGGACTTGAACACCGCTTTGTTGCCGAGGATATGGTCCATCACGCGCCCGCCGCGCGTGGTCGCCTGGAAGCTCACGTCGTCCGTCGGCGCAATGGGGATCTGCAAGGCATCAACCTTAAGTTCCGCCGATGTCACCGGGGAAGGCGCCGTGCGGAAGCGAAGTTCCTCTCCGTAATGGCCGGTAGCGAATTTGGTGGGACCAGGGCCGAACTCGATGAAGAACAGCGCATTCGCATTGGGAAGATAAGGGGGCAGCGTGACGCCCTTGGCGATGGCCTGCGCGCGTTTGAAGGCGTCCGAGCCGTCGCCGTGGAGTTTGGTCGTGGCCAGCCCGTCAAGGTATTCAGGCAGCACCCAGTCGCCCGCGTATTCGTGGTTCTCCGCGTCGCCGTCCTCGAACTCGGCGCTTCGGAAACAGGCGCGGGCGTTGTCGGGTTCGCCGTCCATCCAATAAAGTATGCCGCGGTAAACATAGGCCATGGATCGCTCGTAGGGCTCGCCGATGAACGTCTTTCTCGCCTCCACGTGGAAATAGCCCCGGGCTTTCTTGGCGTCCGCGTCCTTGCCGTAAATGCCGCCCAGGGTCAGCAGCGCGTCGTCCAGGTTTCGTTTGGCCAGGTCGAATTGCCCCCGCCGCATCGCCGCCGCCGCCAGCCGATACTCCCACAGCACCCGGTCACGCGGCGGCCCGTTCGCAATGGCGTTCGGGGCGTCCGCCATGATGTCGCCGGTAAGCACGACCTGGTGCTTCGCCGTCGTGGCGCAGCCGGCCACAGTCAGAAGAAAGGCCAGCAGCGTCGGCTGCCAGGATGATTTCATCACGTTGCCTCGCGCAGAGGCTTAGCGATAAGCGGCGTCTTCCAGGCCTTGCTTCTTGATCTCCGCCGAATCCTCCCAAACGATGACGCTGGACCGGGCGTCAATGAGATGGAAATCATACAGGATGTAATCGCTCGTGCCTTTTGTGGTGCGGGTGGACAGACCTTGCAGCGAGCCGGTGAGGAAATAATCCGCCCCTTTGAATTCCTGGACGCCGGGATCGGCGCTCGCGGTGACGGCGCCCTGACGTTTCAGGTTCCGCTCCTGCTCCAGCGCTTGCATTTGGTTCCGCGCCAGGAACATCACCTTGCCCATCGCCTTCGAGTTCAGTTGGGCCCGGATGCGGGTCAGGAAGATGTCCTTGTTGATGGGAAAGCGCGTCTGGTTATCCACGGGATTCAGCACGATGGTCGGGGGCGTCGGCGCGCTGGCGATTTGCGGGATGGCCAGAATGCTGCGCGACATCTTGTCTGCGACCATCACCAGGTCCTGCGATTCGACGCCGGTGCCCGCCACAAAGCCCTGTTCGTCCGCGTTCATGTGCGTCACGGAAACCCCGGACGGATTCTTCACGCCGCTGGAGGCGCAACCGGCCACGAGCACGGCCAGGGCCGCGCCGCAAATAGGAGTACTGATCTTAGCGAGGAATAGTTTCATGATTTTGTGAGTTGGGATTTAAATAGTAAATGGTAGTAAGGCTGGGAGGCGTAGTAGTTCTGCCGTCGCACCTCACTGGCGACCGCCCCGGCGAGCAGCCCCACCCCGGCGCCGATGGCCGCGCCGTTCCCCGAGAACCCGTGATGGCAATTGCGCCCGGCGATCCCGCCGATGAACGTGCCCAGCAGTGCCCCGTTCAGCGCTTCAGGACTGAACAACTGCGCCGAAGCGCTCGTCAGGATGCCCGCCGCTAAAATGGTCAATATCAGCCTTTTCATGGCTCAGTTCTAGTTAGACGCTAAGGCTAACCCTTTATTCGCCGAGACGCTACCACCAAATCCCGTGCCCCAGTAATCGGACAGCACGGCTAGAAAGGCGGTCAGGCCCGACCCAAACTGGGTTTTTGAGGCATTTTCTAAGGCAAGAGGGGATTAACGAAGCGCCATGCAGGATCCCTTCACTTACCCCCGCGGTGCAGGCCCGGGTGCGCCGTGGCAAGCCGGATCTCCCAGGCCTGCCGAAACACCTCATCGCTTCACTTCCACTATCTGGAATCCGGTGGATTCGTCAGTGGTTCGAAAGCGCAGGGCAGCCGTCAGTTCCCGGCCCTGAATGAGCAACACCTGTTTGAAATTGATCCACACGCCATCCGGCATCCGCTGACGCTCCAAGGATATATCACACCGGCTCAGCGAACCCAACAATCCGAACCACCCTACCGAGGCCGAGGCGGCCAAACTCACCTCAAGCCTGGCAATGTCAGCGTCCCCTTCATCTATCCAAACCGTTCCTGCCATGTGGTTCAGCAGTTTGTCCTGGACAGTTCTGGACGGAAGGGTTCCTTCCTTCGGTTTGAACGTCAGCACCAGCGTGGGGCGGTTGCTTAGGACCACCCGTTTCTCGACCGCAAACTGATACCTGCCCAGCAACTCGGGCGTCACCAAACCTTCCTTTCGCGCAGCCAGTGTCTTCGGGTCGGCTGCGATGAAGTTTTGCCGGAACTTTTCCTCTCTGGCCTCCTCCCTTTTTGAGTCCTCGCGACTCAACTCCCGGCCCTGGATTTTGACCAGCCGCTTGAACGGCAAACCAGCGATTAACGTCACCTGGTAGATCTTCTCTTCCGATGTCAGAGAGCGCCCGGCGGCATCCAGGCTCTCGCGCAAAGCACGCTTCTTGTAGGTGTATTGCGGTCCTTGCGCTGCGCGAGCCACCGCCTGGGACCGTTCGATCATGCGTTGGGTCACTTCGGAGGCTCCGGGAAGTTGCCCTGCGACGCGACCACAGCAAGGCAAACAACTCAGCAGTCCCGGTATGAGAACCATCACGGGGAAACCCCTGCGCCGTCGAGAAGCTTTGATGGAGATCCGCTGGTCCGCGTTCATCCAACCACGATACACGACGCTTGCCCAAAAGCCAGCCGCTCATCCTTGAGTCACTCGGCTCGAAGATGCCCGCCAGGTCATTGTTTCGCGGAGTGAGGCAGAATTGGTCAAGGGTCGGGATGGCAAAATGCAGCCGGTCGGCGCATCGAAAGGAAGCCACCTAGATGCATATGAATGGACTTCGTTGGTTAAACGGAGAGGAGTGCGCGGGAAAAGCCAGGGGAAAGGCCGTACAAAGCCACCCTAAAGCCACTGGCAAGCGTATTCAATACAGGGGGTATACAAGGGGTATACAGGGGGTATACAGGGGGTAAGCCAACTGCTTGGGCGCTGATTGGGAGGAGAAAGTGTGGGGGAAGCGCGAAGAAAGCGCCGGGAAGGCCCGGGAGAATCGCCTTTCCCGCACGGGAAAGGCGGAAGATGTTGATTCCAGCTTGGCAAAGCGGTTCAATCACGGGCAGTGATCGCCAAACGCGTCATACCGTGCCTGGATGTGCATAACGGCCAGGTCACCCGGGGCGTCCGCTTCGGCATCGCCGAGGCCGGCGGGCTGCGCAATGTCGGCGATCCGGTCGAACTGGCCCTGCGCTACAATGAGCAGGGCGCCGATGAGATGGTGTTCTTCGACATCACGGCCACCGCGCATGGCCGGAAGACGATGGTCGAGGTGGTCGAGCGGGCGGCGGACCAGTGTTTCATGCCGCTGACGGTCGGCGGCGGCCTGCGGTCGGTCGAGGACATGTACACCATGCTCCGGGCGGGCGCCGACAAGATCAGCATCAACTCTTCGGCGCTGGCCAACCCGGATTTGATCCGCGCCGGGGCCGAGAAGTTCGGGAGCCAGTGCATCGTGGTGTCCATAGACGCCCGGAGGGTCGCGCCGGACCGATGGGAGGTGTTCTCGCACGGCAGCCGCAAGGCGATGGGGTGGGAAGCGGTCGAGTGGGCCAAGCGGGCGGTGTCGCTCGGCGCGGGCGAGATCGTCCTCAACAGCATTGACGCTGACGGCACGAAAGAGGGGTTTGACCTCGTCATCACGCGGCGGATAAGCGAGGCGGTCGGCGTGCCGGTGGTCGCCAGCGGCGGCGCGGGCAAGCTGGAGCACATGGCCGAGGTGCTGCTCGAAGGCAAAGCCGACGCGGTGCTGGCCGCCAGCATCTTCCACTTCGGTGAATTCACGGTAGGCGACGTGAAGAAGTTCCTGGCCTCGAAGGGCATACCCGTAAGGCCGGTTTGATCGGGAGACAGGCACAAAGTAGCGCAAGCGTCCCGCCTGCGAGTTCACCGGGCGTCTCGCCGGGTGCCGCGCCGGGGACTGGCGGCGGGATGCCCCCAAAACCCACAGGCGAGACGCCTGCGCCACGCGTTGCCCGGCCGGCGCTGGCAGACAGATTGGACCCGTGAGCCTCAACCAGAAAGAAGTCATAGCGGTCATTATCTTCTGCGTCACGTACCTGCTGATTAGCGGGCGGCAGTTGAAGATACTGCCCTTGAATCGGCCGGCGGCCGCGCTGCTGGGCACGGTCTTTATGGTGGCCTTCGGCGTGTTGACGCCCGAGCAAGCCTACCGCGCAGTGGACTACGACACGCTGGTGTTGCTGCTGGGCATGATGCTGATCTCCGCCTACTTGTGCCTGGCGGGCTTCTTTGATTGGGCGGCAGATTGGATTCTCCGGCGGGCCAAGACCCCGCACACTCTCCTCCTCTACCTGATCTTCACCTCGGGCGTTCTGTCGGCCCTCCTGGTTAATGACGTTATCTGCCTGATGCTGACGCCGCTGGTCGTGGCTGTGATGGTGCGAGGCAAATTGCCGCTCACGCCCTATCTGCTGGCCCTGGCCATGAGCGCCAACCTCGGCAGCGTGGCCACCCTGGTCGGCAACCCGCAGAACATGATTATCGGCCACCTCTCTGGCATTCCGTTCCTGCGGTTCTCGGCGTCCCTGGCCCCCGTCGCGCTGGCCGGCCTGGTCATTCAATACGTCGTGCTGCGCGTGGGTTTCCGCAAGGTGCTCCGCCAGACGGTCATCCATCGCCCCGACGCGCAGCCCCGCGCGCTGGACCGGCGGCTGCTGGTCCTGACGTTGGCTGTGTTAGCGCTGGTCTTTGCAGGCTTTGTCGCGGGACTGAACCTGTCGTGGACGGCGCTGGGCGGCGGCGCCCTGGTGATGGTGCTGGCCAAGCGCGACACGCATCAGGTGCTCAAACTGGTGGATTGGAATCTGCTCGTGTTCTTCGCGGCTTTGTTCATCGTGGTCGAGGGACTGAACAAGACAGGGTTGCCCGACCAGGTTTATCGCCACGTGCAGGGGGTGTTCGGCAGCTCGACGGCGAGCCAGGCTTGGAACTTTGCCTGGTTCTCGGAAGCGGGATCCAATGTGTTCTCCAATGTGCCCTTCGTCCTAGTGGCGGGGAAGTGGATCAACAACTTCGCCCAACCCGAGCTGATGTGGAAGGTGATGGCCCTCACCACCACGTTCGCCGGGAACCTCACGATCGTCGGCTCGGTCGCCAACATCATCGTCGTGGAGTCGGCGCGCGGCCAAGTGGAACTGGGTTTCTGGGATTACGCCCGTTATGGCATCCCCGTCACGATCCTGACGACGGTCGCGGGGATGCTGATACTGATGTTTTTTTCATAGTCTGCTGGCCCGGATTTGCTACCTTAGGGTCAGAATGGCACTGTAGATTCGCGACTATGAGCTTTTACGACGAACTGAAGTTCGATGCCAATGGCCTGATCCCGGCCATTATTCAGGAACAGAAGACCGGCCGGGTGCTGATGATGGCTTGGATGAACCGCGCCTCGCTCGAAAAGACCATTGACACCGGCAAGACCCATTTCTGGAGCCGGTCGCGGCAAAAGTTCTGGATGAAAGGCGAATCCAGCGGCCACACTCAGACGGTCAAGGACGTGGCGTTCGACTGCGACGGCGACACCCTCCTGATCCAGGTGGACCAAATCGGCGCCGCCTGCCACGAAGGCTACCAGTCCTGCTTCTTCCGCTCGGTCCAGGGTGACGGCGCGAGTGTCAAGGTTACCGAAACGCAGTTCAAGACGCCCGGACAGATCTACGGAGAGAAATGATGCCTGATTCCCTTTCAAGTACCCGAGTTGCTCTCGGACGGCCGGGGCGTGGGCGTTGCCGGTGAGCCGCGATGGAAGAGTTCGTTCCATTTGGCAGCCGCAGCTACGTCCTGCTCTTCCTGTTGCTGTTTGTGTCGCGCGGCATGGATTTCCTCAGCACGTGGGTGGCCACGCCCAACATGCTGCTGGAAGGCAACCCTATCGCCAAGAAGCTTGGCTGGAAATGGGGCATTCTCCTGAACTTCGCGCTCTGTCTCGGCTTCGCCTTCTGGCCGTTGCCCGCGATTGTGATCAGCACGACGAGCGCGCTGGTCGCCTCTCGCAACTTTCAATCGGCGTGGCTGATGCGTTCGCTGGGCGAGCAGAGCTACCGCGATTGGCACCTCGAGCGCGTCCAGGAAACCAGCGTCACGCTCTATCTGTTCTGTCTGTTTGCGCAAACCGCGCTCACCGGCGGGGTGGGAGCGGCGGTGATCTGTTTCAGCGAGTGGCAGCTCGTGCCGCTGGCGATCGGGCTGGGCATCGTGGCTTATGCGCTGGCGGTGGCCTTTTACACCCTGCTGGGGATCTGGCGCATGCGCCGTTCGACGATCCGCGCGGCCCGGCTGGCGGAACGGAATCTGGTCGTCCAAAGCACGCTGCCTCCGCCGCCGAAAAACGGGAAGGTTGTTATCGTTGCCGTGCCGCCCGCCGCCCAGCCTCAGGGAGAATAACCCGGTCCCAAACAATATGTATTCACCCACCCTCGAAGAGTTCCTCAAGCTGGCCGCCCGGGGCAACCTGATCCCCGTCACCCGCCGGCTGCTGGCGGACGTGGAAACCCCGCTCTCGGCCTATCGCAAGATCCGCGGGCCGGGCGAGTCGTTCCTGTTCGAATCCGTCGAGGGCGGCGAACATCTTGGCCGCTACTCCTTTGTGGGCTGCAATCCGCGCGCGATTATCCGGCAAGTTGGCCAGACGGTTGAGGTGATGGAGAACGGCAAGGTCATCGAGACCTTTACTGTTCAAGCCGAGGCCGGGCCGGGCGGTCCCCTGCCTCGCAGCTTGCACGCATCTGGTGGGAACGGACAACGGGCGAGCGGTTCTCCCTCTCCTCCAAGGGAGGAGAGGGGTGGGGAGAGGAGGCCCATCACCTTTTTCGCTGCTGCGGTTCGTAGCGATGTTGCCGCGGCTTACCGCTCCACTATACCTGCCGCCCTGGCCGAAAACGACGACCTCCTCTCCCTGCCCCTCTCCTCCAAAGGAGGAGAGGGAAACGGCGCTGCGGCCAGTGAGCACGCGTGCAAGGAGCAGGCTGCGCCGGCGTCGAGCCTGCGTGACGGCCTGGCGGCGGTCGAGCGCGTGATGAGGAAGTATCACGCCGTCCCCGTGCCCGGCTTGCCGCGGTTCACGGGCGGGGCGGTCGGGTTCATCGGCTACGAATTCATCCATGACGTCGAGCCGGTGGTGCCGCGCCCGCCGCACGACGACCTGCAGACCCCGGTCATCTACTTCCTCATTGCCGACCAACTGCTCATCTTTGATCGGGTGGCCCAGACCATCACTGTCCTGGTGAATGCCGTGCTCGAAGACGCGGCCAGCCCGGCTGCGGCGTATGAAGACGCCATCGGGGAAATCGACCGCCTCATTGCCCTGCTCGAGCAGCCGATCGAGCACCGCCCGGTGACCGTCCCCCACGAAGTGCCGCCGCTGCCTTTTGAGTCGAACCTGCCCAAAGAGAAGTTCATCGCCAACGTCCTCAAGGCCAAGCAATACATCACCTCGGGCGATATCATCCAGGTGGTCGGCTCGCAGCGCTTTTCCACGCCAGTCACGGCTTCGCCCCTCGACATCTACCGCGCCGCCCGCTCCATTAACCCGTCCCCTTACATGTTTCTGCTTGAACTGGACGGGTTCGCGCTGGTCGGCGCCTCGCCCGAAATCCACGTCCGTTGCGAGGAAGGCAAAGTCGAGATTCGCCCCATTGCCGGCACCCGCCGGCGCGGGGCGACGACCGAGGAAGACCTCGCCCTCGAAAAGGAACTGCTCGGCGACCCCAAGGAGCGCGCCGAGCACGTCATGCTGGTGGATCTGGCCCGCAATGACCTGGGCCGCGTCTGCGATTTCGGCACGGTGCAGGTCAAAGCCCTCATGATCATCGAGCGCTATAGCCACGTCATGCACATCGTCTCCCAGGTCGAAGGGCGCCTTTCCAAAGGTAAGACTCCTTATGATTTGATGCGCGCCACCTTCCCCGCCGGCACGCTCAGCGGCGCGCCCAAAATCCGCGCCATGCAGATCATTGCCGAGCTGGAGCAGACGGCGCGCGGCCCGTATGGCGGCTGCGTCGGCTATTTCTCCTTCAATGGCAACCTCGATTGCTGCATCACCATCCGCACCGCGCTCATCAAAGACGGCAAGGCCTGCGTGCAAGCTGGCGGCGGCTGGGTGGACGACTCAACGCCCGAGGGCGAATATCAGGAGACATTGAATAAGTCCAAGGCCATGCTGAAAGCCATCGCCATGGCGGAGAGCTTCAGCCGCTAGCCGGCGGAATTTGCTCCAAAGCCGCGGCTACCACTTCCAGCAGTCTCTTCTTCTCGAATGGTTTGGGCAGGAACGTGTAGGCGCCCACGGAGGCGGCGTTCTCGATGATCTGAGCCGGTTCCAAGCCGGAAACTACGATGATGACGGGTATTGGCTTGCCTTGGCTCATCCGCCTCAGCCAGCCCGCCACGCTGAACCCGTCCCAGGAATCATCGGGTGAGTTCTTCGCCAATTGGATGTCGAGGGTCACAAGGTCCGGCTCTTGCTCCCGAGCCATCTTTACGGCGCTGGCTCCGTCGTGGGCGGTCGCCACCTCGTAGCCCGCTTTCTTGAGAACATCAGCGATCAGTTTCTGGGTGACCTTATCGTCTTCGATTACGAGTATCTTTTTAGCTTTCATGCCGGCCCGGTACATTTGT
>Ga0187880_1001311_pt1 | contig 19983 bp, 19 predicted proteins | sample June2016WEW_19_4_FD_132998 | JGI IMG/M metagenome (GOLD analysis project Ga0187880, IMG submission 132998) | Peatland microbial communities from SPRUCE experiment site at the Marcell Experimental Forest, Minnesota, USA - June2016WEW_19_40 | ecosystem: Environmental > Terrestrial > Soil >... | reverse complement strand
TGTTCGGACGACGCTTGAAGCCTTCGCTCTTGAGAGTGCTGAGGGCCGTCTCCCATGGATCGTCGGCATCCGGCTGTCCGTCGGTGAGGAAGAAGATGGCGGGCCTGACCACCTGGTATTCGTCGGCCTTCAGGCGATCGAAGTCACGGTCGATGCGCGTGCGCAGGTCTTGGAAAACCAAGCTGTACTTCGTGCTCCCCCCGGCTGCGAGTTGGGGCATAGCCTCGAGGTTGCGCAGATCCGCCAATTCGAGATAGCAACGGAGGCTATCGGAGAAACCGAGCACCGTGAATCGAACCTTGGCGGCAGCCATCGCCTCTGAGTGGAGGGCGTCCAAGAGCGCTGTCAAGCCATCATTGAGCTCCTTGACGGCACTGACCATTGAGCCAGACTCGTCCGCGACAAAGTAGATTGGCAGGAGCGTTCCCTTTACGTCAGCCATGAGGGGTTCTTGCTATACCTCCAGTGACGGTGCCACGACACAAGCTTGACCCGCCGATTGCGTAGGATCATCGACGCCCTCTCCTCAGGAGCTACGACCTGCTTCGAGGGACGGACGTATCTCACCACCCACCTTGGACCGGGAGGTCAGCCGGTCGAGGACGGGAACGCGTGGTTCCATCGATTCCAACCCAAAGTGGCGCGGCCGGGTAACCTTTCCTCGATAAGCGGACACAGGGTCGGCGATAGCGACCGCGGGAGGGCAGTCGGAGACGCCCGTCGGAGGCCGGGTGGGCCGGTCTCCACCAAGCCAGTGCCTCTGCACGGACGTTCGCACCCCAGCCCCGTCGCGGCTATGAGAACGATCCACGTGAACAGTGTGCCTCTTCTGAGGCCGATTTGTCCCGAATGTCGACCGCGCCTCCGAGGATTGGCGCACTCAGCCAGTCTGCGGGGTTCGCAGAGCGCCTTCCTGGTTTCCACCGGAAGCGCACCGGTACCCACGTCAGTGTTGAGGTGCCATCGCCCATGCGAGCACGCGTAAAGGTGCCTAGGACGCGCTCCACTGCTCGAAGTGACGAAGTCCGTCCAATAACCCCCAGCGCCGGTCGCGATCCAACCGCTCCCCCCCTGACCTTCGACCCGGTCCCGTTTACGGTTGCGGAGTCCAGCCAGCGTGCTCTGTGGCTAAGAAGTCGCCCGAGGTGGCGTCATACGTCCAGGACCAGCAATACAGCCGGACCTGGGGGACAGAGGCCGCGCAGGCGTTGTCCGAAGACCACCGTGCCGCCGTCGAAGCGCGGATTGCCGCCAACGACCTCGGTGGTCGGGAAATCCCCCACGAAGGGAAGGTACTGCCAGGTGCCGCTCGCGTCGCTGACCACGGGCCCCCGCCCGCAGCCGGCCCCCGCGAACGGGATCAGGAAATCTGGCGCGCTGCCCGTGGCATAGCCTACGGAGATGTTAGCTGTGTTGTCAGTTGAGCCAAAGAGATTCAGGGAATCCGGGTGGTCCAAAGTCCCGGGGTCGCTGGGCGGAGCAAGCGCCGCGATCACCATCCACGACCCGTGGGAATAGGAGAGCACCTGAACGGGTTGCCCGTTGGGATCGAATCCGAAAGCCGCCACGGCAACATATCCGCCGGCGTCTGCGACTGGCTGGCTGTACTCAGCAACGTTCGGGGGCCAGATCGCTTGAGAGGGGTCGGACGCCGCAGCGCGCGTTTCTCTAGCACTCTGCGCCGCCACGTCCGCATCGAGGCTGGCTAACGGTGACAAGCTTGGCGACGGCGTTGCCGAAGATGGCGCACCGATGATTCCAGTCGTCGAGGGCTTGGTCGACGCAGTGGGGACGCCGCTGCACGCGGCGAGGCCCACGGCCAACAGCACGACGGCGGTGCCGCGCCTTGCGAGGGTCATGGAATACGTCAGATCACTACCTACGGCCTTGGCGGCGCTCAAGTGATGACATTCCCCAACACTGGGCCACCCCACCGTGACAATTTCACCCCTGAAGCGCCTAACGGCTCCCCGGCTGCACGAACGTCTCAGCCGGGCGGCCCAGCCGGATGAGGTCGCCGAATTGATCGCCGTCCTAGCCTCAGCCCGAGTCAGCTACGTGACCGGCGCCGTTATCGCCGCCGATGGTGGTCGCACTGCGGTTTAGCCCTCGCGAGCGGGCGGCAGGCCTCCAGGGGCTAACCCCCGCCACATCACCTCTGCGAGTGACTTCCCGTGCACCCCGAGCCGGCCGCTTCCTGAATGACGAACGAGTTTCTCGAAGTCCCCGATTCCTCCGGCTTAGCAAACGCCATCGACCGCGGCAACGCCGAGGAGCTCATGCCTCGCTTCAGACCCTGAGCCCGAACCTCAACACGGCCCATGTCGAAGCGGGCCATGACCGTGAGCCGCGTCAATAGACGCGTCAAGGCGTCGACCTGCACCTCGCCTTCCGGCCTCAGTAGCCGTAGGGGTTGCCGCCGCTCCCCGGCGTGAATAGCCGCCCACTGGGCTGCAGGGCGTACCAGATCCCTCCGTACGAGCTAATGCCCTCGCCGTTTGCCTGGCCGGCAGAAGTGTCGCCGACGTAGTAGTCGACAGGATCGCCGGATACGGTGAGCTGCAGCGTCCCCCCACCTGCCGCCACAGTCGAGAGCGAGGCAGTCACGCCCGAGCCGGCCTGGGGCGATCCGGAGTCCATCGTGGCCGGTGGCCAGACGGCCAGGCAGCCGCCTGAGCACGCGACCGCTTTCCCCTGGTTGTCCACGAGGGTGTAGAGGGTGCGGCCACTCGGCCCTGTGAGCGCGGTGCCGATGCTTGTCTGCCTGGTTCCGATAGTCATCTGGCTCGCTGCCGCGGCGGTCCCGGTGGCGCCGGGGCTGGCGTAGGCGGTGCCGCATGCCGCGACCAGTGCCGTGGCCGCCACCACGCTGGACACGAGCGCGCGGTGGTCGAATCTCGCTGGTAGCTGCTTCACCTCGGGGGATCCTCCCTGATGTGAGGGACCGTCGCCGCGCCCCTCTGCTGCTGGTGGTGTGAAGGACGAACTCGGCATCTGATCGCCGCGGTCAAGGCGATCGGTGGCCGTTAGCGGGGCGCCGCAGGTGACCCGCTCGGGTGCGCCACGCCCCGCTCGGCGGGTTGATGGCCCAGCGCACGGCCTCGGGCTCCGCCGGCTCGCTCTCTTCTTGTGTGATCGGCTCATATCTTCATACGAGACGTTGCCGGCTCGGGTTCAGGCAGTGCGGGTGCCGTTGGAACTTCGACGCGGCCGCGCGAAAGGATCGCCCGTCGCTGACTGGCAGAGTTGCCACCACCGTCGTATGTGCGCCCGCCGAAGGCGCCCACCCGGCTCGGGGGGCCCAATCAGCTGTCTCGGCTCGATATGAGGGAGGCGCTTCAAGGGACATACCGACATACTCGGCCACATTCCTCGTGGGCCGAGAGACCGGAGGGGGAAGTTTGGGCGCGGTCTCGCCCTCTCGAATGAGCGTGGTCGCGACGGCATAGCGGTCCTTGCGGTTTTCAAGAGCGCCGATTGACGTGTTGTCTGGTGTCGCTGGGTGTCGTCCTGATACGAATCACGACCCGGCTGTGGTAGTTTTCGTGCCGCCTGGTACCTCCCAGTGTCGTCGGGGTAGGGGTATAGGTGGGGGTACGCGGCGAGCCCAAACTGGGGAACCGATTCACGTGACGCCATCTCCCAAAGCTCGCCGGCCGTGCCATTGTCAGAGGGCGGCTCAGATGGCCGAACCGCGACAGATCAGTCGAGATGCGCACGCCGTTGACGAGCTGGGCACCCACAGGCTGCTCCAGCGAGATCAGCGTCGCCCAGGCGAGGATGCTGTCACTACTACCTGGGCAAGGCGGCCCCGCAACCCGGTCGGGACCCAGAGCCGGGTGGAACATCCGCCTCGACTGGTGCGCTAACGTGCCATGGGTCCCATTTCGCCGCGCCCGTCAGCGGCCGGTCACCGGGCAGGCGGACGGATGGCCGTTGGGCTTCGCGTGCGGCACGTTAGGACGGTTCTGACCGTCCGCCACACCAGCCTCTCGAATGACATCCCCCAACACTGGGCCACTCCGGCACAGCCTCCCTGTAGGCTAGCACCCCATCGACAGCGAGACCGGGGTGCCCATTGCGGCACGGCGACCGGTTCCTCACATGCTGATGACGAGCATGAGGCTCCGAGATCGTTGACGGCTGAAGCGGGGCGCGGCGCGCCGGGATCCCGCCGCCTCCTGCCCGCGCTGCTGATGCTGGCCATCGTCAGCTACGCGGTGGCGCTGCTCCTGCCCTGGCACCACCGCTGGGACCCGGCGCTGGGCGCCTACCGCGTCGTCGACGGCATCGACGGGGCGAGCTGGTTGCTGGGCGTTATCGTTCTCTGCGCCGTGCTGGCCTGGCTCCTGGGTCGTGAGCAGGCCGGTTTCTACACCAAGATGGCGGCGGCGGTCACCGCCTTCCTGGCCCTCACCGGGATGGTGGTCGACTACCTCAACTGGCAGGCGGTGGCGGGTGAGGCCAACAGCCCCGGCTACGTCGGACCCGGGTTCTATGTCGCCCTGGCCGGCTCGGGTGTGCTCCTGCTCAGCACCGTGCTGGGCTGGCGCTGGATCGAATCCTGGTAGCCGGTCTGACAGAGCGCCGTCTGCGACAGCACCGTCCTGAGCGGAGGTTGAGAACGAGTGTCCGACCCTGGAGGATGAAGCCACACCTGACCCTTGAGGTGGAGGAACTCGCCGCCCGCGTCATATCAGTAGGGGCCGGCTAACCGGCAAGATGCCCGAACCCCGCAATCACTCCAGATTCAAAGGTTGCGGCATCACCGCCCTGGAGCCCGGCGCGTCGAACCTGAAGGGAGGGAGAGGTAGCATGACGGCAAAGGGCATGACGACCACGCCGGAAGACGCAACCGAGCCGATCACCTCTCCTTCTTCGTCGCCTCCCTCCCCAGCGGTGGAGACCGCGCAGGCCGAGGAGCGCAACCCGCCGGAGGAGGGGGCGGCGCCCGCTTCGGCCGCGCCGACGTGGCCGGGAGGGGGGGCGGTCATCCTGAGCGCCCCCGAGATGCAGCAGTTCGCGGGCGAACTGGCGACCCAGCTCTTCCAGCGCTGGGAGTCTGCCCTGCAGCAACAGTTCCAGGCGGAGCTCGGTGTCCGCCTCGAGGCTGAGTTGAAGCACCGCGAGCACGAAGCCCGCGTCCTCCGCGAAGAGGTGCAGGAGAGGCGCGCGCTCTGGGAGGGCATGTGGTCTGCCCGACATCCGCGGGGGGCGACCACGGACACCGCGAGATGGGAGATGGAGCAGACGATCCGGCGCCGGGCCGCGGAGCTGGCCGAGACAGAACGGCAGATGCGGGACCTGCGGGAGCGGTTGCGAGATCTGGGGGACGTGCCCGACGAGGTCGCCATGACCGTGGACGCGCGGAGCGAAACCCCGGCACCCGAGGAGCCGGCTGAGTAGTCCGCGCGGTGCCGAGATCCGTGCAGAGCTACGCTGTCCGCCTCACGGCCGTGAACCGGGTCCAGCACGCTGACCTCAAGGGTCATTCCTCAACACTGGGCCAGTCGGCCGTGCTCTCTCCTGTCACCTGAGCTGGCTAGGAACAATCGGAGCGGACGCATCAAAGTGGCTAGGCGGTGCTGGCGGGCTTCAAAACGCGCACGGTAATCGTTGGTGGTACAGCGTTTGCCTGCGGGTCCGCCCTGCGCCTCCCATAGCGATCGGGTCTGACATCGCGTTCGCCAGGCACGAAGAGTACGTCGCGCCAGTTTTCAGCAGCCTGTTCGCGATCGGACCGACCAGGCCAGTTGGCTGGTCCGGAGGTGCAGTCCCCGCAGGCTCTGAGGCCTGCCGAAGGTCCCGCGGAGCGAGCGGCAAACGGCCGTTGACCGGCGGCTGGGCGCTGGTACGGTGCTCCATGGGGAGCGGGGGAAACGCATGTGGGTGTGGCTATGCCGGTAAGCCCGTGGAGTGTGTCCCGGAGCAACCTCCCAGTCGCTGTCACCAGCTTCGTGGGCCGGGCCAACGAGATCGCGGTGGTGCGGCGCCTGCTATCGAGCTCGCGGCTGGTCACCTTGATCGGCGCCGGAGGGATCGGCAAGACCCGGCTGGCGGTGGAGGTCGCCCGGCGATCGGTCGGTGACTTTCCTGACGGGGCCTGGCTGGTCGACCTGGCGGCGCTAACCGATGGCCAGCTGGTGCCCCAGACCACCATGGCGTCTCTGGGCTTCGCGCCGAGCCCGACGCCTGAAGCGGCCCTCATCAGCCTGCTCCAGCCCCGGGCGCTGCTCCTGGTCCTGGACAACTGCGAGCATCTCACTGCGGCATGCGCCCACCTCGCCGACGAGCTGCTGCGGAGCTGTCCCGAGGTGCGCGTCCTTGCCACCAGTCGCCGGGTGCTGGGTGCCGCCGGTGAGACCACCTGGCGGGTGCCGTCGCTGGCGGTCCCTCCGACTGAGGAGCCGGTGGGCTGGGAGGAGCTGCGCCGGGTGGAGGCGCCGCAGCTCTTCCTCGAGCGCGCGGTCATGGCCCGCCCTGACCTCGAGATCGGCGAGGGCGGGGCCGCATCGGTGGCGCGGATCTGCCGCCGTCTGGACGGCATCCCCCTGGCCATCGAACTGGCGGCCGCCCGTGTGCGGTCGATGTCGCTGCGGGCCATCGAAGAGCATCTCGACGACCGATTTCGGTTCTTGACCGGAGGCAGCCAGACATCCCTGCCACGTCACCGGACCCTGCAAGCCACCGTGGAATGGAGCTACGACCTGCTCGACGCTGCGGAGAGGGGATTGTTCCGCAGACTGAGTGTCTTTCGGGGCGGATTCAGCCTGGAGGCGACCGAGGCCGTCTGCGACGATGATGCTGCACAGAATGCGGGTGACCACGCGGTCAGCGTGCTCGATGGGCTGTCCAGCCTGGTGGACAAGTCGCTGCTGATCGTGGGAGAGGGAAGCGACCTCGAGACCCGCTATCGACCACTCGAGACGATCCGTCAGTTCGCTGAGGCGCGGCTTGTTGAAGCCGGCGAAGCGGAGCGGCTTGCGGAGCGGCACGCCCGCTACTTCTGCCGCTTCGGGGAGCGGGCCTCGGCCGAGCTGTACGGTGCGCGGGTAGCCACTTGGTTCGCGCGCCTCGACGAGGAGATCGAGAACATCCGAGTCGCCCTCGAGTGGTGCCTGAAGCACACTCCTCAAGACGCGCTGAAGCTCACCGTCGACATTGCCCGCTTCTGGGGCACCGGCGCTGGGGTGGGCGGGCTACGCCAGGATTACAGCTGGCTTGTCCGGGCGCTGGCTGCCGTGCCGGATCGCGACGAGTTGCGCGCCACAGGCCTGCATTGGAGTTCGGTCTGGGCCGCATTGCAGGGGCACTTCGATGAGGCCCGCAGCCTGGCCAGCGAGGATCTGGTGCTGGCCGAGGAGCTGGGCAGCGACCCTTGCATCGCGAGAGCACTAATGGCACAGGCATTGGTGAGGACCTCCCAGCGAGCAGACGGATGGGAAAAGGAGAGTTGGCAGATCTATGAGTTGGCCGAGTCCCATGCCAGGGCCGCGGGGGACTCCGAGCTACTCAGCGCTGTGCTCAACAATTACGGCTACACGCTCTACACGGTAGGGGACCTGGCCGCGGCGCGACCCAAGGTGGGGGAAGCCCTCAGCTTGGCTCGATCTCGCAACGACGCCTGGTCGATCGCCACATTCCTTGACAGCCTGGTGGCAATCGACTACGCGACTGGCAACATCGGCGCCGCGATCGAACATGCGCGGTAAGCTCTGGAGGTCTCAAGGGGGTACCACTTCCCGTGGATGACCCAAATCCTGCTTATCCGCATCGCCGAGCTCGCTCGGTGTGAGGGACGACCACTACGCTGCCTCACGCTGCTGGCCGCTGGCGCGGAGTTGGAGAAGCAGACGGGCATGCTGATGGCCACCCAGGGGCCCTTCGAGGCGCGGATCGTGAACGAAGGCCGGGCGTCGGCTTGGGCTTCAGCGGGCGAGGTGGCAGAGGCGGCATGGCAGGCGGGGTCCCGGATGTCGCTGGAGGAGGCGGTTCGCTACGCACTGAGTGACGAAGAGACCCCGACAGTGAGCGCCGAGCCGGAAGTTGCGGAGCCAGCTTCGGTGACCCAGGGCGCCAACACCTTCCGGCGGGAGGGAGAGTACTGGGCCCTGGACTTTGCCCGGCAGACGGTCCGCCTCAAGGACAGCAAGGGGCTCCAGGACATCGCCCGCCTGCTCGGCTGCCCCGGTCGCGGGCTCGCCGCCGTCGACCTGGCTGCCGGGGCGCCCCGCGGTACCCGTTTGGGGATCGTTGGCCCACCCGTGGCGCATGAGGGGTGGGGCCCGCAAGGGGATGTCGGGCCGCTTGTCGATGCCGAAGCTCGGAAGCAGTACCGGCAACGTATCGCCGACCTGGAGGAGGAGCTGGCCTCGGCGGAGGCGACGAACGACTCGGAGCGGGTGTCGCGGGGCCGCCAGGAGCGCGAGTATCTGCTCAGCGAGTTGGGAGCGGCGGTAGGCTTGGGAGGCCGGGAGCGGCGGGCGCTGGATCCCACCGAGCGGGCGCGCAAGGCGGTGACCGGGAGGATCATGAGGGACATCGCCCGGATCGAGGCGGTCCATCCCTCGCTCGGCCGCCACCTGCGACGGTCAATCCGGACCGGCGCCTTCTGCATCTACGACCCGCCGGCGCCGACGGCGTGGGGGCTCTGAGGCAGCAGCAAGGGTGGCCGCGGCCCCGCACGCTCCCTGGGCCGCGGGCCGTGTCGGAGCAAGCCTGAGAGAGGAGGTGGAGGACCCGACGGAGGCCTGAGTGGCCCCGGGCGACCGCCCAGCCGAGTGCCGACGCACAGGGAAGAGCACCACGCTGTCGATTTGTTCGCACACACTGTCCGAGGTCATGGTCGATCTGTCCACCAACTGGAGCCGCCCTGGCGGATCGCCACACCGTCTGTAGCACTGCCAGGTGGTTTCTGGCGCCTCCAGGAGTGAGGCTGGACCACCGGAGCAGGTGGCGAGGCCGCTGAGGAGACCGAGATGCACCCGGACATCCAGTACCAGCTTCACCGCATGGCCCACGAGGAGTGGACTCGCGAGGCGCAACGTGACCAGCAGGTTCGCGAAGCCCTCGCGGCCGCGAAGTCCAATCAGGCACCGACCCGGCGGACCGCCGGCTTGAAGAGTCGGCTCACTGCCGCGCTGAGTGCTGTCTTCGCTTCTAGCGCACAGTAAGGTAAGGAGTTCTTTCGGTCACTAACGGCCGCCGAGGAACCCGAAGGACGGCGCTCAGGTCGCCGCTCAACCCCGATCTCGCAATGGCGCAGACTGAAGGCGCGATGGTGGTCGCATCGTGACCCACGCTACCCACGATCTAGGGTCGTCGGACCTGAGCGGGCGGGGCGTTCGCCGCGCGCCTCGAGCAGCCGTCATCGGCTTGAGTGAAGACGGCGGCCACCTGCGCGCGCTACCTCAGATCCTCGACTGGGATTGGACGAAACAACTGAGCGCTGAAGTAGTTGCCCGACGGCGCACAGCTACCTCGAGATCGCCTGGAGCGGGGCACGGCGGCCCGGCTCGCCGGCGGGCTCACCGCGCGGCTGCCCGGCTCGGTGTCAACCCGGACGTTATCGATGAGCTGCTGGACGGTGTCTCGCTGGTCCTCCCCTCCGCTTCGGTCGGGGTTTAGGCTTACCAGGAATTCGTCCTGCGCTCCGCAGTGAAGCAAGGAGAGAGGAATGTCTGAGAGCGTCTACCGGGTGACTGAACTCGTCGGCACCAGCACGGAGTCCTGGGAGAAGGCCGCCCAGTCGGCCATCGAGACAGCGGCGCGCACGCTTCGGGATCTCCGCCTCGCCGAGGTGGTCAAGCTCGACATGACCGTCGAGGAAGGCAAGGTGGTTCGCTACCGCACCCGCCTCAACCTGTCGTTCAAGTACGAGTCCGAGTAGGCGGTACTCCATCACCACCGCCCTGTCGGCGGAGCCCAGGTTCCCGGTGGGCTCGTCGGCGAGCACGATCCATGGCGGTTAATCAGTGCGCGGGCCAAGGCGAGGCCTCGGAAGGGACATCCGAGCCCGCGCCCCGAAGGTGAGGACGATGAAGGTCACTTCCGTCCCCTCCAACAGCACTCCCTGGGAGGACAGGGTGAACCCGTACCAGTCAGGGACCAACCCCACCCGGCGGCGATCCGCCAGGCGGGCCGTCTCCAGCTTGGGTGGGGGTACGGCGGCAGAATCGGAGCAAACAGAACCACGTTTCGCCGCGGCCTCTAGGGAGAAAGCCCCTTATGCATCAATACAACTTGGCGGAGGGAGAGGGATTCGAACCCCCGAGGGCTTGGCGGCCCTTGCGGTTTTCAAGTGCGCCGATTGGCGTGTTGCCTGGTGTCGCTGAGTGTGGTCCTGATTACGGATCACGACCTGCTGTGGATGCTTCGTGCCGCCTGGTACCTCCCCGTGTCGTCGGGGTGGGGGTATGGGTGGGGGTAGTTGCGCGAACCTAAGAAGGCCGTGGAGTCCGAGCAGCCCGGACACCAAGGTATTGACGTGCGTAGGTACAGCTTGCCCCAGTGCTGCGTTCATTTCGGCTGGCGGCATGGCCGACCTCGGTGGTCTCGACTGGCTTCCCGGTGACCAGGGCCGGCCGGAGCATGCTGACATAGTGGTCCTCGATCCGAGAACGGATCGGAGCGAGCGACGCAAGCGTGGTCGCGACTGAACGCGCCAGGGTCCCTGGCGCCTCAGCCGAAGGTGAAGTCGTACGCCTCGACCGCGGGTGACGCGGTGAGGACGAGCAAGCCCGTCTGCTCGGACGGGCCCGACACCAGCGTGTACAGGCGGGGGATGCCGGAGACGTTGATCGTCCCCAGCGCCCTGCCGTCGAGCGCCAGCGAGAGGGTGCCGCTGCCGCCGAGCACGAGGTAGACGTCCTTGGCTTTGAAGTCCAGCTCGAGGCGGGCATCCGCCCCGGCCGTGGACTCCTCGGAGCCGATCGTCCACCTCCCCGACAGGCCGTACTCGCCCACCGTGATGGAGCTGGGGAACTCATACGTCGCCGGCGCGTCGTCCTGGATCGAGGTGACCCCGGCGAGGTACTGCAGCCGGCTGTAGCCGAGATACGTCTCCGGGCTGGTGAGCTCGGTCGGGGTGAGGTCCGGCACGTCGGTCGCCGGCGGCAGCTTCACATGCGGGTTGGCGTCGACGAGGAGCTGGCGGATGGCCGTCTCGGTCTGACCGTATTGGCCCTCGTCGAAGCTCTCGTAGCGCACGTCGCCCGACGCGTCGATGAGGTAGTCCGCCGGCCAGTACTCGTTGCCGTACGCGTTCCACGTGGAGTAGCTGTTGTCCACGGCGACGAGGTAGGTGATGCCGAACTGCTGCACCGCGCTCCGGACGTTGGAGACGACATGCTCGAAGGCGAACTCCGGGGTGTGCACCCCGACCACGACCAGACCGAGGCCTGGTACCGCTGGTACCAGGCCTCGACGTGGGGGAGGCTCCTCTGGCAGTTGATGCAAGAGTAGGTCCAGAAGTCCACGAGGACCACCTTGCCGCGCAGCGACTTGATGGTGAGCGGCGCCCCACCGGGTGTGTTCAGCCAGGCGGCGATGCCCTGGAAGTCGGGGGCCGGGAAGCAGTCCTGCAGGGTGGCGGACATGGTGCAGCTCATCAGTGAGGCGCTGCCGCCCCCGGTGAGGCTGTGGAGCTGGCTCTGGACGGACTTGCCGCCCTCCACGCCGCTCTGGAGCGCGCTGGTGTACCCGGGGACGTCCTGCTGCAACCCGTCGGTGAGATTGAGCCCGATGGCGAGGGTCATGACGATGAGGACGGCTCCGCCGCCGATGCGCATCCCCCGCGCCCTCTTGCGCAGCGCCCGGACGCGATCGATGACCGCGTCACCGGCCAGCGCGACGGCGAGCAGGGGGACGCCGGCTCCGGCCGCGAAGGCGAGCGTGAGCAGCAGGCCGGTGAAGCTCAGGTGGTTGGTGGCTCCGATCACCGAGATGGCGGCGAGCACGGGCCCGGCGCAGGGGACGAAGACCGCACCCAGGCCCAGGCCCAGGACGAATCCCCCGCGCGAGGTCGCCGGCCGGGGGGCGTGCAGGCGGAGGAAGGGGCGTTCGAGGATCTCCGCGATCGCCGGCACCAGCAGGCCGAGGCCGAAGAGGCCGAGGAGCACCAGCCCGGCGTCGCGCAGCAGGTCCTCGGGGAGCCCGAGGGCACTGAGCACGGTGGTGCCGAGGAGGGTGATGGTGCTGAAGCTGAGCACCAATCCGACCACCACGGCGACGGAGCGCCACCGGCGCGAGGCCGGCGCCGTGCCTGTGGCTCCCGCCACCAGGACCATGGGCAGCACCGGCAGGATGCAGGGCGAGATGCCGGTGATGAGCCCCGCGACGAAGCCGACGAGGAGGAGGCTGATCATCCCGTTCCGCGAGTCAGCTTACCCGCGGCCCCCGTGCAGCCGGCAGTGCGAATGCGCGGAAAGTGGCACATGGACCCATCGCGGGGACGCGGATTCGCCCGAGATCCGTGAGGGTTGTCTGGCCGCCTGACCGGTCATTGCCTTACCTCAGCGCGCGCAGTGCTGCGATGATATCTGCGGGCTCCATGCGCACGCGCCAATCTGCATTGACAAACCGCGCTCTGATCACTCCGTCGCGATCGATGATGAAGGTCGCCGGCACCGGAAGGTTCATCGAACCATCGGCGTTCCTGTCGCGAGGATCGTTGTGAAAGACGCTCACGTGCAGGTCCCTGAGCTCGCCTGCCACTGCGAACTGCACACGGTATGCTCGAATCACCGACTGATCCACGTCGCTGAGCACGGCAAACTCGAGGTCGTGTTTCTCAGTGAGTGAAAGGCTGTGGTCGGGTGACTGCGGACTCACCGCTATCAGCGAGGCGTTCAAGGCTCGCACGTCGGCCAGCGCATGCTGAAGACTGCGCAACTGAAGGTTGCAGTATGGGCACCACTCACCTCGGTAAAAGGTCAGGACAACCGGACCCCTCTCCAGCGCCGCCGTGAGGGCGGTCGGCCGTCCCAGCGCATCAGGAAGCACGAAATCGGGCGCGACATCGCCTATCTGCAGACCGACGGCTTCCCGTGCGCTCTGAATCTCGTCGATTGCCATCTCGACACGTGCGCGAATCTGCTCAGGGGTTCTGCCGGTGATGGCATCGAGCTGCTCCTGGAGTGAGGGCGCTTCGGACACTGCAGCCCCGCGGGCCTCGGGGTGTTCAGACATCACGCCTTGACCTCCAGTCGCGAAAGGCATCCATCAGCCGTTCACTCATCGCGGGGTCGAGATCTGCACCGGCAACTCCGCCGACGGCCAGAATCGTCCCGCGCATCTGCTCCAGGTAGGCGCGACAACCGCCGCAACCGTCAAGGTGCGCCTCGAACCGATGCCGATCGTCCGACGAGAGGGCGCCCTCTAGGTAGTCGGTGACGAGCTCGACCAGCTCCTGGCAGGTGAGTTCGGCACTGTCCGGCTCACCCCGGGCCGCGTGGCCCGGCTGCCCGCGAGCGATTCGACCCAAGCGATCTTTCCAGGTCATCTGTTCCCACAGTCTGCGGTCATGGGGTCTCCGTTACATCTGAGAAGTAGGCCTCGAGGGCGGCCCGCACATGTGTTCGCGCTCGATGCAGGAGTACGCGCTGATTCCCCTCGCTGATGCCAAGCACGGAGCAGGTGTGCGCGGAACTAAGGTCCTCGATATCGCGCATGGTGATCGTGAGGCGCTGGTTGGTCGGAAGGTCGGCGATGGCACGCTCGACCACAGCCCGGGTCTCCTTGGAGAGCAGGCGCTCCTCGGGACGATCCCACTCCTGGGGAGGAATGGACCACTGGCCCCGATCGGGCCCCTGATCGTGGAATCGCCCCGGATCAACTGCCGGAGCCAGCTCGTCGTCGCCGAGGTCGGCGAAGGTGATGGTGCGCCCCTCGCGCTGGGCCGCCGTCTTCGCCTTGTTGACCAGGATCCGGCAGATCCAGGTCTTGAGCGATGACCTCTCCTCGAATCGATCGATGCCCTGAAGCACGCCGATCCAGGTCTCCTGCACCACATCCGCGGCGACCTCTGTGTTGCTCACATACATCGATGCCAGCCGGAGAAGAGTGGCGGTGTAGCGGTCGAGCAGGGCGCGATAGGCGGCCTCGTCGCCCTTTCGGAGGGCCTCGATCAGGCCGGCGTCGTCGGTCCGCCCGCCATCGGCGGGACGGGCGGGTTCCGGGCTGCTGGCCCGGTCTACCGGCACCATCGCGACGACGTCGCCTCCTCATTCGAATTGGGGAACCCGGGCGGGCCGTCCTCCCCAGCGGTGGCCGGCCTGCCGGAATCCGGGCACATTCTGGCGCATCGGGATGTGCGCCCCGGTCCGGCGTAACGAATCGGGCGGATCCGGAGACCAAGCAGAACCAGCCCCGCGCCTGAGCGCTTGGAGACCAATCATGAGCATGGATCCGACCCCCACCAGCACCCGACCGCGCTCCGAGGAGGAGTGGCGCGAGCGACTGACACCTGAGCAGTTCCACGTTCTTCGCGAGAAGGGCACGGAGCGTGCATTCACCGGCCAGTATTGGAACGTGCACGACGACGGCTCCTATCACTGCGCGGGGTGCGGTGCGCTGCTCTTCGACTCCGATGCCGAATTCGACTCCGGCACCGGATGGCCGAGCTTCACTGCACCCGCGGTCGCGGACGCGGTGGCACTCCACGAGGACAGCAGCTTCTTCATGCACCGCACCGAAGTTGTCTGTCGGGCGTGCGGTGGACACCTTGGTCATGTGTTTCCCGACGGGCCCGACGGCATGCCGCGATACTGCATCAACTCCGCCTCTCTTGACCTGGTGCGGCGCGGAGATTCGTCCGCCATGAACCACTGAGCAGTGATCACCAATCGATTGATAGAGAGGGACTCATAACATGACCAAGGCGACCTTTGCAGCCGGCTGTTTCTGGGGCGTTGAAGACGCCTTCCGCAGACTCCCCGGTGTCACCGACACCTGCGTCGGATATACGGGCGGGCACACCGACCAACCGACCTACAAAGAGGTGTGCGGTCACCGCACCGGCCATGCCGAGGCCGTGGAGGTTGAGTTCGACCCTGAGCAGATCAGCTACCAGCGTCTGGTGGAGAGGTTCTTCACACTCCACGACCCGACCCAGCTCAACCGCCAAGGTCCAGATGTCGGAGATCAGTACCGTTCTGCGATCTTCTTTCACGACTCAGCCCAGCAAGCCGTCGGCGCCGAAGCCAAGGCACGCGTCGCGGCGGCATCGCACCGGCCGGTGGTGACCGAGATCGTGCCGGCGACGATGTTCTGGCGTGCCGAGGAGTATCACCAGCAGTACGTCGAGAAGCGCGGTGCCGGCGCCTGCCGAATCTGAGTGCGTCAGGTCCCGATGAACACGAAGATGAGGATTCAAGGGTTGTGCCTCCCCTGACGGCGTGGGAGGCAGACCACCCCGACTTGAGCGGAGCGCTGCTCTTCGGCGGATCCTCCGGCACTTGTGGTGGGCCGAGTACCTCCTATCGCGATACGTGGCTGTTCGCATGACGTCGCGCCAGAGCGGCAAAGTCGGTCAGCGCTGAGCGTCGCTAACCGTCACCGGCGGCGCCACCGCCCGTCTTGTGACGCTCGCGATGCCCAGGGAACTGAACGCTCAAGCCCCTTTCGCGAACACTGGGCCCGGGTTACATTCATCGACCGACGACACTGGCCCAGCTCGCAGCGTTCCAGCGCGCCCGAGCGTTGGGAATGTGGAGCCGTTGGTCAAGCGGGGCATTCGAGTCTTCTCCTTGGCGCGTGATGCCGTGCCGGCGGTGGTGCTATGCGGTGCATGCCTGGACCCGCGGATCGACCGGGCACCGAGGTGCCCGGTCGACCTTTAGCGGGTGGGCCAACTGGTTAGCTGACGGCGATACCCTCGAGCCCGGAGTGACCCGGGAGCTCGGGAGCCACGGAGCTACCGGTGAAGGTGAGCGATCCGTCACCGTTGACCGTGAAGCCCTCGACGATACCATTCCCACCGGTCTCGACGTAGAGGAGGGATCCGTCGGGTGTGGCGGCCAAGTCGATGGGGCCCGGGTCGGTTGCCGTCTGGCTCACGACTGTGGGATGTCCACCTGCGCCGATGGTGTAGCCGGTGACGACATCACTTCCGGCGTTTGCTCCGTAATAGAAGCCGTCTCCGGCCTCGGCCACCCAGCACAGCGCTGCCAAGCCGTCGGTAACAGAGCCCAGCTCGGCCACGGTGCCGTTGGCGTGGATGGCGTAGGTGGTCAGGGCGCTCGGGCCCGCCTCCGTAACCACGAGATCACCGGCGGGGTCGAATGTGAACCCGAACGGCACCGGGTTGGCCGACGGATTGACGGTCGGAGTCGCTGACAAGGCGCCGTCCGCCGACACGCCAAACACGTCGATGTCACTCCCGTTGGCCTTGGTCGTCACCACGAGGTGGCGCCCATCCGGCGTGAGTCCGATCTGCCCCGGGGTATTCAGATACTGGGGCGACAGACCGGGTGTCAGGTTCAAGGAGCGGGCACTCCCCGGGATCGCCCGCAGCGTGTCGGCGTAGAACCCCTGCACGGAGCCGGTCCCCCCCGCGTTCAGCACGTAGAGCCGACCCGCGCTGACGGTCACGCTGACCGGTATGGACCCACCCGAGGGCACGATCGCGCGGGTGTCGAGCCGCGCACCGTCGACGTTGAACGCGGTAATGGAGTTGCTGCCGCCGTTGACGGCCACGAGCAGGTGCTCGCGGCTGTCGTAGGCGAGCCCACCCTGGGATGCGAGCTTGTCCACGACCGCCCCAGTCAGCGCCACCCCGAGCCCACCGGTGTTGTAGCGTCCCGCGAAGGTGAGTGCCCCCTCGGGGCCGCGGCGATACGAGACCACCTGGTTGCCTGCCGGGTCGTTGGTCTCGACAAACACGGCATGACCGTCGCCGCCTCCTGGTTGGGGTCCTTCGGCTCCTGCGGCGAGAGGGGCAATGAAGCCCAACAGCCCCAAGACCACCCCGCCACCCAGGGCCAGACGGATAGATCTCCTCATTGCGTCTCCTTGGTATCGACGGATGTACTCTGCAAGTAACGTCCCTCGTTGTTCGGCAAGCGTTACATCAGCGCTTGGCCACCCCCTCCGCTCGCATCGTGCGTAACGCTTCAAGCGCCGCCGAGGACGGTCCCAATGTGTCCAAGCGCTGCGCACCCAGTCGATCGCCAAGACAAGGGTGTGTGGCCTTGGGTTGCCCGTTACCGGCTCTTCGGGCCCTACGCTTCAAGGCATGGAGATGGACCTAGAACTGCTCAGCCGGCTCCGAAACGGTGACGAGGAGGCTTTCGTGATGCTGGTGGCCCGCTACCATGAGTCGATGCTGCGTCTGGCCCGTTCCATTGTTTCCAGCGAGGCGGTGGCCGAAGAGGCCGTCCAGGACACGTGGCTGGGAGTCGTTCGGGGGATCGAGCGCTTCGAGGGGCGCTCCTCGTTCAAGACGTGGCTGTTCCGCATCCTGGTCAACCGAGCTCGCTCGGCTGGTGCCCGCGAGCAACGCCATGCGCTGGTCGAGTCCGCTCACGTGGTCGACCCGACCCGCTTCGACACCCACGGCCAATGGGCCGATCCCCTGGAGCAATGGGCGCAGGAGTCCGATGACCGCCTCGAGGCCGCCATCTGGGCGCCGATCCTCAAGTCTGCCTTGGACGAACTGCCCCCACGCCAGCGCACTGTCATCGTGCTGCGGGACGTGGAAGGGTTGTCCAGTGATGAGGTGTGCGCCGTGCTCGGTATCAGTGGCGGCAACCAGCGAATCCTGCTGCACCGCGGCCGCAGTCGATTGCGCGAGATCCTCGAATCGGAATTGCGGAAGGACTGACCGATGTTGATCCTGCGACCGAGAGACATCGCATGCCAGCAGGCCGTCGAACTCGTTACCGACTACCTCGAAGGGACGCTCTCTCGTCGCGACCGGCGTCGCTTCGAATTCCATCTCCGAGGATGCCCCAACTGCCCTACCTACCTTGAGCAGATTAGGTTGACCATCCAGGCGACTGGCGCGATTGAGACGGACGACTTGACTCCAGAAGCGAAAGCGGACCTCATCGAGCTGTACCGGCGCTGGCGGTCGGAGTAGTACGAAGTCCATCCCATTTGGTGCTGGCGATCCGGGATCGACCGCGGAGTCCAAGCGTCCTATGGAGAAGTTGGGCAGGCCAACTTCACGGTTGCCGCAGCGGTGGGCGCGGGTGACTGAGCCCTCGCCCACCCCAGCGCGCACCAGCCGCCTTGATCTCCTCGTGAAGCTGAGGGCGCTGGGGCAGCTTGGCGAGCAGGTTGCGGAGACGATGCACAGCGCAGCACTGACGGTCGGCGTCCGGCCAGCGCTCCTCGATGGCCCGCACCAGGCCAGTAGCAGCGGTCGAACAACCCGCAGGAGGGACTCAATAAAGAGCTGCGCCGGCGGACCGACGTCGTCGGCATCTTCCCCCAACCGCGACGCCGTCATCTGCCTGCTCGGAGCCGTGCTCGCCAAGCAGAACGACGAGTGGGCAGTGGCCCGCCGTTACATGAGCGCCGAGTCGCTCACCCAGACCTACTCCAGCACCGACACGGAGGGCGTGCCCGCGATCACCGAAGCGGCGTGAACGAGCCGGACGACGCGCGGATGGCGTAGGTCCCTCTTACACCACTTGACAGGACATGGCTGCCGGCGGAACGCGCTGCTCGCGTGCCAATAGGAACGATAGCGATGAGTGCGGCCGGCTGGGCGCCGCTACGACGGTTCGCCCGGATTCGCGCGGAGAAGGGGATACTGGGGCTGCATCCAACCGAGTTCAGCGATGTCCAGGCAATTTCAGAACCCGGGGTGTAGGTCTCAGGCCAACCGCTTCCCGACGAAAGTTACTCTTCTCTGAACTTGATTAGTCGGGGCTTAATAAGCACTAGTCTGGGGGACCAGGGGTCCGCGGTTCGAGTCCGCGCTCCCAACCATCCGCAACTTGACAGTGCGCAACCAGTGGGCGGAGACGACGCGGGCCGATGGCCGCCATTACGTCGCTGGTGGCCGGTTCCTTGTCTTCTGTCGGATGCGCGTATCGACAAGGTGGCCCGGCTCAGCAACGAGGCGGCGCTCGAGGCGCGCCGCCCTGACCGGACGAAGGAGAGACGAGGCGTACGGTCTGCACGGACCGGAACGTAACGCTGGCTCGTTCGCACGCGGGTCGCACCTCTCGCCGGCGGGCCTGGGCTTCGCGCTGAGGCTCGCGCTCGCGCCTCGGCGAAGCTTGCTAGCTCATCGACGCGGCGGGGGTCAGGAGAATCACCCTCTCGCCCACGCGGAGCTCGGAATCGCTTTGCGGGGCGCCGATCTCGCGCCGCTCAGTGACGGCGACCACGAGATACCCCGGCGGCCAGGCGATCTCGCTGAGGCGCCGACCCAGCGCGGGCGACTCCCGGCTGATGGTGATCTCGACGATCTCGTACCCGTGCAGCGGGTTGCTGGGCGTGTGAAGGCGCGAGTCGGCATCGTCGGCGCCGGACTCCGCAGCCAGGGCTCCCTGCTCCACGTCGCGGATCGAGGAGCTGAGGCGCCCGGAGATAGCTTGAAGCACACTCCGACGGGTGATCCAGCCGATGAGATGCTCACGGTCGGATGACAGCACCGGCAACCCGTCACCGCCGTAGAGGGTGAGCTGACGCAGCGCCTGCTCCAGCGTCTCGTCGGCGAGCAGGGCCTGGGGTTGGCGAGCAACGGTCACCGCGCCCACCAGTTCAGCCAACACCTCGCGGGACACAGGGGCGGCAGAGACCCCGCCGTGCCCGTGAAGGACGATTCCGCCATCTCCACTGCCCTGGAAAGGCGGCACCATGACGTCGGCGACGGTGAGGGTCTGCAGGACGCTGGCTGGCTTGGGTCGCTCGATATCGATGCCGCGGCGCAACAGCTTGGTCGTGTAGATGCTGCCATACGACAGCCTCTTGGACACGGCCGCCGCGATAGCCACGGCGAGCATCACCGGCAGGGTGAGACTGTAATTC
>Ga0187880_1001302_pt1 | contig 20028 bp, 17 predicted proteins | sample June2016WEW_19_4_FD_132998 | JGI IMG/M metagenome (GOLD analysis project Ga0187880, IMG submission 132998) | Peatland microbial communities from SPRUCE experiment site at the Marcell Experimental Forest, Minnesota, USA - June2016WEW_19_40 | ecosystem: Environmental > Terrestrial > Soil >... | reverse complement strand
GGCCGGAACTGGCAGATCCAGCGATAGACATCCTGGCCGCTGACTCCACCAGGCGTACGCATGTCCGAAACCACCCCGGCGAACTTTTCGGAAGCGAGCATTTCGAGGCCGAGCACTCCGGAACGAGCCCCAACAACCGAATACCCGCCGCGCTCCAGGGCCGCGCGAACAAACGCGAGCACCGAAGCCTCGTCTTCGATCACCAGCACCGGGCTTTTCTCTATAACGTTCATGACTTGCCGCCGTTCGCCCCGGGTGCGTGGCCTTTGGGGTCGATGGGAATGCGGACGGTGAAGGCGGCGCCTTTGCCGCTGCTGCGATTGCCGGCGATGATCTCGCCTCCATGTTCACGAACGATTCCGTAACAGATGCTCAAGCCAAGCCCGGTTCCCTTGCCCAATCCCTTGGTCGTATAGAACGGATCGAAAATGCGCTGCGGTTCACGAATTCCAGCGCCATTGTCGATGAAGCTAATCTCGGCAGCGCCGTCGTGGACCGCCGTCTCAATCTCGATCACGCCGGGGTCGCCTGTCTCACGGATGGCGTCGTAGGCGTTGTTCAACACGTTCAGGAAGACCTGCTGCAACTGGTGCGGGTCGGCAACCACCTCCGGGAAGGGTTCCTTCAGGGTTTCCTTGACCTCGATGCCACCGTGAGCAAAGTCGTAGGCACGAAGCAGCAGGGTCCGCCTGACCAAGTCGTTGATTTGCACGGGCTCGCGCTGAGGCGGCATCTGGCGGGCAAAACTCAGCAGGTTCTGAATGATCTGCTTGGTCCTTTGCGCTTCGTCAATAATGATCTGGAGATCGCCGCGCGCGGCTTCGGGCATCTCCGGCTTTTGCACCAGCAGATCGGCGAAGCCCAGGATGGCCGTCAGAGGATTGTTGACCTCGTGCGCAACTCCGGAAACCAGTTGGCCGACGGCGGCCATCTTTTCCGTCTGCATCAGCTTCGACTGCAAGAGCAACTCATCGGTAACATCGCTCATAACCACGACGATCGAATTCACGTTGCCCTGATGGTCACGCATGGGGCTTATGTTGGCGGAGAAGTGCGCCGTTCGAGCTCCCTCCATCACCAGCGTCAGCTCCAGGTTATTGACCTGCAAGCCAAGTAACGTTCGCAAAATTGCCTGGTCGAATTTCTCCTGATGCGTGGGGTCGACCAGTTCCCGGATACGACAGCCGACCAACTGTCCGGTCTGGAAGCGGCCCACTTCGTAAGCACGCTGGTTGGCGTAACTGATGAGCCCGGCGGTGTCGACCACGAGGATCAGGCTCTGGGTGTTCTCCAGTATCTTGGCGTTGAAGTCGCGCTGGCGCTGCAGCTCCGACTGGAACGACTTCAGTTCGGTAATATCCAGCATCAAGCCGCGGTACTGAATGACCTTGCCGTGGGCATCGCGCACCACGACAACGTTCTGCAGGGTAAAAACCAGGGAACCGTCTTTCCGGCGTAGCGCCTCCTCGCGATTGCGCAGGGTGTCGACGCTCTGTATGGCTCGCCGGAATTCCAGGTAACGCTCGGGCGAAATGTAAAGCTGGGTCGAGATGTCGATGACCAACAGCTCTTCGCGGGCCTCATAGCCAAGCATGCGCACCAGCGCGTCGTTGACTTCGACAAAACGGCCCTCGGGAGTGGAAAAGAACAGTCCCTCCTGGATATTGTCGAAGAGCTCGCGGTAACGCTTTTCGGCCTCGCGCCGGTCGGTAATGTCCTTGAGGACATGAACAGTCTGCGTGTCCTCGTCGAGCGTGGCATTGATGTGCGAAGTCGAGACGAGGTAGGTGCGATCCAGAACTACGTGCAGACGTTCGCCGCGCCCATCGCTGCCGCAGAAAGGACAGGGCCCCGGGTGCAGACGCTGCTCTACCGAGATCAGCGAGCGCATACCCAGTCCGATCAGCTCGGGGGCAGGCACGCCGATGAACTCGGCCATGCTGCGATTGACCCGCAGAACGCGCCCGGCCTGGTCGTGCACGACGATAAAGTCGCCGATAGCGTCGAAAATCTCCACCCACTGGGCGTTCGATTGGGCCATCCGGCTGAAAAGGCGGGAATTGTGCAAGGCAACCGCGGCATACCTTGCGAGGGACTGCACCAGCTCGTGATCTGCACTGACGAGTTCGCGGCCACGGTTGGCGACCAGCAGCAGGCCGATCAGTTCATTCTCGTTGCCTTCGAGTCGAACCGCCGTCAGATCCTGCCAGCCGAGACTGCTGGCGAGCGTTTGTCCGACAAAGTCGCTGGCCGCTCCGTAGTAGATAGCTCCCCGGTTGACATGAGCAAGGTCGGTGAGCGCGAGATTGAGACGTCTCAAGGTGCCATTGCCCGGCGGAACAGCACAGTGATACAGGTAAACAGTCTCCAGGCTTTGCCCGCGTGCCAACGCCAGGGCAGCGGCGGTGCCGCCGAGCAACTCGCTGGCGCGACGCGTAACCGATTGAGCCAATTCAGGCAAGCGTATGCAGGAACTGACTTCCATCGCCAGGGCCATCAGCGCATCGGCACGGCAGTCGTCTCTTTCCGCGCTCAAGGCAGCTTGAGAGAGATCGGCTGAACCTGTCTTTATATCCATGCGCAAATCCTTTGTTGCTGGACCGCTCCAACGTAAGCTGTAATCTCAATTTGAGTCAAGCTAATTAGTGTCTTACGTACCCTTAGAGTTCACCTGAGTGATTTGTCTCAAGCTGATACCCGGCCTGAGGATTCAACTAGGATTCTGTGAGACGAATCGACCCGACTTTTCGCTTGCAGGCCTCCCCGCCAAGCGTCAGCACCGGCAAACAAGGAATTAAGCGGCTCTAAGATTACCAATGTGCTATGCCGGTTCTGCTTGGCAATTGGGATGCATTGATTCCTGCACAGCCTCTCTGCCGGCGGAGCCTGGATTAAATTTGCCGGGCGAATTGGAAGCGCGGTTGTGGCAATTTTCCGGAAGTTGGGCGTTTCGGTTTGCGGAAACTGAGCACTCAAAGACGTCGGCCACAGTACAGCGTGCTTGGAGAACGGAATATGAGGGTTACGATTCGTAAAAAGCTGATGATCAACTTCTGTCTGATCCTTGCGATCATGGTGGTAGCGTTCGCCGTCAGCATGATTACCACATCACGCGAACGATCCACCAAGACGGCGGCCATCAGCGCGATGGAGCAGTCGCAGATAGCCGGCATCGCCCGCTTCCAAATCATGCAGAGCCGGTTTGCCTTGAGCAATTACCTGCTGACGGGCGATACGCGCGAACTCGATAAGCTGCACGCCGATCAGAACAGCTTGGCGGAGGCGCTTCGGCAGGCCAAAGCAAAGACTCTCATTGAGGAAGACCGGGCGCTGCTTTCAAAGCTGGAACAGGCTGAGCGTGAGTGGAACGACAACGTCGTAGGCAAAATGGTGGAACAGCGGCGGCTCGTCGATTCCGGCGGCCAGAGCATGGACCAACTGAAGGCTGCCTACCTGCAAACGGATCCGCAATTGTGGGTCAAGAGCTCGGCTGAGATCGTCGACAAGATAAAAGCAGCGAACGAACGCCACGTGCAGGACCGCAAGCAGATGGACGATGTCACCGCCTTGAGCACGTCTTTGTTCGCTTTCCTGGGCGCTCCGTTGGCGCTCGCTCTGGGCGTGTTTATTGCATATAAAACGTCAAAATCGATCAGCGAACCCCTGGGCGAGCTCAACCAAGTGGCCCGCAAAATCAGCGAAACGGGAGATTTGAAGCAGTCGATTGAACTGAAGTCCTCCACGGACGAGATCGGCCAGCTAGCCCAGTCGTACCGGGAATTGATCGAGTACCTGAAGGAGATGGCGACGGTTTCCGAGGCGATTGCCGGCGGCGACCTGTCGGTGGCGATACAGCCCCGCTCCAACCAAGACACGCTGGCGCTTGCCTTTGCCAAGATGACGCAGGGGCTACGTTCCATGGTGAATTCGATGCGAGATGCCGCGGCACAGGTGGCGGCCGGTTCCAACCAGGTCGCCGATGCGTCCGAGGAGTCCGCCAAAATCAGCGTGCAGTCCGCGTCGGCCATCGACGAAGTCAGCAGCACGATGCACGAGATGAGCGTGAACGTGCAGAACATGGTCAAGAATACGCAGATGCAGGCCTCCGACGTCAGCGAGACCTCGGCTTCGATCGACCAGATGGTAGCCAGCATCCAGCGTGTAGCCGACACGGCCAAGGTTCTGCTGGACATCTCCAACCGCTCGCGCGAAGAAGCGCAGAGTGGATTCACAACCATGCAGAAGGCAACCGAGGGCCTCACCCGCATCAACGATTCGATCGGCTCTTCGGCGGAAATCATCGGCACCCTGGGGCAACGAGCGGACGAGATCGGAAAAATCATCGAGGTCATCGACGACATCTCCGAACAGACCAACCTGCTGGCGCTGAACGCCGCCATCGAAGCGGCGCGGGCGGGCGAACACGGCCTGGGGTTTGCGGTGGTGGCGGACGAGGTCCGTAAGCTGGCCGAGAAGTCGGCGGAATCGACCAAGGAGATTTCCGAACTGATCGCCCGCATTCAGAAGGAAGCGAGAAAAGCGGTCGACAACATGAACAAGAGCACGTCGATCGTGAACGAAGGAATCAGCCTGGGCGACGATCTGACCCTGGCGCTGCGCCGAATCTCCAACGTGGTAACGGAGGTTTACAAGTTCGCGCAGGAGATCGGCGCGGCGACTAACGAACAGTCGCACGGCTCGACCCTGATTGCCAAGTCAACGACGCGGCTGAATGAGATTACGCACGAAATCTCTTCCGCCGTGGAGGAACAGGCGGGAGGAGCGCAGGCAGTGGTTCGCGCAATGGAGCGCATGCGCGAGCTGGTGCAGCACTCGACGTCCGGCTCCACGGAACTGGCCGCCTCAGCAGAGCAGATGTCGAAAATGGCGCGCTCTATGCTGGAGTCGATGGACCGGTTCGTGATCGACTTCGAGGCGCACACGGCAAAGAGCCTGGAGCGTGTGCGTGGCGGCAAGAAACTGGCGGCGGCAAGCGCCTAGAGAGGTCACCTATGGGCAAGGAAATTCAATTGGTCGGATTCCGCATTGGCCGGGAGACTTTCGGCGTACCGATTGGCCTGGTGCGGGAAATCGTCCGCATGATGGAAATCACGGCTGTTCCCGAGGCTCCCGACTACGTCGAAGGCGTCATTAATTTGCGCGGGCGGATCATTCCGGTGATCGACCTGCGCAAGCGCTTCCGTGAACCCGGGATCAAGGTTGACAAGAGAAACCGCATACTCGTGGCCGAGTTGGAGGGCCGCCTCGTCGGTCTGATCGTCGATGCCGCCAGCGAGGTGCTCAAGATGGCCAACGGCGACATCGAACCCCCACCGGAACTGTTGCAGGAAAACGATCTGAGTTACGTGACGGGACTGGGAAAGCGAAGCGGCAAGCTGATCATCCTGGTGGACGTGGAAAAGCTACTGAACCACGGCGAACTGGGCCGCCTGAGCGAACTCACCGACTTGCAGCCGACGGGCGCTGCTTAGCGAAAGGATTGCCGCGGACGCGGAACTGTTATGGCGAGTGCAGGCCAAATCGAGTTAACCGAACCGGAACTGAAGTTACTGCAAAGCCTGATTTACCAGGAATGCGGCATGTATTTTGACGAACGCCGCGCGCACTTCCTGCATGACAGGCTGCAACGGCGCATGCGCACCTGCGGACTGGACACGTTTTACAGCTACTACCGCTTGCTGACCAGCCGCGACGGAAAGTCCGAGTTCAACGCGTTGCTGGAGCACCTCACGGTTAACGAAACCAGCTTCTTTCGCAACCGGCCGCAACTGGAGCTGTTTCACAAAGTCATCCTGGAAAAAGCGCTGCAACACAAGCAGGCGCGGCGAGACTGGACATTACGCTTGTGGAGCGCCGGATGCTCCACGGGTCAGGAGCCGTACACGCTGGCGATGCTGATTTGCGACGCGCTGGCTTACTACTATTTGCGCAATCCGCTGCCGTTTGATATGCCGGCCACCAAGCCGTTGATCCCGCCGCCGTGGCGGGTCGAAATCCTCGCCTCCGATATCAGCTACTCGGTGCTGCGGACGGCGCAAGAGGCCGTCTACTCCGAGCACCAGATGGATGCGGTTGACTACAACTACCGGCTTCGTTATTTCGACAAGTGCGGCGACCGCTATTCCGTGAAGCGCCCGATGAAGGAAATTGTGCAATTCGATTTTCACAACTTGAAGACCGAGTTCCTGCCCCAGCACAACGACATCATCTTCTGCCGCAACGTGATGATCTACTTCGATGAGGCGGAACAGAAACGGCTGATCCAGAAGTTCTGGCGCTGCTTGAACCCGGAGGGATACCTGTTCGTCGGACATGCCGAAAGCCTCTTCGGACTGACCGATCAGTTTCAGATGATTCACGAAAACAACGGAACCGCCTACAAGCGGCTGGAGGCAAAGGCATGAGCTTTTTCTCCGAAGAGCGGGCAAACGAATTGCGAGCCATCTTCTTTGAAAGCGCCCAGGAGTTGCTGCAAGCGCTGAACGAGGAAGGGCTCCGCCTGGAAAAGGCGCCCGCCGACGCGGAGATCGTGCGTGACATCAGGCGCACGGTTCATACCTTGAAGGGCGATTCGGCGGCATGCGGCTACCGCGAACTGAGCGAACTGGCGCACGCCCTGGAAGATGTGTTGACCCCCGAGATCGCGGGACGATCCGGCGTGGCCCTCGCCGAGCTTGTGCTGAGCGCAGCCGATGAATTCGAGGCATTTCTCTCGGCTTACATGAGCGGTATGCAGCCGCCTTCAGGCGATGTCCTTCGCGCCATGATGCAGCGCGTCATCCACGCCGAATCGAGCGGCCCGGCTCTGCCCGTGCCGGTATTTGAGTGGAACGAGTACGAGCGCCTGGTGATCGCCAAAACCGCCGCGCCGGCTTGCGGCGTGGTGAACGTCGGCCTCGTCATCGACCCGAAGTGCGCGATGCCGGCGGCGGCCTTGCAAGTGATTTGGCGAGTGCTGCGGCAATCGGGCACCCTGCTGGCGGCACGCCCGGAGATCGACAGCACGGAGCCGGCCGAGATGGTGGAGGCCGTGCTGGCAACGGCGCAATCAGTCGAGCACGTGCGGCGCAAGTGCCACGTGCCGGGAATCGTAAGCGCGGCGTACGTCGAGCCCTACGGCCCCGCGGCAGAGCGGGCGGTCAAAAACGACGTAACGGCCGTGATCGGCCAAGCCAATGGCGAGTTCCTTTCCGGAGTCCTGGAGGGCGTCGAGCCCGAGGCGGAGCCGGCGCCAACGCCCTCTCCGATGGAAGCCAAGCCCGAGCAGCCGAAAGCGGAGCGCTCTTTGCCCGCGACCGAGAACCTGCTCCGCGTTGATGCCGAACGCATCGATACCGTGCTCGACCTAGTGGGAGAACTCATCATAGCCAGATCCACGCTGCAACAGATTCTCTTGGACTTCACGAAGAAGTTCGGCAAGGACCCGGTCCGCGCACGCTTTGCCGACGCGCTGGCAAAACAATCGCAGGTAATGTACAAGCTGCAACGCTCGGTGATGAAGATCCGCATGGTGCCGGTCGAGCAACTGTTCCGGCGTTTTCCCCGGACGGTTCGCGATTTAGCCAAGTCCGCGAACAAGGATGTGCAACTGATTTTGCAGGGCGAGAACACGGATTTGGACAAGAGCATCCTGGACGCACTCGCCGAACCACTGACGCATCTGGTGCGAAACGCGGTCGACCACGGCATCGAGGACCCGGAAACCCGGCAGCAGGCAGGCAAACCCGCGCGCGGAACCATTCGGCTGGACGCCTATCACCAGGGCAACCAGATTGTCATCGAGGTATCCGACGACGGCGCCGGCATTGATCAAGCGGGAGTGGTAGCCAAAGCAGTGCAGAGGGGCGTCATCAGTCCGGAGCAGGCGGCGCAACTGACCGAACATGAGGCGGTGAGCCTGATCTTCGAGCCCAGCGTCAGCACTGCCGCGCAAGTCACCGAGATTTCCGGGCGCGGCGTCGGCATGGACATCGTGAGAGCAGTCATCAACCGGCTGAAGGGCTCCATCTCCATCCACACCCAAAGCGGGGTCGGAACCACCTTCAGGTTGCGGTTGCCGTTGACTCTGGCAATCATCAAGGCGTTGCTGTTTAACACCGCGAACCGGCTCTACGCGGTGCCCCTGGGAACGGTGCTGGAAATCACTCGCGCTGCTACCGGCGACATCCACATGGTCGAAGGACGCGAGGTGCTGCGCATCCGGGAGGAGGCGGTTCCGCTGATCCGGATCGGCGAACCTTCAGGCCGTCAAGCGCCGGCGCCGCATCTGGTGGTTGATCCGGCAGCGGCCAAGCCTCGCGGCAAGAGCTTCGTAATTGTAGTGTTGGTAGGGGAACATAAGTTCGGGCTGGTGGTGGAAAGAGTGGTGGGTGAAGAAGAGTTGGTCATCAAGGCTTTGGAAGACCACCTGGTGGCGACGGATCTGGTCGGCGGCGCTTCGGTGCTTGGCGACGGACGGGTCGTTCTGATTCTGAATCTGGCGGCGGTGGTCGACCGGCTGCGGCGAAAGCAAATCTCAGGAAGAGCGCAAGCGGCAAACGCATAAGGGCAGATGATCAAGGTTCTAGTGGTGGATGATTCGGCGTTGATGCGAAAGCTGATTCCGCAAATCCTGGAGAGGGACAACATGATCCAGGTTGTGGGAACGGCGATGGACGGGCAGTTTGCCCTGAAGAAGATCGGAGATCTTCGGCCCGACGTGGTCACGCTGGACCTGGAGATGCCGCGCATGGACGGAATGGAGACGCTGCGCGAGATCATGAAGCGCTACGGTCTGCCGGTGATTATCGTCAGCGCTCACACCAAGGCCGGAGCGGCGGCGACGTTCCGGGCGCTGAGTATCGGCGCGTTCGACTTTGTCGCCAAACCGAAGGACGCCCTTTCGGCGCAGTTGGAGGACATTGCCAAGGAGCTGAGCACCAAGATTCGGGTCGCCGCCGTCAGCGGCAAGATCAGACCGGCGGTAGCCGAGGCCGCGATGCCGGTGCAGAAAACGAAGTTGGAGCACAGGATTGCGGAGCAGGCGGTCGCAATTGGCCTTTCAACCGGCGGGCCCAACGCGCTGCGATACCTGCTGTCCCAGTTGCCCCCGGAGTTTCCGGCGGCGGTGCTGGTGGTACAGCACATGCCGGAAGGATTCACGGAGCCGCTGGCGCGAAGGCTCGACGAAACCAGCGCTCTCCAAGTGAAGGAAGCGCAGTCCGGAGACTTGCTGCTCGCGGGCCGGGTTTTGATCTGTCCTGGTAACCGCCATATCAAGATCCGCCGCATGCCGCTTGGCAATATCGCTGTACTGACCGATGAAGCGGCGGTGAGAGGACACAGGCCTTCCGTGGACGTTCTGTTCCGTTCGCTGGCACAAGAGTTCGGACCTGACGGCGTGGCGGTGCTGATGACCGGAATGGGAGAAGATGGGGCCGATGGGATGGGAGAAGTGAAAGCGCACGGAGGAACGACGATCGCCCAGAACGAGGAAAGCTGCGTGGTCTATGGCATGCCACGCGCCGCCATCGAACGAGGCCATGCGTCCAGAGTTTTGCCGCTTGAGTCCATACCGGGTATGCTGCTAGCGCAGTGCAACGCGGGACGAGGCGGCACGTCTGAAATGAACGGTTGAGTTTTGCGGGCAGTTTCCGCAACGAGATGCGAGGTATCTATGGAACAGTTCCCTGCTCTGCTGAGAGTTAGTGACCACAAACCGGTACGCTACCTTGTTGTCGACGATTCGGTGTTCGCGCGAAAAAACCTTTCCCGCCTCATCGAGTTGTTCGGCGGCTGCGTGGCGGGCGAGGCAGGCGACGGCTGCACTGCGATTGCCGAATACGACCGCACCGATCCCGATATCGTGCTGATGGACATTACCATGCCGCAGATGGAGGGCATCGAGGCGGCGGAACGAATCGTGCGCCAGCATCCGGAGGCGCGCGTGATCATGGTGTCCTCCGTGGGTTACCAGGAGAATATCGTCGCCGCCCTGCAAAAAGGCGCGCGCCACTTCGTGCAGAAACCAGTGAAGCCGGAGCTGCTGTATGAAGTGATCAAGTACGTAATGGGTGACGACGGAACGAGCGGTGTAAGTGTCCCGGCCGAAGCCGGAGGATCAGCCTAAATGAAAATGGAGCTCATCCAACCTTTCATTAACTCCGCTGACGCCGTGCTGGCCGAAGCACTGAACTGCGCGACCCAGGTCAGCGACCTCAGCATGGAGGAGAATCCATACGAGCGCCAAGGGCTGGCCGCGCTGGTAGCCATCACCGGCGAAATCGAAGGGCGCGTGATCGTCGATGTCGAGCCGGAAACCGCGCTTCGCGTGGCCAATCAGCTCGCCGGCGCGGAGCTGCCCGCCTCCGACGACCTGGTGCGCGAGACCGTCTGCGAATTGGCGAACCTGGTGATCGGCAACGCCGTGACTACCCTGAACGATCGCGGATTCCAGTTCAAGGTGCATCCGCCGGAGTTCCATGCCTCGCACGAGGGGCTAAAGGGCTCCGAGGACACCGAGGCGATCGTCTTGCGTTTCGAAACCGACGCCGGCCAGGTCAACGTGAATATCGCCATGCAATATCGCAGCCGCCGCAAGGAGGACGCAGCGCGCTGGTAAATGAAAAGTTTTCGGGGAACGGGCGGGAGCCTTCCCGCCCATTTTTATTGGAGGCCCTAGTGTGCTGCCCCGTGAATAAGTTTCAAAGTGTCATCCTGAGCGGAGCGAAGGATCTGCTTTTTCGCACACCTGAAAACTAAAGCAGATTCTTCGCTCACTGCGCTCGCTCAGAATGACACTTCAAAGGGTTATTACGCGACCATTTGGGGACGCGGCACTATATGCGAGGCACGATCTGGACCGGCCGCTGCAACGGAACTCCGGTACAGCTTTCGGTCGCATCGCAACTCAAGTCCTGCGGAGGCGCGATATTGAGGATGCCGCCGCTGGTGTTGGTCGCGAACGCATTCGTACTGGTCAGCACGACGTAGATGCCATTCCCACTCGTCCCGTTCGCGTTCGCTCGATCACCGGTGACGGTCACCGCAATGAACGCCTTGGTTCCATCTTTGGAAACCGCCACGGCCTGAACTCTCGCGCTCGGATCGACTGTGTTAGGTATAGGCGTCAGGGCGGTTACGTTGAAGCTGTTGGCGTTGATGACGCTGGCCGCATTTGCCCCGGTGTTGGCTACGTAGACAGAGGTTCCATCCGGAGTAACGGCCAGGGCGACAGGCGCGGTGCCCACCGGAACGATTTTCAACGCGGGCAGCGTGGAGTTGCTCGCATCCAGGACGGAAACCGTGCCGTTTCCCTTGTTGGAAATGTAGAGCCGGTTCAAACTGCGGTCCGTGATGATGACACTGGGAGTAGACAAGGTTCCGGTCGTAATTGAGAGGGTCGTGACCGATTCGGCGACAGCGTCGACCACGGAAATATTGTTGCTCCCCTGATTCAATACGTAAAGCGTGTTGCCGTCCAGGCTGGTAGTGGCCCATATCGGAGTCGTGCCCACCGCTAACGGCGTGGTTGAAAGCGTGGCGGCGGCAATATTCAGCACGCGTACGCTGCCCGTCTGATCGAGGATGAACGCCTTGGAATCGCTCAGCGCTACCTGGATGAAACCGGGCTTTGAACCAGCACATATTGGGTTGCCGGTCAGCGTAGCCGTGCTGGTATCGATGATGCCGATAGCCCCCGTGCCCCCGCAAATCGGGAATGTCGTCGCGGTCGGCGACGCTTGCAGGCTCACCAGGATCTGACCCGTGGTTGCCGTTGCCGTGATAAAGGTGGGAAAGAACTCCTGGGGCAACGTAACAACCGTGGGTGTGCCCACAAGCGTGTTGATGAGGGTCACGGTATCGCTCTCTGTGTCGGCGGATGCGACAAAGGAGTTGCTGCCGGCAAAGGTGATCAGCCTGCTGTCGAGAGGATCTACCGGAGGAGCCACCGCCGCCAGCTTATCGTTAGCTCCAATCGAGTAGTTGCCCACATTGGAGTCGCCGGCCACGTTGAAGACGCTCACGGTCCCGCTGACGTTGGTGGGATCGGCAACATTGGCGGTATTCGGATTCACATTGAAAACCGCAACCTCATCAGCCAGTTGCGGATCGCCAGCCGCGAGCGGAACAATGCTGGCAATGGGCCGATAAGTGCCGCCGCATCCGGACAGGAACAACCATGAGCATGCAATCGTCGCAACCACGGCTCTGCGCAGGAAATCCATTCGCACTCCACCCGAAACTCTCATTTTGAACTGACGAGAGACGGGAAAGAGCTATTGTACCGGAAGCGAAGCTGCTGCCCAATGGGTTTGCCCTAAGCCGCGGATTTCCGGCGATTGCGGGCGCGCGGACGGGCATGCGACTGGCCGGCACGCTGCATCTGTTCGACCCGGGCGGGCGGCTTCTTCTCCCCCATCTGCGCCAGGCTCTGCTTGAGCGCCGCCATCAGGTCGACCACGGGAGCCGGCTTGGGTGTCTCGATCGCCGTGACTTGCCGCCCCTCGAGACGGGCCTTGATGAGCGCTTTGAGATTTTCCTGGAAAGTGTCGTGGAAACGGGTCGGATCGAAGCTGTCGGCCAAGGCCTCGATGAGTTGATTGGCAATCTTCAGCTCGGCTTCTCGGATTTCGACGCTCTCGGTCCCGAAGCTTTCCATGGCGCGCACCTCGTCCTGGTAGTACATCGTGTGCAGCAACAGGCCGCCGCGGTAGGGACGCAAACAGACCGTATATTCGCGGTTGTGCATGGTCAGCTTGGCTATGGCGTAATAGTTATTGTCGGCCATGGCGCGCGACAACAACGCGTAGGGGCGTTTTCCGCCTTCCTCCGGCGTCATGTAGTAAGAGGACTCCAGGTACAGCGGGTCAATCTCGGAGGCCTTGACGAATTGAACGATCTCCATCGCCTTGGCGGTTTTAGGCTCGATCTTCTTGATCTCCTCGGGCTCGATGACGACGTACTCGCCTTTCCGGTACTCGTATCCTTTCACAATGTCCCGGCGGTCGAGCACCTGGTTGTCGGCCGAGCAGATCAGTTGCTGCTTCACGCGGCTCAGGTCTTCGCGATGAAGCATGTTAAAGGAGATGCTGGCGCCGCGCGCGCCCGAGTAGAGACGCACCGGCATGGAAATCAATCCGAAAGTGAGATAACCGGACCACACGGAAGCAGGCATGAAATCAGACTCCTGGATGGCGGTACAGGGAAAAACGAGTCAGACCCAGAGCGGTTTCAGAGTAGGGGTATCCCCGGGGCCAGGCCTCATGGGATATACCTTTCGCTAAACTGACCCTAACGGGCTGCTGCTCTTGCCGCCGACGCCGGGGTAAAGAGGGGGCGCGATTCGGGGGCTTGGGACGCGGTTCCGGGCGCGATTCCCCATGCTCGCTCGCCCTGGGCTGGCTCGTTCTGATAGGATGCGCTGCAAAGGAAGCTGTTGCCTAGACGAAGGCAAGCTGGCAATTCGCTCCGACCTGCCAAACCAAGGTGTCTCTGGTTAGGCGGGACTAGGGCGGAGGCAAGCACGGGAGGCAATCTCGCCGGAAACGTTCCGCACGATGGCTTTGATGGGAGCTGCAATTCTGCCCGCCGAGGTGGCCCTGCCATTTTGGCTGCTGATGCGGCACGCGCCGCTGCTTCCCGCTCTGGGTTTTACCAGCGCGTTCGCCTTGGGCGCGTGGGGTTTGCGCGCAGTGTCTCTCGGCGGCGCTTTCACCGGACTGCTGCTGACCGTCCTCGTCTCTCTGGCGGCGGGCCCGCCGGGCTTCCTGGCCATTCTGGTTCTGTTCCTGCTGACGTTTCTGGCGACGCGCTTCGGCTATGCTCAAAAGCAACGTAGAGGAACCGCGGAGCGGAAACGCGGGCGAACCGGCATCCAGATACTGGCTAATCTAGGGCCGGCTTCGATGACCGTCGTGCCGCTGCTGCTCTGGCGTCCGCTGTCTCACGTGCTGCTGGCCGGGTTCGTCGCCGCCATTGCCGAAGCTGCGGCAGATACGGTTTCCAGCGAGCTTGGGCAGGTGCTCGCGCCGCGAAAAGCCTACTTGGTGACGAACCTGGAGCGTGTAGAGTGCGGCAGGGATGGGGGAATCAGTTTTGCCGGCTGCATGGCGGCATTGGTTGTCAGCGCACTGATTTGTGCGGTCTGCCAATGGGTTGACCTGCTGCTGCCCCGCTGGTTCTGGCTGGCAACCCTCTCGGGATTTGCCGGCATGCTGCTGGACAGCATCCTGGGCGCGACCATCGAGCGCCCCGGACGCTTGGGCAATAACTCCGTAAACTTTGTAAGCGGCGCTTTTTCGGCTTTTGTAGCTATCCTGATCGCATTTTTGTTCCGCTAAGACCGCAAATCGCTTCCCTGGTGTTCTGAAAATGGTGTTCTGAAAATGGAACACTTTCAGCTTTTCTGATCCGCTGCGGCCCACGCTGGTAAGCTCACGTCGCAACACGAAAAGAGCGGTGCCCGGGGAGGCACCGTCTGATTGGACACTTTCAGGCGCGGTGCGGACCGTGCCTTTTTTTCGCAACTCCGGGCTGCCCCACCTTGGTCCAAAGATCCCCCTGATTGTGTTAGGTTGAGAATTCGCGCGCTGCCAAACTGTATCCGGACTCCCAAGAGGATGTCATGGCGACCGGAGCGTAGCGGAGTGGAGCCACCCTTTGTTTTTTAACAGTAGGAACAAAAGGTGGCTCGACTTCGCTCGCCATGACAGTCTGATGTGTCGGGATGCACCAAAGAGGAAACTGCGGCGCAGCGAACGGAGCCAGTTGTGTTTAGAGCGATCATCGATCTCACGCATTCGGTTTCGGCAGACGCGCCGAGTTGGGAAGGCGCGCCAAGCGCGTTAACGGCGGAGGTGGTGGCCAGCCATGACCGCGAAGGCTACTACGTGCGCAGAATCTCGCTCGATGAACACACTTCGACGCACATGGATGCTCCCGCACACATGGCGCGAGCAGGCTGCACGGTAGACCAGATTCCGGCCGAACGGCTGGTGGGCCCGCTGGTGGTGCTGGACATCAGCCGGCAAGCCCGGCATAACGCCGATTACAGACTGCGCAACGAGGACATCGGGCTGTGGGAAGAGCAGTGTGGCATGATCCCGCCGGGAGCCATCGTGGTTGCCTACACAGGATGGGCGACGCGTTGGAAGACGCCCGAGGCTTACCGCAATGCCGACGCGCAAGGCATTCTGCACTTCCCGGGATATTCACTGGACGCGGCCCGATTGCTGGTGGATTCGCGGAGCGCCGTCGGCCTCGGGATCGACACCCTGAGCGTCGACTTCGGTGCTTCACGAGACTATGAGGTGCATCGGTTCTGCGCTTCCCGCGGCGTTTATGGCCTGGAGAATGTGGCTAATCCCGGGCAGGTTCCGCAAGCGGGAGCCATGGCCGTGGTGTTGCCCATGAAGTTGGAAAATGGCTCCGGCGCGCCGGTGCGGATCGTGGCGCTGCTGCCGCGGACCGGTTTCGCGGAATAACCTTTTGAAGTGTCATTCTGAGCGAGCATGGCGAGCGAAGTTGAGGCGCGAGGCGGCGTCTGAGCCGCCTGCCGAAATCCTGAGCGAAGCGAAGGAACTCAGCAGGCGAACTTACGGTACAGCCTGCTACTGCAGCTGGTAGCGTGCCTCATAATCGTCGCGGTTCCGCGTCACTTTTTTTCGCCGGCGTCTTCTGCCTTCACGAACTCCCATCGGCCACGGCCGCACAGGTTCTTGCAGGTGGGAAGCTGCTCACCGGCCTTGAACTGCACCGGGGTCTTGCAGACACTGCACCAATAAATGCCCGATTGGGGCGCTTCGGTTCCGGGTGCGAAAGTCATTCATCGACTCCAAGAAATATCTGTTCTAGGTCAGCAGTCCGATGGTAAATGCCCGAGCCGTTTCCGCCAAACAGGAGAGCCGCGCGAAACGATGCGGACATTCTCAGGCGGGGCGCACTCTCTGTGTCAGATAGCTGAAGGCCTCGCGCATGACGCGCATGACACTGAACCACAGGCCGCGATAGGCAAGTGGACGCGGCGAGGCATAGGTCGTAATCCCCTGCCGCTGCATCAGCCGCTTGATTCGGTAGAGATGATAGGGGTCGCTGACGACAACGCAGGTGCGCATATTGTTGGCGCGCATGATGACGGCGACGCGCTCAGCGGATTCGGCGGTGCTCCCGCCCTGGGTTTCGGCAATCAGATGACGTTCGCCGATGCCGCGGGCCGACAGATAATCGCGGCCGACGCCGCCCTCGCTGAACTTCGGATCGCGCCCTGACCCGCCCGTGATGATCAGATACGGAGCTATTCCCCGGCTGTAGAGCGTGATCGCATGGTCGAGCCTGGCCCGGAAGACTGGAGAGGGGCGGCCCGCATATTCCGCCGCGCCGAAGACAATGATGACGTCGGCCGGTTGAGCCTCATCACGGCGGGACTGCCAGACGATGGCGAAACAGATGAGCAGATAATAGCCGGCGATGAGGCCCAGAATGACCCAGACGATCCGCAGCCTCCAGCGGACGGAAGCGCTTTTCGGCTCATGCGAATGCAATTGCGGTGCCGGCCGGGAACTCGCCTCCGCGCTCATTGGTCTCCGAGGATCTCCTCAATTTTCTGGGCCGGAACGGCTCCCTCGCGCATGATTCTCCAGCGGCGCCCGGAGTCGAACAAGCCGACGATCGTCGAAAGCGTCGATAAAGGAGATGGGCCGCCGTCGACAATGATCGGAAGCGCCCCCTCGAATTGCAGTCTCACGGCTTCGGCGTTGGTGCATTCGGGCGCGCCGTGCAAATTGGCGGAGGTCGCGGTGACGGGAACGCCGGCGGCACGAATGACGGCAATCGCGATCTCCGATGCGGGAATGCGAACGGCAATGTTGCCGGTATTGGCCGTGACCTTGAGCGGCAGCGTCGCCGACGCCGGAACCACCAGCGTCAGAGGCCCCGGCCAGAATTTTTCGGCCAGGAGATAGAACTCGTCCGGGAGAGGTTTGGCGAGGTACTCGGCTTGCTCGACGCTCTCGATCAACAGCGAAAGCGGTTTATGGCGGTTGCGAGACTTGATCTCATAAATGCGATCAACTGCGCGGAGGTTGAACGGATCGGCGGCCAATCCGTAAAACGTGTCGGTGGGCATGCCTAGGACCTGCCCCTGCCGTATATGCTCCGCCGCATAAGTAACCAGCGACGGCTCGGGTTCGTGAGCATTGATCTTCAGTATTTCGGGATGCACCCGTGCGTTTCCTTTGCGTGCGATGAACTAGCACCCCAGCAAGCCAAATAAGGGCTTGCTGGGGGCCCCGCCAAGCCACTGAAAACTCGAAATCGCGTCTGAAAAGCAAACCCCTTGCGGGCCAAAAGCCGCCGGGATGATTATCATAAAGCACTTGTGCGCTGCGGCGGAAACCCGTTCGCAAAAAGCCGCCAATCCGGACTCTTCCAGCGGCCCGCCAGGGCGAGCGAACAGTAGCATATCGCACATTCAGCCGCAAGCAGCAGGCAATCGCCCCAACACGCCAACTGCGGCGCGCGCCGGGGACCCCGGCCCGCAGGTGCCTGCCGGGCCCCCGGCGTATGATGTGAAGGCCGGCACTAGCTGGAGCGAGATTCGCGCCGCCTCTTACCCATGAACGGCTTAAAAGACCGCCTGAGACAGGTTAGCAGTAAAGAGAACGTCCTCGTCAAGGAGCTTCGGCACAGCTTTACTCAGGCCGCACTCACCGAAGACGGCTATTGTGCCATCGAAGGAGTACGTCTGCTGGAGGAGGCCCTGCGCAGCGGGCTGCGCGTCAAGGCTGTTTTCTTCAGCCAATCGGCCCGGGAACGCGCCAACCGGCTGCTGCCGCAGATTAGCACGCACGCCGACACGCTGCTGCTGCCGGACGCGGTTTTCCGCAGCGCCGTCGCCACCGAGACTCCGCAGGGAGTGGCTGCCCTGGTGAAGCTGAAAACCTTTGCCTTCGCCGATCTGTTGGGCAACAATCCACTGCTCCTGGGAGCCGCCGGTGTGCAGGACCCCGGGAATCTCGGCACCATCATCCGTTCCGCCGAGGCGATGGGCGCATCCGGGGTTTTGACCATGGAGGGGACGGTCCACGCCATCAACCCGAAGGTCATCCGCGCTTCGGCCGGTTCCCTGTTCCGTTTGCCGGTAGTAAAAATGGACTCGGCGGAGGCGGTGCGGAACCTTCGCGATCAGGGAGCAAGAATCCTGGCCACGTCTTCCCACAAGGGCATTCCGCTGGACGAAGCCGACCTGACGGAGGCTTGCTGCATCTTTGTCGGCAGCGAAGGCGCGGGCATTTCCAAAGAGCTGATTGCCGAAGCCGACGAGGTGATCGCAATTCCACACTCGGAGCGAGTGGAGTCGCTGAACGCAGGGGTCGCGGCCTCCATCATCTTGTACGAAGCAGCCCGGCAACGCCGGACAGCCGCACGGATTCAGGACGAATGAGTCTTTTTCGAGCCACTCCGAACCCGCAAGAACCGGTCGACCGGACGCGACCGCTGGCCGTCCGCATGCGGCCACGCGATCTGGACGAGTTCGCCGGCCAGGAACACATCCTCGGTCCCGGCAAGCCGTTGCGCGTGCAGATAGAACACGACGATACCGGTTCGATTCTTTTTTGGGGTCCGCCCGGTGTGGGCAAAACAACGCTGGCGCAGATTATCGCCCATCGCACCCAGGCGGAGTTCATCGAGTTTTCGGCCGTGCTGACGGGGATCAAGGAAATCAAGCAGGTCATGGCCGATGCCGAAAAGGCGCGGAACTTCGGCACGCGGACAATCGTCTTCATCGACGAAATTCACCGCTTCAACAAGGCTCAGCAGGACGCCTTTCTGCCGCACGTGGAAAAAGGAAACATCCGGCTGATTGGGGCGACCACCGAGAATCCCTCTTTCGAAATCATCTCGGCCCTGCTCTCGCGCTGCCGTGTTTATGTTCTGCATCCGCTCACCGCGGAGCAGCTCATGGCGCTGATGCAGCGCGCGCTGGCGGACGCGGAACGCGGACTTGGACTTCTCCGGCTGACCGTGGAGCCTGCGGGACTGGAGCGCATTGCTGCTTATTCCAGCGGTGATGCCCGCAGCGCCTACAACGCGCTGGAGGTGGCCGCAACTCTCGCGGTGGAAGCCAATGGAGGCGCCAGCGGCGGTGTGATCACCGCCGCCATCGTCGAGAGCGCGTTGCAGAAGCGCGTGCTGCTCTACGACAAGGCCGGCGAGGAACACTACAACCTGATCTCCGCCCTGCACAAGTCCGTGCGCAACAGCGACCCGGATGCCGCCCTGTACTGGCTGGGGCGCATGCTGGAGGCCGGGGAAGATCCGCTCTTCGTCGTCCGGCGACTGGTCCGAATGGCGGTGGAGGACATCGGGCTGGCCGACCCGCACGCACTCGAACTCGCGGTGGCGGCCCGCGACGCCGTCGATTTCATCGGCATGCCCGAAGGAAACCTGGCGCTGGCCGAGGCCGCCGTCTACCTGGCGCTGGCGCCGAAGTCGAATGCGCTGTACACGGCCTACCAGAATGTGCAGCGCGATGTCGCGGAGACAGCCGCCGAACCTGTGCCGCTGCACCTGCGCAACGCTCCTACCAGCCTGATGAAAAACCTTGGCTATGGCGAGGGATATCAGTACGCCCACAACCTGGACGACAAGATCGCCGACATGCAGTGCCTGCCGGACAATCTGAAGAATCGCGTCTACTACCATCCGACCGGCGAAGGCGTCGAAAAACGCATTCAGGAGCGCATGCAGATGCTGCGCGAGAGACGCGAGGCGGCGCGGCGCAAACGGCAGGAGTGAAACTGTCGATAAGGCGTCTATAAGGACGAAGGCTGTGTCAAGGACAGAGTTGTCCTGTGCAGTGTTTGTGACGCCGCGTGTTGGCCAGAGTTGGGTTGAGGACCAAGAGTTCCAAGCATCACGCTGAATCACCTGCGATGAAGCAATCGCTTCACCATCCATCTATGCGGTCTGAACTGCGACCATGATTTTCCATGCGAACATCCAGCCGCCGGACCGGTGTGGAAGTGG
>Ga0187880_1001299_pt1 | contig 20062 bp, 14 predicted proteins | sample June2016WEW_19_4_FD_132998 | JGI IMG/M metagenome (GOLD analysis project Ga0187880, IMG submission 132998) | Peatland microbial communities from SPRUCE experiment site at the Marcell Experimental Forest, Minnesota, USA - June2016WEW_19_40 | ecosystem: Environmental > Terrestrial > Soil >... | reverse complement strand
CGGTTCCAACAAATCCACTAGGAAGCGTTCCAAACGTTCATGGCACTTTCTGATTTGGATCTCGGTCATGCCAGAGACTACCATGCCTCGAAACGGATGTCAATACCTAACGTTGTAATATTAGGTTAGCGCTTATGAAAGGCTCGCGCCCCGGCTGCACGCTGCCGGCCCTTGTGGGCTCCGGGTGCGGCGACCGAGCCGACGGGGCGAAGGGAATACGGCGAAGCGGTTTGATTCACTAGGACGGTAACGGACCCCAAGCCAGCGAGCCTCCGGCCAGACACGATCACCCGCACCTCCTGAATTTGATCGCTGACCGGTACGTCCCCCGGAATGATCCCTTTCTTAACACACTGTTGAACTGTTCCTGGGTGAGGCGAGGTCAGCTTGAATCGGAGCCAGAACTTTGACATCCTATTGAGGCTCGCGTAATAGGGTGACGGCAACTGGCGCCTGTAGGGCAGGGGCCACGCTGCCGCCGGTTGTTGGTCGCCGTTTCGCGGGCCTCTGAGACACTGCCGAAGGCGGGTTACCAACCCGCTGCAGGTTACCAACCTGCCCCACAGTTTCCGGCCGTCCGTACCTGTACTTTGCGAGCCTCGGTAAACCGGGGAGGTGTTGGATACCCAAGACGGAGGGGTGGCACGGCGATTTCTGCGCTTGCGGTCGATGGGATGATCCGGGTTGGCGAAACGGCAGGCCAAAGGCCTACTTTACGAGGGCCGCGGGGCTCTGGCCGGCCGCCGGGTGGGGGGCTGTGGCGCCGCAAACGTGACGCGACGGGCGTGAGGCTCGGGGTTGGTGCATTTTTGGGGGCGTGCGAATGCGGAAAGGCTCCGGCTCGACTGCGTTTCCCGCGTTTCCGTCCAACTTCTCAAAGGGCGGACTTCCTCGGCGTCTGGTGGTGGGGTTTGGCGGCAGCCGGTGCGGTCCCAGACGGCAGGCTGCCACAGGCTTGCCGCAGTTCAACTTTGAAATTCGCGCCCGCACCGCCAGACCGCACAACAGATTCGCTGTACAATTGACTTGTTGTACATGGCCGGCGCAAGTGTGTGGAAATGCGGAATTGCTCCGTCTGGACCGCGTTTCAGGCGCTCCCCCGCCGCTCGGGAAATTCATCGTCGGAGGAGAACGTCTCGCGTTTTCCGCGTCCTGCCGTGATGAGCCGAGGCGGCGCCTGTGAGGCAGGCGCCACTCTGCCGCCGGTTGCTAGGCGGCGTTTCGCTGGCCACTGAGAAACTGTCGAAAGCGGGTTACCAACCCGCTGCAGGTTACCAACCTGCCCCACAGTTTCCGGCCGTCCGTACCTGTAATTTGCGAGCCTCGGTAAACCATGTTAGATCTTTGATCCCCAGGGGGATCGTGGCGCCGCGAACGTGTCGGGATGAGTCCCGACACGGCAGGCACGAGTGCCCGCACGAGTGCGCGCACGAGTGCGTGCGCCACGTGGTCGTCTTCCAATGGCTGTGAGAAGCCCGGGCTAATGCCAAGCACTGTCCGCTCTTACCTGGAGAATGAGGCCCTTGGCCCGGGCGGGGCGCGACCAGGGGGTCGCGCGCGGACGAGGGCGTTCGCCCTACGAAGGCCGTGGCGGAAGTGGGGACAGGGCACCCGCCTGCGGTCAGGCTGATCGGGAGGCCTGAGGGGCCGAGGGCCTGCCTCACAGTTGGGGGTCGGGTTACAGCGACAGAAAGATGCCGCCGTCTTCGACGGTTAGCTCGACGCCGGCGGCCTTGGCGGCTTCCTGCAATGCCGCGGCGAGCATCACTACGGGGTCTGGGCCGACGGCGAGCCTTCGCAGCAGACCTTCGCCCTTTTGGGCTCCGGCCGAGAACACAATCTTCAAGCCCCGCCGCTTGCACCTCACTGGGGCGCCGTCGGGCAGCTTGAGGTTCATGGGCTTGATGTAGGCATCCACATAGTGAACGCCTACGCCCGACTTATCGCCGGTGCGCTCCGGCAGTTTCTCAACGGCGGCCGTGTTGACGTCACAAAGCCTGGTCTTCATATGTCGCACCACACCATTCGGAACTACTTGTCTTCCAGAACCGGTCGATCTCCGCCCGGAACGCACGGATATGATCGGGCGTGCTGCCGCAGCACCCACCGACGATATTGGCGCCGGCTTCGAGCAGGGGCGCCACGCCGGCGGCCATTTGCGCGGGAGTCTCGTCGTAGATCACTTTCATGTCGATGAGTTTGGGCGCGCCGGCGTTGGGTTGCACCATCACGGGCAAATCCGTCACCCGGCGGTAGCGAAGCACGGCCTGGCGGGCGCGCTCCATATCCATTCCGGTACCGCAGTTGAGGGCAACGATATGGGCGCCGTGCTGCTCCATAAACTGGGCGGCGCGCTCGGGATCGACGCCCATCATGGTGCGGAAGGTCGAGCCATCGAGGGTGACATCGTATGCCATCGACCCGACGATACAGGCCGCACCCGCTTCGCGGGCGGCTTCTATTCCAAGCAGCAGCTCTTCGAGCGAGGTCTGGGTCTCGATGAGAATGGCGTCGGCGCCGGCATCCACCAGGGCCTTGGCCTGCTCGCGGAAGGCGGCGCTGACGTCTTCCTCGGAAAACTCGCCGAAGGGTTGCATCAGGCCGCCGAAGGGACCGATGTCGCCGATGACGTACCCCGGCCGGCCGGCGAAGGCTTCGCGCGCGATGCGGACGCCGGCGCGATTGATCTCCACGGCCTTATCGCCGTTAGAGTGCCGGTTCAACATGATGCGCGAAGCGCCGAAGGTATTGGTGAGGATGCAGTCGGAACCGGCATCGGCGTAGCGGCGCTGGATGGCCAGGACGCGCTCGGGGAGGGTGAGATTCCAAGCCTCGCCGCAGTTGCCCTGCTCGAGCCCGGCCAACATGAGTTGCGTGCCCATGGCGCCATCCGCCAACAGAGGCCGGACGCGAATCACGTCCTGCAAACTTTCCTTCATACTTCCTTTCCTTCCCGATTGGCCAGGGCGTACTGGATGGTTTCCAGCACGAGGCCCCATTTATGCGCGCGGCCATCGGCATCGCAGAAACAACCCGCCGCGCACGATGGGCGAATCCAGGACAGAACTTCATGGAGCGGGCGGCCTTCGAGCGGCTTCTCCTGTTCGATCGCCGCCAGGAGTTTCTCACCCCGATCCAGGTAACCGCACATGAAGGTGTGCCCGGTGTCGCCGACAGCGGGCGCGCATCGCTGTTCCAGGATAGGATACCCCTCTTGACGCGGACCCAGGCGCACGCGATATTCGAAAGCAAGCGGCCGCCCCATGTTGGTGCAGGTGGTGCCATCGTAGCGGAAGGCGGCGTCGACCGAGCCGTCCTGTTGCACCTTGAGCGCCAGCCGATTTTGCGCCCACTGCTGGAGCGCCTTCAGGTTGACCTGGTGGGGCGGCAGCTTGGGCTCGACCGGGCGAGGGCCGGAGCAAGTGTTGACCGGCCCCAGGTACGGCTTGCGCCGGTACTGACAGGGGGTGAACGAGCAGTTCTGGCACGCCACCAATTCGCTTAGGGGGCGAATGCGGCCGACCTGGCGCGTCAGTCCGAAGACCGCGAGCAACGATTTGCGCGGCCGCAAGGCGCCCGATTCCAGAGCTTCGATCTGGCCGCCGAATCCGGGCGGAAACGCCGGTTCGATGAGCGCCAGGAGCCTCGATTGCTGGGCGATGTCCCACTCCGTGTAGCCGGGGCTGTAATGCGGCAGAATTGCCATTTGACGAGGCTCCGCCCAGGCGCAGAGGCGAGCGCCCACCATCGTGACTAACTCTTCCACAATGGCCGACCCGAGAACCTCCAGAAAGAAGTACTCGTCGGGCTTCTCTTCCCGCCAGAGCTTTTGCGCCTCGCATTCGAGCTCCGGACCGGCGCTTACGGCCGCCAGGACCGCGCCATGAGCCTCGGCTTCGCGCAGCGATCGGGAAAGGCGCGGGCTGGAAAATGCGGCTTCCTGGATGCGGATGGTATTGCCCGTGACCGACACGCTGTCCGCCTGGCGCGCAAAAATCCAAGGCCGTCCGTGTTGCTTGTACCAGGCGCGGGCGGCGGCGGCCAGTTCGCGGGCGCGAGGGCTGAGCTCATAGCCGGGTGGGTATCCGAGCAGCCGATGGTACTCGGCTTCCCGCGGCTCGGCTTCCCGCGGGTAAATCACGGGGGAGAGATCGGCCAATTCGATCATCCGGCCACCCGATTCGCCGATTCGACCGGCTTGAACTGACAGCCCTCCACAAAAAAGTCGAAGAAGTCCGGATGGGTCTCCAGCCGGCAGTGTTCAACTTTGCGGACCAGCCGTTCCAATTCCTCACGGCGTGAGCGCGAGAGCAGGGCGATGGAAGCGCCTTCAATGGCCGCGTTCCCGGCCTGCACGATGCGCGCGTCCGGGATGGGCGGAATCAGGCCGATGCGCCGAGCCGCTTCCGCATCGATGTGACGGCCGAACGCACCGGCCAGGTAGAAGACCTCAATGGCATCGAAGCCGATTCCGAAGGTACTGGCCACCACCTGCAGGCCGGCCACGTTGGCTGCCTTGGCTTGGGCCAGTTCGTTGATGTCACTTTCGAGGAGAAAGATGCCGTGAGCGGGATCGAGCGCCACCGAGTTCTCATCGTCCGCCAAACGGCCCATCGAGTTCATTCGGCCCGCGCGCAGCAGCTCGCTTAATGCGTCCACTAGGCCGGAGCCGCAAACGCCCTGCGGCTCGCCATTGCCGATCACGCCGAGGTGGAAGGCGCCGTGCTCGTCGAGCGCGACCGTTTCCACCGCGCCATCGAGGGCCGGCATGCCGCAAGAGATGGCGCCGCCTTCAAACGCCGGGCCCGCGGGGCAGGATGCCGTCAGGATTCGATGCCGGTTTCCCAGAATCAGCTCGGTGTTGGTTCCGATGTCCATTAGCGCAACCAGGCGGTCCTCATGCGCCAAGTCGATCGCCAGCATGCAGGCGGCCGCATCGGCGCCCACGTGCCCGCTGATGACGGGCGCTCCGTACACACGCGCCCGCGGGTGAATGGGCAGCAGGCTGCGCTGCCCGGTGGAGGTGAGGCTGGTGGTGGCGCGCTTCCCCTGGGCCATCTCGATTTCGGTGATGGAGCGATAGGGATTCTGGCCGATGGAATGCACGTTCTGCCAGAAGAAAAGGTCGCGCATGGTGGAATTGCCGACCACGACCATTTCGTATATGGTGCGGGGATCGACGGGAAATTCCTGGATGGCATGGGTGAGATATCCGGCGAGGGTCCGCATCAGCAAGCCGCGGTGCTGGCCATCGTAGGCGATGCGCGCCATGACGTCGGAGCCGCCGAAGCGCTGCGGATTTTCGAAGGAAGCATCGGCGATGCGTTCCCCGGTTTCGAGATCGATCAGGCGCAGGACGATGGTGGTGGTGCCGAGGTCCATGGCGATGCCGAGAATCGGCCCGGTGGCGCGGTCGACCTCCTGGCCGTCGATGAGGACGCGATCGCCTTCGCGAGTCACGGCGGGGTCCGGCTTCAAGACTGCACCTGCCGGCAGACCGAGCGCGCCGCGTTCGATGCGCATATGGCCGCGGCGCATGGTATGGCAGCGGACGAGACCGGGCGCTTCGACGATTGCCTGGCAGGAGAGGCGGAAATTGCCGCGCAGGTGACGCTCGGCTTCGGTGCGGGGGTTGAGCGACTCCATGCCTTCGACGATCTCGACGATACACTCCTTGCACTTTCCTTGTTTCTGGCAGGAAGTGGGCACCTGGATACCGAGGGCGGTAGCCTGGTCGAAGAGCGAAACTCCGGGCGCGGCTGGCGCGGTCTCGCTGTTGATGGTTACGCTCGCCACGATTTGCACGGGGTTTACCAATCCGCCCGCGACTCCAGTTCGGCGCGCACGGCTTCAGCTACCTCTTCGGCGGAACCGTCGCGCTCTTGCTCCTCGCTCCATTTCCATTGGGCAAGATAGTCGTCCGCCGCTTGCAGTTTTCGCTTGGCGGCGAGCACGTCTATCCTCTCCATGAAGCGAGGAGACAGGGAAACGGTGACTTCGTCCAGACCATCGTCCGCCTTGATCTGCGATGGAATTTCCTGCCAGTAGAGAATCTTGTAGGTTGCCATGGCTGGTCAATCCCGAGCGGCGAGCTTGATGAACAGGTCTACGGCCGCCGAAGCATTCTGGCCATAGCCATCGGCGCCGATCTCGTCGGCGAACATCTGGCTGATGGGCGCTCCACCTACGGCCATGCGGATGTGGGTGAGGCCGGCCGCCTGGAAGCCATCGATCACCGTCTTCATATAAGTCATGGTGGTGGTGAGCAGCGCACTCATGCCGATGATGTTCGGATGGCATTTTTCGGCGGCAGCCATGAACTTCTCGACGCTCTGATCGACGCCGATATCGTGGACCTCGAAGCCGGCGCCTTCCGCCATCATTAGGACCAGGTTCTTGCCGATGTCGTGAAGATCGCCGCGCACGGTTCCCATCAGCAACACGCCCACCGGTTTCGAGCCGCCTTCCTTTGCGCTCAGAAGAGGCTTCAGCACCGCCATCCCGGCTTTCATGGCGCGCGCGGCGATCAACACCTCGGGCACATAGAGGACGTTGTGCTTGAAATCCTCACCCACCACGCTCATGCCGGCGATGAGCCCGTCGTTCAGAACCTCCTGAACCGGCCGGCCCTCGGCCAGGGCGTCGCGCGTCATTTGTTCTACTTCTTTGGCGTTGCCCTCGTAGAGGTATTGGTTCATCAGCGCGTAATCGACCATTGCTGCCCTCGTTAGCGGCCGGTCACCGCCAGGCGCGCGGCGCGCTTGGAATTGAACTCCTCGAGTGCTTCGAGCATAGCCAAAACGTTTGCGCGAGGCATGCCGGGACTGACGCCGCCGCCCACGGAAAGGATAATGCCCTCGCCGCCGGCGCCCTCCAGCACCTCGAGGGTTTCGTCCTTTACTTCTTCGGGCGTGCCCCGTACGGCGATTTCTAGGGGATTCACATTGCCCATCAGGCACATGCGATCGCCAACGCGCCGCTTCACTTCGCTGATGTGTCTCTGTTTGCCCCAATTCAGGACGTTGAAGCCGGTGTCGGGCAGATGGTCGAGGCAGGCGTCCACTTCGGCATCGTTGTGATAGAGCTTGACCCAATGCTTGGGAAAGGCATCGCAGATGCGCTTCAGGTAGGGGTGGGCAAACTCCAAATAATGTTCCTCGTTGACGAAGCCCACGATGTCATCGAGGATGAAGATGCCTTCCACGGTGTCGCCCATGACCTTGTGCTGCGCCTTCAACCAATCGATGATGACGCGGGTGCAGAGGTCGATGAGCCGGTGGGCGCCTTTGGGATCCTCCACCAGGTCGATCATAAAATTCGTGGTGCCGCGGACGAAACCCGCGGTGCAGAGCGGGCCGCGCGACGTGATCATGGGAAGAATGTAACCGTGGTCGAGGATGCGCTGTTTGATCATGCCGATGCGGTGCAGCGTGAGCGCCGCAAAGGCATCGGCCTCCACTTCGTACTCGGGAAAGTTGTCGATATCTTCCAGGCGGTAGAGGGTGTGATACTCGCTCGGCGTATTGTCCTGCCAAAACTTGATTTTGGCGCCGAGAATCGAAGGTTCCGCCGCCATCCCGTACTCCATCCACCAGGACGGAATAAAGATGATATCGGGGAACTCTCGCATGATCTTCAAGTTGGACTCGAACCAGAGGTCCGGATTGAGGTAGTAGTCCAGGTGTTTGATACCCAGGTACCCGGGAATCCAAGGACTGTCCACAATCAGCGCCATGGGAATCTTTTCCATCGGCTCGCGCCGGGCGGCGCGCTTAAACGTTTTCCATTGTTCCGGGAGCATTAGGTCTCTCCTCTTACGCGGAGCTCACGACTGAATATTGTTTTACCATGAAACAAAATCGGAGCGTACGTTCCCATCCAGGCGGCGGAGCGGCTCATTTTGCGGCGAACCGTACGGTGGAGGCACGCCAGCCTGGTCCGATCCGAACTCGCGGTGCGGCGACATTGGCTTGTCTTGATTCGAGTTAATACAGTGCCCCGTCAGACGTTTCGCCGGGCATCTGGTTCCGGGCCGATTTCCGTTCCGCATCCCATTCCCGAGAATCCTTATTGTACGGCATTTGAACAATGTGATAAACGGACGGGCAAGCAAGAGACGCCTTACTCGGTACAGCAGCGTTCCCGCTCCGCTATACGCTCGCTACCATCAGGTCCGGTGGAGTTCCGTTTACGCTCCAGGACACGCGAATTGGATCGCGCCGACGACCTACGATTGGGATCGAACACCAAGTCCTTGCGGTGAGGTTCACGAACCGGCACGGCATCTAATGAATCCCTTAGGGAACGCGGGATTTACCGCGAGTTGAAGGGTCTTGCAATTGCCGATTATTGACAGTAAGATCAGATACATTCCTTTGCGTAGCGGAGGTGATGATTGTATTCCCACATTCTGTTGGCGTGCGGTCTTGGGCGAAAGTGGATTCTCGCCTGTGCGATGGCGGCGGCCGTGGCCGCTGGGTTGATGGAGCCTTCGGAGTGCAGGGCGCAGGATGCGGCGGAGTTCCATTCGCACACCTGGGACATCGGTGGTGGAGGAACTAACGTAAGCGACAGTATCGGAAACAACTGGGCATACAATTTGCGCGCAGGCGCCGGAGTGGGTGTGTGGAGGCACGAACCGGAGGAGAGACAGGGGGGTACCTGGTTCCCGCCAGCCCGTGGGCGATCTATGTCACCGCCGACTTCATTTTCAGTCAAGCTGGGATCAGTTCGCAGCAAGTGCAGCAGGCGATCGGCGCGAATCCGCAGATTCCCTCGCTCCTGACGGCAACGTCGGGAAAGGCGAAATATTACAGCACGACGGCCGGTCCCACGTTTCGTCGTCGGGTTGGTAGCGTTACCGACCTGTATGCAACGGCCGGCTTCGGCTGGTTGCGCCGCACGGTGGACTTCTCCGGGGCCGCCACCGAGGGGAGCCTGCTCCAGCCATCGTCCCAGGGTGTGGCTGGCATCAGCGGTAATTCCGGCGCCTTCGACGTCGGTGTTGGCTGGAGCCGGCGGTTGTTTGGCGGGTTTGCGATTTACGCCGAGGCGCGGGTTCTTCATGGGTTGGCCATTAACCACGGCACAACGCTTTGCCCTATCTCGGCTGGCATCCGTTGGTGATCTCAAACTCGAGGAACTTACTTATGCGGATGTTTCAAATTGCGGCGCATCCTAGCAGGAATTGGCGTGCCCTTGCGGCGCTGGTTGTGTTTCAGCCGGTTGTGAATGCCCAGTTCGCGCCGGCTCCGGGCAGCCCCATCGCGGCCGCGGCGCCAAGTGCCGTGGCAATAGCGGACTTCAACGAGGATGGCATTCCAGACTTGGCGATCACGAACTTTCAAAACGGAACTGTTACGGTCATGTTGGGCAACGGGACGGGCGGTTTCGTGGCGGACACGGCCGGCGGCCCCTTCAAGGTGGGTGCGGAGCCGGCTTCCATGGTAGCGGCAAACTTCAATGGGCATATGGGGCTCGCGGTCGCTAATGAGGGAGACGGGACCGTTACGATATTGCTAGGCAACGGAACCGGTTTGTTGACGGCAACCGGCAGCCCGATCACGGTGGGGTCGGCGCCGGTGTCCGTGGCGGTTGGCGATTTCAATGGAGACATGATTCCGGATCTGGCGGTCGCGAACTTCAACAGCAAGAACGTAACCGTGCTACAGGGCCTGGGAGGCGGTGCGTTCCAGGGATTCACAGGCAGCCCGATCACGGTGGGAAACAATCCGAGCTCCGTGGCAACCGGTACGTTCGGTGGGAGTGCGGGATTCGCCGTGGCAAACAAAGGCGACGGCACTGTAAGCGTTTTTATTTACACTAATGGAACATTCACCGCGGTCCCGGGCAGCCCGATTTCCTTGGCTCCCCCAGGCTTCGTGGGGACGCCGACGGAATTCCCAGTTTCCGTGGCAGTGGCGGACTTCAATGAGGACGGGAGACCAGATCTGGCGGTTGTTAACGAGGGCAATAACACTGTGACGGTGTTATTGGCTCAGTTGAACGGCAGTTTCGCGGCGGCTCCAGGAAGCACGCCGCTGCCGGTGGGGTCGACGCCTGTTTTCGTCGCAGAGGGATATCTGAACGACGATACGATTCCGGACCTAGCGATTGCCAACGAGGGCGCGGGGACAATTACCGTCTACCTGGGTAATGGAGCGGGCGGCTTTACACAAGCCCCCGGCAGCCCGATCACGGTGCAGACGTCGCCGGTTTCGATCGCGATCGCGGATCTGAACGGGGACGGGAAGCCGGATCTGGCCGTTGCCAACAAAGGCAGTAACACGGTAACTGTGCTTCTGAATAGCCTTTACAGTCCGCTGATGGTTTCGGCGGCCAATTACATGGCGCCGGTGGCATCCGGTTCGCTGGTAAGCATCTTCGGCACTGGACTTGCGAGCGCGTCCGCGACTGCAACAGCTATGCCGCTACCCTTCATGCTGGGCGGAATCGGGGTAACCTTGACCGACCATACGGGGGCGCAAACTGAGCTGCCGTTGATTTACGCCGGAACCGGGCAAATTGACGCGCAGATCCCGCAGACCGCGAGTCCGGGTTCGGCCACTTTTACGATTTTCGGGAGCGCCACGACGCAATCGGGACAAGTGACCCTCGCGGCTATAGCCCCAGGGCTTTTTTCCGCCAACGGGACGGGACAGGGTGTGGCCGCGGCGCAGTTCGTGGCCGACCCGTTTCTGGGTGTCGAGGACGTCTTCCAGTGCCCCAATGGAGCCGGGACCTGCGTTACCGTACCGCTCGATGTGAGCGCGGGTAATGCCCAACTGGTGCTGTACGGCACCGGAATCCGGAATTCGGCACTCTCGCAGGTGACGGTGGCGGTAGGCAACCAGATGCTTCCGGCGACTTATGCAAGCGCGGCGCCAAACTATCCCGGGGAGGACCAGGTGAACGTGGTGCTCCCAATTAGTCTTGCCCACAGCGGACTGGTGCAGGTAGCCGTATCCGTGACTGTACCCGGCTCAAACGGAGTTAAGAACACTTACACGTCGAACGCGGTGAGTATTTTTATCCAATAAAGAAGCGGCTTGGCAGGGCGGCTTCGGCCAGTCCTAGAACTCCGGCGGAACTGTACGGAAATCCAAACCACCGCAGCGCCTAGCATTGCTGGAAGGGGAATCGATGTTTTGCCGGTTTCCCGAAGGAAATAGAAGCGCTCCCTTGGAAGCGAAGCAATTCACCATGGCCTTATGGAACGCGCGGATGGGCATACGGGAGAATTGGGTGATCGAGTTGACTCCTTGCATCTTATAAGTGTGGTGCCATTCTTCACGGTCGAAGGGGTCGATGATGCGGTCCCGCACAAAGTCGATGCCATAAGCCAGATCGGCGGCGGTAGGGACGATGACGGCGCTGACAATAGCCGTACTGCGATGATATTCTTTCGCCCCCGGTAAAGGAACGCTTGCAAGGTTGCCAATGAACGGCACCTCGATGAAGGGCGGTACCAACGGCAACTTGGCGCGCGGGCGCTGAATTAAGGCCGAGAAAGAGGACAATTCAAACATCTTGACCGATTCCACCCGAACTCTGGTATTCACGTTGTGACGCGCGACGCGAGAGACCGTATCGTTGGCGCCGGTGGCAGTCCCCGCCGAATACAAGCTGGGAGCGGCTTCTTCCCCGATGTTGAGTTGTACTTGAAGCTCGGCGGAGGAGGCGCCCGGGAGCGTGTAAGGGGTAACGTTGAAGGTCATTTGCCGTCCGATTTTCGCCTGGGTCGGCTGCGGCGTGAGCGCGGCCAAGGCCGCGATGCCGGTAGTCACATTGAGCGTGCCCTTTTCCAGCGAGGAGAGGATCGCGTTGAGAGACGACTGGGTGGCGCCCGCCGACGATCCGCCGGCAGTCTGCCCGCTAAAATTGGCGAGGACTTGACTCAGGCTCTGGGCCTGCGTGGCGTCGAAGAAGCTCTCCGTCAGAGTGTCCACGCTACTGGGAACGTTGCCGATTCCGCGCACGGTGATAATGCCGTCGTTGAGGAAGCTCTTATGGTCGCGCCACAATTGGAAAAAGTGGTTTTGGCTTGGCAAGGAACCCTCCAAACGGTCGGAGAGATTCCGGGAGTAGGCGGCAACGTCCTGATTGAAGGCGACGACCAGGGGATTCAATTCCGCGTTCAATTCCTGCGCGCTGTGCTGCAGATCGTAGGGAACGAAATCCTGGGGGAACTCCTGGGACATTTTGTAGTTGAACAGGAAGTCGGCGATGGCGGCCCGAAGCAAACCGATGTGGCTGGTTCCATACTCCTCTTCCTCATCGAACGCAAGCCCCGTGTCAGCCAGGCGATCTTCGGCAAGCTCATTGAGGTCTTGGAGCGTGAAAGTGGAAAAGGCGGTGGGCGAGGAAAAACTCTGGCCGGACTGAATGGTAAAGCAGCTCAGGGGAAACGTCCGCGGCATTCCACATCTTTCCTGCGCCTCAATCGCAATGGAATCGAGTACCTCGCAGCTCAATCTGCTGCTGAAGCGCTTCTCTTCGATCAGCTTCCTACGCTCGGTTCGGATACAGCTTTTGGCGACCTCGAGGTCCTTTTGGTAGGAGCAGTCCGGGCAGTCGGTTTTCTGGGAACTCGACAAATTCTGCGCTTGCATATCTTGCTCGGCGTGCAACTTCTGCATGGTAGCTTGGCAGTCATCGCAGTCCGGCGGGGCCGAATCGGAGTGGTGCTCGGAGCTTCTCTTTAACACACCCTGGACCATGGGGGCGTTTTTTGCCCACGAGACATGCTCCTTAAACTCTTTCCTGTCGGGAAAGCATTCGGCGTAGACTTCGTACTTCCCCTCCATACAACCAATGGTTGCAAGAATCGTGTGGAGAGGGTACTTGGAAGCGATGGCGCCCATCAGGATGCTGGTCAAGTTGGGACGTACGGGTTGGAATGCCTGAGTAAATCCCAAGCAGTATTTTCCAGCAGGGCAGAACCCCCACCATGTGCGGTAATTGTCAGCCAGGCAGGGTTGGGGAGAGTGGGGTTCAGGCCATGGCAGAGGCTTGAGGCAGTCGGCGGTATCCGCGACGAATTTCTGGGTGATGTAGTCGTAAAAGTCGGTGTCGAAGAAGCCGTAGTACGTCTTGATCTTGCCTTCTTCCAGGCGGACGGTCGTCTCGACGGTGGTGCAGGGCGGGCGGGTCGGCTGGACGCCCGGCCGGTTCATTCCGCCTGGCGGCAGCAACTCGGGCGTATTGGGCTGAAATGCGGGGTTGACGCAGTCCTTATTCATCTCACGGCTGAGGTAATCCCAGCCGTATTGAATTGAGGTTTCGAGCGCGTCGTTATAGGCGGAGACAAAATCGCGTACTTTCTCGGCGCTGTGCAAAATCTCGCGGCCGTCGGGTGAACTCGCCTGATAGGCAAAGGCATTCATCAAGACTTCGGGCCGCGGCAGGTCGAGCAGAGTCAATAGGCGGATCCGCTGCCAGGTCAACTTGTCATTGGTTGTGTCCGTAAAGACCACATTGTCGGCGAAGGGCTGCATTCCCGCGCCGACGGGCGGCGTCGGAGTGGCAGGTGGGGCAGGCGCCGCGGGCGGCGTTTGCGGCGCCGGCGGTGTTACCGAGGTGGCAACGGTGGTGGTTGTAACTGGCGCGGTCTGCTTGGAGGAATCGTCCGAAGCCGGCGTGCTTGCCGGCGTGCTGTCAGTTTCCCCGGGTTTCGGAGTGGAAGTGGAGGTTGAGGACTTGGTTGTGACCGTGGTGGACGGGGTCTCGGATTTGCCGGAAGTCGTGGAAGACGGTGTGGCGGGAGGCGCAGCCGCGGCATTTGCGGTGCCCGCGGCACTTGCGGAGCTCGGATTTGACGGCGCCCCGCCGGAGGCGGCGTTTGGGGGCGGAGCAATGGCTGAAATTACGGAACTGGGAAGCTGGTAGAACAGGCGGAAATCGGGCGGCGCCTGGCCCGCAAACATATACTGGCGCTTGATGGAAATTACATCACCCTCGGAAGCCGGCGTGTCGCTTTTCAGCCGGAGCTCACCGGGACCAACGACGTCGGCCGTAATTCCCATCGGTTTTGAAGCGGTGAGTTTCTGTGCGATGAGGGCGGCCTCACCCTCGGGCACGTCGCGTATATCTTCAATGTAGGCCGGGGATGGCCAGGCTAGAGCGTCGATCGAGCTGTCGATCGACGCAACGCTGGCGGAATCGCAGGGAGTCTTCTTACAAACCACGATGAGGCTGCTGTTTCCTTGTGCCGTGATAGTGAAGTTGGGATCTTTAGCGAGTGCCGTGGCGATGGCCGAAGCGTTGGCGGCGGGTTGCAGTCTTCCGAGTGGGCAAGCGAGCGGACCAGGCACCGGGCTCGGGCGGGCGTCGAGCCTTCCCGAAAGGCAAAATAAGGGCAAATCCTTGCGGAATGGAGAGGAAGATATCAAGGACTTGATGGCAGCTAAGTCAGAAGATGAAAACGGCTTGGAACTGGACAATAGAAGCCGGCTTCCGGAGGAACTGGCGTTAATATCAGGGAAAAGCGCCCGCACCTGATTCGCAATGTTCGCCGCGGAAAAAGGAGGGGGCACGGGTAATTCGGTCTTGTATGGGAGGGCGTTGTCCTGCGGCGGGCGGGCCAACGCGATAATGGCTTTTCTGATCGCCGTCATGTCCCCGCAACCGGAGCACTTGATGAAGATGATGATGCGGTTGTCGCCATCGGGCTGCAATGTAAACTCGGTGTCGCTTTTGAGCTCGCTGGCGATGGCAACCGCGTTCTGGGCCTGGACCTTGATATGCGCAGGAGGGCAAGCGGCGGCTGGGCTGCTTAGCCTTATTGCCTCACCGCCTGGGGGCGCCGGGATACAGAAATACGGGAGCGGAAAGACCTCCGCCGTCCTAATGACTGGATTAGGCGGCGTATTGCCTTTGTTGGCTGGTGGCGTGTTCGTGCCTTGGGACTGTCTGCCCGCGCTGCCGTTCTTGGACGCGGCATCGGGCTTCGCAGTTCCGCCGCCGGTCTTGAGATTACTGGTCTTGGCGGTCTTGGTCCGAGTATCCTGCGCTTGGACCGCCAGAACCAACGCGAACGAAACGACGCACAGCCTACAGCTCATGGCGAACCCCCACACCAACTTTACTCTAACGATTGATGTGTTCTAAAATATGCCAAAGCGAAATCTGAGTCAAGTCCGAAGTAATTCGGAGGGTTTCCCATATTTGAATTCGATTGTGCCAGGGAAATGGGCTGAGGGCACTCAATGTCAGTATCGCCCGATAACTTCCCGGCGGCAGTTGCAATCAGAGGATCGAGTTCCAGTCCATTCCATCCGCCGCCGTTCTGCCAATTTGGACCAGGTCTGTAATGCTGCTGGTATCCGCCAGGTCGATGGCGCGAGGCAGTTTCCAGTCGAACCGCCGCATCAATCCCGGAAAGTGGCGATCCACCAACTCCGTCTGCTGATCTTCTGGGGCATCGAGCAGAGCGTTGACGGTCCACTGGAGCCATGGCAGCGACCACGATGGCACCTTGTTCCCATACGGAAAAAAGCCAGTCCCTAGCGAAACGATGCGCGTGCCGTCGGGCGGGAAGTCTCGGCAACCGCCTTGACAATCGCGAATTGGTAAGCGCAGGATGGGAGGCTTGGTGAACCGGATGGACGGCGCGGTAATTCTCGGATACCAAGGCGCGCTTGGTCATCAGCTTGAGCGGTTATTCCCTGGGGCTGTGTTATGGGACCGTGAGGATGTCGACGTGACGGATTTCCCGCGGCTGGAGGGAAGACTGCGGCAACTCGATCCAGCTCCGGCAGTCGTCATCAATTGCATTGCCTTCAATGACGTGGACGGAGCGGAGGATCGGCCCGATGCCGCATTTGGCTTGAATGCGGAGTACGTGTGCAGGTTGGCCAGCGTGTGCAACGAGCGGAATGCGCTGCTGGTGCATTACAGCACGAACTATGTCTTCGATGGCTTGGGTGGGGAGTACGCGGAAGAGGACACACCGAATCCGCTATCGATCTATGCGAAGTCCAAGCGGCGGGGTGAGGAGTTGGCGCTCGAGAACGCGAGCCGGTGCTATGTGATTCGGACCGCGGTGCTGTTCGGGCCCAAAGGGCGGAGTGCGCTGTCGAAGAAAAGCTTCGTGGATGTCATGCTGGACCTGTCGGCGAGGACGGACACGATCCGGGCGGTAGCCGATGAAGTGAACAGCGTCACCTACGCTCCCGACCTTGCCAGTGCGACCAAGGCCTTGATCGACTCCGGCGCCGCCACGGGGATTTACCACCTGACGAACTCCGGGCACGCGAGCTGGTTCGAGCTCGCAAGCGAGATCTTTCAGCTTACGGGCCGGCGAATCCAGATGGAGGCGGTACCCTCTTCGGCCTTCCCAAGGAAGGCACAGAGGCCAGCCAGGGCGGTTCTCCGGAACACGAAAACGGCGAGGTTGCGCTCATGGCAAGCCGCACTAAGAGAGTACCTGGACGATCAGGGGGTCACGACGCCCGCGGATAGCCAAGCGGATCGGCGAAAGCCTCTCTCCGCGGATTGACAGCCCTGGCGAAAGTGGAAGCGGGGGATTGGTCCCGGCATACCACGGGTGCTATTCTAATACGCCATGCCGGGACGAATCGGGTGCTTAACCGGTCTGGGGATTTCGCAGTTTAGGCGCGACAACCGCTCCCTCACGGTCGCGGCTCGGTTACGGGTGCCGCGTGTTTACAGTCGCGTACTGGTTAAGCGCCCGGAACGAATCCCCGAATCTGTTATGGGAGTGTGCGATGTCTGAAAAAGTCGCCGTATTCGACACGACGCTGCGAGACGGCGAGCAAGCGGCGGGAACCCGTCTAGGAAGCAAAGAGAAACTGACCATCGCCAGGCAGTTGGCGCGGTTGAACGTGGACGTCATCGAGGCGGGTTATCCCGCGTCTTCGCCGGAAGACTTCGAGGCGGTCCGGCTGCTCTCGCGCGAGATTGAGGGTTGCGTCATCTGCGCACTGTCCAGGGCCGTGGCCAGCGATATCGAGGCGTGCGGCAAGGCGCTGGCGGAATCCAAGCGGCCACGCATCCACACGGGGATCGGCGTCTCGGACATTCACATCACCGGGAAGTTCAGGGACGAGAAGTACGGGAAAACCCTGGGTAAGAAGAAGGTCAAGATCGTGCAGATGGCGATCGAGGCAGTCAAGCTGGCCAAGAACTACGCGGAGGATGTGGAGTTCTACGCGGAGGACGCCGGCCGCGCCGATCCGGCCTACCTGTTCGAAATGATCGAGGCGGCCATCGCGTCCGGCGCTACGGTCATCAATATTCCGGATACCACGGGTTATGCTGTGCCGGAGCAGTACGGTGCGCTGATCCGGTCGATCCGGGAGAAGGTCCCGAACGCGGATCGGGCGACCCTCAGCGTGCACTGCCACGACGATCTGGGAATGGCGGTGGCTAACACTCTCTCCGGGGTCCGGAACGGGGCGCGCCAGGTGGAAGGCACCATCAACGGGATCGGCGAGAGGGCCGGCAATGCGGCGCTGGAAGAAGTGGTGATGGCGCTGCGCACGCGCGGCGACTATTTCAACGTGCACACCGACATTGAGGCGCGCGAGTTTTTCCGAACCAGCCGGCTGGTGTCCGACATGCTCGGTTTCAAGATTCCGCCCAACAAGGCCGTGGTAGGAGGCAACGCTTTTTCTCACAGCTCGGGAATCCACGTGGATGGATTTCTGAAGGAACGGGAAACCTATGAGATCATGCGTCCCGAGGATGTGGGCTTTGCCGAGAGCCGCGTGGTTCTGACGGCGCGCACGGGGCGTCACGGCCTTAGCGACCGCCTCAAGAAACTTGGGTACACCCTAACGCCGGCGGAACTGGACCAGACCTATCAGCGATTTCTGACGGTGGCGGACAAGAAGCAGGAGGTCTTCGACGAGGACTTGGCCGCCATTGTCCACGACGAGATTCGCCCGATTCCGGAAATTTACCGGCTCGACTATCTACATATCTATTGCGGCACGTCGGCAATCCCAACGGCGACCGTGAGGGTTCGTATCAAAGACGAAGTGAGAGAGGGCGCGGCGATCGGGGATGGCCCGGTGGACGCGGTATGCAAGGCCATTTCCGCGGTGACCAAGAGCTCGGCCAGGCTGGAGCGCTATGAGATTCAGGCCGTGACCAGCGGCACGGAAGCGATGGGCGAGGTGACCGTGCAGCTCGATCAGGGAGGGCGAAAGACCTTGGGGCGGAGCGCTTCCACGGACGTGATCGAGGCCAGCGCGAAGGCGTACATCGATGGGCTTAACCGGCTTGCCAGTCTAGGCTAGCCTCAATACTGTTCACTTAACGATCCTGATCCGCTTGGCAAAATCGATACGGCGAGTGCACTGCCGCTTCCGTGGCCGCAGGGGGTAGTTGCTCATCTTCCGTTTCACTCCTCGGGGATTGAGTCGCTGACGACTGGAACTGACGCGCTCATCCAGGATCTCGTCCAGAATCGCTTCATGCAGGGCTGTCTTCTGCTGAGGGGGGAATAGCGCCGTAGCGGGCCATGCGCCGTTGGACCACGTGCACTGCATGTAGGAACGAGAGCCGGTCAGGGTCTTCGTCGGCCTTCAAAGCGGCTTCGTGCATCAGACCGCGAATGGCGAAATGCGCCATGAGCAGGCCGAAGAACTCTTGCCGAACCAATTCCGGCGTCTTGCTGCGCAATACTATCTGGGCGCCGCGCAAATGGGTCTTCAACTCGTCCAGGGCGGTTTCGATTTCCCATCGTTCGTGATAAAGGGCAGCCAGTTCTTGCGCCGGACCCTGCTCGTGATCGAGGATGGTGGTGATCAGCCGGTACAGCGGTTCTGATCCTTCGACATCCTTCAAGCGGTAATCAATGACGCGCACGACAATCCCATTCCGCCCGTTCCGGCGGTCGGAGGTGGAGGCATAAATCCGGCTGAGGTAAGAGCCATCTGGCAATCGTTTCTCCACATCCAGACGGGCATTCTGGCGCGTACGCCAGAGCAGGTCCGCCCCGGTTTTAGCAGCCATACGCCAAAGTTTGTAACTCGGGAAGAACCGGTCCGCCATGCACAGCATTCCTTGGCGGAGAGAAGGGATCACTCTCTCGGCCAACGTGAGTTCATCGGTGGCATATTGATCCATGTGGGCTGCCCACAACACGTGCGTCCCATTCTCCAGCAGGGCCACAAACCGGATCTTGGGGAAAGCGCTGGAACCTCGACTGGCGCCCGGACGCCCGAAAGCCTCGTCGTTTTCCACCGTGTCGGCGACATCCAAGGTGCTGCCATCCAAACTCACCAGTCGCCATTGGCGGAACCAGGCTCCTTTGGTTCGTTTCTCGGCAATCGGGGTTACCACCGCGTCATAGAGTTGCTTCACCGGCTCGACCCCCAGGCGGCTCCGCGCTTGGGAAATGCCGGACTTGCCGGCGACCTTCACCTTGGCGGCAGGATCGAGCAACCATTGCACGCCTTCCAGCAGACAACGCAGCACTTCACGATACGAGGAGCGCATATACAGCGCCAGCGCGATGACGTAATAGACCACCACGTGCGCTGGCAAATCGCGTTCGCGGACGCTGGCGCGATTGGTCAGTTCCAGGACATCATGGATTTTCTCGATGGGGAAGAACTTGGCAATGACGCCGAGGCTGATGTAGTCAGTGATCCGGCTGCCAGCAGGTAACTCCGCCAGAGTGCGCGCCATGGGTATCTCCTAACGATCGCACCTGACCGCTACTTCCGCACCCCGCAGCACCGGATTGGTGTCCAGGATCTGACGATAGGGATAACGTCCGCGGATGGTCCCATTGAAATACCGCCCCTTCGAGGGCGCGTCGAGCAGGGCTTGGCACACCGCCGCGGGAACGTCAAAGTAAAGGTAAACAGCCCGACTACAGAACTCCAGTTGCAGATGTTTTCGGCTTTCGTCGTAGCCAACCGTCGCAAGGGTGGTTGACTCCACAGTGGCAACGCGCATGGAATCCTCCTCGTTGGAGGCATTCGCCCTAAAACAGAATACCATTAAAATGTTGTTAAGTGAACAGTATTGGGGTTAGGACACAGCGGCCCTCAGCCGCCAAGCCTAGGCACCGGATTTTCCGAAGATG
>Ga0187880_1001295_pt1 | contig 20101 bp, 20 predicted proteins | sample June2016WEW_19_4_FD_132998 | JGI IMG/M metagenome (GOLD analysis project Ga0187880, IMG submission 132998) | Peatland microbial communities from SPRUCE experiment site at the Marcell Experimental Forest, Minnesota, USA - June2016WEW_19_40 | ecosystem: Environmental > Terrestrial > Soil >... | reverse complement strand
GGCTCGGGGAAATCCACGCTCGTCTCCAAGCTGCGCGCGTTGCCCGGCACGCTGTTTTCCGTCTCGTACACCACGAGGCCTCCGCGCGCGCAAGAAGGGCCCGGAAAATGGTATGATTTCGTTTCCGAACAAGAATTCGAGCGCATGGTTCGCCAGGGCGAATTCCTGGAGTGCGCCCAAGTGTTCGGCCGCCACTGGTACGGCACGCCGCGCAAATGGCTGGACAAAGCGCGCGAAGAGCAGCTGGACCTGGTGCTGGAAATCGATGTGCAAGGCGCGGCCCAGGTGAAACAGAAGATTCCCGAGGCCGTCGCGATTTTCGTGCTGCCGCCTTCGCGGGAAGAACTCGAGCGCCGCTTGCGGGCACGCGGCCAGGATTCGGACGATTCGATTGCGAGGCGCCTGGAGCGGGCGCGGAAAGAGATTGATCGCTATCGCGAGTACGATTACTTGATTGTCAACGACGATCTGGAGCGCGCCGACAACACGATTCTGGCGATCGCGCTGGCCGAACGCGCCGCGCGCCGCGTGATGCATCAACGCGCGCAAGCGATTCTTGATTCTTTTGGAGGGTAATTGGAATGACGGTACAAAGTGAAGCCCCGGAATGCATGTTCGCCTTCGTCGTGATCGCCGCGCGCCGCGCACGGCAATTGATGGCCGGCGCACCGCCGATGGTAGCGCCCCGATCGCACAAGCCCACGCGCATCGCAGTCGAGGAACTCGAAAGCGGCGTACTGGAATACCAATTGCCTGAAGAGCCGGTGATTGAAGAAAAAGACGGGAAGCGCAAGAAGGACTAGCCGAGGCTTCGCGATGCGCATTGCTCTTGGAGTTTGCGGCGGCGTGGCTGCGTACAAAGCGGCCGAGCTCGCGAGGCGCCTGCAGCAGGAGGGCTTCGAGGTCGAAGTGATTATGACTTCGAGCGCCCAGGAATTCATTACGCCGCTTACCTTCGCCGCGATCACCGGACAAAAAGTGATCACCGGGATGTTCGGGCAGGGGCCGGCGACGAGTAACGTCGAAAGCGCCATCGAGCACATCGCCGTGGCGCAGAGAATCGATGCATTGGTCGTAGCGCCCGCCACCGCGAACACAATTGCCAAGATGGCGCGCGGGCAGGCCGACGATTTCCTCACCACACTTTATCTTGCAACCACCGCGCCAGTGATTGTGGCTCCGGCGATGAACGTGAATATGTGGGAGCACGCGGCGACGCAGGAAAACGTTGCGATGCTGCGCGCGCGCGGCGTTCACGTCGTCGATCCCGAAGAAGGCTACCTCGCTTGCGGCATGACCGGCGCGGGGCGCTTGGCCGCCACGGAAGCAATTGTCGAAACTGTGCGCGCGGCTCTCGGATTGCGCCACGATCTCGCCGGCGAATCCATCGTTGTTACCGCCGGGCCCACGCGCGAAGACATCGATCCTGTGCGCTACCTCACCAATCGCTCCTCGGGCAAGATGGGCTACGCTCTGGCTCTGGCCGCAGCGCGGCGCGGCGCGCACGTCAAGCTGATTAGCGGGCCGGTCGAGATTGCGCCGCCGCAGGGCGTCGAGCGCATTCTGGTGCGCAGCGCGGAACAAATGCATCGCGCCGTGCTTGAGCACTTGGCGGGCGCAACCGTTGTGATCATGGCCGCGGCCGTGGCGGATTACCGGCCTGTTGCCCCGGCAACGAAAAAAATAAAGCGCCGGCCTGGGCCGATGACGCTCGAACTGGAATCCACTCCGGACATTTTGGCCGACGTGGCCCGCGAAAAGGGGGCCGCGCGCGAAACAAATGGCGCGCGCGAAAAAACCGATCGCATCCTCGTCGGCTTTGCCGCGGAAACCGAAGACGTCGCCACGCACGCTCGCGCGAAGCTTTCCGCCAAGCACGCCGACCTGATTGTGGCCAACGACGTCACCGCGCCCGGCTCCGGCTTCGACCACGATACGAACATCGTCGCGCTGTATCCCGCGGACGGCGCCGAAATTCACTTGCCACGCATGAGCAAACTCGACGTGGCCGGCCGCATTCTCGATCAAGTGCTCGATCTGCGCCGTGCGCGGCATGCCGCGGCGGACTTGCCGAGCGCGCATGCGGCGCCGGCCTCGCACGCCCGGCACTGAGCGAAGATGGATTCCCCTCCGCCCAACGATCCGCGGCAAAAACTTACAGCGTGGCTTCAGTATTACAGCGACCTGCGGCTCGGCCCGTTCTACAAAGACCGCCGGTCGGCTCACGACGCACCGATCGTTTCGCCAACCATGCAGGCTGCGCCACGGCAGAAACCGCCTGCCTCTGTGCCTCGCGAAGGTGCGGCGGCCGCCGCGGCGAAAACTCCCGCGGCCTCACGGGTTTCTGCCCCTGAGGTTCGTCAGGCTGCTCCGCTCCCCGTGATGCAGGCACCTTCGCTGTTCGACGCTTCCGAGCGAATTGCAGGCGACACACTCGAACGGATTCGCGAGGACCTTGGCGACTGCACGCGCTGCCGGCTGCACAAAGCGCGCAACAACATCGTCTACGGCGTCGGCAATGCGAAGGCTTCGCTCGTATTCGTCGGCGAAGGACCGGGCCACGACGAAGACGTTCAGGGAATTCCGTTCGTCGGCCGCGCCGGAAAATTGCTGACGCAAATGATCGAAGCCATGGGCTTGCGCCGCGACGACGTGTACATCGCCAACGTCGTCAAATGCCGCCCGCCCGAGAATCGCACGCCGGAAAAAGATGAAGTCGCGACGTGCTCGCCGTATTTGCTGCGGCAACTTGACGCCATTGGCCCGAAAGTGATCGTGTGCCTCGGCAACGTCGCCTCCCAATCTCTGCTCGGCACAACGAAATCCATTTCAAGTTATCGCGGCCAGTGGTTTGATTATCGTGGCACGCGCCTGATCGCCACGTATCATCCCGCCTATCTGCTGCGCAATCCCGCCGCCAAAAGCGACGTCTGGCTCGACTTGAAAAAAGTGATGGTCGAGCTTGGCCTCCCTCTAAATCGCTCCCGCCGCGCCGACTAAGTGCCGGGCGCGGGGAACTTTTCCCGATCAGCCTCCTACTCGACGCGGAATGCTGCTCCGAAAACCGGGTAGCGGATGCCGCGAGGTTGACAATTTCCAGCGGGGGTATACCACCCCCGGTACGTTTTGCGTAAGAGTGGCAAACGCAGGGCTTACAAGAAAAGAGTGCGCATGAGTGTGAAAATAAAAGCGTTGATGTCGCGTTTTTTCAATCAGTTGCGCCCTCCTTTGCATTCGATTGAAAACACGCGCCTTGAAGGCACAGTTTCGCACGGAAGAGTGCGACGAAAACGGCCAATCATTGCGCGGGCAAACGAACTGGGTGCGGCGGGTCGTCGACAGGATCGGCGCCAGCGATGTGCGCTTGCAATTCACGGACGCAACATAGCACATCGATAGCTTTCATGTCAATATACTATAGAGTATTCGAATGGAGTATCTGTGGAAATTCATTCGAATGGCGTGCGGCAAAGCGTGCGAAACTGCAAGGCGAAGCGCCCCGTCCTCGGGTTTACGGGGGCGATCGGTCAGAAGATTGACGCGGATGCAATTATGGGGGACGGGGTACCCAACGTGCGAACCATTTGCCCGGTCGCTACGTCCCATATTTTGATCGTTTTGTCGTAGCTTCCCGAAGCAAGCGTGCGTCCATCCGGGCTGAAGGCGAGAGCGTAGACGTGCTGGGTGTGGCCCCTGAGAATACGGATTTCCTGCCCGGTGGCGATATCCCAAATTGCTATTCGGCTGTTGATTCCCGATGCGAGAGTTCGTCCGTCTGGACTGAAGGCAATCGAACAGACCGCACCGGCGTCGTTAGGCAGCGTGGAGAGTTTGTGTCCAGTCGCGACGTCCCATAGCTGGACATCGCCGCGACCGCTTCCGGTGGCAATCGTATGCCCGTCAGGACTGAACGCAAAGGACATGCGAACGATGGTGTCGGCGCCTCCGATGGAGAACGTGCGGAGCTCCCCGCCGGTCGCGGCGTCCCACTGGGTGACTGAACCGCCCCTCGTTACGGCCGCCATCGTGTGGCCGTCCCCGCCAAAGGCAACGGCGATCACCACCCCAGCCTGGGCAAATACGGAGCGGATATACTGCCCGGTCGCGGCGTCCCAAAGCTTGATGCTGCCGTCCGGCGGATAGTCATCCGCAGTGACGAACACGCTTCCGTCTGGGCTGAAGGCAACTGCATCGACGCCGTCGAGGCCGCTGCCTCCGGGGGCCACTGCGGGGCGGCCACGGCCGGTCGCGACGTCCCAAAGTCTGGCCGTGTCGTTGATCGCATCGTTAATGGTACCGCTCCCTGATGCCGAGGCGAGCATTCTCCCGTCAGGACTGAATGCGACGGATTTCACTGGGGATTTGAGGCCAGATAGTGTGCGCAGCTCCTGCCCCGTGGCAACATCCCACAATTTGACCGCGCCGCCCCCGCATCCCGAGGCCAGCATTCGACCGTCGGGGCTAAAGGCAACGGAGGTTACCAGGCCACCAGAAAGGACCTCCGTGCGGAGCGCCGATCCAGCAAGGCGTTTCCAATGCGCAGGCGTCCCGCCCCAACATCCGCGGGCGATCGCGATATCTTCGGCACTGAACGCGGTCGAATTCGCCGCATCAGCTTGGCTTGACCGCGCAATGGGAACAACTGTCTGCGCACTGAGCGTGAGCCACGCCGCCAGGGCAACTGTGACGAAGAGCGCAGGAACCAGAATGTTCCGCATCTTGACCTCCGACGCAGGCTGAGATTCGCGCAGTGATATGCGGCGCTGATTCGTGTGTCAAACGCTGCGAGGCGCCGCATACATATCGACACATATGATGCGCAATCTTTGGGGCGAGTGGCTCCACATTTGCTCTCCGCTTCGCCGCGACTGCGATCAACGCGACATTTGACGCGAGGGGAGAGACGCGAGCCAGGTGAGGACAGCAGTTTCTAGCGCGATGCGATGATCGGAATAGCCGTGATCAGTGGGCATATGGATCGCGGCGACGTTTACGGCGCCGGATTTCTTGAGTGCGCCAAGGAATGCGTTGTTTGTGGGGGCGAGGCCATCGTCAGAGGTGACGACGAGGATCGGGCGCGCGGCGCGCTTGGGCGCGAAATCGACAAAATTCCAATGAGTCTGATTCGCGATGACTTCGCGCGCGAGACCTTCCGGAGTGCAGCCGGCGAGCGGCGCCATCCCGGAATCCGCGAGCGCTGCGGCAACCGCGTCCACGGTGGCTGCGTGTCCGTCGCCGAGCGGCCAAGAGTCCGCGGCGCCAAGATTCGCGGCGGAAATCATCCCGACGGCTTCAATGCTCGGATCTTCGGCACCAACAAAACTCGCCATGAAACCGCCCATGCTGTGACCGATCAAAACGATGTGCGCAGAATCGGCGCGGAGTTTTCTTGCATTCGCTGGATCGCGCAGATACGCAACGGCCGCCTCTGTGTCCTCAATGCAGTGCGTGAAAGAAAAACTGCCCGGCGAGCCCCACGAGCCGCGATAATCGAAGTACAAAACGTCCCACCCGGCGCGGCGAATGGCCTGCGCCAGATCGAGATTCTTCTCATTGCCCGGATAGCCGTGCAGCAGGACGGCGACGGGATGTGGTCCCACTCCTGAAGCGATATAGACAATCGCGTTGAGCAGCGCGCCGTGGCTTGGCAACTGCATCGCTTCCATCGCGGCGGGGTTGGCCTTGTCGGGAGCAGGGTCGCTCGTGACGGCAGCTGGAATTTCCTGGCCGCAAGTGCGCGAAGGCAGAGCCATCGCCAGGATGGTGAGCAGAAGGCTTGCGCAAAACGCAAAGGTTAGTCGTCGCATCGCGCGATTGTTCGGGGCGCGATGAGCAAAGTCAAATGGAATTGGAGCGGCGGGGCAGGGCGGCGAGTGCACGGCCGCGTTGGGGCAATGCCTGAGGATCGAGATTAGCGGTGCTTTGCCGCGCGCGCGGAGCGAAAAATCGATACCGACCGGGGCTCGCTGGGCTTCGCGGCGCAAGATGGGAATGCTTCCGCGAGGAACTCGGGAAAGCGCTCCCGAATAAAACTTTCCATGTCCTTGGATTCGGCAACCAATTCGCGAATTTTCTGGCTGCGGACAGAGGATTCCATTGCGTTGTACGATTTGCGCAGTTCAGCCACAAAGTAGTCCAGCGACACGTTACCTCCGCAAAGAAGGACCTGATGGTCACGCTTGGAAGCGAACCCACCTGCCGCGGCAGGGAGGCCCAAAGTGCACAGCTGTGCTGATGGTACATGGGCACGACCAAAATGGAGCCGCCTTTCGGGCCGGACGTGTTCTAGGAGTGATGCCCTGCTGTCGACTCGGCCGGGACAGTGTCCGGCCGGCAGTACGCGAGATGCGGGGGGCGAAAAGAGCAAAGCTGAAAGGCGAACTGCGCAGCCGCTAGCGTCCGCCGCGAAACCTTACGCCTGGTCCGATTGCCACGACAAAAATGGCGACAACGGCCGCGGCGGTCAAAATCCACGCAAGACTTCGCGTCACCTTTGTGGGCGATGCCGGGCTCGCCTTCGGGCCGGGCACGACGAACACGAGTATGGGCAAGAGCAAGAGTCCGAAATTGCCGAGTGTTGAGCCGATCGCACTGCCCAGAGCCTGCCCCAACGGCACAACGGAACTGAGAGCGCCCGCGGCACATGCGATTGCCGCTGCCGCAAAATACGGAATCAGGACGATGCGCCACGCGCGGGCGCTGCCATCCGAGCCAACGACGACGCGCAGCTCGATCGCCGTTATCCATAGAGACAGAACATAAAACAGCGAGCCGACGGCGATCGATGCCAGCCACCAATGCCGCGCCAGTGCAAATCCGCGCAGGGCGTTGGCCCAATCGCCCGACTTCGTAATGGTCGACTGCACCATATAGCCCCAACCGCTGAGCAGGCTATAAGCCATGGTAAGCCATAGGAAATAGCGTGCGTGGGACGAGAGGCCACGCAGCCATCGAAGAGCGAGCCACAGCAGAACACCCGTGGCGATATTCGCGAGTATGCCCGCCGCGGAAATCATCGGCTGCCAACCGCCGAAACATTGAAAGTGCATCGTCGAAAAGCTGCCCGGCCGGCCGCCGGTCGCGATGCACACGCCGCCGTGGCCGGCGAGTTCGTGAAGCAGGTCACAGGAAATGTAAGCCACAACACCGATCGCGGCGAGGGTTACCACGTCGTCGTTCGGGCTGGTGCCGGTCATAATTGTTAACCGGAGCTTCCGTGTTGAGATGCCCTTCGCGCGAGACTCTAGTCCTCTTGCGCGGTGGGGTCAATGTGTGTCGGCCAGTGAGATTTTTCCCCTGCCGCAGCACATTCGGAATGACCGACGCGGAACTTTGTCCGCAATGTGGGAAGCTATCCGCAGCGGGCGAGGCAATTGAGAATCGCGAAAAACACGAAGGGGGACCGAAAATTCGGTCCCCCTTTGGTTACGGCGTTGCGCTTACAGTGAAACGACGCGATCAGAACAGTGGAGTCGGGCCGGGACGCTCGAGCAGCGATTCACCTGCGACGGTAATCGAAGTGGTGCCAGTCGGGGTGGAGAAAACCCAGCCCTTCACGGAAATATAATCGTTGACGTAGAGGCCGGAAATATTTTCCGGAGTGAATCCTGAATAAGCGGTCGCGGAGGTCGTCTGCACCGTGATAATGACAGGCTCCCACGGCGGCGCCGAGGTGGCGTTGGCAGCGGGAGGAACAAAGAATATGGGCAACGTGGCAAGCGCGAAGCTCAGCTGGCCTGCGTTGATCCCCGCTATCGTGCCGGTGATCTGGCTCGGCTCGAGCGTTATGCTATTTGCCGAAAAACCGATAGCAGCGGGTCCGGCGAAGGGCGTAGCGCCGCCGGAACCGCCCGTGGTCGTGATCGATCCATTGACGACGACGGAGACGAGCTGGCCAACCGCCAAACTCGAAGCGGAAGTGAATGTGAGGCCGCTCGGCAGCGTAAAGCCATCGGAATCGATGGCGTAGGTCACGCCCGTCGAAGGCACCGTAACAGTGACCATTCCGCCGAACGGAAGCACGTTGGGAGTGGGCGTGGGCGGCCCGTTCTGAACGATCAAGTTGAGAATTGTGTTCGTTCCCGAAGTCGTGAGGCGAACGATGTTGCCTTCGACGACGGTTTGGGTGGCGGGCTGCACATAATCGACCGCGACGGCGAGCAGAGTGCCGCCGGGCTCGAGGCTCACCTCAACTTTGACGATTTGGTTCATCGCCACGCACGTGAAATTGTCCGCCGGGCAAACGGAGCTGGAATAGCTATATGTGGTGCTGCTGTTAACGCCGATTGTAAACGAACGGCCATCGCCGGTCTGGAGCGTGAAACCGCTGGACGTCACGCCGCCAACCGTGCCGATCAAATGGCCGAGTGCGGAGATGGGTGCGCCAGCCGAAGGCGTGGGCAACTGCGAAATCGTGACGCCGTCGGTTGCGGCGAGATTCACGGTGAGATCCGGCTGGATAATCGTGTCCAGATGGATGTCGAGCTTAAAAGCCAGCGGAGAATTCGCCGACAAGGTCACGGGGAAAGGATTCGTATTGAATGTGAGCGTCGACGGGGACGCCGGTGGCGTGAGATGACAGATGGTGTTGTTCGCGCAGGCGTTGGCGCCGCTGCCGATCGTGGAACCCGAGGCGTTGAAGATCGTGAGCTGCGGATTCGCGGCGAACGTCACGCTCAAACTGGTGTAGGTGCCCGCCGGCACATTCGCGCTGCCAAGAAAAGCCGAGTCAGTTTGGAGTTGCGCTACGTTTACGGGGATCGGATTCGTGGCGCTGCTCACAAGCGAAACGCTGGCGCCACCGGAAGACGTGAGGGACGCGGAGCTGATGCCCAGCTGGAAGAAAAGCACCGTCACGCCAGCGGGCGGCGTGTCGGTGACCGTCATGCTGACCGGGACATCGGCTTGGTTCGTGACGATTCCAGCGCCGCCCGACATTGAGGATCCGCCGCCGCACCCGGAAATGAAAACGGAAAATACTGCGATGATGAAAAACGCTGCTGCTCTGCGCATCTTTGCTCTCCTCGTCGCGGCTGGGATTCGAAATCGCAGGGCGCAACCCGCGCGATCCTTGGCCTTCCGTAGCCGAAAGTTGGTTACGGGGGAGGGCCGTAATCTAATGAATGGATGCTCTGGCTCCGGCCAGGGTTGTTCTTTTTAGCCGCCGACTGGCTTCGACATCGTTTTGCCGTGCGCCGCTGGGGAATCGCGCGTTCGAGAGGGGACGAGCAATCGTTCGGAACGCTTCGACTTCGGAAGCGGGCCTAAATCAAGACAAAGCTAGAACTTGCGCGGGCGATTGTCAATCGCGGCGGCGTGGAGTGTCCCGATCTGGACAAGCTGATAAACTGTTGCGCGATGGCCTTGATGTCCTGTGAAGTCGCTCTCCCTGTGCCGCTGCGCTCGACGTTCACGTATCTGGTGCCCGAGGCACTGGCGGAGCGCGCTGTGGTCGGTGCGCGCGTGCTGGTTCCCTTTCGCAATCGAGCGCTGGTCGGCGTGATTGTGGATGTGGCGCGGCGCGCGCCGGAAGGCAAACCCCTCAAGGAATTACACGATGTTCTCGATCTCACGCCGGCGTTGCCGCCGCGCGTGGTGGAGCTGGGCCGCTGGGTGGCGAATTACTATTTGGCGCCGGAAGGCGAGGTGTTTCGCGGAATGCTGCCGCCGCAAATCGATCTGCGCGCCGACCGCGAACTGCACGTGACGCCGGCGGGGACCGAGCGCTTGCACCTACTGGCCGCGCACGGGAATCGCAGCGAATCGGAAGTGAACGAATTGGCGCTGCTGCGCTTGGCCGAAATCGAAGGCAAGCCGGTGCGCGCCGATCGCATCGCGCAGCTGCCGGGCGGCACACGCGCGGCGGAAAGTTTGCTGCGGCGCGGAATGCTGGAAGCGCGTGAAGTCGCGCGGCGGCGCAAACCGCGCACGCAGCGAATTATTTCTTGGGTCGGCGCGCCACCCGCGGCCGGTGCCGGAGCAGGCGCCGCGGCCGAAACAGATGCTCAAGGCAAATCGCCGAGCGCAGCGCGCGCGGACGACATCGCGCGCCGGCTGCAACTGGTGCTCAGCGAACAGACGGGGCCGTTGCCGCTGGCGCAATTGCTGCGGCGCACGGGCGTTTCGCGCGCGGCGGTAGAGCGGTTGGTTCGCAGCGGCACGCTCGCAAGCTGGGAAGAGCCGCTACCTTCGGCCGCCGCGTTTGAACTCGAATGCGATGAAGCGCCGCCGTCGCATGTCTTGAATGCGGATCAGGTCGCGGTGCTGGGAGAAATTCGCGGCTGGATCGAATCACGCGCTTTCACTGTCGGCCTGCTGCACGGAGTGACCGGCAGCGGCAAGACCGAAGTTTATCTGGGCGCGGTGGAAGCGGCGCTGGCGCAGGGCCGCACGGCGCTCGTGCTGGTGCCGGAAATCGCGCTGACGCTTTGGATGGGGCGCGTGTGCCGCGCGCGATTCGGCTCCGTGGTCGCGGTGCTGCACAGCGGGCTCGCGGACGTGGAGCGCGTGCGCGAATGGTGGCGCGTGCGTAATGGCGAAGTGCGCGTGGTGGTGGGGACGCGCTCGGCAGTTTTTGCGCCACTCGAAAATCTCGGCGTCGTGATCGTGGATGAGGAGCAAGAGCCGAGCTACAAGCAGGAAGAAACGCCGCGATATCACGGGCGCGACGTCGCCGTGGTGCGCGCGAAGATGGAATCGGCGGTGGCGCTGCTGGGCTCGGCCACGCCATCGATGGAAACGTTTCATCACGCGCAGAGAGGACGCTATCGGCTCTTGCAACTTGGATCGCGCGTCCAGAATCGTCCGATGGCCGCCGTGCAAATCGTGGATTTGCGCGACGACTTCCGCGAGACACACAACGCGGAGCCGGTCTCCGGCGCGCTGCAAAGCGCGATCGCGCAGCGACTGGAAGAAGGCACGCAAACGGTGCTGCTGGTCAACCGGCGCGGATATTCGTGGTACGCGCTGTGCCGGAGCTGCGGCGCGTCGATCGAATGCCAGCATTGCAGCATCGCGCTAACGTTTCACAAAGCGCGCGGGCGGCTGGAGTGCCACTACTGCGGATTTTCGCGCGCGGTACCGAAAGTGTGCCCGAAATGCGGCTCGAAACATCTCTATTTTGTGGGCGCGGGCGCGGAGCAGCTCGAAGAACGATTGAACACACTTTTTCCCAAGGCGCGCATCGGACGGCTGGACCGCGATACGGCGCGGCAACCGCGGGTTTGGCAGCAATTGCTAGGAGCGTTCGCCGATGGGCGCATCGACGTGTTGGTGGGAACGCAAATGGTGGCCAAGGGCCACGACTTCCATCGTGTCACGTTAGTCGGTGTGATTTCGGCCGATGCGCAACTGGGCTTGCCCGATTTTCGCGCCGCCGAAAGAACGTTTGAGTTGCTGACGCAGGTCGCAGGGCGCGCGGGGCGCGGCGAATTGCCGGGGCAGGTGCTGGTGGAGACGTATCATCCGGAGCATTACGCGATCGCGCTCGCCGCGCGGCAGGACTATTTTTCGTTTTACGAAAAGGAGCTGCAGTATCGCCGCATGATGCACTATCCGCCGTTCGCGGCGCTGGCGAGCGTGCTGGTGCGCGACGCGCGTCTGGAAAACGCGGTGAAATGGTCGCGCGAAATCGAGCGATATTTCGCCGGCGCGGCTGCGGGCGGCGTGCGCGTGCTGGGACCCGCGCCGGCGCCGCTGGCGCGCTTGCGCAAGGAATATCGATTTCAATTCTTGCTGAAATCGCCTCGGCGGACGGAGTTGGGGCGCTTGCTGCGCGGCGCGCTCGATCACTGTTCGCGCAAGGAAATTCCCCAGAAGGCCGTGCTCGTGGATGTGGATCCGCTCAGTTTGATGTGAAGGCGCGAACGAGATTTAGTTGGTGACGACAATCGGCGCGGGCAGAAAACATAAGACGAACATCGCGAGCGCAACGATCGACCACGCCATGCGGCGGGCGCCGAGCGGCTGCCAGGGATTGATTAGCGGCGGATGGCGGAACCTCAGCGCGAGCAACAGCACGGCCCACGCCAGCCATCCCCACCAAAACCAAATCGCGAGCGGTACCAGTGCCAGCGCCACGGCCAGCGAGATGCGCGCGTGCCGCCGCGCATCCAGCGAGTAGAGAATGTGCCCGCCATCGAGTTGGCCCGCGGGAATTAAATTGAGCGACGTCGCGAACAATCCTACCCACGCGGCGCGCGCGATGGGATGAAGCAGGACGTCTCCCGACTTCACGCCCGGCTTCAGCCACGCCAACAAGAATCGTAGCGCCAGTGGATCGCCGAAATGGATCGCGGCGCTGGACGCGACGCCGGGAATTACTTTGGAATGCGCAATGCCGAAGGCCAGCGCCGGAATCGCCAGACAAAACCCGACGAACGGACCAGAGATGCCGACATCGAACAGCGCGCCGCGCGTCGGGATCGGCGAGCGAATGCGAATGAAGGCGCCGAGCGTGCCGATCAAAGTGGGCGCGGGGATGAAGTAGGGATAACTCGCGTCGATGCCGTAAGCGCGGCAGGCAAAAAAATGGCCAAGCTCGTGCGCCAGCAAAATTCCGAGCAGCGTGAACGCAAATGGAATTCCCGGCGCGAGAAGACTGGGGTGCGCGAGAAGTTTCAGATACAGCGAAAAGAATTCGCCGAAGTCGGGACTCTCACCCACGGCGTAGGCGCGCGCAAATTGCACGCCGACGGCGAGCGTCGAAACCAGCGTCAGCAGAAATAGCAGAAGGGCGACTGCGAATTGCTTGTGATGCGGGGCGCGCGGGCCCACTTCCAAGTAAGGTGGTGCGGGCACGGGCGCAGGCGGCGGCCACACGCGGGTCCAAACCTCGACTGGAATTTTGATGTGGTCGTTTTCGTGATTCATGGACTTGCGCGCGAGAATCGGCGGAAGGCTCTGGCTCGAGCCGACTCAAATTTCGCAAACGTTTCGGAGAACGGCAAGCGCGGTCTATACCAGCTCCTGCAATTCCTTGCCGGGCTTGAAGCGCACGGCCTTGCCAGGGGGGATGCTGACTTCCTGGCCGGTACGCGGGTTGCGGCCGATGCCCGTCTTGCGCGGCTTGACGCCGAAGACGCCGAATCTGCGCAGCTCAATTCGCTCGCCGCGGCCCAGGGCTTTTTTCATCGCGTCGAAAACAGTTTCAACGGCTTGTTCGGCCCGCGTGCGGCTCACACCGGTCTTATTGACCACAGCGTTGACGATATCGAGCTTGATCATGGCTCCCTCCGGCTTGGGAAACGGAAGCCTATGCTAGACAGGAGGTTGCGGGTTGTCAAGGCAATGCGGTGGCCAGCGAACTGGACCGCCCCCGGCGCTGGGATCGAACTGCACGGAGCGAATTGCTGTGGTAAGATGCGCTTCCTTCGAAGATGGCGGGCGCGCGGCAAGCCGGGACAATTTCCGGTGGCCACGACGAAGAGAACCACAAAGGCGATAAATTCGCGCACGCCGAAATCAGGAAAGCACACGGGAGGCACGCATGTCGGTCAAGCCCGACCGCTGGATTCGCCGCATGGCGCTTGAGCACAAGATGATCGAGCCGTTCGAGGATCGCCAGGTGCGCGACGGCGTGATCAGTTACGGCGTATCGAGCTATGGCTACGACATCCGCGTGGCCGACGAATTCCGCATTTTCACGAATGTGAACTCGACGATCGTGGACCCGAAGAATTTCGATCCGAAATCTTTCGTGGAGTTTCGCGGCTCCGTTTGCATCATTCCGCCGAATTCGTTCGCGCTGGGACGCTCCGTGGAATATTTTCGCATCCCGCGCAACGTGCTGACGATTTGCGTGGGCAAGTCCACCTACGCGCGCTGCGGAATCATCGTCAATGTCACGCCGTTCGAGCCGGAGTGGGAAGGCTTCGTGACGCTCGAAATCAGCAACACCACTCCCCTGCCCGCCAAAATTTATGCCAACGAAGGCCTGTGCCAGGTGATCTTTTTCGCCTCCGATGAAGAGTGCGAAGTGTCGTACAAAGATAAAAAGGGCAAATACCAATCGCAGCAAGGAATCGTCCTGCCGCGATTGTAGCGCGCGACTTCCCGCGCGTGGCAAGCCACAACGGCCACCGCCCTTATTCGTAACGCAACGCCGCCAACGGATCCATGCACATCGCGCGACGCGCTGGGACGTAGCATGCCAGCATGGCGATCCCCGCAAGAGCCAATGTGCCGACACAGAAGATCAAAAGGTCCGTCGCGCCCACACCGAAGAGCAAACTTGCAAGAAGCTTGGCAAGCGCTAAAGCCGCGGGCAAGCCAATTAGGACTCCAATGCCCGTGAGAATCGCTCCACGCCTGAGGAGCATTGCGAGAACATCGCGCCGCTCGGCGCCGAGGGCCATGCGGATGCCGATTTCGTGCGTCCGCTCAGCGACCGCGTAAGCCATCACTCCGTAAACTCCCAGTGCGGCGAGAAGCAAGGCCATCGCCCCCATCACCGACAGCATCACCGCGACATACGACAACCCGATCACGGAATCGTGAATCACTTTCGCTTCGGTGGCGATGTCGAAAACAGGTTGATCCGGATCGACGCTCGCAATTTGGCTTCGGATGGCAGGGACGAGCGTCATCGGGTCGCCAGCACTGCGCACTACGAAGTACGAATACGACCGCGGAACCTGCTGATACGGCATGTAAATAGCCGGGCGATCGACGCAAGTAGTCCATACGTACTGCATTTGCCCGACGACTCCCACGATCGTGGCCCAAGGATCATCCGAATCATCGTGACCTTGTTTGATCCGTTGCCCAAGCGGGTCTTCTCCGGGGAAGTAGCGACGCGCAAAATCTTCGCTGATAATCGCGACCGGCGGCGCGCCCTGACCATCCTGGTCGGCGAATTCCCGGCCCGCGCGCAACGAAAGATTCATGGTGCGGAAGAAATCGCGGCCCACGCTTTGTACATAAGCTTCCTGGAATTCTCCCGGTTGTATGGGCTTGCCCTGAATGCTAAAAGCGTGGGATCCGAAACAATCGCAATAAGGGAGTCCGGTCGCTACTGTGGCGGAACGAACCTCCGGAAGCGCTTGGAGGCGCGCCAGGGACTGGTCATAGAATGCCGCGCGCTGCGGCGCGAGTTTGTATTTCGATTCGGGAAGCTGAATGCGTAGTGTCAGCAACGCTTCGGGGCGGAGAGTGCGCTGGACTTGAAAAAGTTCACGCACTCCCTTGGTCATCAAGCCGGCGCCGATCATAAGCACGAGGGAGAGTGCCACTTCCGCGATCACGAATGCGTCGCGCAGGCGATGGCGGGCCCGCCCCGCAGTTGCGCCGCGTCCCCCTTCCTTCAATTGCTCGACGATTCCGGGCATCGAAATTCTGAGCGCCGGCGCAATTCCCGCAAGGATGCCCGCGAACAAGGCAATTCCAAGGGAGAAGAAAAGCGTCCACTTATCGATGTGAATCGTACGCCAGAACGGAAGATATCTTTCGACTTCCGCGGGCATGGCTCCGACTATCAAGTGAAGCTGCCATTGAGCTAGCACCAAACCGAATACACACCCACCAAGACCGAGTAACACGCTTTCCATTAAGAGCAAGCGGACCATTCGCCAGCGGCTAGCCCCCATGGCCATGCGCACGGCAATCTCTTTCCTTCGTGCCGTCGAACGGGCCAGCAACAAATTGGCCACATTCGCGCAAACGATGAGCAGAATAAACATCGCCGCTACCAGAGATATCCGGCTGTACTCCTTGCCAAGGGACCCACCCACGAATTCCGTGACAGGAATCACGCGCACTCCCCAGCCCTTGTCGAACGCCGGATATTCTTGTGCCAGACGCTCCGCGATTGCCGACATTTCCGCCTGCGCCTCCGCCAGCGTCGCGCCAGGCTTGAGACGCGTAACGATGCTTAGGAAATGATCGTCGCGGATGTTTTTCTCTTTTTCGTCCATGGCCATCGGAAGCCAGAGCTGTGCGCCATAAGGCGGAAACCGGAAGTCGTCACCCATTACTCCGACGATTGTGATGGTTCTGCCGTCGAGCTGAATCGTCTTGCCCACTACGCCCGGGTCCCCGCCGAAACTGCTCTTCCACAGCCCGTAACTCAGGACGGCTTCCTGATCTCGTCCAGGCTGGTCTTCTTCACGACGAAACGTGCGCCCGAGAATGGGCTGGACTTCGAGCGTTGGGAAGAAATCCGAGGAGACGCGATATGCCGTGAGTTTTTGCGGGACGCCCGCACCGGTCATGCTGATGTCCGCTCCTGAAAACACGGCCATGGGATCGAAGGAGTGGCTACGCCGGCTCCAATCAAAGAAGTCGGCGGGAGCAACTTGGTTGTGCATGAGCGGAGATTGGCCCGGAAACAAGCTCATGACCATCACGACGCGATCAAGTCCAGGAAATGAAACCGGCCTCCAAAGAAAAACGCTCGCAACACTGAACGTCGCCGTGTTGGCGCCGATGCCGAGCGCGAGCGTAAGTATGGCGGCTGCGGTGAATCCTGGGCTCTTCCGCAGCGTACGCGCGCTGAAGCGCGCGTCCGCTATAAGCGATTCCAACAATGGCAGACCACGATGATCGCGCACCGCCTCCTTGGTCTGCTCCACGCCGCCCAGCGCGATTCTTGCCGCGCGCCGCGCTTCCTCACGTGGCATCCCGCGCTGCACGTTTTCTTCGGCCATCATTTCCAGATGAGCCTGAAGTTCTTCGTCCAGCTCTGCATCCATCTGCCGCTTGGAAAACAGCTCTCGAATTCGCCGGATTATCACCCGTAGCCAGGTCACGATTCATGCCTCCCCGGCGCCTTGCAATAGGCGCGCGATGACGGAGGCCATGCGCTCCCAGCTCTGCGTTTCGACAGCGAGCTGCTTACGTCCCGTTTTCGTCAGCGAATAAAATCGCGCGCGACGATTGTTCGCGGAAACGCCCCAGCTCGATGAAATCCACCCGCGCTGCGCCAGGCGTACGAGCGCCGGGTACAGTGTTCCCTGATTCAATTGAAGCGCAGCGCCGGACACCTGTTCGATGCGCCGCGCGATGCCAAACCCGTGCAGAGGCCCGAGCGCGTCCAGCGTCTTCAGCACTAGAAGGTCGAGCGTTCCTTGCAGAATTTCCGTGCGCGCGTTGGAGGTCATGCGGGCTCTCCTGTAGGAAATCAACAGGAGCATATGCCGCGCCCTGTTGAATGTCAACAGGAAATGCAGCGGCGCTCGCGAGAACCAGGTTTTAGTTTTGGCTGGCGGCAATGCCTACGCTGCGGAAGCCGTCGAGAGGACCGGGTTCGGAGGCCTGCTGAGCGCGTGCGAAATCCGCGGCGTGGCCCCAGCGGCCGGCGAAAACAAAATGCTCGAGCGGATGGCGCTCACGCGGCTTGCGTGCGCCCGCCGCGGAGTCGGCTGCAACATCGGCCGGATAGCCTAGGGCAATCACTGCAACCGGCTCCCAGCCTTCGGGAATGCCGAGTTTCTCGCGGGCGGCGCGCGGATCGAAGCCGCCCATCGGGCCGGCGACCAATCCCAACGCCGTGGCCTGCGTCAAAAGATTCGCGGTGGCCAAGCCAACGTCATGCCAGGCGTGGCGATTCGGCGCGCCGTTGTGCGGATAGGCCGCGCGCGCCACGGTGACGATCAGGACCGGCGCGTTGGCGGCCCAGCGGCGGTTGATGTCCATCAGCGTGCTGGCGATCGCGTCGTGCTGCGCTGATTGCTCTTTCGTGGCCACCACGAACGCCCAGGGCTGCGCGTTGTACGAGGAGGGCGCCCAGCGCGCGGCCTCGAGGACGCTGCGCAGCGTGGCCGGCGCGACGGCGCGCGGCGAGAACGCCCGAGAGCTTTCTCTACGTGCGAGAACATCGTGGATCGGGAGCTCTGCTTCCATCACATTCGGCGTGCTTGGATTGCTATGCGTGGTGTTCATCGTGTTTCTCCTTGCGGCCCGGGCCGCGGCAAAATGCGCCTCGTGCCGTTGTTCGTTATAACGACTATTTGTGCCAAAAAAATCATGCCCCTGCCTTGGAGGAACCGGCCGCCTTCGTGCAGGCCGGCAATTCCCATTTCGCCCTCAGATTCGCGAGAAGCTTTGCCAGTTCCCCCAATTGATCGGCGGGAATCGCCGCGAACTGCCGCTTGTGCAACGCGCACAGTGGCGCATCCAATTCGCTCAAAACTTGCAGGCCCTCGGCGGTGATGCGCGTTTTCACGACGCGGCGATCTTCCTGCTGCCGCTCGCGTGCGATCAGGCCGCGCGTCTCCAGGCGATCGAGCAAGCGCGTGATGTCAGGATCGTGAGTGATCATCCGGCCGCCCACTTCCCCACAGGCCAAGCCGGCTGCGCCCGCGCCGCGCAGGATCCGCAGGACGTTGAACTGCGAATTGGAAAGATCGAACGGTTTCAGAATCTCCTCAGCATCGCGCACGAGCGCTCCGTTCAAACGCAGCAGGTCTAAGAACACTTGCTGTTCCAGCGACGCGGCGTGCGCAGGCGTGGCTGCGCGTGTAGCGGTCGCCTTCCGTGAACCAGTTGCTCGCGAACTCATTGCGCGTGTCATCGAGCAAGATAATATTCGTTGCAACGATTATTGTCAAGAGGAAAGTTACGGCTTCTGCGTGGGCCTCATAAGCACTTCACTTACAAAGCTTTGTGGCGCTTGCGTCACGAGCATGGCCACCGCGTGGGCCACATCGGCTGGCTGAAGCATCTTCGATAGGTCCTTGCCGGAGTGCGGGCCAAAGTCGGTGTGAACCGAGCCTGGACAGACCACGCTGACGCGGATGCCGAAGGCGCGAAGGTCCTCCGCGAGGCAAAAGCTGAACCCTTGCAGACCCCACTTGGAGGCGCAATACACGGCGCCATTGGCGAAGGCGTTCTTGCCGGCAAGCGAGCTGATGTTGATGATGTGACCGCTGCGACGCTCGATCATTCGGGGCGCGACAGCTCGGCAAACCAGGAACACGCCCTTGAGGTTCGTATCCAGGACTCGGTCCCAATCCTCCTCGCTGGCGTTTTGGCCGGGGCCGAAAAGGCCGATGCCAGCGTTATTGACGACGATGTCCAACGGGCCAAGGGTGCGCTCGACTTGCGCCACGAGACGCGTCACGTCGTCACCTTTGCCAACGTCCGCGGGCACGGGCAGCACCGCGATGCCTTCATCGCGCAGAATAGCGGCGGATTCTTCCAGACGCCGGCGATCGCGCGCGCAGATCGCGACCTTCGCTCCCATCGAGCCGAGCCGCCTCGCAACGGCCAGGCCGATGCCGCGACTGCCTCCGGTTACAAGAGCAATTTGTCCTGCGAGAGATGCTTGGCTATCCATTGGAGGCTCCTAGTGATCGAGATCTGAGAATCGAAAGATGTTCGCGAAAATCCATTCGTGCGCGCTGCCCCGCGCGGCGCGCTTGCGTGTCACAAAAGCCAGTGGAACTTTCGCGGCGACCTTGGTGGCCCCACGACACAAAACGACATCTTATCATCTGCGGGGTGTGAGACCGACGCTCGGCAAGACAGGTGCGCCGAGGACACTCCAGCAAGTTGCCGCCGAGGACAAAGCGGCCTTGCACCGGGAGTGCGGATTCCCTATAATTCCGCTTCCCTAATGGGTACGAGGCGCAATCCTGGATTTCGAAGCTTGAAACGGCGGAAGAACGATTCCGCCGCTTAGAGAGTGGGGAGAAAAGATGAAGCGAAATTGGAATCAAGGCGAAGCCGGACTCGCATGCGCGCTGCTGCTCTTGTGCGCGGCGGGCGTCGCCGCAAGACCGGCGCAGACCCAAAGCCAACCGTCAACGACTCCGGCCCAGCAAGCGGCGCCGGCTCCCACGCTCGCGGAATACAACGCGGAGCAGGCCGCCGCGACCGACACCGATCCGCAACAGCGCATCAAGGATTTGGACGATTTCGTCGCGAAATTTCCGAACTCGACGTACATGCCCTACGTTTACAGCGTCTACTACAAGACTTACAACCAACTGAAGAATTATCCCAAGGTGATCGAATACGCCGATCGCGAGGTTGCGCTGGGAAATAAGGTGGACGCGGGAACGCGCTTTCAGGCGCTTTATCTGAGAACGCTGGCATTCAATTACTCGTTCAGTGAAAAGGATCCGAACGTCAAGGACGAAGCGACGCAAGAGCTGCAAGCGGC
>Ga0187880_1001290_pt1 | contig 20167 bp, 17 predicted proteins | sample June2016WEW_19_4_FD_132998 | JGI IMG/M metagenome (GOLD analysis project Ga0187880, IMG submission 132998) | Peatland microbial communities from SPRUCE experiment site at the Marcell Experimental Forest, Minnesota, USA - June2016WEW_19_40 | ecosystem: Environmental > Terrestrial > Soil >... | reverse complement strand
GAACCACTGCCGGATCTTGTTGCGGGCACGCGGCGAGGCGACGATCTGCAGCCAGTCACGCGACGGGCCGGCGGAGGGAGTCTTGGAGGTGACGATCTCGACCGTGTCGCCCGAATGCAGCTTCGAGTCGAGGGGGAGCAGGCGCCCATTGACCCGCGCACCCACACAACGGTGCCCGACCTCGGTGTGGATGGCGTATGCGAAGTCGACCGGGGTCGCTCCCGCGGGCAATGTGACGATCAGGCCTTTCGGAGTGAAGACGTAAACCTCGTCCTGCTCGAGGTCGACCTTGAGCGTCTCCAGGAACTCAACCGGGTCGGGGGTCTCGCGTTCCCAGTCGACTATCCGCTGCAGCCATGCGATCTCGTCTGTCGAGCGAGCTCCCCGCTGGGCTCCGGGCCTGCTGGGCGCGCCGGACCTGGAGCCCGCCGCCTCCTTGTAGTCCCAGTGGGCGGCGATCCCGTACTCGGCGCGCCGGTGCATCTCTTGGGTCCGGATCTGGATCTCGAGGGGCTTCACGCGGGGGCCGACGACCGTGGTGTGCAGGGACTGGTAGAGGTTGAACTTCGGCGAGTTGATGTAGTCCTTGAACCGGCCCTGCACCGGCGGCCAGAGGGCGTGCACCGTCCCGAGCGCCGCCCAGCAGTCCTTCTCCGCGCTCACGATCACGCGGATCGCCACCAGGTCGTGGATCTCGTCGAATTCCTTCCCCCGTACGACCATCTTCTCGTAGATGCTCCACAGGTTCTTCGGGCGCCCGGTCACCTCCGACTCGATCCCTGCCGCAGCGAGCCGGGAGCGCACGACTTCGATGACCTCGGCGAGCTCCACCTCGCGTCGTGGGGCGCGGGTGGCGACCATCTGCGCGATCTCGGCAAAGCGTTTGGGGTGAAGAGTCTCGAAGGCGAGGTCCTCCAGCTGCCATTTCACTTCCTGAATGCCCAGGCGATGTGCCAGCGGCGCGTAGATGTCCCGGGTCTCCTCGGCCGTGCGGCGCTGCTTCCACTCGGGCATCACCGACAGCGTCCGCATGTTGTGCAGCCGGTCCGCCAGCTTTATGACCAGCACCCTCCAGTCGCTGGCCATCGCCACGAGCATCTTGCGCATCGTGGCGGCCTGCTGCGCCTCCTTCGAGTCGAAGCGAAGCCGGTCCAACTTGGTGACCCCGTCCACGATCGCCGCCACGGCGGGACCGAACTCCCCTGCGATCTGGGCGAGGGTCACCCCGGTGTCCTCCACCGCGTCGTGCAGCAACGCGGCGGCCGCGCTCACGGTGTCCAGGCCGAGTTCGGCGATGATCGTCGCGACGGCGACCGGATGGGTGATGTACGGCTCACCAGAGAGCCTGCGCTGGGATTCGTGCGCCTTGGTCGCCAGGGCGTGCGCCCGCCGCACGAGATCGAGGTTCTCGCCGGCGCGCCGGGCGCTCAGAATCGCGAGGATGCCGTCGACCTCCGCCGTCGGCGGCGGGATGAGGGCCCGGGCAGGGTTCTCCGGGGACGCCTCTGTCGGCTCACCAGTCGACCCGGAGAGCACAGGATCGACTACGGACATGAGATAAATCTACCCGGTGAAAGGGACTGGACCAGCCTGTTCGCGCCAAGTTGGCGGTCGCTCCGTCCCGCCTCGCAACTAAACTCGCAGCTGAGGACCGTGACGAACCCAAAGCCCGAGACGACACCAGCAGGAAAGACAGCTCCGTGACCGCGACCGGGGATCTTCGCCCCGACCTCGAGGACAAACTCGAACCACCTCGAGCCCGCACCGAGCGGCCGTCGCTCCGGCCGGCCCTTGTGGTGCTCGCCTGCGCCGTCGTCCTGTCCGTCGGTGGGTTCGCCATCGCGCTCATCGGCAGCGGGCAGGCCACGCCATCGGTCGTCACAGGCCTCGCGACACCCGTGCCGGGCGTGGACCTCTCGGCAGTTGGCGCGTCGCAGGTCCTGGCACGCATCTCGAGCGGCGGAACCCCGCCCCCCGACATCCGCGGGGCGCTCGTCGTGCCGAACGGCGCCCACATCGTGAGCACGACCGCGCAGGACGCCGGCGTGGACCAGTACGACCGGAGCATCTACTTCGAGCTCGACACCAACTCGACCGAGCTCCTCAGCTTCTACCGCACGGAGCTGCGCCGAGCCCGCTGGTCACTGCTCGGAACCTACCGACTGCCCGCGGGTGGGGACGAGTTGCTGGCCCAGCGGACCGGCTCCGACGGCTATGAGTGGGAGGTCGGCGTCGTGGTCACGACGGTCAGTCCCTCGATTTCGCCTTCGCTTGCTGGTGACGGCCAGACCTCACCTGTCATGGGGTTGAGGCTCCGCCTGTTCGAAGTCCCCGACGGCGGCTCTTGAGGGCCCTTGAGGACCTCCGGGTTTGCCTCAATTGGTGAGGTGACGGGGCTGAGCAGGACGGCCCAGGTCAAAAGGTCGAGCGGGTAGATGAGGTAGCCGAACCGCGTCGCCGGCGCGAGCAGGGTGGCGAGCAGCATGGCAAGACCGCAGAAGGCGGCGGCTCTCTGCGGGTTCGTGGGCATCCACTTCAGGAGCCCGTAGCCGACAGCCGCCACGCCCAAGAGCGTGAGCATCGTGATCAGCTCCGGCTTGGCCGCCGGGAAGAGCGTCACCAGCTCCTGGCCGAGGAGGGGGCTCGCCGCCGGCGACTTCACCTTCGTGAGCCCGAGCGGGAACCGGATCGCGTTCAGGATGAACGCGTGCGGCGCGAGGCCGACGCCGACGCCGAGGACCGGGACCACGACCGCCGCGGCCGCCAGCGCGTACCGCCAGACAGCCCGGCGGCCCTGTCGGTCCCACACGCCCAGAACGAGCAGGATGAGCAGAGGCCACGCGGTGAACTTGAGAGTGCCGGCAAGACCCATCGCCACCCCGGACCAGACGGGTCTTCGCCGGGTCGCAAGAGCAAGCCCGAGCAGCATCAACGCGAGCACCGGAAGGTCGTCGCCGCCGGTCACCATCGGCAGGGCCCCGCTCGGCAGGATGACAACCACTTGGAAGATGCGCCAGCGCCGCCGTGAGGTCGTGTCCGCGACGAAAAGCGCCCCGGCGATCACGAGGAGGGAGAAGCCGGTGAGCGGGATGCGGGCGTCCTTGAGCTCGGCCGGACCGGATATCGCGTTGACCAAGCCGAAGGGGATCATGCCCGGCAGGTAGGGGAAGAACGAGTCCTCCGACTGGCTCGTCACCGAGGTGCCGATCGTCTTCGGGTTGGACAGGTAACAGTTCTTGTGATGCGCGACTCGATCGGCGCAGGCCTCGATAACTGTCACCTCGTTCTGGACGTGCGCACCCGGTTTCGACTGCGCCCGCAGGACCACCTCGACGCCGAGCGGCACGAGAACGACCGTGACGAGAAGCCCGAGCACGAGATAGCGGCGCAGTAGGTCGCCGGCCCTGCTCGTTTCCCCGCTGGGGCGGCGTCGGCGGCGGCGGCTCACCCACCAGCTGGCGACCGTCGCGATGAGATAGGGACCGAGGGCCATCTCGGCCCACTGGCGGTAGTCGTCGCTTCCGGCCAAGGCGATCGTCCCCGACGCGAAGATCGTCGCCAGCAGATAAAGGAGGGCATCCTGATCGAGGACCGGGAGTGCGACAAGACGGTCACGCCAGCGAAGCAAGCTGCCCGTGATCGCGGCCATCTTTCAGAGCGTATCGGCCCGGCGGCCCGCAATGGCGAGCCCAGACCTGCCGGGCACGCGGACCCGGGCGAGCCTGCCCGGGAATGGCCCTCGCTCAGCGGTTGGGCTGAGGCGTGTAGCGCAGGTAGGGCTTGACCACCCGGAAACCCTTGGGGAACTTCTCCTTCGCGTCCTCGTCGCTTATCGCCGGCACGACGATGACGTCCTCGCCTTGGTGCCAGTTGACCGGTGTGGCGACCGAGAAGCCGGAGGTGAGCTGCAACGAGTCGAGAACGCGCAGGATCTCCTCGAAGTTGCGGCCGGTGCTGGCGGGGTACGTGATCGTGAGCTTCACCTTCTTGTCCGGGCCTATCACGAACACGGAGCGAACCGTCAAGGTGTCGCTCGCGTTCGGGTGGATCATCCCGTACAGGTCGGAAACCCTCCGTTCGGGGTCCGCGATGAGCGGGAAGTTGAGCGCGTGACCGGTGGCATCGGCGATGTCGCCCTCCCACCGCTCGTGCGAGTCGACCGAGTCGACCGAAAGGCCGATGACCTTCGCGCCGCGCTTGTCGAACTCGCCCTTCAGGCGCGAGACCTCGCCGAGCTCGGTCGTGCAGACCGGCGTGAAGTCCTTCGGGTGCGAGAACAGGATCCCCCACTGCTCGCCGAGCCATGCGTGGAACCTGATCGTGCCCTCTGTTGTCTCGGCCGTGAAGTCGGGCGCGACGTCACCGAGCTGAAGTGCCATTGCCTTCTCCTGTCCTTGGCTCCGATACGTCCTCGGCCCCCCATGGCCTCAGATCTAGTTCTATGACATTAGTGGACTTTGCTCGGTCGGGTCGGCAGCCGGCCACGACTGTCCGTGAAGCCGACCTCTCAGGGGAGCAGCAGACGCCCGAGCCGGCGGGACGCGCCCACGAGGCCGATCACGCCGAGACACCCGAGGTAGCAGGCATGCACGAGCAACGCCGGGCCGAGCACCCCCGTGTCGAGGCCGCGCAGCAGCGCCACCCCCTGGTACAGGGGCGTCACCGAGACCACGATGCGAAGCCAGTCCGGGTACAACGACAGCGGGTAGAACACGCCGGAGAACAGAAAGAGCGGGACGATCGCCAGCGACACGAGATCGAAGTCCTGCCAGCTGCGCATGTAGCACGTGCCGAACATCCCGACTGCTCCGAACGCGAAGCTCACGAGCATGGCGGCCGGCAGGCAGGCCAGCGCCCACCAGGAGGCGATCAGCCCGAGCGCAGCCATCACGGTGAGGAACGCGACCGAGTAGACACTGCCGCGGATGAGGGACCACGCCAGCTCCCCGACCGCGACGTCGCGAACGCCCAGCGGTGTCGCGAGCACGGCATCGTAGGTCTTTGCGATCTTGAGCTTGAAGAAAATCCCGAAGGTGGCGTCGAATATGGCGCCGTTCATCGCCGAGGAGGCCAACAGGCCCGGCGCGACGTAGTCCGTGTACGGGATCGACCGGCCACCGATGGCCAGGTGGCCGACGAGGTGGTTCAGCCCGAGACCTATCGAGAGCAGGTAGAAGAGCGGCTCGAAAAAGCCGGACACGAGGAATATCCAGCCGCGCCGGTATGCCACGACATTGCGCTCGACCAACAGGCGCGCCCGGCCGTGCCCGATTGCGAACCGCGGGAGGACCCGCAGCGGCGGCGAGAACGCCCGTGCGCCCAAGCTGTTCACGAGGGCCGCCTCACTGCACCAGCCTCCGGCGGTAGGTGATCCTCGCCACGACCACGCCGCCCACCATCATCACCAGGAGGTAGGCGGCATGCCCGATGGCGTCCCAACCCGAAACCCGCCCGAGCACGAGACCACGACAGAGGCTCACGCCTTGGTAGAGCGGCGTGCAACGAGCGACAACCTGCAGCCAGCCCGGCAACTGCGCGACGGGGAAGAACGTGCCGGAGAACAGGAAGAGCGGGACGATGGCGAAGCGGTAGAGCACGACGAACGACTTGTCCGTCTCCCGCGTGGCGCTGAAAGCCATCATCGGAGCGGCGAAGGCTGCCCCGGTCAGGACAGCGGCCGGGAACGCCGCCACCGCCCAGGCGGAGGGCACCGTGTGGAACAGCGCCATGACGGCGAGGAAGACGCTCGAGGCAAGCGCCACACGAGTCACGATCCACAGCAGGTGGCCGTAGAGGACATCGGTCACCTCGAGCGGCGTGGCCAACATCGCCCAATAGGTCTTCAGCCACTTGATCCCCGCCATCACCGGGAAGGTCGCCTCGTTCACCGCGATCTGCATTGCCGTCCCCACGAGCAGGCCGGGCGCCAGGAACCACAGGTAGGGCACACCGCCGACCGCCCGATCGGACGATCCGTGCGCGATCAAGTGGCCGAGGCCGACACCCATCGCGGCGAGGTAGAGCACCGGGTACAAGAACGTCGTGGTGAGCGATCCCCTCCAGGTTCGCTTGTACGCGAGCAGGTTGTACTGGTAGGCGCGCAACACCGGCGGCATGCGCCTCCGGCGCGAAGGGCCAGGGCCGCCCTGCGGCCCGGTCGGGACGGCCGGTGGCGACGGCGGCGTGAAGGTCAATCGACGAGGCTCCGCCCGGTCAGGTGCAAGAAGACGTCCTCAAGAGTCGAGCGCCTGACGAGGGCCGCGATCGGGGACGCCCCGCGGGACCTCACCGCGTCAAGGGTCGCATCTCCCTCGTCGGTGTAGAGCAACAACCGGTCGGGCAGCACCTCGACGCGCTCGGCGAGGTCAGCGAGCCTTTCGCCGTGAACCTCGTGGCCCTCGGGCTCGAAACGCAGCTCGACGACCTCGCGGGTGGACCACCGCTCGATGAGCTCGCGGGGCGAGCCGGCAGCTGCGATGCGTCCGGCGTCCATGACCACGAGCCGATCGCACAGTTGCTCGGCCTCGTCCATGTAGTGGGTGGTGACGACAAGAGTCACGCCTTCGCGCTTCAGGCGGTAGAGACGGTCCCACAAAAGGTGGCGCGCCTGTGGATCGAGGCCCGTGGTCGGCTCGTCCAGGATCACGAGGCTCGGCGAGGACACGAGTGCCCTCGCGATCGTGAGCCGGCGGCGCATGCCCCCCGACAGCGGGTCCACCCGCTCATCGGCCCTGTCGGTCAAGCGTGCGAACTCGAGCAACTGGTCCACCCGTTCGCGCAGCTGCTTCTTCGGCAGGCCGAAGTAGCGCCCGTAGAGATAGAGATTGTCTCTCACGGTGAGCTCGAGATCGAGCGTGTCGTCCTGAGGGACAAGGCCGATCCGGCTCCGTATCTGTGGGCCTTCGTGCATCGGGTCCAGGCCGAGTACTTGCAGCGTCCCGCCAGAGATCGGCGACAGGCAAGCGATCATCCGCATCGTCGAGGTCTTGCCGGCGCCGTTCGCGCCGAGAAACCCGAACGCCTCCCCGACTTCGATGTCGAAGTCCACCGCGTCGACAGCGGTGAACTCCCCGAAACGCTTCGTCAGCCCTCGGGCCCTTACGGCGGCACCGGTTTGGGATCCTGTCCCTGTCCCGCTGCGCGCCGCGGGCGCCTCCGGGTGGGCTTGCCGAGCCTGATCACCCGGATCTGATGGCTCTTGGCCCATCAGCGCATCATCACCAAGCGCATCACGAATGTCACCTGCCCGCTAGCTCATGTCTGTCCCGGCCGCTGGAGGTTAGCGGGGACTCCGCCCTCGACCACGCCCTAAACTTGCTCGCGCGTGCGACAAGCTCCTTGGCGCGGTTTCAGGACAGGCATCATCGCCCTTTTCGTGACCATGGGAGCTGCGACCGGAGCGATGATCCCGTTCCGCAGCAGTCTGAGCTTCGCCACAGCTGCTCTCGTCTTCGTCCTGCCGGTCGTCGGCGCCATGCTGCTCGGCGGCCCGCGGGTCGGACTGCTCGGCGTCGTCGTCGGTTTCCTCGTGCTCGACCTGGCCTTCATCCCGCCGTATTGGACCCTGGCGGTAGGAAGCGGACAGAACTGGCTGGCGCTTGTCGTCTACGTCGCGGTCGTCCTTTTGGTCGCGCTCGTCGTGTCACGCCTGCAACAACTGCGAAGTGACTCGGCGCGCCGCGCGGCCGACTCCCGCCGTCTCCTCGAGCTGTCGGAGCTGCTCGTCGCTGACAAGCCGCTCAACGAGATGCTGGCCGTGGTCGCCTCGAGCGTCCGGCACGCCTTCAACTTCGAAACCGTCGCCCTCTTGCTGCCCTCGGTAAGCACCGACCAGCTCGAGGTCGTCGCGTCCGACGGCGGCGAGCTCGGGGCCGAGTCGCTGGATCGCCTCCTACCTGCCCCGGGCAGTCCCGCCTCGCTCACCGGCAGCGTCGTGGCCGGCGCGGTGCTCCGACAGATACCGCTCATCGCCGCGGCGCGCCCGGTCGGGCTCCTGGTCCTCCGCGGACGGGAACTCGACGTCCACGACCGCGGCCTGCTCGCGACCTACGCCAACCACGCTGCCCTCGCGATTGATCGGGCGCGGCTTCGCGACCAGGCACTGCAGGCCAACCTGCTCCAGAAGGTCGACGAGTGGCGTGCGGCACTCGTCAGCGCCGTGGCGCATGATCTGCGCACCCCGCTCGCCTCGATAAAGGTCGCCGTGTCCGATCTCAGGGAACCGGCGATCGTGCTCCCCGACTCGGCGCGCCGTGACCTGCTCGAGACGATCGAGGAGCAGACCGATCGCCTGACACGCCTCGTCAGCACCGTGCTCGACCTGTGGCGCCTCGAGGCGGGTGCGCTCAAGCCGAAACGCGAGCCTGTCGTCGTGGACGACCTCATCGATGAAGCCGCCGCGCTAGTCGAGAGCTCCCTCGATACCTCGCGACTGCACAGGTCCGTCGCTTCTGACCTTCCGCAACTCGAGGTGGACCCGACACTGATCGCGCAGGCACTGGCAAACCTGCTCGAGAACGCCGCCAGGCACAGCCCGCCCGGCGCCGAGATCCTGGTGGAGGCGACGCGCCGGCCAGGGTCGGGCGACGAGGTCGAGATTGCAGTCTCGGACTCGGGCCCGGGAGTCCCGCCCGACCAGCGCGAGCGGATCTTCGAGCTGTTCCATCGCGGGGCCGACGGCGGGCGCGCCGGCCTGGGACTTGCCATCGCCAAGGCCTTCACCGAGGCCCATGGCGGGCGCATCGGAGTCGGAACAGCACGCGGAGGTGGGGCGCGCTTTACCTTGACGGCGCCGACAGCGTCTTCCTACCCCGCCGAACCGCCGGCGGGCGACGTGGTCTCCTGATGACGCGTGTCCTTGTCGTCGACGACGACCCGGCACTACTGCGAGCGCTGCGCATCGGTCTCGAGGCGAGAGGCTTTGAGGTGACCGCGGCTCTCACGGGCGCCGAAGGCCTCTCACGCGCCGCGCAGGCGACGCCGCAACTCGTCGTGCTCGACCTCGGTCTCCCCGACATCGACGGCGTCGAGGTCTGCCGGCGGCTGCGGCAGTGGACGGACGTGCCGGTGATCGTCCTTTCCGCTCTCGACAGCGAGGAGCGCAAGGTGCTCGCTCTCGACAGTGGCGCCGACGACTACGTCACCAAGCCCTTCGGGATGCAGGAACTGGAGGCCCGCCTCCGGGTCGCGCTCAGGCACGCGGCGGCGCGCAATCCTTCCCCGGTGTCTGCGACGGTGACCGTCGGCCCGATTTTCGTTGACGTCGCCTCGCGAGCGGTCACGGTGGGCGGGACAGCGATAGAGCTGACCGCCCGGGAGTTCGACCTGCTCACATACCTGGCGCGCAATGCCGGCAAGGTATGCACCCACCGGACCATCCTCCGTGAGGTCTGGGGCCCTGGCTACGGAAACGAGACGCACTACCTGCGCGTCTACGCGAGCCGCCTGCGTCGCAAGCTCGGAGTCGAGGGCGGTCCCCTGCTGCGCACCAATCCCGGGGTCGGCTATCAGCTGGTTGACGAGCGGCCGACTCGCCCACCTGGCCCTGGCGGCGGATCACCCCGCCCCGGTGGCCGCGAGCCGTCCGGGACAGCTGCGTCGTCTACTTTTCAGCGATCCGAGCCTTCCGGGGGCGGCGGCATGGGGCCACCCGGCCAGGGCGGCGTCGGACCGCTCGGGGGCGGCGGCCAGGCGGACGGGGGGAACTGGGAACCGCCGGTTCCGTAAACGGGGGGCTGTTGACCGGGCCACGGCGGCTCGGGATAGCCGCCCGGCCTGGGCCCGGAACCGCCCTGGCGATAGTGCCGGAGCTCCTTGTCGACAGGCCAGTCCGCGAACGCGAACACGAGGATCATCACGAAGCCCACCAGCGGGATCAAGAGCACGAGGGCGTACCACGCCGAGTAGCCGGCCTTGGGGAGGATCTTGACCGCCGCCACGATCGCCACAACAACAAAGATGAGCTCAAAAACGACAGCACCCCCGCCGGCCCTGGTAGCGGCGGACAGAATCTCCATGCTCGACCACCTCTTTGTGGGTGCGCGTCGGCACCGCTGCGGTCAGACGCCGACCACCCGCCTTGTCAAGCGAGCGTAGACCGCACACACTCCTACCGCACCGATCTGGGTTTTGACGCCAACTGCAAGCCAAGCTGGGCAATGCTGGGCACCAAGAGAGGAGGCCCGATGCTGGGGCTCGTCACCCCGGTGCCTTACCTTGCGGCCGTCGTGCTCGCGCTTGCGATCGGCATCGCGCTCTGCGTGGGTGCCAGGCGCAGGCCCGGGCCGTGGACCGTCGTGGCAGCTCGCCTGATCGCGCTCGTGCTCGTCTCCGACGCCATCAGTTTCATCGTCGCCGAGATCGTGGCGAAGACCTGGTCCCCGAAGACCGACCTGCCCTTCGCGCTCTGCGACGCCGCGGTTGTGGTAGCCGCGGCAGGGTGCTGGTGGCGAAAGCCCCTTCTCGCCGAGCTCACGTACTTCTGGGGGCTGGCCGGCACCCTCCAGGCCGTCATCACACCAGACCTCAACGCGGGCTTCCCCCACCTCGTCTTCTTCCAGTACCTGGCCGGCCACCTCGGCATCGTCCTCGCTGCCCTCTACCTCGTCATAGGGTTACGAATCGCTCCTCGACCCGGATCTGTGTTCACCACCTTCGCAATCACGGTCGCCTACACGGCGGTCGTCGGCCTCATCGACGCGCTCAGCGGTGCCAACTACATGTTCCTCCGTCGCCCACCCAGCACCTGGACCCTGCTCAAGCTCCTTGGCCCGTGGCCCTGGTACATCGCCAGTGCCGCCGGTGTCGCGCTCGTTCTCCTCATGCTGCTCGACTCACCGTTCTGGATCGCCCGGCGCCGCCATGGCTGATCGCACGAAGCTCGATCCCCGCCTGCACCTGCACGGCTGGCGCGAGCCGGCAGTTCTCGGCGCGGCGTTGCTAGCCATGGCGGCTGGTTTCGCGCAGTTCGGAGCCGTCGCAGCGCTCGGTGACGTCGCGAAGCATTTCGGTCACATAACCCATGGCGCGACGATCGCCGAACAGGCCGGCCTTTCCGGGACCAAGCTCGGGATCGGCCTGGCCGTCATCCGGCTTGCATCCCTTGGCGGCTTGCCCCTGGCGGGGTTGGCCGACCGGTTCGGGCGCCGTCGCATGCTGCTCACGACGTGCGCGATTGGGCTGGCACTCACGGCGGTGTCCGCCGTCAGCCCCACGTACTGGTGGTTCGTGGCCATCTTCGCACTCGGACGACCGCTGCTCAGCGCCACTTCCGGGGTGGCACAGGTCGCCGCCGCCGAGCAGACCGCATCGTCGCAACGGGCCAAGGCCGTCGCGCTCATTGCCGCCGGCTATGGGATCGGGTCGGGCTTGATCGCCATCGTGCACAGCCTCGGCGCAAGCACGCTCGGCTTTCGCGGTGTCGTGCTCCTGGCACTCCTCCCCCTCCTTGGACTGCCTTTCATCGCCCGATGGGTCGTCGAGCCCGACCGATTCAAGATCGCCGCGGCAGCCAAGGAGCACCCGCTTCCCGTGCTCGGGGCGGTCGGCCCGCTCTTCAGGCGCCGACTGGTCATCGTCGCTGCCCTCACATTTATCTTGTCGGTAGTAACCGGACCCGCGAACAGCTTCTTCTTCCTGTACGCGCAGAACGTGCTCCATTTCGCCGGCACGACAACAGCCCTGCTGGTCGCCTGCGCCGGAGTCACGGGGCTCGCCGGGCTGCTGCTCGGCCGCTTCCTCGCCGACCGGGTCGGGCGCCGTCTCGCCGCAGGTGCCGCGATGATCGCCATGGCGCTCATGGGCATGGTGACCTACAGCGGCTCAAGACTGGGCGCCATCGTCGGCTATCTGCTCGCCGTGCTCGCCGCATCCGTCTTCGCACCTGCCGCCGGCGCTCTCACCAATGAGCTCTTCCCCACCTCCGTCAGGGCTTCTGTCATCGGGTGGGAGATCGCCGTGGGCGTTCTCGGCGCCACGGCAGGATTGCTGGCCTTCGGCGCGGTAGCTGACGTCGACAACCGCTTCGGGCTCGCGGCCGTCGTCGTGTTCGCAGCCACGATTCCCCTCACCGGCCTCTTCGCCCTCTTGCCCGAGACGCGTGACAAAGAGCCCGAGGACCTCTGGTCGGTGGGCAGCTGACCGCCACCGCCAGGATCGCGCAGGGAGCCGCGCGCCAGCTCACGGCCCCTGTGCCAAACAGTTAAAGGCGATCTCCACAACGCTCAGCGCGCGAACACGTGCCATCCCAGCCAGACCCAGCCGATGACGAGAACGACCCGGCCCGCGACGTATCCTCGCGCGCCACGAGCCAGATCGGCCGCGGTGGGCCAACCACGCTTGAGCATTCGGCTCGCCAGCTCGCTGGCGCAGAGCGCGATGGCGGCAACCACCCACAGAACGGTGTTCATGATCGCCGACCAGGTCGCCTCCCGACGACCAAACCACAAGCACCCCAGCACAGAAAGGCCGCTCCTCGAGCGACTCGATGTCCTGGTCCGAGTACTTCGTTAGCCAGCGAGCTGAGGGTCGGATAGGCGCTCCTCGGAGCATGAAAGAGCTCCCAGAGCTCCACCGCGACGACGAGGAGGGCCGTGAGCAACCAAGCGACCAAGCCAGGCGGTCGCCACGAGGTATCGCGGGCCGCCGTCGGCGGGCCAGGCTGGCCGCGGTTCACCTCGCCTTCACGCCACGCCAGCGGAGGCCGTTGCCAGCGCGCCAGCGCCGCGCTCACGGCAAGCATCACCGTGGCCGCCGAGAACGTGACCACGTTCGCCTCGACACCGAAGGGAGGTACGGCAGCGACAAACCAACCGCAAACGGCTAGCGCCACGAGGATGGCTGCCGTGACTGCCGTCCGAAGCGGCCAGGTCACGATCGTCGTACTCGCCTGCTCAGGGCTTCGCATACGGCGCAGACTGCGCGGCCATGGCCGTCGAGCCTCTCAGTCCCGGCGGCGATGCCCATGAAGCTGAAGGCATATCTCCTCGATCCTCTGGCGCCGTCGCGGGTGCTCACGACGATCGCCACTCTGGGGGACAAACCGTCATGGTAAGCCGCGCAAGTCTCCGAGATCCTGATCGGGCGGGGCCGGTCCGAACCGTGAACGTAGGAGGGCTGGACCGGGAGGTCCGTGAAGTAGCCTCTTGGTGCCAATGGTCGCCGAATCGGCATGACCACCGGCTTCGGGGGAGGAACCAATGACAGACCACTACCTACCTGAGATCTACTCGCGGTTCCGGGCCCGGTTCCCCGAGTTGTCCCACAACCTCGAGGCCCTGGCGAAGTCTGCGAACACGGGCCCGTTGGACGAACGCACAAGCCGCCTCGTCAAGCTCGGCATCGCTATCGGGGCCATGGCCGAAGGTGCTGTCCGCTCCAACGCCCGGCGGGCCCTGAAGGCGGGCGCGACGCCGGAGGAGCTGCTCCACGTCGTTGCCCTCACGGTGACCACGCGGGGCTTTCCCGCTGCGGTGGCGGCCTATTCCTGGATCGAGGAGGTCCTCGCCACAGGATGAGAGCCTGCCGGTGACGGCTCTCTCAACGCCGATGGGAAATGCCTCAACGTGGGGAAGAGACGAAGAAGGACGGCCGGCATCTATGTGACGCGGCTTCGGCTCCCCGTCGCTGACCGGCCGCCGAGCCGACAGTCGGCGCAGATCCTTGCCGATCCCGACGTCAAGTTCGGGTGCGACCCGCCGAGACGGCGGCGCAGGACCGCCTGCTGGGGCCCAGCAACGAGCGGTACGCCGCAGCGTTCGCAGCTCACAACCGGTCCCGTGGCCACTACTTGGCCTCTTCTCGACAGCAAGCCGGCGTCGGCTGCCCTCTCAACGGAAATCACCGCTTCAGGGCACGAAGTGACACATGCCCCGCAACCGTTGCAGCGACTCGAGTCGACGCTCAAATGGAGAACTCCGCCGCCGTCCCGCTCCGCCGCGAAGGCGCCAGTTGGGCAGACGCCCACGCAAACCTCGCAAAGCGAGCAACCGGCCGGGTCGACGCCTACCACCCCGAGCGAGCATCCGGCGCCCTCCACCCGCCACGGTGCCCGCGCCGGCCCGAGTGCTCGCAGAGCCGACAGCGCCTGCATGGTCGCTTCGGGCTCTCGCAGTTCGATCCCATCGCCCCAAGGTGCCAAGGCGGTCGGAGCCGACTCCCGACCCGCGGGAGCCTTTATGAAGGCCGCTTCTCCTTCCGAGAACCCAAGCGCTTGCATGAGGGCGCGGACGAAACCCTCGAGATCGCTGGCGCGGGTCTCGCAGTCCTGGTCCTTGCAACCGAGGACCCGGACGTTCACTCCGGCACTGACGAGCTGCAGGATCCACCCCGCCGTCACCATCTCGACCGACGGCACCCGAAGCACCAGCCAGGCCTCCCCAATCAGGGGCACCGGCTCAGCGTGGCGACAGACGATCGAGACGCCGACGACGGACCCGTCCCGCCGGGCGACCGCGCCAAGAACTGCGGCAGCGGCGCCCAGTCCTTCGAGCTCGGCGCCCGGAAGCACGAGCGCGGCGTTCCGACAGCAAGCCACACATGCCCCGCAGCCCGTGCAGCGATCGCCGTCGACGACCACTCGACGGCCCTGTTGACGCAGCGCCCCGTGCGGGCAGGCTAAAACGCAGGCTGTGCAGGCCGCTGCCGTCGTGCAGCGCTCCGGTCGCCATACCGCGACGAAATGGCGAGCCGTGTTGACGCCGCGCAGCAGAGACCGGCGAGTCACTCCGCCGACCGACAAGCTCGTCCGCTCCCTCACCGGCGCGGTGACGTCGGCCACGGCGACACGCACCACCGCGGCGCTCACAAGGGCGACGGATTGCTCGAGGGCCACGGTCGCGCTGCAGCCGTCCGCCGTCTTGAGGTCGACGATCTCTGTTCCGGCGAGTGGCGCGCCCGCACTCCGCAAACGTGTCCGTAGTTCTCCGTGTCGCTGCGGGTCAGCCCGGCAAGCGACGACGACACGGTTGGGCCTGGCGGCCGCAAGTCCCTCACTCAGGGCCTGCGGGGTCTCACAGATCTCGCCGAGAAGCAGCGCGGTCACTCCGGGCAGCTCGCGGCGCAACCGGGCCGCAAGCTCCCCGGGGCGAAGAGGCACTGGCGGGGCACCGACGTCGCCGCAGATGACGACGACAGGGATCTCCCGCGACTGCATCAGCCCGTTTCGGCGAGGGCGAAGTGACCCTTGATCGCAGCCAGCCAGTCGAGCGTGAGAACCGCGAGGTCTCGGTAGAAGGCCTCCGCCGCCTCGTGGGCGACAGCCCGGCACAGGCGCGGCAGCCACCGGGCGAGGTGCTCTTCGAAGATCCGGCGAGCCAACGGCGCCGTCTCCTCGAAAGACAACGCGTAGGCCATGGCCTCGAGCTCGATGGTGATGTGATCCGGCAACTCGACCGATTGCGACGACATCTGCAGCCCCAGGTCCGAGTAGACCTGCTTCAGCTCGGCCGTGCACGGTCCCATGAGGGTCCGGCGTATGTCCACGGGGACGTCCTCGCGCCAGAACGACTCATAGGGCGGACACGGCACTTGGCCGGGGCCGACGAAAAGGCGTTCGTACTCGTCGAGCAATCGGGGCGCTTCCTCGAGATCCGGCACTCTTACGGGCTCGCGTAAAGGGTCCGACGAGATTCGGCTGTCCGTCTCGGCCTCGAGGTCGCGGGCCGCCGCCCAGCTCGCTACCTCGTCGGCGACCGGCCTGCTCCAGAAGTGAGAGAGAAGGTCGACGGCGACGACGATCGTCTCCGCGTCCGGCTTGTCGCTGGCTGAGGGGACCGCAGAGGTCTGCTCGGTGGGCGCCGTCTGGCGATGCTCCCCCGCACCGTTGGAAACGGGCGTCCCGGCCGTCACGAGCTTGCTTTCCTTTCGATGCCCGCGGTCGCGCGGTGTTGGCCCGTGGCCGGCAACGGCTCCATCACGTGAAGGCTCCGGTAGCCGATCGTCACGATCGCGGCGAACAACGCGACCAGGCCGACGATGATGCCGTACTCCACCCAGGTCGGGTGATAACGACCGATGAGCTGGAACGAGGTCGTCTGCGCGTTGTAGGTGCCGACGGCGTTCCCCGGCGGGTACTGCGTGAGGGGGTTGATGAAGCCGATGACCACGAGCTCGACGCGGAAGGCATACACGCCGATGATGACCAGAACCGAGGCGAGCCCGAGTGCTCCCGGCATCTTCTTAAGGCGCGGCACGAGCAGGAAGGCAAGTGGGACGATGCCTCCGACGATCCACTCGACCCAGAAGAGCCAGGCCCAGGGTCCTCCCGGCATCACGAGGTTGAGTGCCGAGCGGTCGGCCGGGACGTTGCCCCACAGGACGGTGATGTAGTCGGCACCGACGAAGAACAGGTCGACGAGGAGACTGACGATGATGAAGCCGCGCAGCCACCTCCTCGTGTCCTCGGACAGCTCGACCTTTCCCCAGCGCTGCGCGCACAGCGCCAGCAGTGTCACGAGCGCCGTGCCGGACAGGACCGCCGATACGACGAAGAGCGGGGCCATGAGCGAGGTGTTCCACCAGCTCCGTGCGATCTGGAGCCCGAAGATCCAGGCCGTTATCGAGTGGAGCAGGACAGCCGTGGGCAGCCCGACATAGGCCAGCACCCGTATGCGCTTGCGCCAGCGGCTCGGCTCGGCGGCGTGACGCTGAAGGACGTAGAGGTCGACGACCGAGAAAACGAAGTAGACCGTGATGATCAAGATGTCCCATATGAGCGGCGAGGTCCAGTTCGGGTGGATGAAGATGTTGATGACCCGGAACGGCTGGCCGAGGTCGGGGATGATCATGAGGGCCGCCACCGTCACGCACGCTGCGGCCGACAGCACGCCCAAGCGGGAGAGAGGCTTCAGCGCCTTGATGCCAAACACCTCCGCGCTCGAGGCCATGATCAGCCCGCCGGCTGACAGGCCGATGAAGAACGCGAACGTGAAGATGTACATCCCCCAGGACACGACGTCGCGCATACCCGTCGCGGCGAGCCCGTAGTGGAGCTCGTAGATCCACGCGGCGAGACCCCAGGCCATGAGGACGACAAGCGCGGCGTACCAGCCCCAGATCGGCCGGTAGGCACGTGTCGAGCGGACGGGAATCGCTGCGGTTGTTGTGGCCATGGCCGCCTCCTCAGCTCTCGCCCGGCACGCGCCTGGCGACCGGGAGGTAGTAGACGTTCGGGTCGGTGCCGAGCTCCGGGTGGAGCTGCTCGCCACCGCCGTTGTTGACGAGCTCGCTCACCTGCGAGTCCGGGTCGTTCAGATCACCGAAGATGCGGGCGCCGAGCGGGCAGGCCTCGACACAGAAGGGCAGCTCTCCGACGTCGATCCGCTCGACACAGAAGGTGCACTTTTCGACCACGCCCTTCGGGCGCTCGGGTGTGAACACGAGGCGGTCCCCGGTCCAGTACTCCTTGCCGTAGCCGACGACTCCGCCGGGGGCGAAGGTGGCGTCACCCCAGTTGAAGATGCGGACTCCATACGGGCACGCCGCCATGCAGTACCGGCAACCTATGCACCGGTTGAAGTCGATTAGCACCGTGCCGTCGTCGCGGCGGAAGGTCGCCTGCACCGGACAGACCTTCACGCAGGGCGCGTCGTTGCAGTGTTGGCAGGCAACGGGCAAGTAGGCGAGCTCGAGGTCGGGATAGGTGCCGTAAGGCACGTCGATGTTGTCGCTCGCCGGTGCCTTCGCGCTCGTCGACTGGTTGGGAGCGGTCGTGAGGACCCGGTTCCACCAGTAGCCGAGCGGCTCGTTGTTGATCTGCTTGCAGGCGACCGCGCACGTCCAGCAGCCGACGCAGCGGTTCGTGTCGATCACCATGACGTGGCGCGGAACAGAGGTCTTCTTGGCAGCCATGGCGATCACGCTCCTGATTTCTCGACTTGGACGAGGACGTCGTAGTACGCCGCGTTCGAAGGAAAGTTGGGGATGAGCGACTGGGCGGGTTTGGCGATCTGATGGGTCAGGTTGTTCGGATGACCCTCGATGTAGTGCTTGACGCGGATCGTGTCCCAGCCACCCTGGTAACAGTTGACGACGCCGGGCTTCATCGACTCGGTGAGCCGGGCTCGGACCTTCATCTGGCCCCGGTCGTTGTAGATCCGCACGACGTCGCCGTCGGCGATACCCCGGGGGGCGGCGTCGCGGGGGTTGATCTCCAAAAAGCCGTCACCGCCGTTGTTGAGCTCCTTCAGCCACGGCAGGTTGACGAACTGCGAATGGGTGCGGAACTTGGTATGGGTCGAGAGGAAGACGAGCGGGTACTTCTCGTAGAGCGGGTTCGTCGGTGAAGCCTCGATGGGCTCCTTGTGATCGCAGAGCGTCTGGTCGTAGGGGACGAGCATCTCGACGTAGAACTCGATCTTCCCGCTCTTGGTCGGGTACTGCTGGTTGAAGAACGGGACGTACGGCATCGGATCGGTGTTGAGGCGGACTGCCTCGGTCGTGAGCCGCTCCCAGGTGAGCCCCTTCACCGACGGGTCGGCGTCGGGCTGGCCGAGCTTCATCATCTGTTTCAGGTACTCCTCGGGGGTCTCGGTGAAGTACTCCCCGTACCCCATCTTCTCGGCGATCATGTTGATCGCGTCGAGATCGGACTTCGACTCGAAGAGAGGGTCGATGATCTTCGGCATGTACTGCAGGTAGAAATTGTTGGAGGAGAGAAGGTCGGTCTTCTCGAAGTACGTGCAGGCGGGCAGCACGACATCCGCCAGGTCGGCGGTCGCCGTCAGCGAGTAGTCCGAGACGACGATGAACTCGAGCTGCTTCATGGCTGCGATGACACGGTTCCGGTCCGACATCTGCTGGGCGAAGTTGTCGATCGGGAACCAGGCGGCCTTCACGGGGAAGGGCTTGCCCTTCTCGACGGCGTCGCAAAAGTCCATCGGCTCGAGCAGGGTGTAGATGCTGGTGCCCTTGGGCGCCCAGAAGTCGAACAGGTCGAAGGGAGCGAAAGTCGCCGCCATGCCGCCGGCGAATGTGGTCACTCCCCCGCCGTGGACCCCGATGTTGCCCGTGATCGCCTGCAAGGTCAACAGCGCCTGCATGTGCAGGTCGCCGTGGTACCAGTGCGAGAGCCCGAAACCGACTCTCACGGCGAGGGGCTTGCTCGACCCCCACACCTTGCCGAGGGCGACGACCTGCGAGGCCGGCACATCCGTCAGCTTCGCGGTGTACTCCGGTGTGTACTTCGCGGCCATGTCAGCGAGCGCCTGGAGAGCGGTCCGCGCCTTAAGACCGGCCACCGCGTGTGTCCCGAGGATCGCCGCGAGCTTCAGCGAGGGGTCGCTCGCCGTCTTGACCCTGTTGTCCGACTCGTCGAAGACCACGTAGTCGTCCTTGGCGCCGGGTATCACGTCTTTTGCGCGGAGCCACTTCTCGGTCCGCGGGTCGATGAGATAGGGCCCCACCGTGCTGGCGCGGATGTAGTCGGCGTCGTAGGTGCCGCTCTGGAATACCTGGTTGATGATGCCGTCGATGAGGGCGGTGTCGGCTCCCGGCCTGATGGGCACCCAATCGTCGCTCTGGGCACAAGTCACGGTGAAGCGCGGGTCCACCGCGATGAGCCTGGTACCGTTCTGGTCCCTCGCATCGCACATGATCCGCCAGTCCGGGATGGAGGTCTCAGCGACGTTGTTGGCCCAGAAGACGATCGTCTCGGCGCTCATGAAGTCGACCGACTCGTGACCAGTGAAGAACCCGCCGGCGTTGGAGGGGTTGGTCGGGTCGACAAGGACGTAATTCCATCCCGCCGGCGTGGCCGAGTCGCCTTCGTTGTCTCCTTCGGAGTCACCCGCGGAGGCGCCTATGACGCTGGCGAATCGGAAGCCCGCTCCGACGACGCCCTCGATCAACGCGAGAGAGCCCGTGTAAGGGGCTATCCAGACAGACGTCTTCCCGTATTTCTCTTGAATCTGCTTGAAGTTCGTGGCAATGAGCGTGGTTGCCTCGTCCCAGCTGATCCGCTGCCACTTGCCCGATCCTCGTGGCCCCACCCGCTTGTAGGGGTACTTGATGCGGTCCGGGCTGTAGGTGTTCGAGATCTGCGAGAGGCCCCGTAAACAGATCCGCGGGTGGAACGTGGGCGCCTGCTCGCCCGAGACTGTCGTCGTCCCCCAGCTCGCCGGGCCGATCATGGTCACGCGCCCGTCTGTGACGTGGACGAGGTGCCCACAAG
>Ga0187880_1001283_pt1 | contig 20235 bp, 11 predicted proteins | sample June2016WEW_19_4_FD_132998 | JGI IMG/M metagenome (GOLD analysis project Ga0187880, IMG submission 132998) | Peatland microbial communities from SPRUCE experiment site at the Marcell Experimental Forest, Minnesota, USA - June2016WEW_19_40 | ecosystem: Environmental > Terrestrial > Soil >... | reverse complement strand
CCGAAGGGGCTGGCCCAAGGGTTAGGAACAGTGGAAGAAACAGAAACAACATAGAAAACCAAACCGGCGTCACAGTGAGTTTTAATTGTCGCTGATACTGAAGAATAATTGTCGTTGACCGGTCTGGTGCGGGTTTGGAGGAATAGGGGCAGGATGGGAGGAGTCGGGGCCGGAGGCTCGACTCTTTGGGGTGCCAGGCTGGGTTCGGATGGCCTCCCACAAAGCGCCAACAAGGCCATCTCAAAGGCTATTGCTTGAGAGGTGATCCTGACAGTCAAGCCAGGAGAGTTGGTTCGGTGAGCCGGCACAGCCTATTCACGCGGGGCTTTGGGGCCGGAGTGCGCCCGAAGCGCTCTTCGCTTGAAAAGCTTCCTCGCGATGGCATCATCCGTCTGATATTGAATTGCGCCGCCATTGGCGCGGGCGCGAACTGCCCGCAGCCCCGGGGCGCAGGAACAACGACACATGTCATATCGAGCCTGGTTTCAGTGCATCAACGCCCAGTGCGGTGCCACATATCCGCTGAACTCCATCGTGTACCAATGTCCCCAGTGCCAATCGCTGCTGGAGGTGCAGCACGACACGGCGGCGCTGGCCCGCCGAGGGGCCGCGGCCTGGATGAAGCTCTTCGAAGACCGCTACAAGAGCAACCAATGGCCCTACGCCTCAGGTGTCTGGGGCAAGAAGGAGTGGATCCTGCCGCAGATCAGCGACGACAACGTCGTGTCGCTGTATGAAGGAGGGACGAACCTTTTCTGGGCCGAACGCTTTGGCAAAGTCATCGGGGTGGACGATCTCTGGATCAAACTCTGCGGCAACACCCACAGCGGGTCGTTCAAGGACCTCGGCATGACGGTGCTGGTCTCCCAGGTCAAGCAGATGATCTCCGAGGGTGCGCCGATCAAAGCGGTGGCATGCGCCTCGACGGGCGACACCTCGGCGGCGCTAGCAACTTATTGCGCGGCGGCAGGCATCCAGTCCGTGGTCCTGCTGCCGCGAGGCAAGATCTCGATCGCGCAGTTGGTGCAACCGATCTCCAATGGCGCGCTGGTGCTCTACCTGGACACCGACTTCGATGGCTGCATGCGGCTGGTGCAGGAGATCACCAAAGACCCGACTCTCTACCTCGCCAACTCGATGAACTCGCTCCGTGTGGAGGGCCAGAAGACCGTTGGCATTGAGATTGTCCAGCAATTCGACTGGGAGGCGCCCGACGTCATCATCATCCCCGGCGGCAACCTGGGGAACGTCTCGGCGCTCGGCAAGGGGTTGATGATGATGAAAGACCTGGGGCTCATCGCCAAGCTGCCGCGCATCGTCGTGGCGCAGGCGCAGCGGGCCAACCCTCTTTACCGCTCCTACCTGCGCAACTTCGAGAGCTTCGAGCCCATCCAGGCGCAGGAGACATTGGCGAGCGCGATCCAGATCGGCAACCCGGTCAGCTTCGAGAAGGCCGTTCGCACGCTCAAGCAGTTCAGCGGCATCGTCGAGCAGGCTACCGAGGAAGAACTGGCCGACGCGGCGGCGCTGGGCGACCGCACCGGGATGTTCAATTGCCCGCATACCGGCGTCGCGCTGGCGGTGCTCATCAAGCTACTCAAGGCAGGCAAGATCAGCAAATCTGACCGCGTCGTGGTGATCTCTACCGCGCATGGGCTGAAGTTCATCGAGATGAAGGTGAAGTATCACCAGCGCGAACTGGAGTTCCCGAGCCGGCATGCGAACGAACCGATCGAATTACCGGCGCGGCTGGATGCGGTGAAGGAGGCATTGCACAAGGCGCTCCAAGCCAAGGGCCAGTTCCGTTTCTAACCAGGCTTCCCAGCCATGTGCCGAAGAGGTTCGGTTAGTCCTTCTTCTCCGGGACTGACGTCGCGTTGGTTCCCCGCGCCTTTTGTTCCTGCTCGTCGAGGTTCCGGGCGAGGCGTTTCTTCAGCACGTCATACAGGTCATTGGTGACAGCGGCGACATGCGCGCGGGCTTCCGCGAAGCGCTCGGCTGCGAGCTTAATCCGGGCAAGGTGAAGGTAAACTCCTTCGCGTTCGATTTCGTCATGGGCGATGGCGAGGGTGTTGGTCCAGGCCTTGAGAGCGTCTTCGGTGCGCAGCGGCCTGATCCCGTAGTAGGTTTGGGCGACATCGGAAGCGAGGGGGAAATTGTGGGGGTCCAGCTTCAGGGCTTTGCTGTACAACCCAAGGGCTTTGTCATAAACCTGCTGCTCGCTGATGCCGTAAAACTCCATGGCGTCCTTGCGGAACAGATAGACGGTAGTGCCGAAGTTGTGGTAGTAGAGGGGCTCCTCGGGGTTCAGTTCGATGGCCTTGGCGTAATACTCGAACGCCTTCTTCACCGGTCCCGTATGGCCGTAGAGATTGGCGAGATTATTGTACGCGGCGGGGTCTTTGGAATTCAGAGCGAGCGCTTTCTCCCACTGCTCCCGCGCGCCATCCTCGTCCTGGAGGTCCCCCAGGAAACTGCCATAGGCAACGCGCGCGCGCGCGTGGTCGGGATGGCGCTTGATAAAGTCCTCGTAGGCTTTGCGGATCGGGTCGAAGCGCTCGCGAATGCGCCGCTGCAGGTCGGCGGTTGGCACGGCGGCGCCTCGGGTCGCAGCCTCCTGGTTGTCCTTGATCCACTCATCCACCTCGGCCTGGGCTGCGTCGTCATCCTCCATCAGCTTCTTGTATTCCTTTTCGACCGGATCATTCGCCTCGGCCACGGCAGCCGGTGGCAGGTTCGTGGGTCCGGCGACGAGGTTGGTGGCCGCCGCCAGCCGGCTGGCAGTCACCAAGGCGCCGAGCATGCCGATCAAAAGTCTTCTCACGGCGTCAAGCTAGCATGGCGAGGGCGAAGTCCAAGGTGAAACGTGAAACGGGACCCGTCCATCACGTTTCACGTTTCACGCCTCACGCCTCACACCTCTTTCACGATCCCCCAATAAACGTCCAGCCGCTTGGCGAGATACAACTTCACCGCTTTAAGCAGGGTGGCGGCTTCAATCTTCTGCCCGGCGGCGACGATCTGCTTGAGAGTCATTTGGGGGCGTACTGCAAAGCAATCCTGGGCGATGATCGGCCCTTCATCCAGATTCATCGTCACAAAGTGGGAGGAGACGCCGATGATCTTCACACCCTGCTCGTAGGCCTGGCGGTAGGCCTGGGGCCCGGGGAAGCTGGGCAGGAGCGAGGGGTGGATGTTGATGATCTTATTCTTGAAGCGCCATACGAAGTTGGGAGAGAGAATCTTCATGAAACGCGCCAGGACGATGAAATCAATCTCGTGCTCGTCGAGCACCCGCAAGGCATGCTGCTCCGCGCGCAGCCGGTCCTCCCAGGGAACATGGACGAACGGCAAGCGGTTCTCCCGCGCCAGCGGCTCCAGGTCGCGGCGGTTGGACAACACCAGGGCCGGATCCGCCTTCTTCAGCCCGCCTGACTTGATGGCGCCGAGGATCTTCTCAAAGCAGTGCGCCTCCCGGGTCACCATGAGGGCCATGCGCTGGCGGCGACTCGGCTCCGTGAAGCGGAGCTTGATCTCCATATCCAGGTCTGACGCCTGCTTCTCCAGGCCGCGGCGGACGGCGTCCCGATCGAGGTCGTGGTCCTTCCAGGAGCTCTGGACGGTCATGCTGAACTGGCCGCGGGTGACCTGCTCTTCGAGCGCTTCGATGTTCGCCTTCTGGAGGAAGAGGAAGTTGGTGATGCGGGCGACCACGCCGGTCTTGTCGCGCCCGATAACGGTGATAGTGGCGAAGTGTCGCATAGGAATCAGTCTAAATACTTTGACCGCACCCGCAACTTTTCTTAGTTTGCTGTGTATCAGAAGCATGATGATGGGGTATATGCCCATTGACAGATGGCTTTTTTATCGCTGAAACAGTTTCTAGCCCGGATGGGCCTGGCCACTTCCGAACAGTTCGACGAGTGGAACAAGGCCTGGAAGGTGGCTGTAACCAGCGGCTCGCAAGAGACGTTGCTGGCTTTTATTTGCCGGGAACGCGGCCTGGCTGAGGACGTCTTCCTCCAGCAGTTGGCCCAGGCGCTCAACTGGCCCTATCTCGATTTGCCCAAATTGACGGTGCCCACCGAGGCGCGGAACCGCATTTCGACCAAGGTCGCCTTCCAGTACTCTGTCCTGCCGACGCAAGTCAGTGATGGCACCTTGGAGGTGGTAGTGAGCAATCCGTTCGACACGGGGATGCTCAATTCGGTGCGGTTCGACGCGCGCGGCCCGGTGAGGTTTGCGCTGGCCACCAAGGTTGAGATCGAGAAGGCGCTCAAGAAATACTACGGCGTCGGCGCCGAAACGCTCGACGAAATGGCTGAAGATGAGCCCCTCGAGTTGCTGGTGGGCGAGGACAAGGAAATCACTGAGAGCGACCAGGAGGCGAGCGTCATTAAGTTCGTCAACCAGGTGATCTGGGAGGCGTTCAAAGACCGCTCGACGGACATCCATTTCGAGCCGGCGGAAGACGAACTGCGCATCCGCTACCGCATTGACGGCATCCTGCACCAGACGCCGATGCCGCCCCAACTCAAGCGTTACCAGGCCGCGCTCATCTCCCGCATCAAGGTCATGTCGGGCATGAACATCTCCGAGAAGCGCCTGCCGCAGGACGGCCGCATCAATGTGCGGATCAAGGGCGAGGAAATTGACATCCGCGTCTCCACGGTGCCGACGGTCTATGGCGAGAGCGTCTCGTTGCGGCTGCTGACACGCGGCAAGATCTTCCTGAGCCTGGATAAACTCGGCTTTTCCCCGTTGGAAGAGAAGGCCATCCGCGAGATCATTGTCAAGCCGCACGGCATCTTCCTCGTCACCGGCCCGACCGGCTCGGGCAAATCAACTTCGCTCTACGCGTTTCTGAGCACGATCAACTCGGTGCATAAGCGCATTATCACCATCGAGGAACCGGTCGAATACGAACTCAAAGGGATCAACCAGATCGCCGTGCGCCCGGAGATCGGCCTGACCTTCGCCATGGGTTTGCGCCATATCCTGCGCCAGGACCCGAACGTGATCATGGTCGGCGAAATCCGCGACCTCGAGACGGCCGAGATCGCCATTCGCGCCGCGCTGACGGGCCACTTGGTCTTCAGCACGCTGCACACGAACGACGCGCCGAGCGCCTTCACGCGCCTGATTGACATGGGCATCGAGCCCTTCCTGGTCGCCTCCTCGGTCGAGTCGGTCATGGCCCAGCGCCTCGTGCGCACGATTTGTCCGCATTGCAAGGAGGAGCAAAAGGTCGAGCGCGATTACCTGCTGCGGATCGGCTTCCCGGCGGATGAAATCGAGACGGCCAAGTTTTGGCACGGCGTCGGGTGCGAGCTGTGCCGGCAACTGGGCTACCAGGGGCGCATGGGCATCTATGAATTGCTGGTCCTGAATGAGTCGCTGCGGCCGCTGATTTTGAACCGGTCGGCGGCTTCGACCATTGCCCAAAGGGCCATTGCGTATGGCATGCGCACATTGCGTATTGACGGCTGGAACAAGGTCCGGAATGCGCAGACCACGATTGAAGAGGTGCTGCGCGTGACGCAAATCGAGGAGCACCTCGACGCCCTGGTCGAGGATACCAAGGCGGGAGCCTCGGCGAAGAAGTGAGGACGAAGCGGAGTGAAGACTGAACGGAGTCATGGCGTGATGGAAAACAGAAAGACGGAGTACTGGAGTAATGGAGTTATGGAGTATCGCTACGCTCCACCACTCCATCACTCCACCATTCCATCTCGGCAGTTCTTCCCCATGCTCCGCCTGGCCGGGCGGCTGCTGATCGGAGCCGGACTGCTGGCGGTCACCATGACCGGCTGCGGCCCGTCGTCGGACAAGGCCGGCAAGCCATCCGGGACCAATGCGGCAGCCCCGCGAGCGCTGGCGAAGACAACCCCGGCCCCGGCAGCGCGGCCCGGCGTAATTACGAACCTCGCTCCGGCCAATTCGCTGGCCGCTGCCAGGACCAACGCCGCCGCGGCCGCCGCAGCGCGAACCGCCGCCAAGGCGAAGGCGGCCCAGGGCGCAGGAAAACCCGCCGCCAGGACTAATGCCCCGCCAACGGTTGCGCGGACTGGCGCGAGCACAAACGCGGCCCCAGCCGCAGGTGCGAAGTCAGGCTTTGCCGAGAAGGTTCGCAGTCTGCAAACCAACCCCGCGTTTTACCCTGCGGCGGGCGTTGTCTTCGTTTGCCTGTGCCTGGCGGTGGTGCTGGTGGTCAGATTGTTGAAGGCGAAGGCTGCCAAGGCGGACAAGACGGCGCAGCCGGGGACGGCGGCGAAAGCTGCGGCCAAGCCGGCCAGGAGAAAGGTGGGAGCAGTCACCATCCATTCCTGCAACGTGCTCCAGGTCGGCGCCCAGGCGCGGCAGCTTTGGCAATTCGACGCCCGCGGCCGCGGGTTCGTTCTGAACCGCGAGCAGACCAGCTTTGCGGGCGAGCCCTTGCCGGCCCGAGTCGTCACCAAGGATTGGCGCTCGCTATGGCAGCGCAAGCTCAATGTTGCCTGGCTGCCGCCGGAGCACGTGTTCCTGCGCGTAGCGCAATTCCCGCTGAGCGACCTCGACGACACCCTCTCGATGGTGGAGTTGCAATTGGAGAAACTATCGCCGATGCCCGTCGCCCAGATTGTCTGGAGCACCCACGTCTTGCCGCATGCCGAGGGCAACCTGCAGACGGTAATCGTGATGATCGTTTCGCGGAATACGGTGGAGGAGTTTCTCGGCCAGCTCGAGGGGCAGGGCTACCTGGCCGACCGGCTCGAATTGCCGCTGCTCGATCAGTTGCAGGCCACGACCATCACCCGGGACGGCGCCTGGATTTATCCGGAGGTCGCGGGCGGGAGAAACGCGGCGCTGGTCGCGTGGTGGTACGGCGGCGTGCTGCAGAACCTGGCTTTGATTACGCTGCCGGCGGCCAATCGCCCGGAGAGCCTGAAGGAGCAGTTGCTGCAGATGGCTTGGGCGGGTGAGCTGGAAGGCTGGCTGACCGCTCCGCCCGCCTGGCATTTGGTGGCCGATGCGCCGACGGCCGCCGAATGGGAGCCAGCCCTGCGCTCGGGATTGGAACAGCCAGTCGAGGTCATCGCGCCGGTACCGGTGGCGGGTCTGGCGGCCTTGACCGCCACCCGCGCGGCCAAAGCGGGGCCGCAGGGGAACCTGATGCCGGCGGAGTTTTCGACGCGTTACCAGCAGCAATTCGTGGATCGCCTTTGGATGCGCGGGTTGGGCGCCGTCGTGGCCCTCTATCTGGTGGGTGTGATGGTCTATTTCGCCCGGCTTGAATGGGAGCTCTATGGCACGCGCGCCGTGGAGCAGGATGCGGCGATCCAAGGGCCGATCTATACCAACGCCCTGCAGCTCAAAGCGAAGTATCAGCTCTTAACCGAACGCGAGGACTTGAAATTCGCTGCGCTGGATTGCTGGAAAGCCGTCGCCGAGTTGCTGCCGGATGGCGTTACGCTCGAAGGTTATAATTTCAACGACGGGAAGAAGCTCACACTCAGCGGCACCGCGCCGGCCGACCAGACCAAGCGGCTGCTTGATTTCGATGCCGATATCCGCAAGGTGGCCCCCAACGGCCAGCCGTTGTTCGATCCCAACGCGGGCGACCATGTCACCTGGGACGTGCGGGGGGGTGTAGTAAGCTGGCATTGCGTCCTCGAGCTCAAACGGACGGAGGCGCTATGATCAGTTACTTGGATCGCCTCAACTTGCGTCCCTTTGAAAAGCGCCTCGTGGTCGGCGTTGGCGCCGTCTTCTTTGTGGTGCTCAACGCATGGTTTGTCTTCCCGCATTTCTCCGATTTGAGCCAGGCTAAGGACCGGCGGGCCGACGCGCTGAAGAAACTCGAACGCTGGCAGGCCGAAATCGACCAGACCCGGAAATATCAGGCCGGGATCAATAGGTTTATCAAGGAGGGCCAGGAGGTGCCGGCGGAAGACCAGCAGAACCAGTTCGCTCGGGCCATCCAGAATCAGCAGGTTCAGAGCGGCGTCGGCATCCAGAGCTTTGGGCGAACAACCGTTAGAACCAACCAGTTTTTCTTGGAACTAACCCAGTTGATCAGTGTTGAATCCGGAGAATCACAGCTTGTGGACTTTCTTTACAGTCTTGGCTCCGGCAATTCGCTGATTCGCGTGCGCGATCTGGCGTTGCATCCCAACCCGCCGCGGCAGGCGCTGAGCGGTAATGTTAAACTGGTAGCCAGCTATCAAAAGAATCCGCCCAAGAAGGCGGCGCCGGGCGCCAAGCCGCAAGGCGCCAATGGTAAAATGGTAACCTCAACTGTCAAATGACCGTGAAAAAGACACTGCTCACTTTACTCCTGACGGGCTTCGGTTTGTGGGCCCAAACTCCTTCTTTTGCACCGCTTCCCTCGGGCTCCTCGCCTGGCGGCCTGGGCACGAATAGCGACCAAGCTCTCAAGGAGGCCCTGGCCCGCGCCCTCGCAGGCGGCACGAATGCGGCGGCTCCGGAAACCGCCGCCAACCCGGCGAAAGCTCCTGTGGGCACTGAACAGTCCGCGCCTCCGCCTGATGCCCTGCCGGACGCTGCCACTCGTGACGCTATAGGCACGAATCATGAAGCAATCCTCAACCGTGCGATGCACCGCACCCTCGCAGGCGGCACGAATGCGGTGGCCCCTGGTGGGATCCTTGTCAATCCCGTCGAAGCTCCCCTCGGCACGAATTCGTCCGCGCCTCCGCCTGTCATGCGGAACGCGCCGCGTCCGCTGCCGACGACCAGGCCTGATAGCCTCGCTACGCCCAGGGGGCCAGGCGCGTCGAATGCGCCGGCGCCCAGAATGCCGGTGGCATCCGCCGCGCCCACCAACGCCGTTACTCTACCGCCGGGAGCCACGAACTCCTCGCTGGAGGAGCCGCTGCCGCAAGGCATGATCGACTTCCGGGCCGCCGACCTGAACCAGGTGCTGGACATCTACAGCATGATGGTCAACCGGACGATCTTGCGGCCTGCGACTTTGCCGGCGCCAACCATCACCCTGACGACGCACGGGCAGCTTACGGTGCGCGAGGGGATCCAGGCCCTGGAAGCGGTGCTGGGGCTCAATGGCATCACGATGGTCAACATGGGGGACAAGTTCGTTAAGGCGATGCCCGAGGCGCAGGGCATCACCGCGGGCGCGCGCTTCGACACCAACAGCGCGGCGCTTTTGCCCGAGATGGGCCAATACATGACGCACGTAGTGCAGTTGAAGTACGCCAAGCCGAGCGAAATGCTGGCGGTGTTGCAGCCTTTTGGGAAGATTCCCGGCGGCATTCTGCCCATTGACGTGAGCCAGATTCTGGTGCTGCGGGATTACACGGAGAACGTCAAGCGGATGTTGGAACTGATCAAGGTGATCGACGTGGCGATCCCTTCGGAGTTTGTCTCGGAGGTGATCCCGATCAAGTATGCGAAGGCTTCGGATATTGCCGCGGCGTTGAACAGTCTTAGCTCCGGGGGTGGGGGCGCGACGATGGGCGGGGGCGGGGCCACTGGCACGCGGGGCACCCGGACGACCGGCATGAATCGGACCGGTACCACGGGCGGCTATCCGGGCCAAACCACGCCCGGGATGGGCGTGATGCCCGGCGCAACCACCACGACTCCCACCGGCGCGCCCGGCAGTTCATTCTCGTCACGGTTGCAGAACATCATCAGCCGCGCTTCAGCTTCCGGAGAGATTCAGGTGCTGGGCCAGACCAAGATCATCTCGGACGAGCGGACCAATTCGCTGCTGATCTACGCCGGGAAAGAGGACATGAAGACGATCAAGGAGATCGTGGCCAAGCTGGACATCGTCCTGGCGCAGGTCCTGATTGAGGCGGCCATTATCTCGGTGACGCTGACCGACAGCCGCGACTTGGGCGTCAGTTATCTTGAGCAGCAGCCCCATGGAGTCGGCAATTATTTCAAGGGCCTCGGCGCCATCAACAACGGCAACACTCTTTCACAAAGTCCGCTCGTCAGTGCGGCGACCAACGCTGCCAGCAGCCTTCCCAGCGGGTTCAGTTACCTGGCCAGTTTTGGCCAGGACCTGGATGTGTCATTGACGGCGGCGGCGGCGAACAGCCGGGCCAAGATCCTGCAGCGCCCGCGTATCCAGACTTCGCATAATGAGCCGGCCAGCCTGTTCGTGGGTGAATCGCGGCCCTATCCCACCTCCAGCTACTACGGCGGCGGGGGGTATGGCGGGTATTCTTCGATCCAGCAACTGCAGATTGGCGTGACGATCGAGGTGACGCCCTTGATCAATCCCGACGGTCTGGTGGTGATGGATATCCACACTAAGATTGACAGCTTCGAGGGCAACGTGACGATCCAGAATGTGGGCGACGTGCCCATCACCAGCTCCAAGGAGGCGCAGGCCAAGATCTCGGTGCGGGACCACGACACGATTATTCTGGGTGGATTGATCGAGACGGATAAGAACAACAACGCTTCCGGAGTTCCCCTCCTGATGGACATTCCCCTGTTGGGCTATCTGTTTCGCAGCTCCCACGCCGACGAGAGCCGCTCGGAACTCATCGTGCTGATCCGCCCGACGGTGCTGCCGACGCCGGAGATTGCGGCGCTGGCGGCGGTGGCGGAAAAGAATAAGATGCCGGGAGTGCGGGGGATGGAAAAGGAAATCCGGAATGAGGAGCAGAAGCGCCTCAAGGAGGCGGACAAGGCGGACAAGGCGGAGAAACCGTGAGAGCCGCGTGGAGCACAGCGCGGCAGAGCTGCAGCCAAAGCGGTTACACGAGTTGCGTAAGCACGCACGTTTAATGAGTTCAAGGGATTATTAGTCTATGAACGACCGGCTCCAGGCAACTGCGGAGCGCGAGCTCCTTCGGCAACTGCGGAAGCGGGTCAGAGCAATTTGGCTCCTCACGCCGCTTGTGCTTGGCGGGCTGATGGTTTGGGCGCCCCTGCACGCGGATGGCCAGGTATTTGGCATCAATCCCATCGACAATATAAGCGTCCTGGTAGGCACGCCGATCTCAATTCCAATCTCTGTCACGAACACTACCACCGGTACGAGCGTGCTATTTTGGTCGCTCACTGGTAATCCCACCACTGCGAGCATTTCTCCAACAAATACCGATCCACAGGGCACCACCACCTTCAGTTGGACTCCTACCGCAGCCCAGGTGGTGACCTTCACTGTCGCCGTCAGTCAGTTCGACACGATTAACTTTGCTGCCACGAGCTTCACCGTGACCGTCACAAACAGCACGACGGCAGGCACCCCGCCTTATCTCGCCTTGCCGTTCAGCACCGCGACGAACATTACTTTAGGCACGACGCTCACGTTCACGGCCTTTGCAACGAATACGGATGGTTCGGCTAATGCGCTCACATTCAGTCTCGATCCGGTTGCTGCGGCTGCGGGCGCGACCATCACCACCATTAATTCAACAAGCGGCCTTTTCCAGTGGACGCCTACGGTCGGAGGCCACTATGACAACGTGCAGGTGATCGTCACTGAGGCGGTTACCTCGCTGAGCGCGACCCAGGCATTTAGCGTCGATGTCCTTTTGACCAACAACTGTGCACAGTTGGATCAATTCCTGGCCGCGGTGCAGCACGGTGGCTATTTCATGCTCTCGAACTGCACGACGATTGTCTTGACGAACACGTTGACGATCTCGAACAACGTCGTCCTCGACGCCGGCACAAATAGTGTGACGATTTCCGGCAACAATCTCGTGCGGCTTTTCACCGTCTTGCCGGGCGTCACGAATTTCACCCTGAACGGGCTGACCGTATCCGGCGGGCAGGACCCGAACGGCGGCGGCATCTACATCAGCCCGGGGGCGATGGTGGTGCTGACGAATTGCACATTCACCGGCAACCTCGCCACCGGGGCGAATGGGGCGGCTGGCGCCGTCGGCTCAAGCGGCGGGGTTAACGGGGGAAACGGCGGCAATGGCACGGGCGGCGGATCGGCCTTCGGTGGGGCGATCTACAACCTGGGCAGCCTGACGGCGCTGGGTTGCCAGTTCCTGACCAATAGCGCCTCTGGCGGGAGTGGCGGCGCTGGCGGCGGTGGCGGGAATGGCAGCGGGACGCTATCCAGTGGCGGTAATGGCGGCGGCGGCGGCGGCGGCGGGCCCGGCGACGGCGGGGCGATTTACAGCGCAGGGAACCTCTCGTTGAGCAATTGCACATTCCTCGGGAACAGTGTTTCCGGTGGCACCGGCGGCGCTGGCGGCACCAATGGCACGGGCCGCTTTGCGGGTTCTGCGGGCACGGGCGGCGCCGGGATGGAGGGATCGGGCGCGGCGGTGTATAGCGCGAATTATGCGGTCATCCTGGGCTGCACCTTCTCCGGCAACGTCGGCCAAGGGGGGGACAGTGCCCCGGGCGGCACCGACTCGAATGGCAACGGGGTTTCCGGTGCCCCGGGTGCGAACAGCTTGGGGGGCGGCTTGTACAGCGTGAACACGGGGTTTCTAACAAATTGCACTTTCTACAACAATCAGGTCACGGGCGGCAATGGAGGTGGCGGTGGCAGCGGAACCAGCACGTTAGCGAGCGGGGGCAACGGCGGCAACGGCGGCAACGGCCTCGGAGGCGGCTTGTATAATGGCGGCAGCGTCTTCGTGGTAAACTGCACTTTCTACGGTTGTGGCGGGGTGGGCGGCACGAACGGCCTGGCGGGCACCGGGAGGTTTGCCGGAAACAACGGCTCAATCGGGGTGGGAGCGGGCGGCGATATCGCCCAGGGCTCCGGTTCCCTGTTTTTGGCGAATTCGATCCTCGCGACCAATGCTGCCGGGGGCAATGCCTACGATACGAGCGCGAGCCGGATCACCGATGGCGGCTACAACATCAGCTCCGACGGCACGCCCAGTCTGAGCGGTACCAGCCTTAACAACACCGATCCCCAACTCAGCACGACTCTGGCCAACAATGGCGGCCTCACGTTGACCCTGGGGTTCCTGACCAACACCAGCCCGGCGATTGACCAGATTCCCCCGAGCGCCGGCCCTGCGACCGACCAGCGCGGAATACCCCGTCCGCAACCCCAGGGTGGCTTATCTGACATCGGCGCCTACGAACTGGTGACCCTGCCGGGCATCCTGACTCAGCCTCAAGGTCAGACGATTGCCCAAGGCAGCAATGCCACATTTACGGTTGTCGCTCTCGGCGACTCACTGACTTACCAGTGGCAGTTCAATGGGACTAACATCTCCGACGCCACTTTGTCTGCTTATACCGTAAGCGGTGGTCAGGCGACTAACACTGGAAATTACGATGTGGTGCTTGCCAACAACTACGGCTCCGTGACCAGTCTCACCGCCCTGCTGGTGGTCTATCCCTTCACGATCAGCGGCCAGGTGTTCGACGTGACTGGCACCAACGGTTTGAGCGGCGTTACGGTTTCAGCCGGCACCAACTCGGTCCTTACCGACGGGAACGGCAATTTCATCCTTTCCGGCTTTTCGAGCAACGCATATACCGTCATCCCCTCGCTGGCCTGTTACCTTTTCGGCCCCTCAAATGTTACCGTCAGCGTTGGGCCGACCAACGCCCTCGGTGTGAACTTCTTTGCCACCAACGACTATCATTCCGTCAGCGGGGCGATTGCCAACGGGCCTGCCGGTGTCACGGTGACGGTCACCGGGACCAATGGCACCGTCACAGTAACCAGCAGCGCCGGGGTCTATGGTGTCTCCAACCTTTGTGCCGGCTTCTACTTCGTCGTGCCCTCGCTGGCGGGGTATCAGTTTCAGCCGCCCACCAACTCGATCCTCGTGCCCCCCGACGCCGCCGCCGTCAACTTCACCGCCGTGCAGGTATTTGGCATCAGCGGGTCGGTGACACAAGGCACCAACGGCCCGGGATTGGGCGCGATCTCCGTGGCGATCAGCGGCCCCACCGCGACCAATGTTGCCACCAGCGCCAGCGGGGCCTACCTGGCAGGCAACCTTCCCCCCGGCACCTACGTGGTAACGCCAACCGCACCGGGTTGCTATCATCTTAACCTGCCGGCCCGCACGGTGACGCTGGGGCCGAACAACGCCAACGGGACAGATTTCGTTGTGCTGCGTGACGCATATACCATCAGCGGACACCTCACCAACGGCGTGGCGGGGGTGGGTGGCATAACCGTGAGCGCGGGCGGAACGAATTCGGCGGTGACCGACGCCACCGGCTTGTATGTGATCTCCAACCTCTGCGCCGGCTCCTACACCGTCGCGCCTTCCGCGAGTTGCTACTTGATCAACCCGACCTCCTTGCCCGCGACGGTGGGCCCGGGCAATGCGAGCGGCCTGGACTTTTCCGCGTCCCCGGATGCTTACACCATTAGCGGGCGCATCACGGAGGGCGGCATCGGGGTGGCGGGGGTGCCGGTCCAGGCCGGGAATCAGACCACCAACACCGACGCCAGCGGCAACTATGTTCTGTCCGGCCTATGTCCCGGCAGCTATAGCGTTATCCCCAGCCAAGGCTGCCGGCTCTTCAATCCGGCTTCCGTCCCGGTTGCTCTCGGCCCGAACGCCAGCGGGGTGAACTTCATCACCTACAGCAATAATCTCTCCCGGATTCGCGGGCAGGTCACGGACGGCGCGCAAGGCCTGAGCAACGTGCAGGTGACCGCGACGGGAGCCGGAACGAATATAACCGACGCCAGCGGCAACTATGTGCTTTCCGACCTTTGCCCTGGCACCTATGTGGTTACCCCATTGCTTAGCAATTATTGCTTCAATACGCAGTCTGTGACGGTTGGGTCCGCGCAAACTACCAATGGCGTGGATTTTGTGGCGACTCCCGGCACATACCAGATCAGCGGAACGCTCAGGGGCATGACTCCGGGACCCGCCGTCAGCGTCAGCATTGTGGGCGCGAACACGACGAATGTGGTGACGACTACCAACGGCACCTACACGTTCCCCAACCTTTGCCCCGGCACATATTTTGTGACTCCCTCAAGTGCCTGCTATCAATTCTATCCCCCGTCGAGTTCCACAACCGTGGGGCCTAACGACGATGGTCTGGACTTTGAGCTCGCCGGGGGCAGCGCGTTTTCGATCCGGGGCCAGGTCACCCTGGGTGGCGTCGGCCTGAGCAACGTGACGGTCAGCGCCGCGGGCCAAACCTATGTGACCGGTGCGGACGGGAATTACGCCTTCTCCTACGTGTGTGCGGGCGTTTACCCCGTTACCGCTTCTTCGCCGAACTTCCAGTTCGAGCCGGCAACGAATACTGTGACGCTGTCTGCCGCCGATGCCAACGGAGTGAACTTCGCCGCTATCGCGCTCTTTAGCCTCAGCGGCCAGGTTTTGCAGGGCGCCAACGGGCTGCCCGGCGTGAAGGTGACCGCGGGCACGAACACCACTTTTACCGACGCCAGCGGTTATTACACCAATCACGGTTTGCGGGCGGGGGCGAACGTGCTGGTGACTCCGTCTTTAGGCGGCTATGCGTTTGCCCCTGCTGCCCAATCTTTGACGCTGAACTCAGACACCAGCGGCCTGAACTTCCTGGCCTTCCCGTCGTTGGCCATTACCTTCGCCACCAATGGATCGGCCCGGCTTGCCTATGCGGCGGCCTTCACGTGTGGCGTCCAGGCTTCGACCGACTTGCAAAGCTGGCAGACGGTGTTCGCCACCAACAGTATCTCGACCGACACGCTGATTCTGCAACTCACCGATACCAACGCGGCGGCTTTTCCGATGCGCTTCTACCGGCTGGGCGCAACGTTTGGCGGCCCGCCTGTCCTCACCGACTGGACTGCCACCAATCATGCGGTAACGCTGGATGGTGTCGCGGGTCCGATCCTCGACTGCCAAATCGAAGTCTCGACTGATCTCAAGAGCTGGACGCGCATTTCCACGAACAGCCTCCTGACCAACAGCGTGCCGCTACAATTCAGATACGCCGGGACAAACAACGCGCCGGTGCAATTCTACCGATTGTTCCAAACTCCTGGCTTCTAAGAGGGATGGCGCACCTGCCGCGTGGCAAGGCCGCGAACCCCAAGAAGCTGCGTCGGCGGCATCTCTTGGCGCCTACCACCCTGACTGGCACGCTCTGGACTGATGGCGTGTCAACTGACTTTCAGATGAACGCATGTTCTTGTTCCTCGTCTCTCCAAGGTGCGGCCTCATGGGGGACCGACCCCTCGCCGCTGAAGCCATGCGGTCTATTCACCATCGACGGACGCGATAAAAGCGCTGAGGCGCGGTGGCGGTGCGGTCTGCCATACTCTGAAGGCCACCGCTTCCGGCTACGAGGGGGAGAGGCGTCCAGTTGGCGCCGTCTAGCGAGTCGCAATATTGCAGTTCATACACTCGACCACTTTGCGTGGGCAAGGTGAACCTGTAGACGCCCCCACTCCATGCCGAGTTGAACAACGGCACCCTCGTCTGGACCGGACTATCGCCCTCGACCGCAAGCATGAAAGAGTCCCCAAGTGCAACGGCCCCCACGTTCGTTACACCTGGCGGTATGGAGCCCTGGACGGACTGGGACCAGGCATTAATTCCCCAAGCTACAAGAGTGCCGTCAGCGAGCAGCGCCGCAGCCTGGCTGCCACCACAGGAAATCGCAACCACGTTCGTCAGACCCCATGGAAGGCTCGCACCCCCTTCCATCCCTGTCGGGAACGCTCCCCAGGGCATCAGCGTGCCGTCGGCAAGCAGAGCGAGACCCTGATTATCGCCGGCGGCAATCGCTGTTACATTTGTAGGAGGCCGGGGTATCGTCAGAGGAAGCCAGTCCTGTCCATCCCAATAAGAGCCCCAGGCTATGATCGTTCCTCCAGCCTCCAAGGCTAGGCTCTGCAGGCCCCCCGCTGCTACCGCAACCACACTACTCAGGCCCGCCGGAACATCCGTTTGCCCGTGCGAGTTGTCGCCCCACGCTGCGACGGTCCCGTCAGAAAGCAGCGCCAGATTGTGAGTGCCCCCGCCTGAAATCGCCACTACGTTGCTGAGACCAACCGGCTGTCCGTCGAGTTGGCCGAAGGAATCGTCTCCCCAAGTAACCACTGAGCCGTCGGCTTTGAGCGCCAAACTATGGCCGCCCCCGCAGGAGATCGCGATCACGCCACTTAATCCAGCCGGCATCTCCTTCACCGTGTCCGGGTAGAAGCTCAAGACGAATCCCCATTCAACTACCGTGCCGTCGGCCTTTAGGGCCAGGCTGTGGTACTCCCCCGCGGCGATTGCTAGGACATTCGTCAGGCCTGCTGGCGTGCTGGTCTGCCCGAAGGAATCGTCCCCCCACGCGACCACGTTACCTCCTGCTCGGCTCTGGCCAGGAGCCCAAAGCAAGCAGCCGCAGGCGAGCAGGGCAAATGGAGCATTGTCTTCAAAAAGAGAGCGCAGCTTCTCAAGGGGATGAAGACCCCTCGCTGTGCGTGTCCGCGCAGTTCCTTGCCGGCTCATGTTGTATTCTGGTCTTTGGTGCATGTCAGTTTCTTTCCACCCTCCGAAATAGCGGCTTTCGGTTCCCGTTGGCCATGCGGGCTTAGTTGTGAGAGGGATCGTACTCATTGAATACCGTGGAAACAAGAAGGATCGGCATTGCTACCGGTGTCTGGGGAGAATGGACCGTTCGGATGAATACATGAGACGGCGCACTTGCCGCGTTGTAAGGCCGCGAACCCCAAGAAGCTGCCTCCGGCGCCAGACCCAAAACAAGTGGCACCAACCATGCTGTCGGTTGCCGTTTCACTCCGCACTCGCATCAGCACCTGCGGCAGTTTCGCGCTGGGGGTATAGGTGGCGTAGCCCATGCTATTGGTTGCCTCATTGCCAATCGAGGACCATTCTGCTTCTTGGAGCTATAAGGAATTGATATGTATTTCCCACTCGTGCCAACCGGGGAAAGAAAAAGGCTCCGTACCCATGCCCGGACTGCTCCCCCTCCTTTATGACAAGAATATCCTGATGAAGAAAGTAGAGGCCGAATATGAAGTCATCGCTGTGAACGCGGCCCCTGACCTCCAAGAGGTATGGGCGGCCCTGGACAAGCACCTGCACGCAATCCTGTGTGATGGGGACTGTGCCAAATGCTAAGAGACAAACAGCCCCCGCAATAACGAGGCTTCTGATTATCCAGCGCGCAACGCGCTTCGTCCGTTCCGAACCGCAGCGAGCAATCTTGCTCTTGTGGTGCAAGAATTCAGAGTTCGGGTGAAAGCCGTATATCAGCAGCGCAACGGTCACAAGTCCAAGGAAGAGCGTCACCGCCGTCAATCTTCCTGCCCACTCGGGCTTGACCAGAGCGAAACTGAGGGCCAGAATAACCACATTCGCCAGGATAACCCACCGCCCCATCGGTCTCCTGGATTCCGACTTTGGCTTTTGCCTGGATTCCATAGTCTTCACTATCGGTCACGCAACTTCGCGCCCGGCAGTTCGTCCTTTACTTGCCAGTGCTACTCCCCTGGCCGCTAGTGGCCTGTTCGTTCAGGGCTTTGGAGATCGCGTCTGTAGTTGCCTCAGCGGCGCCGTGTATTGCAGCATCGAGGAGATTGCCGTAGGCGGCAAGGTTTGTTCGATAAACGAACCCAATGAAGTCAAACTTCACGACTCCTGAGAATTCGGTTAGGGCGTGTGCTGCATTATACCTTCGGTGAATCAAGACTGTCATACGGACCTAACCGCACCGATGGGTTTCGGTCTTTTAACCAGGTGATTAATTCACGCATCTCTGTCGGTGGCAGATGAACTTCGAGCTGCCGCCCATTACGTAGGTGAAGTGTGAGAAATTTGAAATCAATCAAGTCAGGCGAAAACTTCTCTGATAAAGTACTGGGCTGCGCCCAGTAAACAAGTTGCGGTTTCTCAGAAACATTCCAAGCCAAGGAAATTCCTTTGCGCACAAGACTAAGAGCCAAATAAAAGAGGATCGAGGCCAAGACGGCCGCGACTACCCAGGGGCGACAACCGGGAGTCACTGATGCCCAAACCATGACGGCAAAAGATCCGAGCCACAGAGTTGGGAAGATGATTAGTCCTCGCCGCGCGCGACGACCAAGTAAACGATAGACTTCGGATGATTGCATATTATTTGCCGGTAGATGAATTGTGGCCGTCTGACGGATTGGTCCAACCGCTCTGCCCGCTTGCCGTTCCAGACGGCTGTATGAATGTGCCTGCGCCACTCGCGGCGGCTGCGGCCGAAAGCCCTCCACTGAATGGAGTCGGAGCGGTTGCCCAGTAATCCACTCCCGGCGGTCCCAAGCTCGGTTTATACACATTGGCAATTTCGTAATTCAAAATCGGGATCGGGTTCCATGTGTTAGGAGCGGGGCTTGCTTCGCCCATCATGCTTTCTGCCATAAAGCGTCCACCTCCGCTTACTCCTACGGCACTCCCGCCTGCAAAGGTTCCCAGATTAAAGGCAACTGCGTCCCAGTTCCCAGCGCGTGCATTTTGAGCGGTGTTTTCCAGAGTTCGATAGGCGCCATAGCCTCCTGAGGCAACCAGTCCTGCCGTTACTGTTGCTGTCGCAGCAGTTTCAGTGAATCCAACGGCAACAAGGCCGGACACGGCGACTGGTGCGCCAAGAACGACCACGCCAGCCATGCCTGCACCGACCACCATGCCACCAACGAAAATGGCTCCCTGGCGGCTTGCTTGCAGCTCCTGCGAGGCAGTCAAACTCTGAAAGATCCCGATGTCCGGTGCAAAAGCGGGGTCCAATCCGTGCGGGTCGCTTAAGCTGATGGGATTCCCGTTGGCATAACAGTAGAAATTGAGCCCGCCCGCAAAACCACTTGGGTCAGCGTTGATGAAACGGCAGGTGTAGGGGTTATAGTACCGTGCCCGCATGTACAGCAGGCCGCTCTGATCGGTCATCACACCATAGCGACCATTGTACAGGAAGGGCGTGTCATTCGTCCCTCCGCGCAACATTAACATTCCATAGGTCGAGTATTGAACCCGGTCGGTCACGTTGCCGTTCTTGTCGGTCAGGGCGATGGTGCTGCCACGTAGATCATAATGATACGTCAGCGTGTTCGTGGTGGTGGCCGTCTCGGTGATTTCGTAGAGCAGCCCGGGGCCATAGATGTAGTAAGTCGTGACACCGGTCCGCACCCGCATCAGCACCTGGGAGAGCTTCGCGTTAGGGTCCATGACGAAGCGAGTGACATTGGCGCCATTGGTGACCCCGGTGCGGTTTCCGGTTGGGTCATATGCGTAACTCAACCCACCAGCGGCCAGGAGCCGGTTCCGAGCATCGTAGCCGTAGGCGACAAACGTGCTGCTTGTAAGCGGACCGTTGGTCATG
>Ga0187880_1001280_pt1 | contig 20248 bp, 12 predicted proteins | sample June2016WEW_19_4_FD_132998 | JGI IMG/M metagenome (GOLD analysis project Ga0187880, IMG submission 132998) | Peatland microbial communities from SPRUCE experiment site at the Marcell Experimental Forest, Minnesota, USA - June2016WEW_19_40 | ecosystem: Environmental > Terrestrial > Soil >... | reverse complement strand
CTTGGTCGACCGGGATGCGAACCGTGCTGACGGCTCCGAAACGATCGTTGCCCGTGGCGAACGCGGCGCTTGCCCTGCCCTCGGGGAGCTGTCCGCCCGCCGGCAGGCCGGAAACGCTGCGCCCGCCGCAGCGCCAATTCCCGCCAGAATGACCATTCTGCGATTACGATCGGCGACATCTGTTCTCTTCATCAAAATTCCGCCTCGTCACTTTTTTGATACCTGATCCCCGCCCGTCACCAATCCGGCCTTTCTTAGCAGATCCATACCAACTCCTCGATCAACAACCTCAACCGGCATCTCCTGATCGTGCTTTACCGCCTGTTTTTTCCAGCCGTCGCACTGAGCACTGCGGATTCCGGCGGTTAGGGGCGCGTGTCCATGGTTTTCGCTTCCGTCGAGAGCTGAGCTTTACTCGGAACCGGAGCAAAAATCGGGTCGTCGCTGGCCCAGGGCGCCAGGCAGGTTTTGCCCTGTTGGTACCGAGCCAGGTTGGGGCGCAACAGATGTGCAAGATCGTATTGCCGTGAGGCCTCCAACTGCTTGATGATCGCCTCTTGATACCCGGCAGCCTCCTGAAAACGCCCCACCGCAGCGAGAGCCATGGCCAGAGTGATTCCGACCTCTAAAGCGTCGCCCTGCTGATTGTTCACGAGAGTTTCGACAATGTGCAGCGCGCGACCTGGGTCGCGCACGGCCGGATCGGGCGCGGCGGCCAGTATCCTGGCAAGCGCATTCGCGATGTCTGCATCTCCGGGAAAATTCGAAGCGGCCTCCTCGAGCAGAGTCCGCGCCCGAGCGTACGAGCCTGAGTGAACCGCCGCCATTGCCTGCATAAACCGGGCAAATCCATTCTGCGGTTCTAACGAGATCACGACTCCATATTCCCGCTCGGCGTCGGCATCTTGTCTCTTCCGCATGAGGAGGTTGGCGAGCTGAAGGTGCGCAGCTACGAGTCCCGGATCTAATTGAATCGCCTGCTGGAATTGCGGAATGGCCTGTTCCTCCTTCCCGCCTTCAACAAGCAGGATCCCCATGTTGTAGTGCACGTTGGCGTTGCTCGGGTCGAGTTGCGAAGCATGCGCGTATTGCTTCAGCGCTTCGTCGGGTTTGCCGCACTTGGCCAAGGCAATTCCCAGGTACATGTAGGGGAGCGGGTCGGAGGGGTTGAGGAGAACCAACTGGCGATAGAGGGAAACTGCGTCGGCAAAGCGGTTTTCCTTCATTGCTGCGCCGGCGCGTTCCATTAAGCCGCGCACGCCATGTTTCAAGGCGTCGATCTCGTCCAGCAGAGGATCCTGAATTGCGGGTTCCACGTCGCCGCGGGCCTGCAATTGCTCCTGCATGTGAGGAAGATCGCCCAGACCGCGATAAGCCATGGCAAGCTGATAGTGAATGCCTGAAGCTTGAGGCTCACGGGCCAGAGCTTCGGCGAAATACTTCTGGGCGACGCCATACTGGCGCTCGAGTAAAGCCACCTTGCCCAATCCAGACAACGCGGCGGCTGAGGAATTTGGCTGAGCCATCGCTTTCGTGAACAACTGCTTGGCCGCGTCGGGCTGATTCAGCGTAAGTTCCAGGTTTCCAAATCGCAACTGGGCCGCACTATTGGTTGGCTTAAGAATCAGGGCGCGCTGGTAGTCGCGCGTCGCCGCCTCGGCATCGCCGTTCGTTTGGTGCAGATAGCCAAGGTAGTAAGACCAGCGGAAAGACCGAGAATCCAGGCGTGCGGCATTCGTATAGCAAGCCAATGCAGCATCGTTGAATCCGTAAGCCTGGTAAACCTGCCCGAGGCTGCCAAAAGCTTCGGCCCGGTGCGAGCGGGAAGCATCGGTCTGAGCCATGGCATCCGCCAGCCCTGCCTGCGCGTCGTGGATTTGTTTCGCGGCCGGCGGGTCGACGCCGTCGAGGTCAGGCTGAGGAACCTCGAGTAAATCAGCTTGGCTGTCGGAAGGACGCGAGGGCACATTCTGCGCCGCGGAAAAACTCAGGTCGACGATCATGCTCGCCGCAACTGCCGCCAGCAATACCGCAACGATTCTATGCCGGGCCTTGATCATGGCGCAGAGATTGTTGTGCCGCTGCCTTCACGTAACGTGGTGTATTTTCGCAGCGGCAGGCCATTCCATTCTTCGACTCTTCCGCTGACCCAGTGGGCCTGAACCTTGGTGATTTCGGGAGCATCGCCCAGTCCGAACAAGACGCGTGGGTCGCTTGAAGAGCAATAACTGCCGTCGGCGCGGACGCGCCGCCAAAGCGTCGGCGCGTTGCCCCGAAAAACAGCCACCCGCGTGCCGAGCATGTCGCGATGGTATTTGTCGCCCACCATCCGGAATCCGATCCACGGCTTGCGATGTCCCACGTTATTCATCAGAAGACACGCGGGACCGCTGTTGTTAACGACTATGACATCGATGCCTCCGTCGTTGTCGATGTCGCCGAACGCTGCGCCGCGGCCAACTTCCAAACGCGAAAATGCGCTTCCGGCGCGGCTGCTGACGTCCTCAAATCGTCCGTTGCCAAGGTTGTGCAGCAGGAGATTGGATTGGGCATACGGATACAGGCTGCCTTTCCGGGCTTGCTCTTCAACGATCCTCACCGCTCCATTGACGAAAAACAGATCCAACCATCCGTCGTTATCGTAGTCCAGCATGCCTACACTGTATCCCGTGTAGCGCCATGTGGCGAGAGCGATGCCGCTCTCGTAAGACATATCGTCGAACCACCCCTTGCCGTTGTTGGCATACAGGTCGGCGTGTTGCCCAGCCAAGGTAGGCACCACCAGATCTTCAAAGCCGTGCCCCAGCAGATCGCCGGCATCTACGCCCATACAGGATTGCGGATTTCCATCTCGATCCACAGCGCAGCCGGCGGCCAGCGCGTCGTTCCTGAAGGTTCCGTCGTGCTGGTTGATCCACAGTTCATTGGGACGGCTGTCGTTGGACACGAAAAGGTCGGGCCAGCCGTCGCCATTTAAATCCGCGCAGATGGCTCCCATCGCGCCATTAAACTCGCCGCCGATCCCCGAACGCGTCGTGACGTCTTCAAACGTGCCATCTCGCCGGTTGCGGAAGAGGCGATTGGGCACAGGGCTCAACATCAACGGACTGCAATAGTCTTCAGCTCCACTGGGCGAGAGACATTTTGTCAGATGGGTAAACCTGAAATCCAGGTAGTTCGCAACAAAAAGATCGAGCCAGCCATCCCGGTCATAATCGACGAAGGCAGCGCATATGCTCCAACTCGGAACGTCGGTGCCGGATTCTGCGGTGACATCGGTGAATGTGCCGTCCCCGTTATTGCGCCACAGCTGATTGTGGCCGAAATTGGTGATATAGAGATCGACCCATCCGTCATTGTTGAAGTCCGCAGCCGTCACTCCCATGCCATATCCCTCGGCCCTGATCCCGCTTGCTTCCGTGACGTCAACGAACTTGAGCGTGCAAGTGCCGTCGGCATTGCGGACCGAATCGTTGCGGTAAAGCCGGCCGCGCAGTGGCAACTGAGGACGAAATATGACCTTGCTCACATCGATGGGTCCGAGCGTTGCGCCTTGCACAAGGAAGATATCGAGATCGCCATCGTTGTCGTAATCGAAAAGCGCGACCCCGGCCCCCATGATTTCCGGGTAAAAATGGAAACCCGACATGCCGTTGAAATGCAAAAAATCGATCCCGGCTTCTTTGGTTCGGTCGCTGAAAATTTCCTCTGCCGGCGCGGACGGCTCTGCGAACGCTACGCCGCGACTGAGAGCCGCGACAGCTCCCAGCTTTACGAAGTCGCGCCGATTGATGCGATTCCTCATAGCTCTATTGGCTCATATACGAACGAGCGGCACGAATCTATGAGCCGCTTTGCCAGCTAATTCTAAATGACGGGTTAACAAATATCGCTCCCTTCCGAGGCAGCCGGTTCGTCTTGTCCGTGGCCTTCGTTGAACAGCCTGGGTCGAAAAACTTCACGCCTGGCTGGATGGATGGGTTGGCGACAGAACCTGGTATCCAGGGTTTCGAAGCTCGCGGATCATTCGAGCAGCGCGTCGGCGCTTCGAGGTCTGATTGACAGCCGGCCCTCTTCCCTCATATCGCACTTCGGCGTGGATCATTTCGTCTCGAAGAAGACGACATCGCCGTTCTTGCGCGCATACCAGGTTTTGCCCGTTTCCAGCCGTGGCAACGCCTTTCCATTGCGCAAGATCAGAGTTGGCCTGCCGGGCTCGAAAACCGCATCGTATCGGTCTCCCAGCCACTTCTGATTCCGCACGTAGACTTTGCCAAGAGTCGAGTCCGGCGCCACATTCAGATCCTCTCCAGCCCACGTGTGCAATCCCGCCAGTTCGGGAAATAACAGAGTGTCGAGCGCATCGTACCCCATTATGCGCACATCGCCCATCGGATGCTCGCTCGGCGGATAGAGTTTCGGATCGACGTGCTCCGGCAGAATCGGCCCGTCATTTGCATGTATCGCCCGGGCCAGCCAATTGAATCCCTCCAATCCGTGACCGCTCCGCGCCAGCCCCAACGCCACGTAGCCATAGATGCGCGGCCACGCCTCACCACGCCAGTATCCGCCCCAGTTGGGCGTATCGAATGCCAGCGTGGGAAGCATCGGACCGTTGAACTTGGCCGGATCGTTCAACCGTTTCATCATTGCCTCGACGCGCGCCGGATCGGTCTCGAAGTAGAGAAGGTAATAGGCATCCAGATTCTCGCCCTGTGTCCACAGCTTCCCCGTTTTCACATCCAGATCCCAATAGCGCTGCGTCGCCGGATCCCATAGCTCCTGTTGCACCGCTACCCTGGCGCGTTCGAACTCCTCTTCCCAGGGCGCAGGATTCTCGCCTTGCAGCTTCGACAGATACACCATCTCCCGCAGGCTCCAGAGATTGAAGACCTGCTCGTTGATCGCACTCGTCGTATCTCCATTCAGGTCAATGAAGGGCGAATCCTTGTTGTCCCATCCGGTCTCGTACGTATGCATCCAGTCGATGAGATGATCGTGATTTGGATCGCGAACCTTGAGCAGATTGCGCTGATAGGCCACAAGCGCCTGCCATAGCGTTCTGCCTCCCGCCACCCCACGCGGCTTTTCGTTCAGGATGCTGCGATCGCCGGTCAATCGGACGTACTCTCCCACCAGCGTCGCCTGCACCGGAACGCCCTGCGTATTCCGTTCGGGGCCCTTGGCCTGAAACGTGTTCTTTCCTGACGGGAAAATGGTCCATGCAGCCGTCCCGTCTCCCCCGGCATTCACTGCATAGCGGAACCAGCTCAGAATCGATGAACGCGCCAAATCGGCGCGATTGGTTCCCATCAACGCCAGCGCCTCAGCTATTCCGTCGTTGCTCCACATGCCCATGAAGACGTTCCAATCCGCAACAACCATGGGGCACGCCGCCAGGTAACGGGCCTGACAGGTAGAGTTCAACAAATCTCTCCAAAGCCAAAGTTCGCTGCGCACCAGTTCCTCGGGGGAGATGCTTTCGTCCCGGTTCAGCGTGCCGATGGTAAAGCGAATCGGTTCAGCCGGCGCCACCAAAGGCGCAGAGGCCAAATACTCGTTCCACTGCTTGTGGGTCTCCACATCGAAAAGATCGGGCGACGCGCGCAGCTGTGCGAGATTGGCCTCCGACTCGCTATCGTCCTTCCCCAGGGCGAGCGTCACGACAGCAGCGTCACCCGCTTTCAGGTTCCAATGAAAACTTCCTTCCGCAGCCACTGCCCGCTTGTCCGCACCAACCATCAGGCGATAAGGCCACTTGGCGGAGCCGTAACTAAACGCGTTCACTGAGCCTGAGCTGCGATGAGGCAGAGCCTGAAAACCGAGTCCGCGAATCCGCACCAGAACCGTTACAGGCTCTACCGTCCGATCAACCGTAATGCGGTAAACGGCCGACGATTTGCCATAAACCGGATAGGCGGTCACCGTCACCTGAAGTCCATTCTCAAAGGCCTCCCGGTAGACCGTCCTATCGGCGAAGTACGTGAGGCTATGCCGGCCCTTGCTGTCGCTCAGCGCATACTGATGTCCCGACGCATCGACAAACACGGGCGAATCGATTGCAAGCGCGGACAGCCGTTCGCCTTCATTCACCGGAGCTTCCGGTCCAGCCACGGGCACGATCACCGTTTGCCCGCCGAATCCGGTTTCCTGCATCGCCATGAAACCATTCGATTGGTAGATCTGATCCCGCGGAGGCGCCTGCGCATCGAAGCGCGTGAAAGCGGCATAGTCGAAGTTATCGCTCATATAAGCAGGAAAGTGAGCAGACGAATCCGGCGCCTGCGCCGTCCCGGCCGCTGCTAACAGCGCCACCGAATAGATGGCTTTTGCAATTCTCACAACACCTCCTACCGGAATACCCGGCTTATGCTTGGCGAAGCCCGATCAAGATACGATCGAGCGTCGCTCTTGATTGCCGGGCCTGCAAAGCACTCAAACTGTTCCCAATACCTCGCGTCGATCATTTGTGTCACTTTCATCGCCTACTCGCGATGGCCATTCCACATTTCCTTGCCATAGGTAGCCCATCGACCGGTTATCCCTTGAGCGGACACACTGCCGCTGAACAGCAACCAACCGGATAAGAAAAGTACTGAGCGATTGGCTGGCCTCCGCATTTTGACAGCGATCGTAGACAATTTCTTCAGCATCTTTCGTTCTATCCGGTTCCCTTTCCACAGCCCTGAACGGCCTATGGGCGCATTATTGCCACCTAAATCCAGCCCATGGCCAATCGCAATCTCACTAGTGAGGCACATCGTGTTCCTGCGGGTCTATCGCATCATGTTCCCTCAAGGAGGAACTGTTCAACCCGATCTGAACATCGCCGCGCGTAGCGTCGTTGACGATCTTCCATTTGCTCCGGGCCATGTTCCCGGCAATCACCGCCTGGTTGACCTGCGGCCCGAGGTAAACCTGCTGGCCTGTCTGCCGGAAATCGCAGAAATTTACCGAAAGGTCGCCGGCCAAGGCGGCAATTGCGGGGTAGGCCTTGTCCCATTGGCAAAACGTGCAATCCCCAAATCCCAGAGTGGTGTCCGATTCCAGCCGGGCAATCTGGCGGCAAGGCCCCCAGAACGAGCAATTGACAAAACGCACCGGCCCCCGGTTCCATACTCTTTTATTCATCCCCTCTTTCACCAGCACCTGTATCGGGCCGTCCTCTATCGAGACGTCCGCCGCGCCGGTGGGCTTGGAAGGGCCATCGGTCGCCCATTCCGCAGCGCCTAGCGAGACAAACTCGCCATTGGTAATCAGCAGTCCCGGCTGCTGAACGCTTTCAATCACGAAGGCGTACTGGGAACCGTCCGCGCCAATCCCAAGGAAATTGCCGTTGCAGGCGCCGGTCTTCCCCTCGATGAAGTGATAGGCGATGTGGTAGTCAATGGAAAAGGTATTCAGCACATATTCCCAGTCGGTGCGGCCGAAAATAAACGATTCGCCATATTGATGCATGAAATTATGCATTACCGGGACGCCTTTCCACCAAGGATAAAAATGCACATTTTCAATCCGGCCGATGTCGTAAATTTCATCCACAAAAATTCCAACCCGAAGCGGCTGCCCAGTCACATTGCGAATCAGATGGCGAGATGCCAGAACGGCCTTAATGCCGCGCCAGGGGTTCACCAGCTCCACATTGTCCACTGTGCAGTTATTGCCATGCATTCGGATGGTCCAGGGATACTCGACCGGAGCAGTTTCCCAATTCTGGTCGGGATAAAAGATAGTCAACCCGGCCACCGTGGTATTGGCTTCCTGCGTGATCAGCGGCGTGCCGTCTTCCATTCCTCTGCCGCCGGTGGCCAGAAGCATGGTCCCGTCCGCGGTGGGAGGCGGGATAGCAACGCCGTCTCTAAAGTTGGCATGCGAGGTGGGTCCGTGAAAAACTCCCTGCAGAACGACCCCTTGAGGAACGTTTAAGGAGCCGGCGATCAGGAAGCGTCCGGCAGGCACATGCACAATACCGCCGTCAGCGGAATGCATTGCATCCAGGGCTTTTTGAAAGGCCGCGGTATCGTCGGTTTTCACATCGCCCTTGGCGCCGAATTGCAAAACATCGCAAGAGAACGATCGGTCCGATCCTGGGCTGTTCCCCGCAGCCGGCGCATCCATTCCAACAGGGGAACCCAAGGCCGTACGTCCCGCCATTGCGGCTCCGGTCAAACCGGCTATTGTCATCCAAGTCCGTCTTGAAATCCTGCTCATACTGTGTCTCCTCGCCAGAGTGTGTTAAGCGCGGATTCCAACTCCGGAAACCGCGGAATGACAGGGGGCGGCCGTCCCCTTGATGTTTAAACTACGTTCGCTTCCGCGCCGCTCAGTGATAGACCCTGATGTAATCCACATACATGTCTACGATGTTGCCGTAGCGCGACAGGTCCACTGGCCATCCGCCGCCTGTCGCAAGATTGACCATGAAATATGTTGGATCCTGCACCGCAAGAGGAGAAGCGGGCACTCTCAGCACTTCGACGTTATCCAGGTAGAACACAAATGTATCGGGTTTCACCAGTAATCCATATACGTGTGGCGTATCGGCCCATCCGCCGCTCCCGCCGATTTTATGCATATCGATAGGATTTGCTTTGTCAACGATGTTAGCGGCTTGATATCCCCACATGTGCGGAGTAACCATATATGCGGTGGGCGCATTCGGGCTCTTTTGGCCGTCGCCGCCATAGGCCTCGATGATATCCAGTTCGTCGCTCTTGTCGCTCCATTTGCCGTCTTTGTATTCGTCGGTCATGGTCCACCATGCCGGCCAGGTACCGATTGCATCCGGCGCAATGAAACGGCACTCCATGTAATACGGAGCTTTCACGGTAAAGCCGGTGGCATCACGTGAATTCACAGACGAAATCAAGCCGGTAGTATTCCGCAGCGCGTTGGCGCGGATGATCAAGTACGTGTCACGTTGGAAGAACGGGCCATCCGGCGTAGGATCGACAAACGGTATCTGGCTGAAATCGAGGCCATCGGGCTTGTGGGCTCCGTATCGTGCTCCGTAGCCGGTGCCAGAGATGGAAAGAGGACCATCAAAGTCATCCTCAAACACCAGCGACATGCCCGCTGCACCTGGCGGGTTAGTCTTGGGGACACCCTCGTTCCAGGAAACTCCGCCGGTATTGTAGAGCTGGAGATAGCAGGTATCAACGTAGCCATCGGAAATACGCACACCGGAGATGCGCACCGTAATGGGTCCATGCGGATACCGATCCGCCGGAAACTCAAATGTTCCAGCGCCTTTATTTTCCAGCAAAACGGAAGCCACCTTTGAGTCAGAACCGTACTCGCCGCCGGGCAGCCAGCTTCTTACTTCGAGAGGGCTGCGATAGCCAGGTGCGCTGACGTGAATAGACGTAGCTCCATGCACGTCGGATCGGTAGTCCGGAAAAGTTACTCCAATCAATTGCGCCCCGACCTGCGGCACGAGTGCAAGCGTTGCAACTGAAACGATGAGATCGATCATTCGACTTCTCTTACGCATTGGATGCTCCTCGAAATCTGCCGCGTGTCAATTCGTTAACCCTCAAAGATTTTCCAGCATGGGACTCAGTCCTTAGCAGCAAAACAAAACCGAAACGCCGGCAGCAGCCGCGTCGTCTTTACCTCATCTCTTCTTCGGACATTGACGGCGGTGTATCTTCAGGGGCGCTTCCCCATTGCTTGTTGGGGCGATCACCCATTTCTAAAACGAGGGTTCCGCCGTTGGCGATGTCCTGGTGCCGGAACCAGGGCTTCCCAAGTGGCCTCCCGTTTAGCGTTGCCGACTGGATGTACTTGTTCTGCGCCGACACGTGATGGGCGATAATGGTGAAGTCTCCGCCATTGCCCATGCGGATCGTGGCCCTGGCAAAGAGGGGGCTGCCTATTTCATAAACGGGGCTGCCTGGACAGACCGGGTAGAAACCCATGGCGCTGAGAACGTACCACGATGACATCGCACCGCCGTCGTCATCGCCGGGAATGCCAAGCGGACCATCCCCGTACCAGACATCCATGATCTGACGCACTCGCTGTTGCGTCTTCCAGGGTTGGCCGGAAAAATCGTAGAGATAGGGAATATGGAAACTTGGCTCGTTGCCCTGTGCATACAAGCCGATCAACCCGGTCGCATCAGCAAACTGCCTGAGAAATTCGTACTTCGCTCCACCGTACTGTTCGACAAACAGTTGGTCGAGCTTTGCATTGAAGCGTTCGCGGCCGCCAAAGAGCCTGATCAATCCCGCGATGTCGTGCTGCACCCCAAAGGTGTATATCCATGAATCGACCTCGGTGAAATAGTCCCGGCCGCCCAGCCCTCCGCCAAGCTTTGGATCGAAATGTTCCACCCATCCACCATCGGCGCTACGCGGAGCCATAAAGTCAATGGCCGGATCGAACACATTCTGGTAATTGTCTGCGAGCTTCGTGAAATAAGTCGCATCCTGTTGTTTACCGAGCGCCCTGGCTAGCTGTGCGACGGTCCAGTCATCGTAACTGTTTTCGATTGTGACCGAGACAGCCTGGCGGCGCTCCCACCCTACCTCAGGCACGGTCTCCTTCTCTCCCCATGCCAATGCCGGGAAGAACCCTTTATCGAAATAGACATGATCGATGCTTGTGAGCGGCCCGCGACTCCACGGGATCATGGTTGCTTCTGTCGCGTTTTTGCGCAGGGCCGCATAGGCTTCCTCGACATCGAAGTCACGATAACCTTTGGCGAACGTGTCGAGAATGACCTCTGCCGCATGATGACCAATCATCACCGTCTGCTCGCCGGCTACAGAAGGAAAAGAAGGTAGCCAGCCGCTTTGCTCGTACATGCGGAGATATGAGCGAACCATGTCCTCTTGCCGGTGAGCGTCGAGCAGAAGTTGCAGCGGGTGAAGAGACCGATACGTGTCCCACGTGCCGTCGTCGACGTAGAAGTCGTGACCGCTGGCTTCGTGGACAGAGTGATCGTAACCGCTGAAGTACCGGCCGTCCTCGGTGATGTCGGTCATGCGGCCGAGTGAACGGTAAAGGGCCGTGTAGAAGATGGTGCGCTGACGTTCGTTTCCGCCTTCGATGCGGATCGCGCCCAACGCATGATTCCAAACCGCGCGGGCTTTTGCCTTGACGCCGTTGAAGTCCCACGCAGGAATCTCGCGTTCAAGGTTGCGATGCGCCTGTTCAACACTGATGTAGGAAAGTCCGACTCGGACGCTGATCTGTTCGCCGGGAGCCGTCACTGCGTCTGAGACAAACGCAATCCGGTCGCCAGACATCTTAGTAGAGTGAGTCGCCTTTCCATCCGCAAAAGTCTGCCAGGATCCAAATGGCGTCGAGAACTCCGCAAAGAAATAGGCTCTTGTTTCCTGCTCCACCTCGGAAGCCTTCCCTATCTGGGGATCGACTCTCTCGCTCCCTCCAACCGTGCTATTCCCAAAGACAACGAGATTCCCTTCCTTGGCCAGGCTCAAGATGAAATGCGAGTGTTTATTGGCCGGAAACGTGAACCGATAGAATGCTGCCTCCTGACTCGCGGTAAATTCGGCTTTGATTCCCCATGTCAACAAGTCAGCTTCGTAATAGTAAGGAGTCGAAATCTCAAAGTCGTGATCGTACTCTGATGCGTAGTCATCCGGCGAGGCGCCAGCAGGCCCCACGGACGGCATCAAAAGCGCGGGCCCGGCCGGAAATCCAAATATTTTATCCGCCAGATAGCGGTCTGAAATTCCCGGTGTTGTAACCGGCGCCAACCGGGCCATGCCATGTGGATACTGGACGAACGGAACAGTTGCGGTAAGTAACTGGCCAATACCGCCGATATTCGGCGCAACATAATCTGCCGGCTCTTTTGCTTGCTCGCAAGTTCCAGGGAAGATCCGGCTGCACAGAACAGCCGTTACAACCACCCCAACAATATTTCCCCTCGTGTTCATTGTTCTTCGCACCGTTTCGCAGGAATCGCGTGAATAATCAAACATACAGCGGCTTTCAACCGCAACCCGAATAGTTATCCGTTGTCGCAGTCAGGCCGGTTTCGATGACTGGACAACCACAAGAGCCTTCTTCCCTTTCAGACCACCCAGGCAAATTTGCACATTCGCATTTTGCCCTCAATTGCTCACCGGTCGAAAACTGTCTGGCTAGATAATGTATGTACCTTGCCTTGGGTGTCTGTTTCAAACGAGTCCTTCCCTGCATCGGCCAGGCATTCTCGGCGTCGCTTGCTGCACCTCACTCCTCTCTCTTCTGGGTCCCGTGCATTACCCGGTTCATGCACATTAACGCGCCATTTCAGGCTTGCTCCGCTGTGGTGGCGCAGGATTTTCATGAATTGAAGAAAAGTTAGAAGAAGGAACAAACCCTTGAGAAGTTCCCGTGATGTCTAAGCAAGTTAACGCAAATCATAGGAGATCGGTTACGAACTCTAAGTCCCTGATTTATTAAATAGATCCATCCATTGTTACCGAAATGTTAAACCCCCTCGCAGTAGAAGTGAACGACCGGCACATCGATCCTGAAGCTTGCATGTCGCGGTCGGACGACTGGTACGTAGTCTGTTTCTATCGAGTTCCGAAGCCCTTTGCAGGGTTCTTCACTTCTTGACCTATCACACACTGAAATCCCCCGCGGGTCACTCAACAACACTCCAACTAAGGCCGAATGTGTTTGCGCAGGCCAGACCGCCAACTCATCTTTCGTTTGCAGGGATACGGAAGACCATACATTGTTCCCGCGCATACAGAAATCCGGCGGAGGAAACAGCCGAATCCTATGCTTCCTTGCGGGCATTTCCTCCCCCTTTAACATCCCTGGCAGCGCCGCCAGCGTCGTCGCGGCAAGGCTCGATTTCAGCGCCGCGCGGCGGCTTATCTCAAAGAAATTCATATTCCCTCCTCGAACGGTTAAGTGAAGCCAACTTAAAGGCAATCCTCGCCTTCGTAATCAATACGAGGGCGCCGAGCACATTTCCAACTGTTGCTGCCTTCGGAAACGTCGTGAACGTCAACAAACCGAATGCCAGAGGACCAGATTCGCCGCTGCAGATTTCACCGAAACGGACGCTCCGGGTCTGTCTGCTCGTCGTCATAACGGGCTATCCCGGGCCAAGCTGCCTCGAGCTCACACCGGCCAAAATACCGTGGACGATCTCGGCGTTCTCCTTGATCTCGTCCTTGTCCCTGGGAAACATGCCGACATACACGCCATCGTTTGGCTTGATGCTCGAATACGCGGTGCGGAAGGCTTGAACGATGCCGCCGTCGGCGATACGTCCGGCGGCTAGAATCTTGAATGCAAAGCAGGTCTTCGGGGTCTGCCGCATTACTTTGTACATGCGCGGCGGATCGCTCTGCAAATAAATTTCGCGGGGCATTTCGAGCAACTCGCCGTTAAGAATCTGCTTCCACTCCCCGTCGGTTCTGGTGCGATTGTAGACGCAGCCTGAGTAGAAATCGACGTCCCAACCCTGTTCTTCCACGAGTTCGATCACTTCAGGTTTGTGCGTACCCACGCCGACCAGCACGCCCAGGTCCCGCGCTCGTTTACACCACTCCCTCTCGCTGGCCATCGTGCCATTCTGGTAGGCTAGGTCGATTTCCTCGCCCCGCCTCTGCAGCGCCAGGGGTTTGAGATCCCGAACTAGCGCGGCCTCATCGTCCTTCGCCATAACCTGGACGATCAGGTGCATCTTGCCGCCTTCGGTTTGAAACCGCGCCCAATCCTGCGGTGAGCGCTCAACATTCACGTAGTTGAATGCATTGATGCCGAAGCTGCTGGCGCGGTGCAACACCTCGCAGACTCTATCCTGCGTGTACCACTCTCTCATGGAGCTGCTGAAGTTGTTGTTGTAATGAGAAAATCCATAGAATGGGTTGACACCGAGAACCAAGCGGCTGACCTCGGCGTTGCCAAACTTCATCTTTGGAATCTGGATATGCACCTCGTTGTCCAAGGGTGCCGCGCTTTGTGCTGACGCTGGCCGTATTGCCGCGGGTATGTTCTGGGCCGGGGACCCCGCGGCTGGCTCCGCTGCAAGCGCAGCTGCCGTTCCTCCCATCACGCCCACGGCCAAGGCCGCGCTGGACTGCAAGAATTCTCGACGAGTATTGGACATAAAGACTCCTATTCTTTTCCTCTGTTTCCGGAGTGCATGAGGTGTGCCGAAGCTTGGAAATCGCATTGCTGGGTAGCACGTCTAGAATTGAAACGTTATTGAATAGCACGAGAGCCTCCCTCTCGGACAGACCGCATGTGGGTTCTGGCTGTGCCTCGACTATAGAGTGATCGAACTCGTTTCGCAATCCTCGATATTCGGCAATCATCTGCCTTATCCGACCCGTTCCTTCGATGCCGCACTCGTTCATCTAACTCAGCGTCGAGCGCAGAGGGGTCCGCTGTTTGGAATCGGTACCGATAAGCGCCGATGGCACTGAGAATGTTCCAGTCTCGACTCGGCCTCAAGATCTCTGCTGACAAGCCGAATTCCCCTTTGCCGATTAGCATGGCAGACCCGGCGGCTACGATTTGGCAAAGTTCAGTGAAAACTGCCGATTTGCGTTTCCGGGCGCGGGTCGTCGCTGCCTCTCTGCGGGTGGAAATATAATTCAGCGTATGAATTCGTTCATTGTCTCGTGCAAATTGTTTGCAGTCTGCTTTGGCCTTAGCCTTGAGCGCAGGACAACGCATCTGCCATTGCTTTTCAGATCGTTGGGGGACGGAAAACCGTGTGCATGAATCGGCGGCATTTCATCGGGCTGGTGGGCGCGGGCATGAGCCTGCCTGCATGGGCATCACCGCTGGAGGTTCTGGCGTCAGAAGCCGGGAGCGAATCGAGAAGCAAGGCAAAGAAGCCCTATGGTTCGGGCCATTTTGGCGAATGGATCGTGGACGATTTCGGATTGCCTGCTTACCGCTACACGTGCAACCAGGCCGCCGACCCCAAGGCCATCTCGCCCGCGCACAAGGAGTGGCGCTCGCCCACCGACCACACGCACCAGGTGGGCAACGACCGTTTGGTAGCCGCGGTGTCGAATTACGGCTATGTGCAGGTGCGCCAGGACGAAGGCTCGCCCAAATTTCTCAACGACTATTTTCCCGAAGAGTCGCGTTACGGCGCCGGGATTGGCTTTTTGACCGACGGGAAGCAGGTGCTAAGCACCTTCTATCCCGGCAATGGCGCGTCGTTCGACAGAATCCTGGGCGAGGGCTACATCCGCAAAACGGTCAGGAGTACCCGCTATGAAGTGGAGCAGACGATCGTGGCTCCGTACGGCGACGATCCGGTGGTCTTGTCAATGGTGAAAGTGACCAACCGCGGGGCCTCCGCGGCCAGCCTGCGCTGGGTGGAGTACTGGGGCGCGCAGAACTACCAGTTTTCGTTTCGCTCGGGCATGGAGGCCGGCCAATTGCACGAAAACACGAAAGGCGCCGCGTTGCGCCGCGCCTTTGCCGCGCGCTTTGTCCACAAATTCTCACCCATGCCGAACGGCTCCGGATTGATGGAGACGCAAAGCTTCCTGGGCCGTACGGCAGAAGAAGAAGCTCTTTGGCAGCAGGTTGAAGTGGGCATGAAGAATCCCGACGGTCCCTTCGGCGGCCATCGGCATGAGGTTGCGCCCGGCGCCGTGTGGGAAGATCTGCATCCTCCCTCCACTTTTCTTGTGTCGCTCGACGCGGCGCCCGATGGCTACGCGACGGACGCAGTTAACTTCTTCGGCGCAGGCGGCGTCGAAAATCCCACCGGTCTCGCGACTCCCCTGGACGGCGATCTCAACGCGACGGGCCCGGCCAGCGCTTTTCTGCTGGAGCGCAAGCTCCAGCTCGACACCGGAAAGAGCAAGACGTTGTATTTCCTCTACGGGTACCTGCCGGAGGGATTCGAGGCCGGCGAACTGGCGAAGAAATATGCCGCCGATCCGGCGGGAATCCTGGCTCGCACAGCTGCCCAATGGAAAGAGGAGGGACTGCGCTTCTCGGTTCCTTCCGAGCCGTGGGTCGAGCGCGAGATCTCCTGGCATCACTACTATCTGCGAAGCTCCATGACCTGGGACAGCTTTTTCCGCGGACACATCCTCTCGCAGGGGCACGTGTACCAGTACGTCATGGGCTTCCAGGGCGCGGCTCGCGATCCATTGCAGCACGTGCTGCCTTTTGTGTTCAGCGATCCCGGCGTTGTAAAGAGCATCATCCGCTACACGCTTAAGGAGATTCAGCCTGACGGCTCGATCCCCTACGCTCTGGTTGGCAGCGGCATGCCCATGCCTTCGGCCTTCGATCCCGGCGATCAGGAGATGTGGCTGCTGTGGGCCGCATCGGAGTACGTGCTGGCCACGCGCGACTCAAAATTCCTTGAGGAAAGAATCACGCCCTACATGCATCGCGATCCCGCGCCCTCCGATCCAACCGTGCGCGATCTGCTCTCCCGCGCCTTCACCCACCTTGTCACCGAAATCGGCGCCGGCAGGCACGGGCTCATGCGGCTCGCCATGGGCGACTGGAACGATGGAATTGTGGTGGGGAGGGTACCTGAAAAATATGCTCATGAGGTGCACCAGCAGGCCGAAAGCGTGCTCAACGCCGCCATGGCCAGCTACGTCCTGGACTACTACGGGCGCATGCTCAGCTTTGTGGGAGAAAATGAAGCCGCCACCGAGGCTCGCGCAAAAGCCGCGGCGCAGCGCACGGCGGTTCAGGCGGTGTGGACGGGCAAGTGGTTCAGGCGCGCCTGGCTGGGTCCGAACCTGGATAGGATCGGCGACGATCGCATCTGGCTCGAGCCGCAGCCATGGGCCATCATCGGCGGCGTCACCAGTCAGGAACAGCGCAAAACCCTCGTGGCATCCATCGACGGGGAACTGCGACGCCCGTCGCCGATCGGAGCGCTCATTCTGAACATCGGCGAAGACACGCCCGGCAAGCGACCCGGCATTCTTGAAAATGGCGGTATCTGGCCGAGCATCAATGGCACGCTCATCTGGGCCCTGGCCCTGGCCGGCGGGCCCTCTGCCTGGGACGAGTGGAAGAAGAACTCCCTGGCCGTGCATGCTGAGGTCTATCCGGAGATTTGGTACGGCATTTGGAGCGGGCCCGACTCTTACAACTCGGTGCTGTCGAAGCATCCCGGCCAGACCATGTTCGGCGACCCGCCGGTGGACGGCAAGCCCTCGCCAACCGATTGGGGCGTCAACTGGACCGACTTCCCGGTGATGAATATGCATCCCCATGCCTGGCCGCTCTACAGCGCCGCCAAGCTGCTGGGCGTCGACTTCCAGGAAGACGGCGTCAACTTTGCCCCGGCCCTGCCCCTGCCCGAGTACAAATTCTCGACGCCGTTAATTGGCTTCAGCAAGTCGCCTTCGGGCTTCGCAGGCTGGTATGCACCACAAACTGGCGGGAACTGGAGGATTGAAATCCGATTGCCGGAGGCCGAGATGGCCGAGCTGAAGCAAGTCAAGGTGAACGGAGCGGTTGCGCCTCTGCCTCGGGGCGCAAAGACAATCAAGTTCCGCGGCGAGGGAAGCCGAGGAAATCCCCTGAACTGGGAAATCAGCTAGCACGGAGAGCAGCCAGGGACCTTGCCCGACGGGGAAAGTCGTCACTGTTTCTTAAACTGATCGCCATTCTCCGTCCAGCTTCGGAAATTGCTCAATTTGGCGCCGTCCTCTTTGGGCTTACGCGAAATCGCCGAGTCGGTCAGCAATGTCCTGGCTATGACTCGCCAAAGTGTGCCATGACGGCCGAAGCAGGAGGTAGGAATATAAACCGAATGCAGCAGCCTTGCTGTATGAAAGATGGAGGTAGGCTGTGCCTCGCCAAAATGCCATCCGGTCAAAACACATTGCATTTTCTTTGGGATATCTTCCGACGGTGAAGCTACGTCTTTCGCCAAATCGCCATCTCAAGGTACCAGAACTTCGCTTTGGCGGAACTCGCGGCGCTCAGTGAACTGTAGATGATTTTGTAGCGTTCAAAGCACCCAGAAGCCAAAAGGTTCAACAGGGATCGGCAAGCGAGTGGTAAACAGTTCAATTGAAAGCACTTATTTTCACTCAAAATCAACAAGTTTCCACAAACGATAGAATCTGCTTTGGGACAGATGGAGCCACCTTAATAAGTATTTAAAGATGAGTTATTTACATCAACTGTCTACATAAGTCAAGCTGACATTCTCTCGCGTTGTTTGGCTTTTTCAACACAGGATTCTGGAGACTGTGCGCAAGTTTCCTTGACGACCTCGTGATGAAGTCACTTTTGGTTTTCCTTTAGATAGTTTTTCGATGTCGCTCACTGATGTTCTGGTTGGCATTTGCATTCCGCGGGACGGTGAACTGTCTGCGGAAATTGGCGATCACCCAGAACTGGAAATAGGGCAGGTGCGGAACTGAATACTCCGCTCGTCATGTTCTATAGGTCGACGCTTCGCTCCTGCCCTGCCGCCTGCCTGAAGATGCTTCTGTTTCAAAACGCCGAGTTGTTGTCGCAGCGCCAGGTTTTCCAAGACCAGATCGCGGCGAGAGCGAAAACATCGAGCAAAAAGAACGACGAGGTACCTCAGCAGGCGGAGCAGGAAACCAGTTTTACATGGTGACCGTCCAAATTGGACGCCCGGTCTATATATCAGATTTGACACCAGATCGGTATTTTGGCGAGGGACAGCAAAAAATACGCGCGCTGTGGAATGATCGCGAGTATACTCAGCCCCGAGTGAGGTGCCAATATGGGACGTTTCGTTTGTCTTCTTCGTCTCTGCCTGCTGTTTATTTGTTTGGCGGCGTTTTGTGTTGTGGCTTCCGCAGATGTGATTGTCGATGTATCCAACGGGAATGTCCCCTTCGGTCCGGACGTCACTAACTCGCAAGCGGTTCAGCTTTACTGGACCCAATCCCAAAAATTTGAAGATGTCTCAATCTCGGTCCCCCTATTCTGGGGAAACGACAGTTATGCGTTTGACATCAATGCTTATCTCACGAGCACGAGCGGTCCCGGCACGTCGCCGCCGCCGATCGCCAGCGCCTCGTTTTCGGCCCCGGCTTCTACAGCACCTATAGAAGCCCTCTTGTTCTCCGATCTTATCTTGGACCCGGGAACTTATTATCTGACTCTTTATGGCTCTCAGCCAAGCGGTCCCATTTGGCTCGGCGTCCAACCGGCTTTTGGCCCGTCCGTCATCGAAACGGCCCCAGGTGTTACCATCAGCAACGCGTTTGTGTCGAATGGCGGAGATCTCGATGCGAATTATGCACCCGCGTCTACCTTCTTCCTGAACGGCAACTTGATAGACACCGGAACTTCATACCAAGATGTCACGGTCACTGGTACCGCTGTGCCGGAGCCCCCCACTTGGTGGCTCACGGTTAGCGCGGCCGCGATTCTGATCTGGTTCCGAAAAATCTGGCGCATCCGGGCGTAATGCCCCGACCCGGCTGAGAGGTCTTGAGCGAGTCTGCCTGCGCAATGGAGGTGTCATTCGTTTCGCGAGGCAAAATCGCGAGCCATATTCGTCGCTGTAGTCGATTTTGTAGCTGCCAAAGCACCCAGAAACCACAAGGTTCAACAGGGATCGGCAGGCACGCGGTAAACGGTTCAATTAAAACCGCTTATTTTCACTCAATTTCAACAGGGTTCAATAAACGATCCGATCTGTTTTGGGAGCAGAGGGTCGGGGGTTCGAATCCCTCCGCCCCGACCATTTGACGAGGGTCCGACTCGGAGACATGGGTTACAGAACGTACCGGTCACATGGGTGACACTTTTGGGCCGAACAGATTCTTTCCGGATCGAAGTATCCCAAATCATAATTCATAAAACTGACCAACCAGATGTCGTCGTGAACTTCTCTGATGCCGACGGCTTGACAAAGGCTGAACATCTGAATAGCCTTGGCCAATCCAACCAACTGTATCTGAGGTGCTTCCCATGCGTGCAATTCTCCGTGTGACCTGCATAGGCATTTTGTTGATGCTGACTGCGTGCGAAAAGTCGAGGAAGCTCGTTCCGCTGTTGCCGGAGGCTCCCGCAGGATGGAATGTGGAGGGCCAGGTTACAAATCAGGACGTCTCAGGCGTAGGTTATAGCTCGATGAAGTCCTATATTCCTGCTGCGAGCATCACGGGGTCGAGCATACAACGGGTGACGGTGCAGATTCTGGTTTCAGCAAAAGGCGCAAAAGACGCGGATCTTAAAAAAATGCATCTGGTTGGGGGGCCTGCTTTCTGGGAACAAACGAAGGTGAACGGCTTCGACGCTCTGGAAACATTTGTCATTCCGGGGG
>Ga0187880_1001265_pt1 | contig 20393 bp, 18 predicted proteins | sample June2016WEW_19_4_FD_132998 | JGI IMG/M metagenome (GOLD analysis project Ga0187880, IMG submission 132998) | Peatland microbial communities from SPRUCE experiment site at the Marcell Experimental Forest, Minnesota, USA - June2016WEW_19_40 | ecosystem: Environmental > Terrestrial > Soil >... | reverse complement strand
CATCCTCCAGACTACCGCCTTAGCCCATCACGAGCACGCGGCGGCCCTCGCCTCGTTGCTCACTTGGAATTTCCAACTGTTCCCCAAAACACAAGTAATAAAATATACCGCGTGCAGTATACATCAATACGCTATGCTCCGGCGGACTGATGATGTCCTCACCGCCGTGCGCAAGGAAAACCGGGGTTGTTCCAGGCGGGACGTGCAGTCCCGGCGCCAGTTCATCCTTGTCTTTCGGCTTCAGGTAGCCCGGATAGACCGCGATGGCAAAGTCGGGCCGGCAATTGATGCTATCCACATTGTCGTGAGGTTCGTAAGTTCGTTTCTCAAAGCTGGTAGCGGTCGCTATGGCCAGGTGGCCGCCCGCGGAGAATCCGACGATGCCGATTCGCCGCGGAAGGAGCTTCCACTCGCTGGCTTTGCTGCGCACCAGGCTGACGGCCCGTTGAGCATCCTGGAGCGGGCGCCGTGCCGGCTCGGCCTTGGGTTCATCGGGACGGCGCGGCACCCGGTATTTGAGGATGATTCCCGTCACACCGATGGAGTTCAGCCAGGCAGCGACTTCCTCGCCTTCGAGCTGCCAGTAAAGATCCCAGTAACCCCCGCCCGGGCAAATGAGAACCGCCGTCCCGGCGCCTGCGTCTTTAGCAGAACGATAGATGGTGAGGATGGGCTTCGTGACATCGGTAATCAGCCGGGTTTGCTCGGTGACCTCAACTTGCTTGTGGTCCAGCTTCGGCGACATGCGGGTTCTCTCCGGCCCGATGTGGGCTGTTTCCTCAGGAGCTTCGCCGGGCCAGACCTCGACCACCAAAGGAGGATCAGCGCCCGCCACCGCCCGAACGGCGCAAAATAGAGCGATCACTGGAACAGTAATCCAAGCAAGTGCGAGGCAGCGATGCGGTTTCATGGCAAGAATGGTCTGCGCATCGCCGCGGTTGATAGACTATTCAATGGCATTACGGCTCCAGGACTAGAAGCGCGTCTTCCCAACCATCGGGAGTCGTAAACGACTCCACTCCCGAGCTCGAGAAGCCGCCAATCGCCTTCGCTTCGCCCGTTCTCGGATCAATCCACTGAGCCTTCACCGCACTGCCAGGCGCGAGTTTGTCCGTATGAATCGAGAAGGAAGCCTTGCTGGCAAGATACGTTATGATCCAGCGACCATCTTTGTGGCGGGCAGCCAGGTTCAGGACTTGCCCATTGGTGTTGCCGCCGCTGGCGAACACGGTTTGGTCTGGAACCAGATACCACCACTCTTTTCGGTCGAGGAAGACCTTCTTTAGGATGCCCAGTTGCGTGGCGCCGGGCGCGTCCAGCGCCTGCTTCCAGGTGGGCAACACCCGCCAGCTATCGTTGTGCCCGTAAGCGTGGTGCGCGCCAGCCAGATACGAGTAGTACGCCTGCCGGCGAATCCAGAGCGGTGTGACTTCAAACCCATACTCGGAGCCGTGCTCGTAGGCCCCTTCCCCCATTACGACCGGCTTCACCGGCTTCAGGCTGTACTCGGCGGTCACCATCGGATAGATCTGCTCCACCCATTTCCAGGTCTGCATCACGCTGAAATCCAGCCATGGTTCCTCGTGAAGAAAGCCGACCGGATGCGGCGCGGGATCGGGCTTGAAGGTCACGAGGTGATAACCGCCGTCGCCTTCATGCAGGCCCGCCGCCAATTCCCGAACTACCGGCGCGAAGTCAGCTTTGGCTTCGGGTGTCATGGACCATACAATGTTGGGAACATCCTGGTAACGGTGCGCGATCCACTTCGCCCACGCGCGCGCCTTTTCGCGGGTGATGAGGTTGCGCCAGCGCTGGTGAAAGATCGTCATCGAAATGACCAGGTTGTTCTCCCGGGCGATTTGAACCACGGCATCAACGTGTTTGAAGTAATCCTCGTTGGGGGTGAGGGGATCGTTGTTGAGGAAGGGCTTTTGTCCATAGACGTTTGGTATGGTCCCGTCGCCCACGCCCAGCAGCATGACTTGCGCGAAGGCAAATCCATGGCCCTTGGTCTTCTCGATGATCATCCGGGCCTCTTCCAGCGTGTACTCACGGAAGAGCTGCCACTGCGTCGTGCCCAACCAGAAGACGGGGTCGCCCTGTTGGTCGGTAAAATATCTTCGGTTCTCGCTCACCTTGAGGGGATAAACCGGTTCTCCAGCTCGCGCATCTATTGCAAAGGCCGCTGTGGACAGCGCCGATACGGCCAGCAGCGCGCATTTGAGGCGGACTGAAAGCTTCATGATGGAAGATTGCGCCTGGTTGCCAGTACCTGTCCAGTCACGATTCGCGCCGCGATTCGCGGCGTCCCGGGTGAGCAATTCAACGCAACCTGGGTATTGCCGGCTTATGCGGTTCCAAGCAGCTAGGCCGACGATATGACGGCACTCCCTCCCAGCTCGCCGTACTGGAAAGCTACTTGGTTAACGGCCTTAGCGATTCACCCCGAGGCCCGGCGGAGTATAAGGATTCGCAATAGTGAGAAAAGCGACTTGTACACCCCCTACCCCGGGAATGGTCCGGCACTACCCTGGTACCATAGAACTGTCCCTCCCTGTCTCAGAACAGGACACTGGCCGTTACCGTCTTGCCCTTGTCTCGCCAGCAGCATCAATGCCGCTAATGCCAGCCCGCACTCTGGTCGGCAGCCTCATTCTGCTGAACGGCAGTTCCGAGTGAATGGACCGATGAACGGGTTTGGCAAGCGCCTATCAGCACAGGATGCCTGACAGCCGGGCCGCCGACAACTCGGCCTGCCGGATACTTCGCCTCCCAGATCGATTTGCCGCTGGCAGGATTGAGGCACAGCACTACTTCATCTGCCTCCTGTCGGCCGAAGACGTAATGTTTCTCACCGGCGAGAACCGGCGATGCATCACCCTTGCCGACGGTCACCTGCCGCCTCCGGGTGAGGTTCGTTGGCTAGGTCGGTGGCGCGCTGAACCCGCTGACCTTTCCATCGCGATTCACGCCCCGCCACTGCGGCCACTCCTGGGCAAGAAGGCAGTTCCCGCTGATAAGGACGACCGAAACTGCCGTTGGACCTATCCATCGCTCGATGTTTCTCATATAAATCAATGCGGGGCATCTTCCAGGGCGTCCGGCTCATCAAGAAGCTGGATGTGCGTGGCCGGCCCCAGGTCCGGATCTTTCCACGAAGACAAAGCCCAAACGATTGTCTTGTCGGGAGCCGCTTCGAAGACCTGCACGGTGCCCGGCCAGTGTGACGTGTCGTTGTCTCCGGCGATCCAGCAGCACATTACCGTGTTGCCGTTGGCCAGCCGGTGGGCCGTCTGAATGTTGCCCAGTTTGCAGCCCGGCACGTCCGCCTGCGTAAACTCCCAAACCGTCTCTCCCTTGGGGTTGACCTCGCGCGCGTAGCGGCTCCAGTCCCCCGCGATCAAGGTGTTGCCGTTCTTGAGCCGGACCGCATGCCAAGGCGATTTGGCCGGAACCGACCAAAGCGCGTTGCCATCCAAGTCATACTCCACCACCTTGCCTTCTCCGAGGTGCGGCACCAGCAGCGTGCCCGCTTTGGTCATGCGGATGTGCCGGAACTGCCGGTGGGTGCCAGTGATGGTGGTCGGAATGGGGATTTCCCTTTCGACGATTCCCGTGACGGTGTTGATGATCATGGCCTAGGCCGGATGGCCGTTGCGCATGATCAAGACGCGGTCCCTGCCGATGGATTGGCAGGAGTGGATTTCGGTTCCTGGCGGAGCGGGATAATCCCACAGAAGTTTCTTGTCCGGGCTCACCATCCCGGCTCCCGACATCCGGGAGAAGATCACGTTGCCATTGGACAACAGCGTGGCGTCGTCAAACTCCTGGTTTCCGCCGCTGGCGGTTTTTATGGGCATGGAGTATTGCCAGACGATCTTACCTTCACGGACAATGAAGATCGACTGCTCTTGCGGTTTGCGGGTGTCCCATTCGCCGGCATACAGAAAAGGATGTTGTGCCGGCCCCTTGCCCGGCAGCACCGCCAGGGTGAAGGTGGCAGCCGCTGATGTATCCTCCGAGTACGCGTTAATGGCTGAAACCGCGCTGGCAACCACCAAGGTCAGTTTCAGAAACGCACCTGTCATATTCATACGGTTTCGTTGGTTTGATCCTAATCTCCGCAGTTTGGGGGTAAGTTTTCATACGCTGATAGCTCCGATCTGCAGGGGTAGTGGGGAGCTGCCGCTACGGGTTTCAACTGCGGCGCCGTTGTCGCCAACCACGCGCACAGAACCGGCTAATTCTCTCGTCACCCGACGCCGTGGCGCTGGTTCCAGTGGTCCGCACAGTTTGGGGATATCTTTGCCGGGGGCGGCAAGATTATGGCCGACATACACACACACGTGAATTCTCGGAAAGTTGGGGTGGCCGACGGGATTTGAACCCGCGACAGCCAGATCCACAATCTTGGGCTCTAACCGGGCTGAGCTACGGCCACCAACCGGCTGACATCGTAGCTTTCGGCGCCGCGTGCGTCAAGCTCGCCTCAAATGAGGCGGCGCACTAATATCTTCCTGGCAATGAGCAAGCAGATGACCAGCACAGCCATTACCGAGGCGCTCCTCGCCGCGGCCCGGCGGTTGAAGGCGGAAACAGGCCGGCTGAGATTCAGGGCGCCGGTCATGCATGTCTATAACCCGTTGGCCTACGCCTGGGCGCCGCACGAGGCCTATTTGCGAGATTACTGCGGCACGCGAAAGCGGGTCGTGTTCCTCGGGATGAACCCGGGACCATTCGGTATGGCGCAAACCGGGGTCCCGTTCGGCGAAGTGGCCGCCGTGCGCGGCTGGCTCAAGATTGAATGCCCGGTCGGCAAGCCGGAGCGCGAGCATCCGCGACGGCCGGTCGCAGGGTTTGCCTGCGCGCGCTCGGAGGTCAGTGGCCGGCGGTTGTGGGGTCTCTTTGCGGAGCGGTTCGGGGCGCCGGCACAATTCTTCGCCGAGCATATCGTGATAAACTACTGCCCCCTGGTTTTCCTCGAGAACGAAGGCCGCAACCGCACGCCCGACAAACTGCCGGCATCCGAAAAGGCGGCTCTCTTCGCCGCCTGTGACCGGCACCTGCGAGCCGTCGTCGCGGCAATTCAACCCGAGTGGCTGGTTGGGGTCGGTGACTTTGCAGCGAAACGAGCCGCACACCTCTTTCCCGAAGGCCCAGTGAAGATTGGGCGAATCCTTCATCCCAGCCCGGCGAGCCCAGCGGCGAACCGCGATTGGAAGGGCCTGGTTACGGCGCAACTGGACCAATTGGGCGTCTGGAACTGCAAGGAGCGTCAGAAGTCCCGCCGTCTGAGGGCGGGAGCCTGAAGGATACCGCAGGCCGGCTCACCTTATCTGGCGGGGTCGCCTGATACCAATTCCCAGATGATGCGAAGCTCTCCGCCCAGGGTAATTACGGCGTTTCCTCCACGACGATTCCATCTTCGGAGAGGAGAAGTCTCGGATTGTGCGCCTCGTCCTTGAAGGTGACGACGTAAACGACGTGGTCGCCCCAGCCCTCCTTGTTAATATAGGCGACCTCGCCAGCAGGCGCACGTTCTGGAATCGCCTTCTTCACTCTTGGCGGCAAATCGCTGAGCTTGACCCGCGTGCCACGCACCGCGCTGACAGCGACCGTCAAATCGGCATTGAGCACGCTCCCGTCCGGGGCGACGAACATCGGTGGGAAGACATCGCTGTCCCGGAAGTAGATCTTATAGACCACCCGGCCCGCGCTGGTGTCTCTGACGGCATCGACCACTTCCGCCGGACCGGCCTCGGCCAGCACGGTGCGCTGCACGACGGAAGGCAACGCCCCGAATTTCGCGCCCGGCGAAGTAAGCGGTTTGTCATACACGGTTTGATGCTGCGCGGGTTGAGTCTTGCTCGGCGTTGCGCACCCGGCAAGCAATAGCGCAAGTGACACCGCCAGAAAAATATGCGATCTCATAAACGTGGAGCAATGTATCCGCCGCGCCGTGGATAGCAAGCCCTCCAACTCCCATCACCGGCGAGCCTGGCTCCCTGGAAAACGGTTGCTCGTGAGCGCCGCCGATCAGCGGGCGCCGAATAACTGTCGCCGAATCAACTTGCTTTTGCTCCCCGTTCGTGCCAAGTAATACCCCGTGCTGGCGCGTTGCAGCCCGCGCGAGCATACTGGTTGCCTCGGTAGCTCAATTGGTAGAGCAGTTGACTCTTAATCAATTGGTTCTAGGTTCAAGTCCTAGCCGGGGTACCAACTCCAACCCTCCCCTCCCAAGCCTCCCAGACCAGGTCCCTCGCCGGGTACAAATCCGGCGTGAAAAAGTAATGGGCTTTCCGCCGGGAGGTGGCATTCTCCTTCAAGTTCAAGTGATGAGAAGTCCAATGCGAACAGTGATCTGCGTGCTGGCAGCGACCCTGCTGGCAAGTGGGCTGCCGTTCCGCAGCGAGGCAAAAAGCTACGGCAGCGGGGGTGGGCACAGCTACTCCTCGCACAGCTTCAGTTCCGGAGGCGGCCACAGCTTTAGTTCCGGGGGCAGCCATAGCTCCAGTTCGGGGAGCAGTCACAGCTTTAGCTCGGGCAGTGGCCACAGTTTCAGCTCGGGCAGCAGCCACAGTTCAAGCGGAGCGCCGACCCATAGTTCGAGCTTCAGCAGCGGCAGCCACAGCGGCAGCTCGGGCGGAAGCGCCGGCACGAGCCACGGGACTGGCGTGAGCCAGGGATCCGGTTCGGGGAGCAGCGGCGGCAAGAACTTCAGCTCCGGCAGCGGCAAGAGCTACAGCGCCGGCTCCACTTGGAGCGAGGATAGCCGGCACAGCTACACTTCCGGCAAGAGCTACAGCTCCGGCGCCGGCCACACTTTTGCCTCCGGCTCCGGCAGTGACAGCAGCGCCCGGGATCTCCAATCTGCGCGCAGCCCCAAGTCGGATTCGAGCAGCACCCCTCTCACTTTTGACACTGCAGCCGCGCATGCCCGGAAGGAGGAAGCGAGCAAGGCGAAATTCACGCAGTTTAAGGAATCGCAGCTTCCGCCGTCCGCCTCGCCGGGCGACGCTTCCCGCTCCGGTGCCGCGGGCGGACCACTTGGTTCGGCCCAAGGCTCTCCGTCGTACCGGGTCCAGGCGCCGCCGCTCCCGGGGTCTGGCGGCGGTTCTTACCGGAGCGTGGCTTATGTGCCGGACGCCGTGACGATTTCCAGCCGGCCGGTGCGGATTTACAATGTGTTCAATCCCTACTACTCGCGGCCTATGGTGATCTACCAGGACCCCTACAACAGCTTGTTCTGGTGGTGGCTGCTGGACCGCTCCATCGATGACCGGGCCTGGTGGGCGTATCATCACCGCTACGACATGGACCCCGCGCGGTACCAGGCGCTGGTGGCCAACGACCAGCAACTGGAGACGCGCGTCGAGCAACTGGAAGCCCAGCAGGCGCCTCGTGATCCAAGTTATGTGCCGCCCGGCGTGGACCGGGACTTGATGTATTCCGACCATTACGTGCAGCAGTCCTACAGCAATCGCCCAACGGCCTCGGGAACCTTTGCCTTCTGGCTGCTGGCTGTCCCGACAGCGCTGGGCGTGACGGGCTTCTTTATTTGGCTGATTTGGTTCAAACGCTGGCAAACCGCAACCTAAGTGAAATAGAAAGACTGACCCAATGCAGACACATCTGCCTGACTACCTGATGACTGACCTCCTCGCCACTGTCGCCTTTGGCGTGGTGGCGATCCTCCTCATCGTACTTGGCTACATCACGTTCGACAAACTCACTCCCAAGCTCAACTTCAGTGACTTGCTCAATAAGGGCAACACCGCCCTGGCCATCGTTGTCGGGTCCTTCATCCTGGGCCTGTGCTACGTGATCGGCCGGGTGGTGGCGGCCATCCTGGGAGGCTAGAAGCTGGCGTTGGCGCCGCCCCTTATTCTGCACCCGTATCATCGTCATCCCCGCGCTCGCACATGGAACCTGAGAATAAAGGCAAGACCCTCTGGGAAATGCTCCAGGAGCGGCTCCACGGCAGCAGCAACGGTGCCGGCATTGCATTCGCCAATCCACTCGACCTGCGGGTCGGCTCAGCGGTCGCCGTCGCCTATGCCAACGGCCCCGAGTTCACCGATTACAACTTCACGGCGCAAGAGATCCGTGAATACACCCGGCGCATTGAGGGCCAGGAGTTTCGTTTCACGGATTACGTCCTGCGCGGCGTCAACACCAAGTCCCCCGACGCCGACGACACGATGGCCGCCCGCCTGCGCGTCGTGCCCAACCAGGCCGGCGCGCACGACGCCCTCCTGCTGCGGCTCTACGATGAGTTCGCCTTCGCCGAGGACTTTCTCGGCGTGGTCAAGGATACCACCGGCCTGTTCAAGGTGACGGACGACAAGACCGGCGCTGAGACGACGTTCGCGCGCATCAACGACCTGCGCGAGTCATACCTGGCGGCGGTCCTGGTGGTGTCGGAGACGACGCCCGACGGCAAAGCCGCCACCGGCAAGGTTGCCCCGGCCAAAATCGAGTATTGGGACTACTGGCGCGATGCGGACATCGGCGGCGGCAAGACCGCGAAGGAATTCATCTTCGTCGAAATGAACTCCGACACGGGCTGGTTCCAGATCTGGCGGGGGCGGGAGTTCTTCTCCTGAAGCTAATGGCTGCAGCCGCAGCTATGGTCGCCGCAACAGCCGCTGCTCAATTCTTCCTCCGAAGGCAGGCGGCCCAGCTCGATCGTCTTGCTGACGTATTTCTGGATGGACTCCTGCACCTGATGCAGCTCCTGCTGCGCATCCAGGAACTCGCGCGCCACGGGGTTATTCAGCAGCGAGTCGCGCTGTTGCTCGAACTCCGAAATCTCTTCGCCGGTGAGGGCTACCGACCCCTGCTGTTTCTCTTGCAGCGCCTGGCCTTTGGCAATCAGGCCGTCGTACTGTGCCCGGGTTTCTTCGTCGGCCATAAAGGTATCGATGCGTTGGCGCAGGGCCTGCATGCTCGGCTCATCCAAAATCATTTGGCAGAGTTCCCGTGTCTTCCGCGTAATCGCACTCTCTTCAATCGTCGCTTCCATATTCAATTTACGTTGCTGTTCGTTGACACGGGCACCCGGCCATTTGGCGTGTCAGCCCCACAATACATCATACCTGCGGCGTAAATGCAAACCATTGTCTGGCCGCGCTCAAATAAGCGGAATGCTCGCCCGCGTGGGCCGGGCAAAAGGAGAGCGTCCTCGGACGGCGGCGGAGCGTCGGAAAGAGGATTCCGGGGAGAAGCTGATCTCGTTTGAATATCGGGCGAACCAACGCTGTCTAAGCCAAGCACGGGCTCGGTGGAGCCGCCGCGGCGCGGCGGAGGGCACCACCGGAGAACAAGAGGAGCACAAGAGGAGCACAAGAGCAACACGAGAGGAGCACAAGAGAGCACCTCCCAAGCACAAGGCTTGCAAGTGGCTTGGATGTGGCTTGGGGGTGGCTTTCCTCACGCTCTCGGCCCCATAGCCGCTCGGGGGAGAAAGCGGTTGGAACCACGAACGACCCGAAAAACACGAACTGGCAGAGATTTGGCACAACTGAGGTGCTTACCGGACTGTCGAGCAGCGTTCACTTTGTAAGCCGTTCATTTATGATGTGTTTGGTGTATTCCGTGGTTTCACCTGCCGTTCTTGGGTTCAGTGGACCGCGCTGTCTTCCGCTGCCACAAAATTGTCGTGCATCCCTCCAGGCGCTGTCGCATTATCCAGCGACTTTTCATCATGGGCGGCACAAGTGCACAGTTGCCAACCGGTCGGCAGGCTTCCCCGCCGGGACACCGCCATTCTCCCGCCGCGCTCGCTGCTCCCAACCCCTCGCACCCAGAACCATCCGCCACCACGCCCCCCAATGGAGAATATATCAAAGCTTGAGGCGGACCTCTGGGAAGCCGCGGACAATCTCCGCGCCAATTCCAAGCTCACTTCTAGCGACTACTTCATGCCCGTGCTGGGCATCATCTTCCTCCGCCACGCCGCCAACCGCTTCGACGCGGCCACGCAGCAAATCCAAGCCGATCAGGCCGCGGGAAAGATGCCCTGCCGGAAGGTGCAGCCCGCCGACTACATCCGCCGCCGCGCGCTTTGGCTCCCGGAGACGGCCCGCTACGATTACATCATGGACAAGGCCACTACCGACGCCGGCGGCCTGCCCAAACTCGTCACCGACGCCATGACGGCCATCGAGGCCGACTTCGAGCCGCTTCAGGGCGTGCTCCCCAAAGACTACGGCATCTTCGAGCCCAAAGTCCTCGAAGACCTCATGCGCCTGTTCAACAGTGAACAGATCAAGCACGCCACCGGCGACGTCTTCGGCCGCATCTACGAATACTTCCTGGCCAAATTCTCCATCCAGAAAGCGCACGACAACGGCGAGTTCTTCACGCCGTCATCGCTGGTGCAAACCATCGTCAACGTCATCGAGCCGGACCACGGCATCGTGTTCGACCCCGCCCTCGGCTCCGCCGGGATGGCCGTCCAGTCCAGCCATTTCATCGAACAGACCGGCGGCGATACCGCGCGCAAGGTCGTGTTCTACGGGCAGGAAAAGAATCGGGACACCATCCGCATCGCCAAGATGAACCTCGCCGTCCACGGCCTGGAGGGCAAGATTGCCGAGGCCATCACCTACTACCAGGACGAACACAACCTCTTCGGTCGGTGCGACTTCGTCATGGCCAATCCGCCGTTCAACGTGGACCTCGTGGATGCCGAGCGCATCAAGACCGATCCGCGCCTACCGTTCGGCCTGCCGGGTGTGAACAAGGCCAAGAAAGTTTCCAATGGCAACTACCTGTGGATTTCCTATTTCTGGAGCTACCTGAGCCCCAAAGGCCGCGCCGGTTTCGTGATGTCCTCCCAGGCCTCCAGCGCCGGCAACGATGAAAAGGAAGTCCGCCGCAAGATCGTCGAGACGGGCGACGTGGACGTGATGATCGCCATCCGCAGCGGCTTCTTCTACACGCGCACCGTGCCATGCGAGCTGTGGCACTTCGACCGCAACAAGCCGGCGGATCGCCAAGACAAGGTGCTGATGCTCGACGCACGCAGCATCGGCCAGCTCATGCGCGGCTCGCGCAAGGTCTATGAGTTCACCCCGGAGCAGATGCGCAATCTCTCTGCCATCGTCTGGCTCTATCGGGGCCAGCGCGAACGTTTCGTTGCTTTGGTAAAGGATTACTTCAGCCGCCTTTCCGCAGAGTGTGCCGCCGTGCCCGAAAAACTCGCGCTGCTCGACGCCGCCTTTCTATCCCTCGACGCCGATTTCGCTGCCATCGCCAAGGCCGTTAAGACCCTCACTAAGCTCGACGCGGAAAAAACCAAGACCCTCACCGAAACACTGGCCGAACTGCGCGAGGCCCGCAAAGCCTATGCGAGCGACCGCACCGCACTGCTGGACGCGCTCGCGCCCTTTGGCAAGAACACGAGCAAGAGCCTTCCCGCCACGAACGAGAAACAGCACGCCGCGCGCAAAAGCTTTGATCCCAACGCGGACCACATCAAGGGCCTCATCAAGCAGGTGGATTTGCTCTATAAGCTGGCGTCTCGCGCCGTGACCACTGCCGCAGAGCTGGCCAAGGATGAATCGTTCGCTGCCCTTTATGATCGGCGTGCCGTCGGCAAGCTGGCCAAGCAGCTCGACGAGCACCGCCACGCCGCCGTTGACCAACTCAAACAAACCGCTTATTTGCATCGGCAAATTGTCTGGCTCCAGGACCGTTTCCCGAGCGCCGCAATTCAGCCCGTGCCCGGCCTGGTCAAAGTTGTCTCCAAGAACGAAATTGCCGGTGCGGATTGGAGTCTCACACCCGGCCGCTACGTCGGCGTTGCCCCGGCGGAGGTGGACGAGGATTTCGACTTCGAGCAGGCCATCACCGACATCCATGCCGAATTGGCGGTGCTCAACAAGGAAGCCGCCGGGTTGGCGAAAACCATTCAGCAGAATTTTGAGGAGTTGGGGGCATGAAGTGGCCAATCCGAAGAATCGGCGATCTTGTTGCCCTTCAGCGCGGCCACGACTTAACCGACTCCCAGCGGAAGAAGGGCTCTGTTCCAGTTATCGGTTCAGCAGGTCCAAATGGATTCCACGAAATTGCTCGCGCGAAAGGTCCAGGTGTCACAATTGGAAGGAGCGGTGGCTCGATTGGCAAGGTAACATTCGTACCACAAGACTATTGGCCTCATAACACGTGTATATATGTCACCGACTTCAACGGCAACGATCCCCGTTTCGTGGCCTATTTACTCAGCACGATTGACCTTGCTCAGCTCAATTCAGGCGCGGCACAACCATCCCTCAATCGAAACTTCGTTTACGGGGTTCGTGTTGCGTTTCCCGAGCCAAAAGAGCAGCGGCGCATTGCCGACATGCTAGCCGCCTACGACGATTCAATTGAAGACAACCGGCAGCGGATGGCGTTGTTGGAGCAAGCGGCTCGGCTGCTTTACCAGGAGTGGTTCGTCCGCCTCCGCTTCCCTGGCCACGAACATACCCATATCACAAAAGGCGTCCCGACCGGTTGGCGGGCTTTCCCTCTGAGAGATATTTGCCCAGACCTGCGCGAAGCAGCGAGCCCTGCTGATTTAGAAACGGACACACCATACATCGGCCTTGAACACATGCCGCGCCGCTCGATCACGCTGAACGAGTGGGGGCGCGCCGAAGAAGTAACCAGCACCAAACTACGTTACAGGGCGGGCGACATCCTGTTTGGCAAGATCCGTCCTTATTTTCACAAGGTCGGCATTGCACTCACCGACGGCGTTACTTCCTCTGACGCAATTGTCCTTCGGCCATCGGCAGATATTTTCCACAGCTTTGCGCTGCTAACGGTTTCGTGCGATTGGTTCGTCACCGTCGTTAGCAAGACCGCAAAGGAAGGTTCAAAGATGCCTCGCGCTGACTGGAAGCTCATGGAGCAACAGGCGGTTGTTGTTCCATCGAGCGGTATCCTGGCGGCACTGAATGAAACCGTCGCACCGATCCTTGAACAACTGCGGACACTTTCATTTGCCAACCAAAAACTCCGCGCTGCGCGCGACCTGCTGCTGCCGCGGCTGATGAGCGGGGAGATTGCGGTGTGAGCCAGTGTGAGCCGGTGGTTGCGAAATACCGCGGTTTCTGGCAATATGCAGGGTATGAGCACGCTAGTGGAAATCGAGCAAGCGGCTGTGAAACTACCCGCCGGGGAGCAGCAGCAGTTGCTGCGTTTCCTGCTCCGCGTCGTTCCGGTGAATGAATCGGAGTTGCCCGGGCCTCGCATTTTCTCCGAAGAAGAAATCCAGGGCTGGCTCGCGGAAGATGAGGCGAGCATGCGCCTCTTCCGCGAGGGGACGTGAAGTTTTTCATTGACGCGAACGTGGCGCTGGCTGCGGCCGGGCAAAAGACGGGCGCGTCGCGGGCCATTTTCGAGGCCGTGCAGGCAACGGGTTGGGAGTTGCAGATCAGCAATTACGTCTTGCGGGAAATTGCCGCGAACCTTTACCGTTTTCCACCGCTCGCGGCGCAGGAGTGGCCGGCCTTGGAGCCAAGGCTCTTGATCGTGCGTGATCTCACCAGTTTTGATTATCCAGCGGTCTTTTCGCCGGGCAAGGATCGCCCGGTGCTTTTCACGGCGGCGGGCTGGTCCGACGTGCTGCTGACTTTGGATCGCCAGCACTTCGGGCGGTTCTTCCGGTCGGGATTCTATTCGCTGCGGGTGTCGCCGCCCGGCGATTTCCTCGCTGCGGAACGCAAGGCCGGACGGCTGTCGCTGCCCTGATTGCCGTCGCGCCATGATTACCCTAGCCTGAGCCCTGCTGTTTGAGCGTCAGAAATGTCTCCTTGCCCTCGTCGATTCCCTGGTGGGAGACGCTGGGGCGCTGGATTTCAAGATTGAACGGTTGCCCGAGCATTGCCATCGGCATTGTGTAGCGCAAGCCCTGGCGCGGACGTTTGGCCGTGAATTTGCCCCGCAGCACTTGTAAAAGCCTCTCGGCCGTCACTGCTGATCCGCAACCGGCTCCAGTTCACTGAGTTCGCCGAGGAACTCGACCAGCTTGTGCACACTCGTTGAGGGGTTCTGACGTTCGGGAAACCGTTCGCCCAGCTCGCGCCAGTGTTTTTCGAGTCGGCGGGCGTTTCGGACCGCGGTGTCCTGACCAGCGTGAACCTTGCTGTAAATGTCCGGGTCTGCTTTGTCATACTCCTCCCGAAGAAGGGTTTCGAGCCGGCGTCCATACTCGGTGCGGCTCATTCCCGTGTCGTGGTAATTAAAGTGCAGGAGATACCATAACTCAAAGGCTTCATTGGCCCAGGCGATGCGGATTCTGGAATTGCGGGCCAGTTCGAACGCCCGTGCATACCGTTCCAGCGGGAAACTGTCCCGGTCCATCACACACCAAACTTCATTATACGGTTCGTTCCTCCCTGCGGCCACTTGCTTTCGGCGGATGGCTTCCTCTACCAGGGTGTCAGTGTTCATCCCCGTTCCGACGGTTACGACTTCCGCCCGTGCAAGATCAATATGGAAACCCCGGAAATAGAAACACGAACTCTTGCTATCCTCGCAGACGATAAGGACACGACGGCGGTGTTTGGTTGCTTCGTCGCGCCGCCCAGGCGGGCTGGTTTCCCACGGCTTCGGCTTATTCCCCGCCATGCGTCAGGGTCTCCTCGAAATCCCCTACCCGCGGGACCCCGCCGAACTGGCCAAGCAGATACTCCTTCGCGAACTTGGCTTCCTTGCGCACGCCTTTGAACTCCGCCAGGCTGTAGAGCCGGGAAGCGCCAAAGTCGTCTTTCTCGACAAACCAAATCTGGTCGCGGCGAATCCTCTTGGGGTCGAGCAAGCCCTCGTCATGTGTGGCAAAGACCAACTGCGCGTTCTTGGTGTTGGCCGAGCTGTTGAACAGACCCACCAGCGCCTTCGTCAGCAGCGGATGCAGCCGGGCTTCCAGCTCATCCACAAACAGTGTGTACCCGTTCTTCAGGGTATGGAGGAAGGGCCCTGTCAGGGCAATGAACTTCTGCGTCCCGGCCGACTCGTCCGCCTTAATGTCGAATTCTACCGGAACACCCCCTTCCCGACCGCCTCCATATTTCAAATGGTAGGTCTTGATGGTGAAAGCGGAGAGTTCTCCCGAGAGCAGTCCCCGCCTAACCTCGTCCGGGACTTCGCTTGGCAGACTCCGGACGGCGTCTTCGGGTGCGAAGTCCAGGGGCTTCAACCTCTCGATTCCGACATCCGCTTTTCTCGCCAACTCGTGAATCAAACGCGAATATTCCTTGTCCTTGAGTCGGTCTGCGGTAAAGCGCAAGTAGCTTGTGTCCTCCAAGCCGTGGATGCTCCTGAATCTGTTCATCCAGTCAAGCATGCTGCCCGCGGTTTCCCCGTTAAATTGAGCAACAACCGAGAGAAATAAGGCGTTCGGTCGCGTTCGCTCCTCGAGACCTTTGCCCTCCTTAAATGCATCAGACGCGTCGATTCGCCTTCCTTGCCTGGTAAAGAGACAGGTCTCGCGAATCGAATCCTTTTGAATGAAGAACCACTCCGAGACGACTGTATCAGCGGTCGCCTCAAAGCCGTAGCGGTATCGGGCACCGTTGTGCAGGAGGACTATTTCGAAGAAGGTGGGGGCTGCTTCTGTATCAATGTGCAGGCGGAACGGAGCCACCGGAATCTTCTCGCCTGACTGCACGTCCTTCGAGGAGTTCTTCACCCACTTGCGAAACTGGGCCATTGCTGCGAGGAAATTTGATTTGCCACCCGCGTTCGGCCCATAGATTGCAGCCGACTTGAGGAGCCTGCGCCCCCCGGTAATTCCCACATTCTCCTCCTCCAGCCAATCGTCACCGGCAGCTTCCAGCGACAGAGTCGCCTTTTCCTTAAAGGATTTATAGTTGCCAACTGTGAATTGGAGGAGCATAAGCGTTGTATATTCTCGTCCTACGCTCACCCGAAACGCAAGCTTTTGCAAGTTTTTTTCAATTAAACTTGCTTCGTGCTAGAAACTCTGAATGTGGCGCTGCATTCTGACTAATAGTGGCAAGGACTTCTTTTGGCCAAAGATCGTGCGAGCTGCTAAAATCCTTGCATCAGATTAGGTTTCGGCTCACAAGAGAAGCCTAGCCACCTCGATGGCCATCACCGACATCAACAGCGAAGACCGGCTCGTGCAGAAGACGTTCGCTGACCATCTGCGCGATGCCCTCGGCTGGGAGAGCATTTATGCCTTTAACGAGGAGACCTTCGGCCCCAACGGCACGCTGGGCCGTGCCAGCGAGCGCGATGTCCTCCTCGTCAGCGATCTGCGCACCGCCGTGCAACGGCTGAATCCCGGCCTGCCGGAAGCCGCCATCGAGCAGGCCGTCGAGAAAATGACCCGTGTGGACTTCGCGCGGTCGCTCGTCCAGCACAACCGCGAGTTCTACGGCTATGTTCGTAATGGCGTGCCCGTCGAGTGGCGGGATGCCAACGGTCAGACCCAATACGCCCGTGCTCAGGTCATTGATTTCCGCAACGGCACCGGTCCGGATGGCAAGCCGAACAACCGGTTTCTTGCTGTGCGCGAATTGAAGATTCAGGGGCTGCGGGTGCCGCATTACAACCGCCGGGCCGACCTGGTTTGCTTCGTCAACGGCATCCCGCTCGTGTTCGTCGAGCTGAAAGCCGTCTATCTGAACATGCGGGCGGGCTACGACAACAACCTGACCGATTACCTCAGCGACACGAGCATCTGCCACGCCTTCCACCACAACGCCTTCCTCGTCGTCAGCAATGGCGACCGTGCGCGCTACGGCTCGATCACCAGCAAATGGGAGCATTTCACCGAATGGAAGCGTAACGACGAAAAAGACAAGGGCCGGGTGGAAGCAGAAGTGCTTCTCAACGGCATGCTCGCCAAACCACGCCTGCTCGACCTGGTCGAGAACTTCATCCTATTTGACGACAGCAAGCCCGGCGGCACCCGCAAAATCGTCGCCCGCAACCATCAGGTCCTGGGCGTCAACCAGGCCGTCGTTTCCGTCCAGCGCCAGGAAGACCTGAAGCGTCAGTTCCCGCCCGAGCGCCGGCTCCAATACCGCGTCGTGGAATTGCCCTTGAAGCAGGCAGTGGATCCCAACCTCGTTCCCGATGAAGAAGCATCCCAGCCCGACCAAACCACAGCCGTTGCCACCACTCCTTCGCTCCATCCCCTCACTACTCCAAAGCACTCCCTCCTGCTCATCGAGCGTGCCCACCCCGACCTCGGCCGCCTCGGCGTGTTCTGGCACACCCCGGGCAGCGGCAAGTCCTACTCCATGGTGATGTTCACGGAGAAGGTGCGCCGCGAAGTGCCCGGCAACTTCACCTTCGTTATTGCGACCGACCGCGAGGACCTCGATGACCAGATATTCCGCACCTTCGTTGGCTGCGGCATTGCCGATGACAAGACGCCACGCGCGTCATCCGGCAAGGAGTTGAAGGAACTGCTCCAGCAGAACCACCGCTTGATCTTCTGTCTGATCCACAAGTTCAACCAGGACGTAGATCCGCGAGAACCCTATAGCACCCGCGATGACATCATCGTCATCTCCGACGAAGCCCATCGCACCCAGGCCGGCAAGTTCGCCCGAAACATGCGGCTCGCCCTGCCCAACGCCTCCTTCATTGGCTTCACCGGCACCCCGTTGTTCAAGTACGACCACTTGACTCGCCGCATCTTTGGCGGCTACGTCTCCCGCTACGACTTCAAGCGCTCGGAGCAGGACCAGTCCACCGTCAAACTCGTGTACGAGAATCGCGGCGAGAAGCTCGGCCTCGCCCGCCTCGACCTCAACGACCGCATCGCCGCCAAGATCGAGGAATACGAGCTCAATCCCGACCAGACCGCTCTGCTCGAAAAGCTGCTCGGTCAGGATTACGAAGTCATTACCGCCGACGACCGCCTGGACAAGGTCGCGGAGGATTTCGTCGAGCATTGCGCCACCCGCTGGCAGAGCGGCAAATCCATGCTGGTGTGCATTGATAAAATCACCTGCGCCCGAATGCACCAGCGCATAATCCCGCTCTGGAAAGCCAAGCTGGCCAAGGCCCGGGGCCGCGCTCTCCTCAAAGAGTCGGAACTGAAGTCAGCCGTCGAAGAAGGCCGCCGCGACGCCCTCACCAAAGAAATCGAATGGCTGCGCGGCCAAGCACAGTGGATGGAAAGCACCATCATCGAAATCATCATCAGCGAGGCACAGAACGAAGTCCGCGACTTCGCCAAGTGGGGTTTCGCCATCATCCCCCATCGGGTCGTCATGAAAACGGGTTTCAACACCCCGGACGGCAAGCGGGTGCGCGCCGATGACGCCTTCAAAGACCCCAACCACCCTTTCCGGGTCGCCATCGTCTGCGCCATGTGGTTGACCGGGTTCGACGTCGAGTGCCTCCAAACGCTCTACATCGACAAGCCCATGAGGGCACACACTCTCATGCAAGCCATCGCCCGCGCCAACCGCGTCTATCCTGGAAAAACGGAGGGTGTCATCGTGGACTACAACGGCATGCTCAAGAGCCTCCGGGAAGCCCTGGCCCAGTACGCCCTCGGCGATGCCGACGGCGAGCCTGGCAGCGGTGGGGGTGGCGATGGTATCATAACCCCCATCGAGGAATACCTGGCGGCCTTCCTGCAAGCCCTCGCGGCTGCCGAAAAGCACCTCAAGGGACTCGGCTTCGACCCGGCACGTCTCACGGGAGCAAAGGGTTTCGTGCGCATTCAGGCACTCCGGGACGCTACCGACGCCCTCTATACCTCCGACGACGCGAAGCGCCGTTTCGAGATCATGGCCCGCGAGGTCTTCTCCCGCTTCAAAGCCCTCCTCATGGAGCCCTCGGCCCTCGCGTACGCCGTCCGCCATGACAGCCTCGAAGCCATCTACAAGAAGCTCCAGGAGCGACGCGACACCGCCGACGTCACCGAGGTCCTGAAGGAACTCCACAAGATTGTCAACGCAGCCATCCGCGCCCAGGAGCCGGGCGGCGACCAGATGGATTCAAAGCTGTTCGACATGAGCCAGATTGACTTGGAAAAGCTCCGCGCCGAGTTCATGAAGAAGGTGCGGCACAAGGCCGCCGCCGTTCAGGACATCCGGGACCTGGTGGAGAAGAAGCTCGCCCAGATGCTCGCTCAGAATCCGCAGCGCATGGATTACTACAAAAAGTACCAGGAGATCATTGCCGATTACAATCGCGAGAAGGATCGGGTCACCATTGAAGAAACCTTCGTCCGGCTGGTTGACTTCACCAAGAGCCTTGATACCGAAGAGAAGCGGGCCGCTGAGGAAAACATGACCCAGGACGAATACGCACTTTTCCAGATGCTCTTTAAGGACACCATCACTAAGGCCGATCGAGAGAAGCTAAAACAGGCCAGCCGCGGCCTCCTCGCCGCGCTCAGAGTCCACCTGCAGCCAATGCCTAATTGGACGAAGAACACGCAGACCCAGGCCGACGTCAAGATGTTCATCCTGGACAACCTTTACGGCTCCCTGCCACGCCCGCCGTTCTCCGAAGCGGACACCGAGTCCGTCGCCTCCCGCATTTACGACTTCGTCTGGCAGCGCAGCGCCGCCGGCGCCGCGTTCGCTGTGGCCGCATGACCCGTGGACGCCGAGCATGCTGACACAGTTCTCCAACTGATAGCCCAAGGCGAGCCTTGTTCGGTTGTGCCGGTTTGCTAGCCTCAGCCCGTGGTAGCTCAGCACCAGTCCAAACACGCCCCGCAGTTTATCGTGGGCCTGATGTCGGGGACCTCGGCGGACGGCATCGATGCGGTGTTGGCGGAGATTAATGGGAGCGGACGCCAATTGCGCGCGCGCGTGCTGGCGCACGTGCATCATCCCTTCTCGCCGGTCATGCGGCAGCGCATCCTGCATCTGTGCCTGCACGGGACGGCAGGAGAGGTTTGCGAACTCAACTTTGTGCTGGGCGAGCAGTTTGCCCGCGCGGCGTTGGCAGTCATCCGAAGGGCGAAGCGCCAGCCGCGCGAAATCGCCGCCATCGGTTCCCACGGCCAGACCATCCATCATCTGCCGAACGCGCGGACGCCCTCGACCTTGCAGCTCGGCGAGCCGGCGGTCATCGCGGAACGGACGGGCATCACCACCGTGGCGGATTTTCGCGTGCGCGACATGGCGGCGGGGGGCCAGGGTGCGCCGCTGGTGCCCTATGCGGATTGGGCGCTGTTCACCGACGAGACGAGGCCGCGCATTGTGCAGAACATCGGCGGCATCGGCAACCTGACCTTCCTGCCGCCGCGCGCGGACTTGGAAGACGTAATCGCGTTCGATACCGGGCCGGGCAACATGGTGATGGATGCGCTGGTGACGGCGCTGAGTCGGGGCAGGCGAACCTTCGACCGCGACGGTCGCTGGGCGGCGCGCGGCCGCGTGTCAGAGAAGCTGCTG
>Ga0187880_1001253_pt1 | contig 20526 bp, 21 predicted proteins | sample June2016WEW_19_4_FD_132998 | JGI IMG/M metagenome (GOLD analysis project Ga0187880, IMG submission 132998) | Peatland microbial communities from SPRUCE experiment site at the Marcell Experimental Forest, Minnesota, USA - June2016WEW_19_40 | ecosystem: Environmental > Terrestrial > Soil >... | reverse complement strand
TCGTGTCGATTGACTCATGTTCTTATCCATTCTGCCAGGGTAACCCTACTTCTGGCGCAACGTATGCTTTAGCCGCTCTTTCAACCCCCTCCCGGGTAACAAAACTTTTGGCGCAATTCGCAATGACTTGCACCGTCCCGATCGTCGTCGCATTCGTGTAAAAAGGCGTCCATTGTGTCAAGTTGCTCGACACTTCCACTATCGCCGTCCCGATTCCGGTTAAACCGTTGACTTGCAGAATGACCAGCCCATTGGCGTATTGGAGTCCGGCCCCGTTCGTCCCAAGGGAGAGCGGCACGTTCGTGACAATCAAGTTGCCCACCCAATTGCTCATCCCCCCAAACGAATTGCTCACCGTCACTGAGTAAGCGCCGGCATTGCTCAAGGTCGCGCGGGTGAGGGCCATCGTTGTCATGGTGGCTCCCGCCAGGTTGGTTCCGTTCAAAAACCACTGATAAAGCAGCGGCGTGCTCCCGGTCGCCGTGACCGAGAATGAGGCCGATTGGCCGACGCCTACCGATTGGTTGATGGGCTGGCTGGTGATGACCGGCGCAACCCCCACCGTGGTTACCGTCAGCATGGCGGGGGCGCTCGTGATCGAGCCGTAGGCGTTGGTGATGACAATTTGGTAAGAGCCCGCATCGGAAGACTGAACCGAATTGAATGAAAGGCTCGCCGTCTGCGAACCGTTGATCCGGCCGTTGTCGAACAGGTTTGTTCCGTTAAGTTGCCACTGGAAACTTAATGGGGGCGCTCCCTCCACCGTGACCGAAAACGGGTCCGAACCGCCGCTGGGGTCCGATTTAGGCTGGGGAGGTTGCGTGACCGAAGGGCCGTTTTGCGGGAGCCACGTGACGCCTATGCCCTCGGTGCGCATGGCCTGCACATCATTGTTGTTTTCCACGCCTGGCGTTACCGAGGTGAAATCCAGATCGTTGAGTTGGATTTCCAGGCTTTGCAGCGGTAACGAAAACTCAAACAGAGTCCCCGTGAAATGGTTCGAGCTCAGATTGAGCGTCTGCAACTGATGCAGGGCCAGCAAGCTGACCGGAATGGAGCCGCTGAGATGGTTGCCGCTCAGATTCAGTTCCTGCAACTGAACCAGGCCCCCGAGATTCGGAACACCGTTGGTCAAATGATTCCCGCTCAGGTCGAGCGTTTGCAGCAAAGTCAGATTGTTGAAATCCCCCGGAATGCTTCCCGTTAGCTGGTTGTCGCTCAAATCCAACTCCTCCAACCGGGTATATTCTCCCAGGTCGGGGAGGGTTCCGTCCAAATCGTTATTATGGAGGTCCAGGTGCCGCAGGGTGGTTTCGCACAGCGCCAGGAACCAGCCCGAGCTGACCGGTATCGTCCCGGAAAGGTCATTGTCGCTCAAATCCAGGTATTGCAACTGCGGGAAAATGCCCAAACTGGTCAGGCCCCCGCTGAACGAATTCCCGCGCAAATCGAGCGTCGTGAGTTGGGGCATGACTCCGAGGCTGACGGCGTTGCTCAAACTGTTTTGGCTCAAATCCAGCGTTTCCAGCGCGCTCAGGCTGTGAAGGTCCACCGGCAGGCTGCCGGTCAAATGGTTCGCGCTTAAATTGAGGGTTTTCAAGTGCACCCCACGTTCCCGAGACCGGCTGGAATGATCCCGCTCAATTGATTAGTACTCAGATCCAGTGTTTGCAACTGGTTGAGAAAGGTAAAGAAGGGCGGAATAGTTCCCTGAAGCTCATTGCCGCTCAGGTCCAACGTCTCCAACGCGGTCAAATGGCTCAAGCTGGCTGGGAGGCTGCCGCTCAGTTGGTTGGAACTCAGATCGAGAATTTGCAAGTGAGTCAGGAGAGTCAACACGTCCGGAATGCTCCCGCTCAACTGGTTGACGCTCAGATCCAGCTTTCCCAACGAGGTCAAATTATTCAAACTGGTCGGAATGGTCCCGCTCAACTGGTTGGAACTCAGATCGAGAATTTGCAAGTGAGTCAGGAGAGTGAACACGTCCGGAATGCTGCCGCTCAACTGATTGCCGCTCAGATCCAGCGTCTCCTACGCGGTGAAATTGCCCAAGCTCCCCGGAATGCTTCCCGCCAGGACGTTCCCATCCAGGCTCAGGGCCGACACGTCGCCGGAGTTGAGGACCAAATTGTCATTCGCGTCGAATTGCAAATTCGCGACCTCCACGCCATACCATTCGGCAGAATCAGGATCGAGCCAGCCGTTGGTGCCATCGTAGCCGCACTCCGCCTGGCGTTTCGCGAAGAAGGGCACTTTGACAAACCCGAAGAATGCATGGTGATATCGGAACAGGCAATAGAACCGATCAGGTGCCTGGAAGAGGAATTCGATCGGCGCCTTCGCTTTCAGGAAAGGCAGGCTGACCTCGCCTTTGAAGCTCAGGCTCTGGGCCTGGCGCAAGGCGGCGGCCCCGCCTATCGCCTCAATATGCCGCTGCAGGAGAGCCTCGGGGCTGGGCAGGTCGGGCGTCGCGGCCTGAAGTGGCGCCGCGAACAGAACGATTGCTGTCAGTAGCCTCAGAGCTTGACGAAAGCCTCTACTCATAAGCTGTGTGTGGGTGGCTATCATGTCTAGTCTTCAGAATCCGATTCTTGTGCAGGTTAGCAAATCCCGCAACGCCATAATCCGCGTTCTACCCGTCTCAGAAGCAGCAGCGCGCGGACGTTACAGCGAAAATCGAGAACGAAACGTTTTGGGATGGCAATCACTTGCCTGCGACGAACCGTATTCATGGGAGTCGAATTCTGCTGTCCCGACGAGACCTGCCCTTGCCGGCTGTCCGGCTCGCAACTTTGCGACATTGGGCTGTTCATATTGCTCCCGAGAGGGTCATTGAAGATCGTGCCTCACATCCACTTAGGCCGAGCCGGGTCGGCGACCGGCACTCCAACTGGCAACAATTGATCCGTTATGGAGTGCGGCGGATAATAGTCTGTCAGATAATTAGTGACTTTGGCCGCAAATTGAGGCATCGTTTGAGCATGGGTTCCGAGCCGCTCTGCATTGCACTGAGCCTCGCATGAGTGCTGCTACTCAAACGATGAACTCGTTGGGGATAACGCCCATCTACAGCCAGACTCAAGCGCCCTCGGTCAATACCCTCGGCGCGAACGAGCGCATTACTGTAGCTGTCGTCGGCGTCGGCTGGAGTTCCGGACAAAATCACCTGTTCGGCATCTGCGAAGAATCCAAAGAAAACAATGTCGTCGTCGCAGCCGTCTGTGATGTATTTGTATGGTGGCGGTCACTGGCGAGGAAACGCGCACACCTCAGAGAAGCCGACGTTTATCTCGACTACCGGAAACTGCTCGAGCGAAAGGACATTGATGCCGTGGTAGTGGCCACCCATGACCCATTGCACTCCCAGGTTTCGCTGGATTCGCTGGACGCAGGCAAACATGTGTATTGCGAGAGACCCCTCACGCGGTATCTCGGCGAAGCCTTCCAGGTCTTTGATAAGGTCAAGAGCACCGGAAAAGTGTTTCAGGTTGGTGTGCAGAGCTGTTCGGCTGGAGCCTGGCGTAAATGCGCCGAGCTGATAGCGGCTGGCAGAATTGGCACCCCGGTGTGGAGCCAGGCGGCCTATTGCCGCAATGGCGGCCCCGGTTGCGATGGCTGCGGCCTGGTCATGGGAGAGTCCACGCCGGCTGCCATTGATTGGGAGAAATGGCTCGGGCCGACCAAACGCCGGCCATTCAGCGCGCCGCTCTTCCATCAGTGGCGGTTGTATTATGATTATTCGGCCGGTTTGCTGGCCACTCAGGCGCCCCACTGGCTGCATCCGCTCATGCTGGCGTCGGGCCCGCTGGAATTCCCCGTCCGGGTCAATTGCGTTTCCACGCAGCGCTTTCAAAACGAAGTCTTCAAACCTCAATCTGGCCTGAAACCGGTGCCGGCGCATGTGCAGTTGATGGCGGAGTTCCCTGCGGGCCATGTCATCACGCTTACCTGCAGTTGGCTCAACGGCGCGACCCCTGGCGCGGTGATCTACGGGCACAAGGCTACGCTAAGTATGGGCGCCATCGGCGACCGGGTCGAGGTCATGCCAGAGAAGGAATTCGCTCATGAGGTGGAGGCGGAGACCTTCACCGGCTTGGCGCCTTTGGAGTTGCGCGAGCATGAAAAGGACTGGTTTCACTGCATCCGATCGGGAAAGCTGCCCAACGCTAATATTGACTTGGCCATCCGGGCCCAGACGGTCCTCTCATTGGCCGAGATGTCCGACCGGCTCAAGGTGACTTGCCTGTTCGATGCAACGACCCGCAAAGTGACCGACGCCACGGGAAGAGAGATCACGCCGATTACCAACAGCTCCCCGGAGGTGTGAAAAGCGTCGATGAGAAGTTGGCTTCGTTCATTCCTGGGGCAGGAGTTCAGGCATCGTCAGCACTACACCCTCTCTTTGCAGAATCTCAAGCCGGCTCAGAACCGACGCGATGGCCGCAGTGCGCCGCGGATCAAGGTTCTGCAAGTAGGGCGCTGCCAGCTTGAACAGGCCATTCTGGCCGGCGGCGCCTGCAACGTGGCCCGGCTCGTCTTTGCCTCCGGAAGCCCGCTCTGTTAACCGCTCCAGGAAATTCTTGGGCTCGGGCACCACGCGCACGTCGTAGGTTTTGAGCTTAGCCTGGTCCGCCGCGAACGCCACCGCGTCGCTCAGTGTCCCGAGACGGTCCACCAACCCCAGCTCCAGCGCCTGTTTGCCCGTATAGACTCGCCCGCCGGCCAGGTCCTCGATCGGTTTCTTGAGCCGCTGGCCGCGTATATCGGTCACGTGCTTCTTGAAGCCGTCATACACCTCGTCCAGCATCGCCCGCACCCGCGCCCGCTCGCTCTCCGTGAACACGTCATCGGTGGAGAAGATGCCGGCGTTCTGTCCTCGCTTATATTCTTTGAACGTGACGCCGATCTTCCGCCACATCTCAGTCGTCGCCAGCTTCCCGCCCAGCACCCCAATCGAGCCGGTCAGGGTGGTCGCGTCGGCGAAGATCGTGTCGGCGCCACACGCCACGTAATACCCGCCGCTGCCGGCCACGTCGCCCATCGAGACCACGAACGGCTTCTTGGCCTTCAGCCGCCGGGTCGCGTCGAGAATGATCTCGCTGGCCGTGGCCGACCCGCCGGGCGAGTCAATCCGCAACACCACCGCCTTGATGGAACGATCCCCCTCCGCCTTCTGCAAGGCCTCCCGCACGTCGCTGCTGAATGCCCCCACGTCACCCCCGAGCGGGTTGGACATGCCCTTCCCCGTTTGGATCGGCCCGTTCACATACACGATGCCGATCGCCGGTTTCGGCTCCGCCGTCTTCGCAGGGGCGCCGAAAAGCTGCATCCAAATCTTGACGAAGTCCCACGGCGAAGAGAAATCCAGCTCCGCTTGGCTCTTGCGCCCATACCTTCTCTCAAAGACTACCTCCTGACCGTAACGCTCCTTGAGCATCGCTTCAAAGTCCTGCCGTTGCTCGACGGCATCAATCAGGCCCGAGGCTTTGGCCTGCTCGGCGGTGAACAGCCCGTTATCCAGCCAACCCTGCACCTTCGCCGCGTCCGTCTTTCGGCCTTCGGCGATTTGCTCCTTGAAACTGGCATACCAACTGTCCATCAGCCAATTCATCATCTCGTCCGCCTCGGGGCTGGGTTGCTCGCGCATGAACAGCTCCGCCGCGCTCTTGTAAGCGCCTTCGGTCAGGAAGTCCGGCTTGACGCCGATCTTGTCCAGCAACCCCCGCACATGCAAGGAACTCGCATGCAGGCCCGGGACCAGCAGCATGCCGGCCGGCGCCACGCTGATCCGCGACGCCCCGCACGCCAGCAGGTACTGCCCCAGCGCCAGTGAATCTGCATGCACAAAAACCTCCTTGTCCTGCTTGCGCACCAGCGCCATCGCCGCGCGCAACTCCTCAATCTGCGCCGACCCCAGCCAGCCGGTTTCGGGCAGGATAACCACCGCCTTGACCGCCGGGTCGCTCGCGGCCTTGCTCAAGCGCGTCACCAGGTCCTTCAACGATTCGCCGGGCGGCCCAAACATCTGCTCGAGGTCATCCGCCGGCACCTCAGTCACCGGCCCATCCAGCAGAAAAACAGCCACGACGCTCCGCGGCTTCTCCTCGACCGTTTGCTCGCCTGGCGCAGCCGTCGCGCGGGCCGCCGCCAGCATCAACGTGAGGCCCACACCCCACAGAATTGTCGCTGCTGTCGCGGCTGTGCGTGGTCTGTTCCCGCCGTGAGGAAGGGTGAATTGGCCGTAGTTCGTGCTCATAGTAGTGTCTCTCCTGTTGCTCAAAGTTCAAACGTTTCCATATTCCTGTCCGTGCTCCAACCTCTGGGGCTCCCGGTGTACTTACGCTATTGGGACCCGAAGTTACTGACTAATGTATATGGCCGTCCCCTGCAAGAGGTAACGGATTATCTTGCAGGACTCGTCGAATTTGCCCTTCCGTCGGCGGTGCCGGGACGGCGGAGTGTGGGGTGGAACGCACGTTCCGCGGCCTCGTCAACCAAGCCCACAGCCTGACCGCCAATGGAGCCAAGCCTTATTGAATACAGTTTGAGGGCTATCTCTTGCCGAAGAACCGGGTCCAGTCCTGGGCGGCGTGCAGGATGCGCAATATCCGCTTGAAGATCTGGTCGAGGTCCTCCTCGGCCAGCGCAGTGAAAAAGACGGGTAAGCCTCTCATCGCCGTTGGCGGCGGCGGAGAAGGTTCGTCGCTGGAATCAGGGGACGCGGGTCCATGAGGGCGGTCTTGATAATGCGGCTCAGGTCATCCCGGCTGCCGGCGGCGGCGGTCGCTTCATGCTCTTCCAGCAAACACAGGCCGGCACGAATGACCTCGGACTTATTGTTGAACCGCCCACTGGCGACGAACCGGTCAATGAGCTTCTCGAAATGCGGCGTAATGACTTTGCTCATGCCAGAAACATTTTCCGTTAGTTCCTAACTGTTGTCAACCGCAGACCCAGTGCGCGTTGCTCGACTGGCTGCGTAACCAGTTACCCCTGAACCAAGGGCGGTTCTCAGGAAAGCGTCAATGAGGTTGTCATATCCGCAGCGTTCCTTACCCAATCGGTGCAGCCGGCCGATTCGTTCAGCGGGGTTGCGAAAGCGCTGGCACGTGTCCCCGGCTGCCCATTCGCAGCCGTCCACCTGACTCAACTGCATCGTCGTCTTGGGGATTCATCCCAACAGCCGCAGTTAACACGGCGCGGCAACACCGCAACCGAACTGCGCGAAGCGCTTGGAGTGCGCGGAGCCTGCTCCCGCTTTCGGACCGCCCCACGCCTCCCAACAGCGCCAGCAAGCTGGACGCACTCCAAACGCTTCGCGCAAATTCTGGCGTCTTTGCGCCTTCGCGGCTTTGCGTTGATTTATCTGTGTTTCCCACTACATTCAGGCATTCGGTTGAGCCAGTGACGAACCTGGGCCGACGAAACCGGCCAGGAACGAAAGCCAGTCATCTTGCCCAGCCGGCAACACAGAGCATATAAATTGGATACTACCCTATGAAGATCCTGGATACCCCCCGGTCGGGCAAATGCGGCCAGACTGTCGCCTTTCAATCGCGCTTTGGCTTATGCCTGCGGCAATACGTCCCGCAAAAGGCGGCCCTCACGCCAGCGCGCCAGCACGTGTGCGCGGTCTTCGGCAACAATTCCCGGAAGTGGAGCGCCAGGCTTAACGCTGAACAGCACGACCGCTGGACCTTGGCCGGCGCCCAAGTGATGAGCCACCCCAGGCTCGGCCAGAAAGGGCCGCTAACCGGCCAGCAGTTCTGGCAAGCCATCAGCACCGTGAGGGCCATCGTGGGTCTCCCGGAAACCCTGGAGGTCCCCGCTCGTCCGGTGTTTTCCCTCAGCAATGTGGGGCGGCTGGTGATTGAGAACAGTGCGGATGGAGTGCGGCTCTATCTGGCAGTTTCGGGGAAGCTGAACGAGGACATTATGGTATTCGGCCAGGAGCCGTGCAGCCGCGGCCGCTACCAGCGCCGGAATGTCTCCTACCTCGGCCTGCTGCCGCCTCCAATTGGCGGCCGGAGCGAGATTACCGGCCCCTACAAGGCCAGGTTTGGCGAACCGCGCCCCGGCCAAAAGGTCTTCATCGTCACCTGCCAGGAAAAAGATGGCTGGAAGGGATTCGATCTGGAAACCAGCGCAACCGTCCCGGAACGGCCCAAAGATCTTCAAGCCATCGCCGAGACAGCAAGTAGCCAGCTTGTCTATATGCACACCGGATGTACAGGGGATGCTAATAGGATTGCTGCGCCAGTGGTTGGCCACTCCCAAGCCAGTACGGAGACAGTAGATAGGGTTGGAGACGCCTCCGGAGCGCCTTTGGAGGGGAAGAAACCGCCCGGGGAGGAGGGCGACGCTCCCGTTTGAGGGGGCGTGGCAACGCCAAAACCGCCGAGTTAACTCCGGGACGTACCGGAGGCGCAAGGTCCCTGACCATGAACCTCGTAGCGGCGACCAGGCACAGCGCCGCTACCTGGCGTCCTGTAAGTCGGCGGCGATCTTCCAAGACGCCGCTACGGAGTGACGTTGATGAGGGCCGGGAAAGCGTTCTAGAGTCGGAGCAATTCCTTGATCTTGCTCTTGATGGCTTGCTGGCGCTCCCAGGAGACCATGCCCATGCATGAATGGAGCTTTCGCTTGTCCAGAAACCAAAGCAGGTCGCATTGGCAGGTGGTTGCCGCAGCAAACCCGTCCGCGGAATTGAGCCGCACATCAGTGGCTATCGGCTCTCCGCGCAGCGTGTAGCAGGCCAGTCCGTTGACTTGATGGTGCCTCGGGCTGTCCAGGCGCTCCTGGCCGCTTATCAGCACGAACCAGTGGTCAGCCTCAAAGCCCTGGGGCCTGGCCTTCCAGATTTCCCATTGCCGGATCTTCATCGCTCCGGCACTTGATTGACCGCCGCTCCGGCCGCATCCTCCAGTTTGGCCCGTGCCCCGTCCTTGTAAGCGTGCGCGAAATACCCCTCCGGGCGGGGACTCTGGAACCGGTTGGCCACAACCGGCAGTCCAGCCCGGACGGCGAGCCTAATAACGATAGATGGCTTCTCACGGATGAGTGAAGCTGTTTCGTCAACCTGGGCTTCAAGCTCCTCATCAAGATCAACACTACGCTTCATGATGCAACTTTGCACCTTTTGGGTGCTGGTGGCAACCTTTATTGTCCCCTGATCAGGAATTATCATACCAAGGTCGGGGATGTCGTTGAGCCCGAGAGGCAATGCGAAGTGCAAGCCAGCTTAATGGAGCTACTTCCTCGGGCCTCCGGAGGGGATCCCTCAGGTCTTCCTGGATCAGCGAGCGCTGCTAGCGACGGCAGAAGTCGGGGTCGGTGTATTGAGATTGGCCACGGAGGTCGAAAGGGTGTCGAGGACGCGGCCCGGCGCGATTCCGAGGGCGAGGATGCCGCCGATCAGCAACAAGCAAAGCGCGCGGGTGGGCCAGTCCAGGTGGATCGGAGGGCGGTCACCCGGATCGCGGAACACGGCCTCGCGGACGACGCAGAGGTAGTAGTAAACAGCGATCGCGGCATTCAGCATGGCAATGATGACGAGGAAGACATAACCTTTATGGAGGGCGGCAGTAAGCAGCGTTAGCTTGCCCATAAAGCCGACGAACGGCGGGATGCCGGCGAGCGCAAACACGCCGACGATCAACGTCAGCGCGAGCAAAGGCGAGCGCTTGTGCAGCCCAGCGAGTTCGTCAATGGACACGTTGGTGCCGTCGCGCGAGACTTTGCAGATCACCACGAAACAAGCCAGGACCATTAACACGTAGCCGATGATGTAGTAGAGCGCGGCGGTGTAGCCAAACTGGTCGAGGGCAACGAACCCGATCAGTGCATAGCCGGCATGGGCGATGCCGGAGAACCCGAGCAGGCGCTTGAAGTCTTTCTGGATCAGCGCGATGAGGTTGCCGTAGAACATGGAGGCGGCCGCCAGAATCGCCAGCATGATTGCGACGGTGTGATTGTCCGGCGAGGCCAGCGACACGAACCTGACCAGCACGGCGACCGCGCCGATCTTCGGCAACGACGCGACCAGACCGGCGGTTTCGTTCGACGCGCCCTGATAGACGTCGGGTGTCCAAAAATGGAAGGGAAAGATCGCCAGCTTGTAGTAAATCCCGCAGAAGGTCAGGGCGAGGCCGGTAATAGCGAGGGGCGAATGGATCATCGGCTTTAGGCGAGGGAGTATGTCGGTCAGGGAGGTCGTGCCCGTCAAGCCGAAGAGGTAGCTCATGCCAAAAAACATCAGGCCGTTGGCGGCGACGCCGAACATAATGTACTTGATCGCCGACTCCATCTGGCTCTTCTGCCCCTCGCGCTCCCGGCGCATGGCCACGAGGAAGTACAGCGGAAAGGCGGAGACTTCGAGCGCGACGACCAGGGTGATGATATCGACGCAGCTCACCAGCATGACCAACCCGGTCACGCTCAGCGTCACAAAGAGGTAGTACTCGGGTTTCACCTCTTCGCGGATGTCCTCCAGGTTGCCACTGAGAAGGAGGATGAGCGTGAACCCGCAGGCAAAGACCAGCTTGAGGATCTGAGAGAACTGATCCACGCGGTACGCGCCGCTGAAGAGGGTCGCTTCCTGCCCCAGGCAGAACACGCAGGCGATGATGGCCGCGGCTGAAGTCATGAGCGCGACCTCCCGGGCCTGTTGCACGCGCTTTTCGCCCAACGTGGCCAGGAAGACGACCAGCGCACCGGCCAGCAGGACCAGCTCGGGGAGGAAGGAGATGAACGGGGATTGCGTCATGGGGAAGCAGGCTGCGTGGACTGTTCGCAGTCCGAACTCCGAAGTGCAAAGGCCGAAAGCCCAAAGCCGGGAATCAACGCAAAGACGCAGAGGTCGCAGAGAAACGCAGAGAGATTCGGGGTTTCCTGCATCCGGCAGTCCGCCGTTTCCTGCTTCTCTGCGTTTCTCTGCGACCTCTGCGTCTCTGCGTTAGAATTCGGCCTTCGGATTTCAGGGCAGGATGGCATAGGTGGAGATCGGATGTGCTTGTTGGGTTTGTTCGAGCAGATGCTTTACGCTGGCGTCGAGCACGCGGGTAAAGGGTTCGGGATGAAGGCCGATCCAGAACACGAATACCAACAAAGGCGTGAGGGTGAGAATCTCGCGCAGCCCCAGGTCTTTGAGGTTGGAATGGTCGGGGTTGCGCGTGCCGCCGTAGGCGACCTTCTGCAGCATGCGGAGCATGTAGGCAGCGGCGAGCACCACGCCAGGCACAACACAGACCATACCCGGGATGAAGGCGGGGTTATCCTTCGCAAACTTGAACCCGCCGCTCATGACGAGGAATTCCCCAATGAAGCTGTTCGTTCCCGGAAATGCTAATGATGAAAGCGCGAACAACCCGGCGAACAGGGCGAAGATCGGCATGGCCTTGCCGATGCCGGCGGCCCTCTCAAGTTCGCGGGTATGCAGCCGCTCGTAGATGATGCCGACGACGATGAACAGCGCCCCGGTGGTCACGCCGTGGTTGATCATCACCAGCACCGCACCTTCGATTCCCCACTTGTTTAAGGCAAAGATGCCCAATGTGGCGAACCCCATGTGCGCGACGCTGGAATAGGCAACGAGCTTCTTCAGGTCGGTTTGGGCCAGCGCCGTCAGCCCCCCGTAGAGGATCGCGACGACGGAAAGACAGAGGACATAGGGCGTAAAGAGCTGGGTGGCAAGGGGCGTGATCGGCAGGGAGAACCGGAGGAAGCCGTAGGTGCCCATCTTCAGCAGGATGCTGGCAAGGAGCACGCTGCCGGCGGTGGGGGCCTCCACGTGGGCGGCAGGCAGCCAGGTGTGGAAGGGAAACATCGGCACTTTGATGGCGAACGAGATGAAAAAGGCGAGAAAGACCCAGCATTGGAAACTGATCGGATAATCGTGTCCCATCATGTCAGGGATGCTGAAGCTGCCGACCTTCAGCCGCAGTGCGATGATGGCGACCAGCAACATCACGGAGCCGGACATCGTATAAACGAAGAACTTAAGCGCCGCGTAGATCTTGCGAGGGCCACCCCATACGCCGATCAGCAGCGCCATGGGGATCAGCATCGCTTCCCAGAAGATAAAGAAGAGGACGAAATCCAGGGCGCAGAACACGCCGACCATGGCCGTCTCCATGACCAGCAGGCAGATCATGAACTCCTTGACGCGGGTCTGGATGTAGCGCCACGACGCCATCACGCAGAGTGGCATGATCAAGGTCGTCAGCAGCACCAGCAACAGGCTGATGCCATCGATGCCGACGGCGTAGTCAATGCGCAGCCATGGAATCCAATGCGCAAGTTCAGTGAACTGGAAGCGCGAAGTCTCCGGATCAAATCGCCAATAGAGCTGTAACGAGAAAAGGGCGACGGCACTGGTGAACGCCAGTGTCCACAAGCGCAGCCAGCGCTCGTTGCGGATCAATGCGGCGACCGCTGCCGCGGCCAGCGGGCTGAAGATCAGCACGCTCAGCAGGTGAGAGCTTTCGGTTGGGCTGGCAGCGGTCATTGTGCGAGGACGTTGGAATACACGAGGTAAGCGATGATGAGGGCGGCAGCCACCGCGAAGGCGAAAGCCAGGCTCTGCTGCATCTGACCGCGCTGGACGAAGCGGAGCCGTTGTCCGATTCCCCGGATGGTCCCAGCGAGACCATCTACAGCGCCGTCAATTACCTCGTTATCAAACAAACCTGATATGCGGGCGGTGAGCATGAGCGGGACGAGCCCGGCAACGCGGTAAAGTTCGCCGACCCAGGTATCCACGAGCTGAACCGGTTTGCGGGCGAACCAGAGGAACACGCGCCAGCCTTTGCGGTAGAACCAGTCCATGTCCAGGCTGATGGTGGGGTCAGGCACCAGCTTCTTAAGCAGCAGGAAGAAACCCAGCCCGGTGAAGAGCAGAATCTGGAGCGTCTCGAAGATATGGTAGGCCGTATAGGGATGGTATTCGGCGGCCAGGTCGGGATACGGCAGCATCTTGTAGAGGCAAGGCGTGTAGCAGCCGATGAAGATACAGAGCGCCGAGGCAACGAGCATGGCTGCGTTCATGTTCCACGGCGGCTCGGCGGCGCGGTCCCAGGTTTCCTTCTTCGGCTGGTTCTTTCCGAACCAGATGAAGTAAGGCACCTTCAGCCCGGTATGCAGGAACGTCCCCGCGGATGCAAGCAGCAGCAGGAAGCCCACCCAATACTTGCGCTCCTCAAATCCAGCGCTGACGATCATGGACTTGCTGACAAACCCGCTGAAGAGCGGGAAGGCGGAGATGGACAGGCCGCCGATGAGAGTAAAGACAAACGTCCACGGCATCTTCTTCCACAGCCCGCCCAGCTCCGTGAACTTGCTTTGGCCGGTCATGTGCAGCACCGCGCCGCAGCCCATGAACAGGAGGCCCTTGTAGAGAATGTGGGCGAACGCATGGGCGCAGGCGCCGTTGATGGCCATCTGCGTGCCCAATCCGACCCCCGCCACCATGTAGCCGACCTGGCTGATGATGTGGTAGGCGAGCAGCCGGCGGCAGTCGTTCTCCAGCACCGCGTACACCACGCCGTACAGGGCCATAATGACGCCGAGGGGAACGAGGATCTCCATCCCTGCGAACCCGCGGCAGAGGGCATAGACGGCCGTCTTGGTGGTAAAGGCGCACATGAACACGGAGCCGTTAAACGTAGCCTCGCCGTAGGCATCCGGCAGCCACGCGTGCAGAGGCGGCACGGCGGCGTTGAGGATGAAGCCGATCATGATGAGGTAGGTGGCTGGGGTCGCATGATGCACCGCTAGGTTGCAAAAGGAGTCGTCAAAGGCCCAACTGCCCTGCGTTTGACAATGCCAAACCATGCCGCCAAGCAGCACCACGCCCCCGGTGACGTGCACGAGCAGATAGCGATACCCAGCGAAAAGCGATTCTCGCCGGCCCCGGAACCAAATGAGGAACACTGAGGAGAAGGCCATCAGCTCCCAGAACAGAAAAAGGGTGATGAAGTCGCCCGCGTATATGCAGCCGACGGACCCGGCGACATAGAACCACGAGGCGATGTGCTGCGCGTCCTCCTTTACGTGCAAGCCATAAAGCGTCCCGAGGATGCACATCAGGCTCATGATGTAACCGAAGACCGAGCTGAGGGCATCGACCCGGCCAAAGACCATCGGCCACTTGTTGAGCACATGGACCTCGCCAAACTCCCCATGGGCCATAGTCAGTATGCGCGCGAAGAGCAGGATAGGGATGAGCAGCAGGTATCCCTTCTTCAGACGCGCAGGCACCAGCGGCAGCACGAGGGCGCCCAGGATCAGGATGAGTGAGGGATGGAGCCAGAAGCTATTCATGACTTCGGTTGGAGGAGGACATCTTGCTCATGCCGCAGCGCGGTGAAAGGCGCACCCAAATCGCGCGAAGCGTTTGGAGTGCGACCAGCTTGCTGGCGCTTTCGCTGGATACCGCGCGTCCCAAAGCGGGAGCAAGCTCCGCGCACTCCAAACGCTTCGCGCAGCCGCTCGCCGCGAAGACCTTCGCAGCCTGCATTCAGTTGGTTAGTCATGATGCCCCTCCTTTGTTCTGGAGGGCTCGTCTTCGTAGTAGTCCTCGCGGGTCATGATGCCGAGGTGGCCAAACCATTTGGAAAGGATGATGATGAGGACGCATCCGCCGAAGCCGAATATGGACCAGAACGCGGGGAAGTGCTCAGCCGCCGTATGGGCCTCGTCATTGCTCACGAGGAAGATATCCGCCAAGGCAAGCAGCCCCAGCACCGCCATGCAGGCCAGCGCAACGGTCTTCAACCGGTTACGCAGGAATTCGATTAGCTTGACGAGGTTCATGGCAGGGCAGCGCGGACAAAGCTCATGAAGAAGCCGGGGTAAAGGCCGATGACGACTGAGATGGCGGCAGTAATGGCGAGGGGAATCACCAACGCCGGGTGGGCCTCGGTGAATTTGTGCTTGGCGTCCTCCGCAGAAGGTTTGCCGAAGAATCCGGCATAGACCACAGGGGCGAAGTAGGCGGCATTCAACACCGTGCTGACCAGCAGCACGATGATGATGCCGACAGACCCGGCATCAAAGGCACCGTTCAGCAGATACCACTTGCTCACGAAGCCGGCGACCGGCGGCGCGCCGATCATGCTCAGCGAGGCGATGGCAAAGGCGCCGAAGGTCCAAGGCATCACACGCCCCAATCCGTTCATCTCCGAGATTTTCTTCTTATGCGTGGCGACATAGATCGCTCCGGCGCAGAAGAAGAGTGTGATCTTGGAGAACGCGTGGTTCGCGATATGGACCAAGCCGCCTTCGATACCGGGCCGTGTCAGTAGGGCCACGCCTAGAATGATGTAGGAGAGCTGGCTGACCGTGGAGTAGGCCAACCGAGCTTTCAGATCATCCTTGCTCAACGCGATGATGGAGGCCACCACGATGGTGATGGAGACGAAATAGGCGGTGGGGAGGCCGAGGTTGAAGGCGTGCATCGTATCCACGCCGAAGACGTAGAGCATGACGCGAACGGTGGAAAACACGCCCACCTTGACGACCGCGACGGCGTGGAGCAGCGCGCTCACGGGCGTGGGCGCCACCATCGCGCTCGGCAGCCAGTTGTGAAATGGCATCACGGCATTCTTGGCAAAGCCCAGAATGCAGCAGGCATAGAGCGCTGTGACCACCCAGCGATTCACGTCCGGGGGCAGGATGCCGCTGTTGATGTTGTTGGCAAAGTCGAGGTTCCCCGTCAGCACGTAGATCAGAACCATGGCCGGAAGCACCAGCCCCTTGGCGGTAGCGGTCAGGTAAGTGAGGTATTTCTTGCCGCTCTCATAGCTTTCCTCATCCTGGTGGTGCGCGACCAGCGGATAGGTGCAGATGCTGACTATCTCGTAAAAGAGATACAACGTGAGCAGGTTGTCAGAGAACGCGCAGCCGATCGCGCCGAACAAGGCTAGGGCGAAGCAGGTGTTGAAGCGCGTTTGCTCATGCTCGTTGAGGCCGCGCATATAGCCCGCCGAGTAGAATACCGTGATGACCCAAAGGAACGAGGCGGACAGGGCAAAGACCATCGACAGCGCATCGGCCCGCAGCGCGATGCTCAATCCCGGCAGCAAGTGGAAGACACAGAAATACAGCCGCTTGCCCTCATGGATGTCCGGGATCATCGACGCGACAAGAAGGAAGAGGGTCGCGGCGGCGAAAAAGGAGCAGGTCTCGCGCACGTTTGGTCGTTTGCCCGAGAGCATGACCAGTCCAGCGGCCAGGAGCGGGGCAAGGATCGCCAGTAGGAGCCTGATGTCTTGAATCGGTTCCATTGGCCTAGCCGTTCAGTTCGGTCAGCTCCCGGGTCTTGACGGAGCGGTAATTGCGATAGACTGCGATGATGATGCTGAGGGCAATGGCGATTTCAGCCGCCGCCAGCCCCATGATGAACAGGACGAAAATCTGCCCGACAGCCGGGTCGGGCGCCCTAAAGCGGTTGAAAGCCATCAGGTTGAGCGAGGCGGCTGAGAAAATGAGTTCGCCCGAGATAAGCATGCCGATCAGCGTGCGGCGCCGCAGCAGGCCGAAAATGCCGATGGCCAGCAGAAAAGCGGCGACGATATAGTAGATGTCCGGGCGGTCAGGTAGTGGCAGAGGGTTCATGGTTTGGTCCTTCCGGTGCGGGCGACGGCGAGGGCGCCGATGATGGCAATGAGGAGCGCTAGTGAGATTAGCTCAAAGGCCATGCTATAGGTGGTCAATAGCGACTTGCCTATGGCGCTAACCGAACCATCGCTAACGCGGGTGACCGGAGCGGTCCAGTCCTGCTGCGCGCCCAGGTGCCAAAGGCCCCAAAAGATCGCGACGCTTATCACCAGCGCAAAGCCCCCCCATAGAAGGGTCGCCCCGCGTTTCTCCTCGCGGACGGGTTCGTCAGTTTCGGCCAGCATCACCGCGAAGACAATGGTGACGCAGACCGCGCCGACGTAGATGAGGATTTCCATTAGGGCCAGGAACGGGCTGTGCAGGAAATAGTAAAGCCCGGCCAGCCCAATGCAGCAAATCATCAGCCCGCACACGCTCCGTATGATGCGCGCCGTGAGGGCGGCTATAAGAGCCCCCACCACCGTGGTCGCAATGCACACCACGAAGATCGCACCAACGATCATCTGTGAAGCCGGAAACGAGGTCATTTAGGGGTTCCCGGGGGCTGAGAGTTGGGGGTTGAGGGTTGGTCGGCAGCCTTGGTCTCCTGCCTTGGAGCCTCGGCTTTCGGACTTCGGACTTCGGACTTCGGACTTCCTTCCAGCCGCTCGGCCTCGAGGCGTTCGTCTTCCAGGCGTTTGAAGAGGTCCATGATGTAGTCGTCCTTGTTCGTGCTGGCCAGGTTGTATTCGTGGGAATAGCGAATGGCGCCATCCCGGCAAGCTTCCACGCAGGAACCGCAGAGGCTGCACTTGGTGAAGTCCAGTACGTACTGGGTGACGGACTTCTTCTTGGCTCCCTCCAGCTTGGCGCCTTCCACCGTGATGCAGTCGCTCGGGCAGGCGCGCTCGCACAGTTTGCAGGCGAAACAGATGGCTTTGCCCGTCTCCGGGTCGCGCACCAGCACGATATGACCCCGGAACCGCTCCGGCATCTTTAGAGATTCATGCGGATACTGCACGGTGACGGACGGCTTGAAGAACTGGCCGAGCGTGATCCGCATGCCCGTTACCAGGCTGTTGAACCCGGTGGCGATTTCTTTCAGAGAGTTTTTCATTAGCGAAACAGCTTCATCATGGCGCTGGATAGTATCAGCGTGAAAAGCGAGACCGGGATGAGGATCTTCCAGGAGAGGTTGAGCAGCCCATAGAACTGGGTCCGCGGGAAGGTCCAGCGTATCCAAACCACGGAAAAGATCAGGAAATACATCTTTACGAGAAACCAGAACAGCCCGATCAGGACGTCGATGGTGCTTTGCCAGTTACCCAGCAGGTGGCCGATCGGGCTCTGCCAGCCACCCAGGAATAGAGCCGTGGCCAGGGCGCAGCCGAGCAGGATATTGGAATACTCGGCCATGAAAAATACGCCGAACCCCATCCCGGAGTATTCGGTGTAAGCGCCAGCGACCAGCTCGCTTTCGGCCTCGGCCATGTCGAAGGGAGCGCGGTTGGTTTCCGCCAGCATGCAAGTGTAGAAGATGAGGAAAGTCACCGGCATTAAGGGATTGACCCACACCCGGAAGAAATTCCAGTGCCAGAACCCGCCGGCCTGTTGCAGGACTATTTCGTTCAGGTTCATTGTGCCCGTCACCATGATCATGGTGATGACCACCAGCAGCATCGGAATCTCGTAAGCGACGTTCTGGGAGACCACCCGGGCGGCGGAGATGATGGCGTATTTATTCCGCGAAGACCAGCCGCCGAGCATGATGGCCATGACATTGACGGACCCGAAGGCGAAGATCATCAGCAGCCCGACATTGATGTTCCGGGCGGCCAGATGTTGGCCAAACGGGATGACCGCGAGGCTCATGAGGGCGGGAGACATCATGAGCAGAGGTGCGACGCGGAATAAGGTCCTGTCCACGCCCGCGGGGACTATCAACTGCTTGGACATCAGCTTGGCCGCATCGGCGATAGGCTGCAGCAAGCCCGCCCAACCGACTTCCGTAGGCCCGGGGCGGCGCTGGAAACGGGCGGCTCCCTTTCGTTCCACCCACACCAGGTAGGCGGCATTCGCGCCGACAAAGGACATGATGCCGACCACGAACAGCACCAGCCGGAGCGGCTCAGGCCAGAGGGCGGAAATCGCGTTGGAGATGCTCGCCATCATTTAGCGGTCAATGTCAGGGATGACCAGGTCCAGGCTGCCCATGAGCGCTAACGCGTCGGGCAGCAGCATGCCCGCGCTGGCTTCCTCGAACAGGCTGAGATTGGAGAGCGACGGCGTGCGCAACTTGACTCGGTAAGGGATTTCCTTGCCGTCGCTGACGATCCGCACGGCAAACCGGCCGCGGGCGGCCTCGACCGCGTAACAGTAATCGCCGGCGGGCAGTTTCAGCACGCGCGGCACCTTCTCGGCCATGACCGGGCCAGAGGCCAGTTTGTCCAGCGCCTGCTCGATGATGCGCAGGCTTTGCGCCATCTCTTCCATGCGCACCAGGTAGCGCGCCATGGAATCGCCTTCCTCGAACGTGGGGACAACAAAGTCGAATTCGGGATAGGCGGAATATGGCTCGACCCTCCGCACATCGTAGGCCACGCCAGAACCGCGGATGACCGGCCCGGTGGCGCCATACTTGCGGCACATCTCTTTGCTGATGGGGCCAATCTCAATCAGGCGCTTGCGCAGGATGATATTGTCGGTGACCAGGCTGCGATACATCTTCAGGCGGGGGCGCATCTGGGCGACGAAAGCGCGGGTGCCGTTTATGAACGTGTCATCCACGTCGTTGTAAAGCCCGCCAATGCGGAAATAGCTGTAGGTCAGGCGCGACCCGGTAATGCCTTCCAGCAGGTCGAGGATCTTCTCGCGGTCATCGAAGGCATAGAGCAGCGGCGTGAACCCGCCGAGATCGAGCAGGAACGCGCCCCACCATACGAGATGACTGGAGATCCGGTTCAGTTCGGAGGTGATGACGCGGATATACTCGGCCCGCGGGGGGACTTGAAGCTTCGCCGCCCGTTCCACGGCCCCGACGAAGCCGTGCGTGTAGGTCATCGCGGATAGGTAATCGATGCGGCTCGTGTTGGGGAGAAACTGCGCGTACGTGCGGTTCTCGCCCATTTTCTCCTGCATCCGATGGATGTAGCCGCACACCGGCTCGGCGCGGACGATGTATTCCCCATCCATCGTCATCTTGACACGCAGTACGCCGTGGGTGGCGGGATGCTGCGGCCCCAGGTTGATCACGAAGGTCTCGCGCGGCGCGCCGTCGGCGGAAACCTCCGTCTTGAGCTGGTCTTTGACTAACACTGCGTGAAATCCTTCCTTAGCGGGTGGTAGGTGGCGTCCTCCGGCAGGAGGAACGGCGTCAGGTTCGGATGCCCGAGGAACCGGATGCCGAAGAAGTCATGGGTCTCGCGCTCATGCCAGTTAGCGCCGGGAAACACTTTCTGGATGGTGGCAATCTCCGGGCTGTCGCGCGGGATGCGAGTGCGCACGACCACGCGCAACGCCTTGGCCGGGTGAAAGTAATCATAGACCACTTCCATCTGTCCCTCTGCCATCCAATCCACACCGGTAATGGTGTCGAGGGACAAACCCTCCTTATCAAGCTGCTCGGCGGCGAACACGACCTGGTCCGGTGCCACCGTCGCCTCAGCGTGATAGCCCTTGGCCGCGTAATCGACGCCGTGAAAAGGCAAGCTAAGATGCGCGAGGGGATTGGGCAGGGCTGGCGCAGGCGGCGCGGGAGCGGGTGCCGCCGGCGTCTTACTGGTCACTGATGACTGATTACTGATAACCGGCGCCTGCAGCGCCGCGCTCGCGGCCACCTTAGGCGCCGCAGGTGCGGCCGGCTCAGGAGCCGAGACCGGCTGCGGGCTATTACCCTGGGACTGGGGGCTGGGTGGGTTCATCACTCCATTA
>Ga0187880_1001250_pt1 | contig 20543 bp, 21 predicted proteins | sample June2016WEW_19_4_FD_132998 | JGI IMG/M metagenome (GOLD analysis project Ga0187880, IMG submission 132998) | Peatland microbial communities from SPRUCE experiment site at the Marcell Experimental Forest, Minnesota, USA - June2016WEW_19_40 | ecosystem: Environmental > Terrestrial > Soil >... | reverse complement strand
TTGACGTGGACATCCTCGGCCACATCTTCGAGCAATCCATCACTGACCTTGAGCGGTTGCGTCTCAGCCTCGAACATCCTGGCCCGTTGCAGGCCGGAGCGTCCGCCAAATCCCCCGCACCCGCGATCGCCGGCGCCCTCGCCCCTTCCGAAGGGGAGAGGGATGGGGTGAGGGGTCCCACGCCAGCAACTGCGCCAGCTCCCGCGGCAGCAGCCGGATCAGTTGATGAAACTCAGGCGCGAAAGCGGCGCAAACAGGAAGGCGCGGTCTATACCCCAGCCTTCATCACCCGCTACATCGTCGGCCAAGCACTGGGCGGCGTGTTGAAACAGCGCTTCGAGGCATTGCGCCAACAGCACGAGGCCGAAGCCTCCCGCACCGCCCGCAAGTCACTGGCCGACCCCAACGCCTACGACCTGACCGCCTTCAATGAGCCGCAGCGCATAGCCCTGATTCGCTTCTGGGAAGCCTGGCAGGACGAACTCAAGCGCCTCCGCATCCTCGACCCGGCCTGCGGCAGCGGCGCGATTCTCATCGAAGCCTTCAACCAACTCCACGCCGTCTATGACCTCTCCAACGCCCGGCTGGAGGAACTGCGCGGCCAGCGCACCCTCTTCGATCTCGACCACGCTCTATTTTGCTCGCCAAATGAAGCGAAAGAATTGAGAATGACTCCGCAATGTTCGAGAAAGCCCAGATCGCCGACACCTTCAACCCGGAGGAACGCGCTGTGGTGTTTTCTGGGGATTGCCTTTCGTTCCTCAAAACCATCCCTGACTCCACATTTCAGTTGGTGGTTACTTCGCCGCCTTACAATCTGGGCAAGGAGTACGAAAAGCGAATTGATTTGGACGACTATGTTCGACAGCAGAAGCAGGTCATCCACGAGTGCGTGAGGGCCTTGAAGCCAACGGGAAGCATTTGCTGGGAAGTAGGAAACCACGTGGATAATGGGATGATCATTCCGTTGGATGCCATGCTGTTCCCAATATTCAGAGAGCTGGGGCTTCAGTGCCGGAATCGCATTGTCTGGCACTTCGAGCACGGACTTCATTGCAGTCGGCGCTTCTCCGGGCGTTATGAAAGTGTTCTTTGGTTCACGAAGAGCGAGGATTATTTCTTCGACTTGGATGTTGTGCGGGTGCCGCAAAAGTACCCTGGGAAGAAGTACTTCAAAGGGCCGAAAGCAGGGCAGTACTCGTGCAATCCCCTCGGCAAGAATCCCGGGGATGTGTGGGTAATTCCGAACGTGAAAAGCAATCATGTGGAAAAGACCGAACACCCTTGCCAATTTCCGGTGGAACTAATTGAGCGGCTTGTGCTGCCGCTGACGCGAGAGGGTGATTGGGTCTTCGATCCGTTCCTTGGTACCGGAACATCGATAATCGCCGCGGTTAGGCGCGGGCGGCGGGGTGCCGGGGCGGAAATGGTGCAAAAGTATGTGGCGGTGGCAAAAGGGCGAATTACACAGGCATTAGAGGGAACGCTACCGGTTCGCCCCATGAGCCGACCGGTGTTCGACCCTCGTGATGCCGGACGAGCGCTCACAACGGCTCCGTGGCTCGTGGCCCCAAAAGAGAACGGGCATCTGCTACTTGGCGAAAAGCGACGTCGCTACAAAGCCAAATTGAGGAAATGAAGATCGCCGAGATTTACTCGCACCTCAACGGGTTGGAATTTCTGCTGGTGCACCATAAAAAGCTATGGAAGGACGTGCGGGAGGTCGTCAGCAGAGTGGATGCTCTGGCTTGCAAGACGAAGATCAGCAAAGAGAAGACGATGAAGGACAAGGTCTTGTTCAGCCCAGTGGAACTCAACAAAGCCTTCTGCGCGCTGCTCCATGACAAGGGCTGGACCGAGAGCAGGGTAAGCTATTGGGTCACCTCGGAAGCGAAGCTTATACGAAAGACACTGCAATTGTCTGCCGAAGAACAGAAAGTGGAAATCGAAGCGGCAGGGCAAAAGGCGATCTTCAGTTACAACCAGACGGACTTTGTGAAAGACCGCGTAGCACTGGAGGTGCAGTTTGGGAAGTATTCCTTCGTGGCTTATGATCTCTTTGTTAAACACCTTGCGTTCTATGTGCGTGACAAAATTGACGTTGGCGTCGAAATCCTACCGATGAAGTCGCTGCAGGCGGAAATGTCTTCTGGACCGGGGTACTATGAGGGAGAGCTGTATAACGTCATCCGCAACGGACGCGGCGTTCCGGCAGTTCCGTTGGTAATCGTCGGCGTTGCCGAGTGAAATTCAGTGTGGCTGGTAGCTTGTGGTCGCGGGTTCGGGCTGGAGGCTCTAATGGCGATGAGGATAGGTCCAGAAAATTTCCCATCGCAGAACCAACCGACCCCCTGCCGAGCCTGATCGAAATCACATCTTGCCAGCAGCAGACCCAGCGCACGTTGCTCGACTGGCTGCGGGTGGAATACGCCATCGAAAAGCCCAGCATCAAGCTTTTCGCCGCAACCGACCTCGATTCCGACACCTTGGTAGCCGAGGTGAAGCGCATCCGGGGCAAGAAACTGCCGCTGACCAGCCCCCACGCTCCACGCTCCACGCACTGACGCTCTGACGCTCGAACCCCCGCCCGCGCCCTCACCGCCGCAACCGTGAATCTGAAGCGCACCCTCAGCGACCTCGAAAACCAAGCCTGCGCCCTGACCCCGGCGGAGATTGATCTCATGTGGAAAACCGCCCCTCTCCGCATGCCCGTCCCCGCAGCCGCAGTCTGATTCTCGCCATGTCCTCCGCAACCGCCATTGAGTTCCAACGGGATTCTGTCCCAATGCCCGGGGACGTTCCGCGCTGTAGCCCAACGAAGGTGCGGACATGAGCCGCCCTGGGTTGGCCGCGCACTTGGGCATCAACTCCAACCGGGTTGTGTCCGTCCTCCCGCCGCAAGCTGCCACAATTACCCCCGGCAGGGCCAGGGTGGGTGAACCTGGAGTTAGTGGAAACACAAGACTCTGAGCGGATCGTGGGGCACAGGGGAGTCGTCTATCCATCCGGTCCCCTATCGGAATAGCTATCACGTGCCCGGTGCCGCACTGCGTACACACGTCACACATCACTGAAATATGCAGTTCAAAACCTCAACCGCTAATTCCAAAACCCCTTGGGTTCGTCCCGCGTTTTAGGGGATCACGGATTGATCTGCCCAACCCAGTTGATCGGCCAGATGCCAAAAGCTGATAGAAGCCCACAGGCGTTTGAAAGGGGAAAGGTCGGCGTAGGAGATGATGCGGACAAGATCGAAAAGTGCACCCATACGAGCGCCGAGAATCATCGGTTCGTGATTGTCCTGCTGGATCATCCACTCGTGCAACCGACGTTCACAAAGGGCAGCGGGAGAGCAGAGTGACGTCGCAGGGTTGGCGGGCCCCTCGAGCGCGAAAACCGGCTCCAAGCACCAACGAGCCAGGCCATTTTGGACCCAGTCCAAGCCGCGTGCCCGGTCCACAAGCCGGATGCGGAGTTGGATCGCGAGCCTGCATAGGTCGTACCCGACAGGCCAATGGTCAAGCCGCGCAAGATCAATGAAGGTCAGTTGCCCGGCGTCACCAAGAATCACGTTACGCGGGTTCAGGTCGCCATGCTGGAGGACCCACCGAAGCGGCGCTGCGGTCACCAGTAAATCGGACCACGTCTCAATGATGCGTTTGATGCGCAAAAACAGCGCGACCGGCTCTGGGACATTAGGCGGCCAGCCACCTGCTTCTGCGAGCACCTCGGCCATTTGTGGCAACTCGACGCAAGACTTCTTTGCTCGGTGCTGATCAATCGATGAAAGGCCTAAACGCTTTTGCTTTCGTGCGGCTTCACCACTTGGCTCATGCCATCCACGTGCGCATTGTGCTAGCTCTACATCAATTACGGTGCGCAAAGCGGTCTCCCGCCGTGCAATTGCCTGCGGATCCGTGGTGTTCGACTGCAAAACCTCGTCCAGAGTGGGCCCTGGCAAGGCTTCTTGGAGGGAATAAGAACCCATGTGTTGGGAAAGACTTTTCACGGGATGCGCCCGCGCGCACTTGGCAGCGAAATCCGCGCCTTCGCCGAAGAAATCGTCCAAAACGTGGGTTTCACGCTCAATCAGATCAGCACGGGGGGCAAGCTTTACGACAATATGCCGCGTTGCGCCGCCTTTGTGGCCCCACAAAGCGAGGAGGCTTGATCCAGAATATCCTGCAGAAAGCGCCCGCACTCGAACCTCCGACCAACCCGGGCACTCTGTGGCAATCAACTCCTCGAGCACGGGATCTGGAAACGCCGCGAAAAACGTGCGCATCCCCAAGGAATCTTCAATCGCGTGAGCAACTGGTACGTCACCAAAGCGTTTTCGTCGGGCAGTGCCTACAACCCGGGCTACAACCGGTGCCCGTTCCGCAGGGGTACGATAGCGGCTCAAGACCTGTTTACTGAGGATGGCATGGAAAAGCCCAGGGGCTTCATCCACAACGTCAGTAAATGAGGTGTATGCAATCCAGATTGCCTGGGATCGGGTGGCGAAAAGTTGGCGAACCTGCTCCAGCCCGGCACGCGCATCAGTGGAATTGTTACTATCAAGTGCGATGTCACAGAATATCACCTGTTCCGGGTTATCCTGGGCCTCATTCGCGAGGAGGCTTTCCGCGGTGCTCCAGAGTTCGGTCGTCGTCCCTGGCATCGGCGCTACGTAGGCGCCACTGAAGGAGGTTTTCAGAGCAAGAATCAGGGAATCAAGCTCACCACGTTGGTTCTCGATAATAAGGAATCTCATGGTTTGCGTAGGGGACTAAGGACTTCATCAGCCCGAAAGAAATGCGGGAAAAAAATCTCCGTTCGCCAGACAAGAGAGTCGTCTATCGAGGGAGCCGACAGAATCCGCACTTTGAATGGCGATGCTTTCGCAGTGGCGAGTGCGATGCCAGTCCCGCCAACGGTCTCGGGGTTCTTAATGCGATCCCTGAACTCGATGACGAGAGGCGGTTCAGTATCGCGTTTAGCTATAGTTAGGGAGCCTATGTCCCCATGGACGCACACATTATTGAGCAGCGGGCGGAAAATATCGTGCATTTCGAGAACCGGCACGCGGCAGACAAGGATCGACGATTCTGGAGCCGCCGGAACGCGAGCGGCGCCCATCTTGGCGCGGGTTTCATCCGCTAATCGCGAGAATATAGCCCACGGGGCGCAGTAGAACTCCCGCAAGCCACGGCACAGGGGCGCGACTTGGGACCCGAGGTCCATCTGGCTGAGTACATCGTTCGTTGCCCAACCGCCCGCCCACGTCTCCGCACGCAGAGCCTCCAGGTTCTCCGAGAGTGCAGTCACGCGGTCTGGTGTGACGTCTTCAAAGGAGGAGGGAACAAGTGCGGTTAGCGCAGCACAAAGGCGCGCAGCTTTCTCCTCCGCATCGCGGAGTTGTCCCGATAGCGAATCGTCACCACGCAACTCGCTAAGAGCGACCAGCGCTGGAAAAGCTGGGAGAAAGACCTCTGCCGCCAACTTAAGCGCACGCGGCATGGCCTGCAAGACTTGGTCTCGGGCACTTTCGTCTGCAAACTGGTCCCAGTCCGCACGCATCGTCATGAGCTGATTAGCAAGCGATTCCCAGTGGTCCTCAACATCCTTGGAATGCCGCAGCATTCGTCCGACAATTTCGCGCAACCGGAGCTCCGCGTCGTCTTCCGAATGAACGGCACCCAGGGTCTGGCGGAATCGATGCGAACGCGCGATAAGGTCTCGTGCAGAGTGTGCCCAGGCTCCTACGCCTGCTGCCGGGGGTAACGCACCAAGCGCATCCATGACGCAGTGATACTGCTCCTCGGAACGTGTGAAGATCGTCAGAATAAACAGGAGGAGTTGGAGCCGTAAGGTCTCATCGCAGAGAATGGCGGGGGCCACTTGGCGCAGGGAGTCAAAGAAGGCATTCTCGTACCATGCCAGGACCACAAGCCCGTCGCTCTTGTCAGCGCGATTCGCATTCGGAGCCAACAGCGTGTCCAAGCAGAGCGTAATCGTATCGTGGCGGCAAATTCCGTTGAAAGGCGGCTCATCCAGAAGATCGGGCTCCAGTGCGAGTAGATGGAGCAACGCAGGATCGCGTCTCTCGTTCAACCCCGCCCAAGTGCGTAAGATCTCAGCGGTGACGGTTTCATTCTGTTGATGCAACGCAAGCAGGTGCCGAAGCAGTACAGCGTCGTGAGGCATCGGCCGCGGGGCCTCGGGACCAGAATCTGTCAAGAAGACGTGGCGAACAGGATACTCGGCGGTCAGCCGGCTGGTGATAGCATGAAAATAAGCACGCAATTCGCGCGTCGGAATAGGGCCACTCTCACGAATGCGGCGTAGCAGAGGATGATCCAGCGCCGTTCCAAGTTCGAGTGAGCGGATCTGCAGACGATACACACAATCGAACTCGAAAGGCACCCCATGCCCAGAATTATCTCCTCCAGGAGACCAGAGCTGCCGACTAAGCGCAAACGCGCGGAGTTCAGCGGGACTGAGTCGGTTAACAAGCACCAACCCCATAACAGCGCGAGGTTGCTGTTTTGGATCGCGCATCACACGATGCATGAAGCTTCGCAGGGCTTTTCCGCTTACGGCTGCGTCATCGACATAAATAGCGAGAAACTGCCCACTTGAAAAACCACTGGGCCGTTCGCCAGCCAAGAGCGAGAGTTGGCCGGTTTCGACCAGACGACACTCGGTGAACAGCGGCGTGTCGGCGTGGGCAAAAACGGATTTCGCCCCGCGGTGCTCAGTAGGAATTGAAACTCGGAAAACATGACCAAGCGCCACCAGCCTACGCGCCGCCAACATGTCGTGCAGTGGACCGAGATAGCGGCCAATTTCACTGTCTGAGCGGTGGAACAATATCACGTCAGTATTGGGGCCACCATGCCTTTCCAAGAAGGGTTTGAGCTTCTCAATGATGCATTCGAGAGCTTCGGTCTCATGGAGGTCCAGCAACCGACGAGACGGTAGCGTGAAAGTGTGCAGGCGTTCGCCTCTCTCGTGGAACCCGTGGTCGAACATGTGCGGCTCGATCTCCATTAGCCGTTCGGCCCCGTGTGAAGTGCAAATAGAAACGAACTGCGAGGCCTCTGCTTCGACGGGAACGTGCGTGACGCGATCGATTTGCACGTCGTTAACACCTTCGGGGGCCGGCCCGAGTTCCTCGGGATCGAAATCAGGTATACGCATTAGGCTCGTAACCGGAATGCCATCGCCAACAGATCCGACAGGCGGTTTGCGCAAGTCGGCGCAGGTCACGACTCCGCGCACCCGAAGCCCGCGACCTGCGAGAGCCTTGGCGAAGTGTGATACCGTGCGGGCCTTGAAAATGGCATCCACGAAGATGATCACATCACTTCCGTGGGGAAGTTCCAAAGCCCGCAAGCGGCCAATCGGTTTAAGCCGGCCGGGCTGATTGCGCAAGAGCGTCTGCGCGACGAAGGAACTGCCGTGATCGTCCGTAACAAGTTCCGCATCCCCTATCGCTTTCACCAAGTGCCACCCTAGCGTCTGCGCCAGTACAGGAGAGCTTTCCACCAAATACAGAATGCACAAATAGCGCCGAACTCGTGTCCCGGTGTGGAGCAGGACTGCACGATTTGGATCCTCCTTCACCACGCTAGCTCGCAGTTCTGGCCAACACTCGGCGAAAGCAAGGTCAAAGGCGCGCCGCTCAACTTCGTCTGGGACTTGCGCCGCGAATTGCGTCAATTGCACCAGACCCGTGCCAGCCTCAAAGGCCACAAAATGCCTATAGTTCACTGCCAACTCGCGCGCCAAAGCTGTGACCTTTCCTGGAGCACCTGCACGGATGAAGTAGTGGCCATCGTGTTCAAGCGTGTCGAGCATGTCTTGGGTTTCCGCCGGAAAAACGCCAGCTACGCGCCAGGCGAGCTGCCTCTGGCGTGGCTCCCAAAAAGCGGCCAAGCGCAGGTAGCCGCTGAGGGGCGTCCATCCCGGGCCACAGGCGCGTAGCTTTTCCCTTCCAAGTTCAGCAAAGAAGAGGACTGGCACGACATCGGGTGGGAGATGCTTCAAAGCGGCAAGTACTCTCGATACAGGAATGGACACGTCTCCTCTTTGCAGCAGATGGTGATCGGAAGTTATTTCGCAAAAACGGAACACAGCCCCAGCCACCGCAGGCTCACCCGTTGTCGGTGTGATGACCAGACGCTGTCCAGGCCATGCAGCTTCAAATTTGCTCCACGCTATTAACTCGGGATGGATGGTAGCAGCCGCCTGTTGCTCCTCATGAGTTGCCCGGCGCGGCTCCGGTGATAGGCTACGTCTCGCCAAAGGTAGCGGGAGGCGCACCACCACCGTCGTGCCGGGAAGGTCATTTCCACTAGGCAGCGCATAGGAGAATTCACGCGCCTGGCCTTCGACAACTGCAAAACCGGCTCGTCCGCGTCCCGAAGCGAGTGCGATGAAGCCACCAAATTCAGCGACCTGCTGTCGGCCGCGGTAGAGGCCACGCCAATTCATCTCGTGGTAAACATCGACAAAATCCTCCCTGCTTTTACAGGTCGAATCGTGGTGGAAAGCGTCCGCGCAAAGATGAGCGTGCAGGTCAGCCCGAGCGCGGTCGAATTTATTGGTTCCAGAGCTGAGCTGACTCACCACTCCAAACAGCTCTGGCATGCGTTCACGCGTCTTAAGCCAAAGGGTTTGGGGAACGCCGCGACCACTGTCGCTGATCGCGACTTCGAGCAAAAGCCGGTTGCCCTGCTCGGCAAGCCACTTCTTCTCCTCAATCGATTGGTGTTCGGCAGCGCTGAGCGACCCCGCGGCGGACTGCACCGTAATGCAGATGAACGCAGGGCGTCGGGGGGCATTGCGCCCAAAAGCATGCTCGTGAACATTGAATATAGCTTCCAGAGCGATCCTTTCGACAGTATCGTGAAAATCAGATTTCTCGTCGTGCCCCCATTCACTGGCCGCAAGACTTGCGCTTTCGGCAATGTTGCGCGCAACATCGAGAACATCCTCCTGTCCCGTCACGTCGCAGAGAAAGGGACCACAACCCCAAGCCTGCGCCGAGAGACGAGCTAAGGGCTGCACGCCAGTAACCGGCGGGGCCTCTGCAAGTCGAGAAAACCCAACCGCTTGAGCCAGCCCAGAGGAGGCTTCGTCGAACTCGAATCGGATCAACGACCGTCCCGGATCGCTCGTCAAGGAGTCTCGTAGCACAGCCAGCGCGTTGAGTCCCTCGGCAGTGGCGAACCGCAGTTGCTTGAATTTCAAGACAAGGGGTTCTCGCGGTTCAACCAGTCTCCACCCGATTTGATACTCGTCGGTGCTGTTCCGCAGGGCCGGACTAAACACCTTGAGTGGAAGGCGGCGCAGGATTGCGCTTAGCGTCAACTCGCCAAGGAACTTGGCATCTAGCCCCGCTGCGGATGGCGTCGAGCCCGACATGGCGCGATGTATAGCCTGGAAGGTGACCCGTGTCACCATGCAAGTGTGGGGTACTCACTATTGACACTAATCCGCCGCCGGCCTTCACGCGTTCCTCAAGAAATGCCGCGAACTCACAGCGACTGTTGCCAGCCCGGCAGGCGCTTCGCCACGAAGCTGAGGAGTTTGGGGTGGCGACTCCGCTTGAGGTCGGCCAAAGGCACGGTTTGAAGTAGAGCAAATCAGTCGAAAATCCTCAGCAGGTCGAGGTAATCGGCAAAGCCAGTCTGGGATCGGGCGCTGGCACCCATCATTTGTTGAGGCCGCCATAATCCACGATTTGAAAGCGTTTGGCATGCCCGCAAAAGAGGGAATTCGCGCGCTGAAGTTGGTCCCGGCTGACCTCGCCCCGGGCTAATACTTGCAGGTCCCGACGCCGTGCGGCCTTTTTCCTCTCCAGGACCAGCACCGGGTCAGGGGAACCGACTTTGAAGCCCGCTCGTTCCAACCGGCCTTTCATTCGCCGAGCCCATGCGTCGCCCGATTTCACACTTCAATAGTGCCTGTGGGATACCCCGTTGTCAAAGGGGGAAAGGATGCATTAGAATTTCATCTTTCTACCGGACGCTGCTCACTCCAGGCATGCAAGTTCTCACCATCGACACTAATCCGCCGCCATGCGGGGCAGCGAGCAAACAAGCGTCTGGCCGTCTTGCAATTGACGAGCAAGCGATGGTTTTATGGTGGCCGCTGAATCCTTCGATCCGGCGTCAGCGCCACACGCCAGGGCCGGCGCGGCGGCTGCGAAACCAGATGCCGGGGTGCCCGCCCTCGGGCAGACCAAACATGGCCTCCAACTCCACCGTGCCTGGCCCGGGCTGGACCCAACAACCCCCAAAGCCGGGCTTGGGCGGCGCGCCCACCATGAACACGCTCCCCGGCCAGTCCAGGACCGTCCCCCGCCAAATCCCGATGCATGGGCCGGCTGGCGCCGGGCCGACAATGATTTGTAACTTCGCGTCGGCCGCCAGCTTGGGAAACCACAAGCCCATCGCGCGTGGATGGTTGGACGGGCCGTAGCAGCATTCCAGCCGCGCATCCAGCGGCAGGTCTTCAAACCACACGGCCACCGCGTCGGGCGGAGCGGGGCCAGAAAGCAACAGCGTCGAGAGTCGGCTCATGCGCACCAAGCTAGCACTTCTGCCCGGCGGCTGCCTAGCCGGTGCTGGACCCTCGCGGCATGGTAGGAGGTTGGCAAATTGCTGCACAGGGTATTGCCATTCTGGCACACCGGTGTTACCATTCCGGCATGAAAACGTTGACGATGAAACTCCCTGACGGGCTGCTCGGCTGGCTGGAGCACGAGGCCAAGCGCGCCCAGCAACCGAAGTCCGCCCTGGTGCGGGAGATTTTACAGCAACACCAGCAGCGCCAGCACCAGTCGGCCCTCGACCTGGCGGCGGACTTGTGCGGCTGCGTCCAGAGCGGGTTGCGCGACCTTTCCCGCAACAAGAAGCACCTGAAGGGTTTTGGGCGATGACCGCCTGGCTGCTCGATACGGGGCCGCTGGTCGCCTTCTTCGACCGCAGCGATGCCGGCCATGAGTGGGCCAAGGAACAATGGGCGCAGGCGCCGGTGCCGATGCTGACGTGTGAAGCGGTGCTGGCTGAGGCGGCGTATCTCTTGCGAGAGCACGCCAGGCTGCCGAGTGAGAAGATTCTGGCGCTGTTCGAGCGGAAGGTCATCACCGTTCCCTTCACGCTGGAGGCGCACGCCGGCCCCGTGGCGCATCTGCTGGAGAAATACCACGACCAGGGGATGCAACTAGCGGATGCCTGCCTGGTGCGCATGTCCGAGTTGGAAAGGGGTCAAACCGTAGATTGGAATTCTAGCTGGGCACATGGTTCGAGGGCGCTTGCGGTTTTGCGTTGGTCTTGGCTCTGAGCCAGATGATGGAGCAGGGACTTGGCCCCTTTGGCCGTGCCGATCTGCACCCGCGCCCCAATCCACTTGGTCGGCAGGGTCGTTTCGCTCCGTAGCCGGGCAGCGCTGGCCAGCTTGCCGGGGTCGCTGCGCCGGCGAGTGGCCAACTCGGACTCCTGCCAGCCCCGGCGCGCCAGTTCCTCCGCGATGATGCGGTTGGCCCTTTGCTCGGCGGTCTCCCGGTGGAGTTCCCCGGAGTGGCTCCCGCCAAGCTTACCCTCCATCAGCTCCAGCATCTGCTCTTTGAACTGCTCGCTGCCCAAGTACCAGCCCCGCCGCAGCGGCTTGAGCGCTTCCTCGGCGAGGGCCTGCAGCCGGCGCCTTTCCATCTGCCGCTCGAACTCCTGACGCTCCGCTGCGGAGTCCTGCCCAATGCCGTGCTCGCCCAGCAAGCGGTCCACGCGCATGGCGCGCGGCATGAACCCAACCATGTCCGGCCACCACCCGCCAGTCAAACACCGAAAACCGCCAGTCCGCCTCTGCCCCCTCTGTCCGGCCGATTCACCCGGACCAATCTACGGTTTGACACCCGCCCTAATGGGTGACGCGAAAGGCCATGCTGCCGTTGGTCAGCCGCCATGGGGAAGCGGGGACAGTTGTGGGTGAGCCCATCAACGAAGGCGGAACGGCGGCGACTACGCAAGCAAACCGTCCATATCCGGATGGCGCGTGAACATTGCGAGGCTGCCGTCAGCCGCGCGCGGCCATTGCTCCTTCGGCCGGTCCCAATGAAGCTCCACGCCATTGTGGTCGGGATCACGGAGATAGATGGCTTCGCTGACGCCGTGGTCTGAAGCGCCGTCGAGGGGGATGCCGGCCTTCAGGACGCTGCGCCCCGGTTTGGCCGGTCGCGTGTGCCGAGGTCGTCGTCGGTTAAACTACTTACAAGCCATACGTAATCACCGGAGTTGGCACGCCTGGCCCTGTAGGGCATGATGTGCGTCGTTCCTTGGAAGGGAACTGGAAGGCGGCGCAGTCAAATGCGCTACTACCAAATTATCAAGTCACTGACGAAATATGAGCACAACACCAAGCGTTAACTCAAAAAACTTCCTAAACTCGGATGTCGAAATCAAGGGCACCCTCAGGTTTAACAGCGAACTGACCTTCGATGGAAAGCTGGAGGGAGACATCACTTCGGAGGGTATCCTCAACCTGGGCGACAACGCGGTCGTCAAGGGCAACCTCAACGGTAACTCAGTCGTGCTGCGGGGCAAGATCAACGGCAACGTCACGGCCGCGGAACGAATCGAGATTAAAGCCAAGACCGAATTGTTCGGTGACGTTCGGTCGGCCAAACTGGTCATCGAGGAGGGCGTCACCTTTGTGGGCAAGATCGAAGTCAATCCCAACAAGGTCGCGCCCATTACGCCGCCTCAGCCGCACGGCGGCGAAGCCGCCAAAACTGCCGAACTCTCAAAACCCGGCGGGTTCTAAGGTGGTGGCCGGAGCGCCGGTGGTTTCAGCCTTCGGGTTTATGGGCCTGATCCTGCCGAAAGCGTCGAAGAACCACATCTTCCATGCCGCCGTCGAAGCGGGATAGGATTCCGGTAACCTGCCCCAGGTGCGGGCACCTCCAACTGGAGCCGCGCACCGGTTACTCCACCATCTGCAAGGAGTGCCACCAGCATTTTCGCCTTGAGGAAGTGCGGCGCCTGCCCGCCCAGCCGGCCAGACCCCCGCCCGAGCAAAAACAGGTCCGCTGTTTCCATTGCGGCACGGAACTCGCCGTGCCGGTTACCGCTTCCTCCACCCTGTGCAAACGATGCGGCAGCCACGTGGACCTGGCCGACTACCGTATCACGCAGTGCGTCTCCAAGAACTTCAAGACGCATGGCCGCCTGGTGATCGAGGAAAAGGGCTATGTCCTCAACTCGGACGCTCTGGTGGGTGAGGCCATCGTCAAAGGCCGTTTCATCGGCAAACTGGTCGCCGAGGGCATACTCGAGATTAATTCCTCCGCGAACCTCGAGGGCAGCTTCACCGCCGGACGGCTAGTGATTCCGGTCGGCCACCATTTTCGCTGGCCTGAACCGCTGCGCTTCGAGACCGCGGACATTGGCGGGGAACTGGTGGGTAACTTGCAGGCGGCGGGCACGGTGCGGTTACGAGCCACCGCCCGGCTCTTTGGCGCGGTCCTGGCCCGCGGCTTTGTGGTCGAATCCGGCGCCGTCTTCGTCGGCACGGCGCGAATCGGCGACCGGCTCTTACAGGAGACAAGCGGAAATGCAGCGTCTTGAGCCAGAGAAAGCCGAACCAGCCCCTCTGAAAGCCGAACAGGCTTATCTGCAGGAATTGAAGGCGCAGGGGCGAAAAGCACAGAAGCATAGGGATTGGGAGAGACAAGTGCTTTTTCTCAAGGAAAGCGATGAAGGCACCAGGCTTGACACCTTTTTTGAGATTCTGCTCACGAGGCTCGATTTACCCACCGCAGGCATGGAGACTGAAGATTTTCCTGAATGGGTGAAAGAGCATGGCGAAGCCCTTTCTTTCCTATACCATGAGCCGGACCTTCCGGAGAAATGCGAAGCATCCGGCACTTTAACCCAGGATATCAGAAGGCTCACCTCATCGCTAATGCAGTCAGCCGTCAGCTTAACTCCGCCGGAAGTTGCTCAGCATTTGAGATCTGCAAGCGAAGAAGCCCCTGCGGAGATTGCTAAGCTCAGATCAGCTCGAAACTGGCTGGAATTCTGGTTTGTTGCATATTTGTGTATCTCCATATGCTTCTTCACTCTTCTGGTAATCTCTTGCCTGGATCTGTTTGGATTGGTCCAATTGGATCAGTCCTCCCAGACTGAATCAGGTTCTGCGGTTGCCGCGACGATAATCGAAGCTCTTATTTTTGCCGGTGGGGCCTTTGGAACACTCTCCGTTGCAATATTCCTCGGACTGCGGCGGAGGCGGATGGAGGCGGAGTTTCAAAAGCGCCAAAGTGAGCTCCAAGAAAGGAAAACCAAACGCAGGCAGGAAGTGGATAGAGTTCAGGCCGAAGCTTCCCAATCCTACCAGCTTGCTATCTCGGCAGCAGGCCAAGCCAGGCAACGCCTCTTGCACGACCTTGTCGAAGCTGTGGGAAAATGGCGTTCAACCGTTCGTCTTGAATTGGTTAAAGACTTCTTTGAACAGGGATTATGGATCCATGACAGGTTTGCCGAGCGTCTCAAACCGTTACTGGCAGAGATTCAACGACCCTTCCCGACATCGTGTAGAGTTGAAATCAACAATCTGCGTGACGATCAGATCGAATGCGCTTTCAGGGTGCTTACTGCTGTGATAGCGAGTGCGATATCGGTCAAGGTGGATTTGAGCAAATCAGGTACATTGGCGCAATTAATTGTCTCCGGGACCGAGCCGGACGTTCCAATGCCATCCGCAGCCGTCGTGCTAGAAAAACTGGAAAGTGAGGGTGTCTTGCTGAAAGATGATCAACTGAGTGATGACACGGCATCGTGCATGACCGACGTCTTGAAAAGCTTGCGGGCCTAAGAAGAAGCTCGAGTTCACAACCATCACAACGCGGCAGACAGGGTCAGAAAGTTCCCGGACACCGCATCTGTATTATTCCTGACTAGTCGAACCTCAGAAAATCTGTATCGTATTGTCAGTGCAAGAGTGCGTTTACATCAAAAGGGGTGAAGGTGAACTCGGGTAATGCCACGATCGTTTTCGACAAGTTTCATCTCGTCCGCCAAGTGATTGTGATTGCATCCCGGAGGACTGATTATGGCAAGTGACATTCCTAACGTTTACAGCGACGCGCTATTCAACGTTTACAACAGGCTGAACGTTCCCATTCAGAAGGGCTCGCAGAACGGCTGGCCTTACCTACAAACCGAAACGCCTCTTAGGATATTCCAGGAAGCCGCTGAGCCGCACGTCAGCGGGACAAACCAATCTGCAACTTCCTCTTCATCGCCTTCTCCTCCACCCAGGCCGCAAAGCCACCCGATTTGGCTGCAAACTTTCTGGCCGGTCTGCGTTGGGGCACTGGTGGTGATTTGCTGCGTGCTTGCTCTCGGCTGGCGAGCGCACAGGCAGGCCCTGGTAAACGCCCGCCCTCAATACCAGGACACTGAGACTGCTAAAATCTGGCGCGAGGCGGCGCAGCAGCTCGTGCAGGGCCAACTTGCAGAGGCACGCGTCCTGAACAGCAACCAGGCCGCTTTCGCCACGAGCCAAGCCCAGATCGGAGCCGGCTTGGTGAAGCTCGGCGACATCAATACGCAGTTCGCCGCTTCGGCCTCCACCCAGGCCAGCGCCATCCGGGGGTTGGCGGCAGCGCAGACTGCGTTGGCGCAAGAGACAACCAACATGGTGGCATCCCTCCGCCAAACGTTCCGGCAGGGACTCGCCGAGGCCGAGAAACGGATGGCCGCTGAACAGGTAGGCCGGATGCAGGAAGAGATGAAGATCGCACGCGCGGAAAACGCCCAATTGGCCCAAGGGATCAAGGCCCTGGCCGCTAGATCAGATCAAATGGTCCAGGTAATCCAACAGAATCGTCCACTGGCCCCGAACACGATCTTCAGCCAGTTCGTCACCAACCGCGTCCAGGCCGCCATCTGGGCTGTCCGGCCTGGCTTTCTCGGCATGGAGTCGAACCAGCGCACCGAAACCCAAACCGTGCTGGTCACAGACGGCACGAATACGGTCGCCCTCTGTCACGTGCAGGACACCCCGCTCAGCTTCAGCTCCCCGGGCACGGACTGGGAGGGGCTGACCGGAATGCTGGAGCGCAACACGACGACTATTCCCATCCAGTCATTGTCATTCTACCAACTGGACCCGCGTGTGGTGTTCATTCCGGTCACCCAGGCGGAAGCCGAACAACTTGGCGGCACGGCTTACCGCACCTCATCGGATCCCTACAAGTTTCAGGATGCCGTGCTCGTAGGGGCGCAGGAGGGCTATTACGGGCAATGCACCTTCCAGATTGACTTGACCACGCCGCTCTACGTGAAGATGGACCGCAACTCCCTCAAGGGGCTGTTCGGCAAATTCAATCCCTCGCGCGGCGACCTGGTGTTCAGCCGGACGGGCGAGTTGCTTGGGGTGATGGCGAACAGCACTTACTGCATGATGATAAAGAGCTTTATCCCCACGGCGACGTTCCAATTCGCCCAGGATGTGCGCAGCCAGCAGCCCGGCGAAACGCTGGCCCGACTTTATTCACTGATCGCCAAGCTGCCGTCCAAACTGCAATAAGCGCGCACAGGAAACCCAAGGTGGATTTCGGGGCCCAGCCCACTTCCTGGTCCGGGCTCGCAGGACGGCTGACATAGACTGCCGTAGAGAATTGGGGAGGCGTGCGTTAAAACAAGGTACTCGGGCATCAAGTACCCGGACTAATGTCCTGGTGAGCCGCACGGCGCCTCATGGCGCAGGGCGTGGTCCACGTGGGAAAGGGCGGTCATTGCCCCGACGCTGGGCACACCGACCACGTTGACTCGACAAATGACGCTGCCAATGTTCAGCCGCCGCAGGGAATCGACGACAATTCGCGGTGAGCCCATCAACGAACGCGGCATTGCGGCGACTACGCAAGCAATCCGTCCAAATCGAGATGCCGCGTGAACATCGCGAGGCTGCCATCGGCCGTGCGGGGCCATTGCTCCTTCGGCCGGTCCCAATAGAGCTCCACGCCGTTATGGTCGGGGTCACGGAGATAGATGGCTTCGCTGACGCCGTGGTCTGAGGCGCCTTCGAGCGGGATGCCGGCCTTCAGGACGCGACGCACCGCGTCGGCCAGTTCCGCCCGGGTCGGATAGAGGATGGCGACATGATACAGACCCGTCGCGCCGGGCGGCGGCGGCTGGCTGCCCGCGCTTTCCCAGGTGTTGAGGCCCAGGTGATGATGGTAATCGCCGGCGGACAAGAATGCCGCCTGCGAGCCGAAGCGTTGCGTGAGCTCAAAGCCGAGCACTTCGCGATAGAACGCCATCGACCGTTCCAGGTCGGCCACCTTCAGATGGACGTGCCCAATCCTGACCCTCGTATCCACCGGGCGCCTGTTAGTGTTTGGCGGCTTGCTAAGGTTGAGTGGCATTACTTGTTCAATTTCGCGGTAAGCGTGGCGACACGCCGACCGAGGAGTTCGCCCGTGAGTTTGTCCGCGGCATTGGGCGCGACATTCACGGGTTCCTGCCCGGCTTGGGCCATCACGCCGCTGTAGCTGCTCAGGCGGTTGATGCCCTTGTCGTTCATCGGCGTTTCGGGAAAGCCAACCCAGACCATCCCGTGCTGCATCGCCAGAGTGAAAAAGTAATGCAGCGTGCTGAGCTTGTCGCCGCTCGGGCCGCTGGACACGGTGAAACCGGCGGCCACCTTGTCGCGCCAGGCGCTGCGATACCAGCGCTCGCCCGTCGCATCGGCGAACGCCTTGAACTGCGCGGCGGGTCCGCCCATGTAGGTCGGGCTGCCAAAAATGACCGCGTCGCTGGCATCGAGCTGGGCGAAGACGGTGTCATTCTGGTAGCGGCCCTGGGCGATATCCTCGCCGTTAATGGTGAGGAGACTGGCCTGCACACCGGCGACGGACGCGGCCCCCTGAGTGACGGCCTCGGCCAGCTTGGTGGTGTGGCCGGTGCCGGAGAAGTGAATGATGGATACTTTGGTCATAGTTTGTCCTGCGTTTGTGTTGTTTAGTTGAGATCGAATAACAGAACCTGCGCCGGCTTGGTCGCGCTGAGTTCCAGCGTGGTTTCCTTGCTCACCGCCGCGGCATCGCCACCGCTGAGCGCTTTGCCATTCAGCTTCACTTCGCCTGTGGCCACATGGACCCACGCGTTGCGTCCGGAGGCCAGTTTGTGCGCGACGCGCTCGCCGACGTCGAGCCTCGCCAGCCAGAGATCGGCGTCCTGGTGGATGGCGATGGAACCCGCGCGCCCCGTCTTGCTCGTGACGAGGTGGAGCACGCCGGTGGGCGCCTTAGCCAAGGACTTCTCGGCGTAGCGTGGCGCCACACCCTTACGGTCGGGCTGAATCCAGATTTGCAGCAGGCGCACCACCTCGTCACGCGACGGATTGAATTCGCCGTGCAGCACCCCGGTGCCGGCGGCCATGTATTGCACGTCGCCGGTCTTGATGACGCGGCCATTGCCCATCGAATCCTTGTGCTCCAGCGCGCCGCTCAGGATGTAAGTGATGATCTCCATGTCCCGGTGCGGATGCTGGCCGAAGCCCTGGCCCGGCATGACCAGATCGTCGTTGATGACGCGCAAGCTGCGGAAGCCCATCCATTGCAGGTCATAATAATCCGCGAAACTGAAAGTGTGATAGGTGTCCAGCCACCCGTGTTCGGCGTGGCCCCGTTCATTGGCTCTTCGTATATTCATCATGGCCTAAACGTGCCACGCCTCCCACGCGACTGAGAAAGACCATTTTTCTTGCCTCAGCATACCCAATAAGCATGCTCGCAGACGCATGGAACTCCGCCATCTCCGTTACTTCGTGGCCGTGGCTGAAGCCGAGAACTTCTCGCGCGCGGCGTTGAAGCTGCACGTTTCGCAACCGGGGATCAGCCGGCAAATCCGCGACCTTGAGGAGGAACTCGGTTTCCTGCTCCTGGAGCGCACCGCCAAGTCCGTGCGCCTGACCGAAGCCGGCCGCGCGTTTCTCGCCGAATCGCGCGCCGTGCTGCAGCGCGCGGACGACGCGGTGAAGACCGCGCGGGCCATCGCCACCGGTAGCCGCGCCGAACTCCACCTCGGTTACGCGCCAACGCCAACCGCTCGGATTCTCCCGCCGACGCTGCGGGCGTTCCAGGGCGCGCTACCCAACGTGCGAGTGAAGCTGCACGACATGTCCACCGAGGAAATGCTCGCCGGCCTGCGCGAAGGAAAATTGCAGCTCGCGTTTCTCGTCCGCCTCACGCCCGCGATGTTGCGCGGCTTCCGCTTCGAGGAACTCGTCCACGATCCGGTGCGGCTGGCCGTCCCGCCCGGCCATCCCTTTGCCCGGCTCCGCTCGATCCCGCTCGCCCGGGCGGCCTCGGAACCGTGGGTGGCCCTGAGTCGCGAGGGCTATCCCGAATATCACGAGTTCCTGGCCGCGCTCTTTTCCAGGACAAAGTTCAAACCGCGCATCGTGGAGGAGCACGAAAGCGCCGCCAGCCTGGTCTCCGCCATCGAAGCCGGCTGCGGCTTGGCGCTGGCGCCGCAATCGCTTGCGTGCTCCTTCGGACCGCGCTTGAAGCTCATCCCGTTCTCGCCCGCGCCGGAGCCGTTGGTCATCGGCGCGGCCTGGCTCAAAGCCGGGCTTTCCGCCGCTGCAGAACGGCTCCTGGATTGTGCGAAGCAAGCGGCGGCATCGGCGAAATGATCTTGCCCCCGTTTCTGGGAGGCCACCACTCCGTATGGGCAGACAATACTGCGCCGACAAAAGGACTTCCAATCGTTGCAAATTGGGCTATCTTTGCTTCGTGAAACCTGCGTCGCAGTTGCTGCCAGTTGAGCTCGAAAAGTTGAAACCCGTTCTGCACGACAAGATCGAGCGGATGGACGGCCAGCACTTGGCCTTGGTCAACCGCCTCTTGCTTCAACTGGAAGCGGAGGAGTTGGCTGATCGCCTTGGTGTAGCCTTCGACAAAGACCATGAGCAAGGGCTGCTCCGACGCATTCCTGAATTGGTGAAGCAGTTCCGCGCCGGGCACCGTTACGCATGACGGTATGCCTTGACACCAGTGTCTTCCTCCAGATCTTTGGCCGGCGGCAACCGTTTTATCCCATTCTGCGCGCTCTCCTTGATGGCCGGTTGACGCTCGCTCTCTCCACGGAAATCCTGCTCGAATACGAGGAGGTGACCTTCAAGCTCTCCGGTGCTGAGCGCTGGCGAGAGGTGGTGGCGTTGCTGGAGCTGCTGACCCGGCTCCACAACAATATCCGCCAGATCGAGCCGCAGTACCGCTTCGGTGTGGTGGTGGCCAATCCAGACGACAACAAGTTCTGCGACTGTGCCATTGCAGCGGCGGCTGATTTCGTGGTCACGGAAGATAATCACTTTGCCGCGCTGAAACCGGCTGGCTTCAAACCACAACCCCTCACGCCTGACGAGCTCATTCGCCTCCATTTGCATTGAAGACACCGCGCGAGCGCTTGAGGGACTGGCAGCAGGAAAGGCGCTATGAAGAACACTGAGTGTCATGTTTCTAAGACGAACCCCTTCGC
>Ga0187880_1001249_pt1 | contig 20544 bp, 33 predicted proteins | sample June2016WEW_19_4_FD_132998 | JGI IMG/M metagenome (GOLD analysis project Ga0187880, IMG submission 132998) | Peatland microbial communities from SPRUCE experiment site at the Marcell Experimental Forest, Minnesota, USA - June2016WEW_19_40 | ecosystem: Environmental > Terrestrial > Soil >... | reverse complement strand
GTGAGCCTGGAGATTGAGCTGATCACGCCGGTGGCGATGGAGAAGGGCTTGCGGTTTGCGATTCGCGAAGGCGGACGCACCGTGGGCGCCGGCACCATCACCGAGATTATTGCGTAATTTTACGGGCGCGACGCGTACCGCCGCGCTCACTCACAAGCCGCAGGGCAGGTTGCGGAGACGCACACTGCCTCAACCGAGATCTTTGAGAGAAACTAACGTGATTGGCAAAGAACGAATCCGAATCCGGCTGAAAGCATACGACTATCGCGTTCTCGACCAGTCCACCGGCGAAATCGTCGATACGGCGAAACGCACTGGGGCGCAAATTGCGGGACCGATCCCCTTGCCCACGGTGAAGAACAAGTATTGCGTGTTGCGTTCGCCTCACGTGGACAAGAAATCGCGCGAGCAGTTTGAAATTCGTACTCATAAGCGTCTACTCGACATTCTCGAGCCTACGCAGCAAACCGTGGACGCGCTGATGAAACTTGAGCTTCCCGCCGGCGTCGATGTCGAGATCAAGGCGTTCGGCAAGGAACATAGGTAGCAAGAAGCAGTTAGCAACTAGCAATTAGTTTTCAACTAAAGGCCAAGTGTTAACGGCTAAGTGCGATAGATAACAAAGCTTCCGCGGCGCAAGCCCCCGGTGCGATCAACACCGGAATGAGGAAGCGGAGTTGAGGACAAGCAAATGGCAGTCAGTGGAATTCTGGGAAAAAAGGTTGGCATGACGCAGCTCTTCGATGACAAGGGTGATGTCCACCCCGTTACCGTGCTGCAGGCTGGTCCGTGCTTTGTGACGCAGCGCAAGACAGTCGCCAAGGACGGCTACGAGGCCGCCCAGATCGGGCTGGTGGAGTTCGTGAAGGAGTCGCGCCTGACGCAGCCGATGAAGGGCCATTTCGCCAAGCACAACCTTCCGCCGATGCGGTTCCTGCGCGAGGTGCCGATTATCGTCGATGCCGACAATCAGGATGGCGCCAAGGTTGGCGACAAGGTTCTGGTCGACATTTTTGACGGGGACAAGTTTGTGGATGTGGTCGCGACCAGCAAGGGCCGTGGTTTCGCGGGCGTGGTGAAGCGCCACAAGTTTGCCGGCGGCGCCGCTTCGCATGGTTCCATGTTTCAGATCACCGGTTCGATTGGTTCGTCCGCCTTCCCGTCGCGCGTGTTTAAGGGCATGCGCATGTCGGGGCACATGGGCGTCGATCGCGTAACAGTTCGTAACCTGCGCGTGCTGGGCGTAGACAAGGACGAGAACCTGCTGGTAGTCGAGGGCGCGGTGCCAGGGCCGAAGGACGGTTACGTAATGATCGCGAAGGCCAAGAAGCCGCCCAGAGAGCGTCGTGGATTTAGCGGCACCGGTACAGTCGATCCGTTGAAGGCGTCGAAGCGCCAGGCGGCGAAGAAGAAATAGGGGCTAGTGGTCAGTGTCTGACAACTGACAACTGGATTTGGAAGAGACTATGGCGACGATTGATGTAGTAAATCTCGGCGGCGAAAAGGTAGGTTCCTTCGAACTGGCCGACGAAGTATTCGGCGCGGTGAATGAGGACCTGTTGTGGGAAGCGGTGAAGCACTATCGCGCCGGGCAACGTGCGGGCACCCACGCCACCAAGAACAAGAAGCTGGTGAGCGGCGCGGGTAAGAAGCTGTGGAAGCAGAAGGGCACCGGGCGCGCACGTGTGGGCTCCATTCGCTCACCGTTGTGGCGGCACGGCGGAACCGTCCACGGACCGCAGCCCCGCTCCTACGATTACGCTTTTCCACGCAAGAAACTGCTGGGCGCGTTGCGCTCCGCATTAGCGGCCAAGCTGGCCGATGGCAAGCTGGTCGTTGTGGAAAGCTTCGAGGTAAAGGAACCGAAGAGCAAAGAGTTCCGCAAGACGCTGCACAAGTTGAACGCGAAAGGGACGACCTTGCTGGTGGAAAGCACGTCCAGCGAGAATCATAACCTTCATCTGAGTTCACGCAATCTTGCGGGTGTGGAACTGCTGGCGGGCAACCAGGTGCATCCCTATCACCTGCTTCGCTACGAAACCACAATCTTCGCTCGCCCGGCGTTGGAGAAGTTGCAGAACTCCCTGAAGGCTGCGGCGCCCAAGCGCAAGCACGCGGAGGTGGCGTAATGAAATCGGCATATCAGGTCCTGCGCCGCCCGGTTATTACTGAAAAGGGTTTGGGGGTAAAGGAAACCGAAGCGACCCTGGTCTTCGAAGTTTCCCTGAAGGCGACCAAGACCGAGATCAAGCAGGCGGTACAAAGCATTTTCAAGGTGAAAGTGGATTCGGTGCGCACCTCGACTTTTGCAGGCAAAGAGCGCCGGCGCGGCAAGTTTACGGGATATCGTCCCGATTGGAAGAAAGCTTACGTGCGGTTGAAGGCGGGCGAGAAGATGCCCGAATACGCCGAAAACCTCTAGTGAGTGGCTAGTGCCTAGTGGTTAGTGGCTGGAAGCAATTTGAGAAACGAGTAGACACATGGCTATCAAAACCTACAGACCGGTTACTCCGTCGCGGCGGTTCACTACGAGCACGGTCAGCGATGACCTGACGACGAACCGTCCGTACAAGCCGCTGACCGAGCCCAAGCAGCGCACCGGCGGACGCCGCAATTCCGGCGATCTGACCATCTGGCACCACGGCGGGGGACACAAGCGCAAGCTGCGCATCATCGACTTCAAGCGCGACAAGTTCGGAATTCCCGCCACCGTCGCCTCCATCGAGTACGATCCCAATCGCTCGGCGCGCATCGCTCTGCTCAATTACGCCGATGGCGAGAAGCGCTACATCGTATATCCGGTGGGACTGCAGGTGGGCGCCAAGATCGTCAGCGGTCCCGAGGCCGACATCCTGGTGGGTAATGCGCTGCCGTTGCGCAACATTCCTCCTGGCACCACGGTCCACAATGTGGAGTTGAAGCCCGGCAAGGGCGCGCAGATGGCGCGCTCGGCTGGGGCGCAAGCTCAGTTGGTCGCTAAAGAAGGGGACTACGCGCTACTCAAGCTGCCTTCCGGCGAAACCCGCAAGGTACTGGTCGATTGCATGGCCACCGTGGGGCAGGTTGGCAATATCGATCACGAAAACATTTCCATCGGCAAGGCCGGCCGCACGCGCTGGCTGGGAATTCGCCCGACGAACCGGGGTGTGGTCATGAACCCAGTCGATCACCCACATGGTGGCGGTGAAGGCAAGACCAGCGGCGGACGTCATCCGGTGACCCCGTGGGGCAAGCCGACGCGTGGCTACAAGACTCGCAATAACAAGCGGACCGACAAGTTCATTGTTAACCGCAGACAGAAGTAGGACTGAGACGATATGGCACGTTCAACAAAAAAAGGCGCGTTCATTGATTCGCACCTACAGGCCAAGATTGACGGCATGAACGCACGCAACGAGAAGAAGGTTGTGCGCACCTGGTCGCGCCGCTCCACGGTGATTCCCGAGATGGTGGGACACACCCTGGCGGTGCATAACGGCAAGAAATTTATTCCGGTGTATGTGACCGAGAACATGGTCGGGCACAAACTGGGCGAATTCAGCATGACCCGCAACTTCAAGGGGCACTCGGTCAGAGCTGCGACGGAAACCGCAGCCAAGCCCGCTCCTCCGGCGAGATAAGGAAAACGACATGGAATTCACCGCCAAACTGAATTACGTGCGAGTCTCGCCGCAGAAGGTGCGCCTGGTATTGGACCTGATCAAGGGCCGCCGGGTGGAAGAGGCGCTGGACACGCTGCTGTATGCCAAGAAGGGCATCGCTCCGAAGCTGTATAAGCTGCTGCGCTCGGCCGTCGAGAATGCCAACTACGCGAGTGCGGAAAAAGGTTTGGACATCGATGTCGACCGGCTCTACGTGAAGCGCGCCGTGGCCAATGATGGGCCGCGCATGAAGCGTATTCGTCCGGCCCCGATGGGCCGCGCCTATCACTATCAGCGGCGCATCTCGCATGTGGAGATTGCCCTGGAGGAGAAGGCGGGCCGCAATGGTGAGGCCGGATTGGTGCAGACGGTGCAGGAAGGCGCGCCAGCCAAGAAGCCAGTCAGGAAAGTCGTGAAGAAAGCGCCTGCCAAGAAGAAGGCTGCGGCCAAGAAACCTGAAGCTAAAAAGCCGGCGGCGAAGAAGCCGGCCAAGAAGAAAAAGAAGTAGAGATTGAAAAAAGCGGCGATGCCAGAGTGCGATCGCCGCGGAGAAGAAACAGATTATGGGACAGAAAGTCCATCCATACGGATTCCGCCTCGGCGTTACCAAGCCCTGGAAGTCGCGCTGGTTCGTAGTGCGCGACTACGACAAACTTCTGCTGGAAGACGTGAAGCTGAAGGCCGAGTTGAAGGAAAAGCTGAAGTCGGCGGGCGTTAGCTCCATCGAGATCGAGCGTCCCGGCAACAAGCTGCGCATCATCATCCGCACCGCGCGTCCGGGCATCATCATCGGCCGCAAGGGAACGGAAATCGACAAGCTGAAGCAGGACATCCAGAAGCGCACCAATCGTGATGTTTTTGTCGACATCCAGGAAGTGCACAAGCCGGAACTCGACGCGCAACTCGTGGCCGAGAACATTTCGCTGCAACTGGAGAAGCGTGTGGGATTCCGGCGCGCCATGCGCAAGGCCGTGGATTCGGCGCTGCGCTTCGGCTGCAAGGGAATTAAGGTCCGCGTTAGCGGCCGGCTGAATGGCAACGAAATCGCCCGCTCCGAGTGGTACTTGCAGGGCCGGCTGCCGCTACACACTCTGCGCGCCGACATCGATTACGGCTTTGCCGAGGCCCATACCACCTACGGCATCATCGGCGTGAAGTGCTGGGTCTACAAGGGCGAGATCTTCAAGGAGCGCAAGCGCGAACCGCAGGGCGTACAAAGCGGAGCGTTCTAACCGTAGTGGCCAGTTGCCAGTTGTCTGAAAGAGGGCAACGAACCATGGTTACTGAGAACTGACAACTGATTACTGGGAACTGAACTTATGTTGATGCCAAAGAAAGTGAAGTATCGCAAGCAGCAGCGCGGCCGGATGACTGGCAAAGCCTGGCGCGGTGGCGAGCTGTCGTTCGGCGACTTCGGCTTGAAGGTCATGGAGCCGGGTTGGATCACCGATCGGCAGATCGAGGCCAGCCGCGTGGCCATGACTCGCTTCGTCAAACGCGGCGGGAAAATTTGGATCCGGCTGTTCCCGGACAAGCCAGTCACCAAGAAGCCGGCTGAAACCCGTATGGGCAAAGGTAAGGGAGCTCCGGACCATTGGGTAGCTGTAGTGCGTCCGGGCAAGATCCTGTTTGAAATGGAAGGGGTATCGGTCAGCGATGCCACGGAGGCGATGCGGTTGGCGTCGCACAAGCTGCCGCTTCGCACCAAGTTCGTGCAGCGCGAAGGCGTGCACTAGCAAGCAGTCGCCAGCGGTCAGTTGTCAGTTCTCAAAAAGAAACGCGACGAGACATAACTGGTAATTGATACGAACAGAAAGGTAGGTCGGTTGCGAGTCAGTGGCACTGACAACTGATAGCTGACAACTGACAACTGGGTTTAACGATGGATGTAAACAAAATTCGCAATTTGACCGATATCGAACTGGCCCATCAGCAGCGGGAACTGTCTGACCAGCTCTTCAAGATGAAGTTTCAGTTGAAGATGGGACAGACCGAGAGCCTGAAGAAAATCCGCGAGCTGAAGAAGGACATCGCTCGCGTGCAGACAGTGTTGCGCCAGAAAGAGCTGGCGGGCGGTAACGGGCTATCTGCGAGCGCAAGTAATCCTGTGAAGAATACAGTGACGGCGAAGAAGGCGGCCAGCAAGAAGGCTGCGACGGAGAAAAAGTAACATGGCCGAAACAACAGCAACCAGCACGGCAAAAACCCCCGGCCGTCGCAAGACCCTGATTGGCGAAGTGGTCTCCACCAAGATGGCCAAGACCATCGTGATTGAAGTTCGGCGGCAGAAGGCCCACCCGTTCTACAAGCGCGTGGTGGTCCGCAGCAAGAAGTTCTACGCCCACGACGAGGATGGCACGGCGCATCTTGGCGACTTCGTAAAGATTGAAGAGACCCGTCCGCTCTCCAAGTTGAAGCGGTGGCAGTTGAAGGAAATTGTGCAGCGCGCGGCGTTGATAGCGCCCGTCGAGGAGCAGCCGGCGAGTTAACCCGGTCGCATTGGCTCCGCCGCGGTGGTGGAGCAAGGAGAAAAGATTATGGCAGTGATGATGAGATCCATGCTCGACGTCGCCGACAACTCCGGTGCGCGCAAGCTGCAGATGATTCTGCCGCTGGGCGGTTCCACCGGCCTGGTCGCCCATTTGGGTGACGTGGTTACGGCCTCCGTGAAGGAAGCCTCTCCCGACGGCACCGCCAAGAAGGGCACGGTGGTAAAAGCCGTGATTGTGCGCACGCGTAAGGAGCACCGACGCCGTGACGGCACCTACATCCGCTTCGATCAGAATGCGGCGGTGTTGATCAACGACGTGCATGAGCCGGTTGGAACGCGCGTGTTCGGGCCGGTGGCCCGTGAGCTGCGCGAGAAGAAGTTCTTGAAGATTGTTTCCCTGGCGCCGGAAGTGCTGTAGCCAGTTGTCGGTTGCCAGTTGGTCAGAAGAGAAGCGACTAGCTAATTGCCAAGTGCTAAAGGCCATCGGATAGTTGCTAAGAGGATTGAACAGAAATGCAGAAGAGCGTAGATATTCGCCGCAACGATCAGGTGCGGGTGATTACCGGCCGCGACAAGGGCAAGGTAGGCCGCGTGCTCCGGGTCATGCCGGACGAATCCAAGGTGCTGGTGGAGCACGTGATGATGGTGAAAAAGAACGTGCGGCCCAACCCGCAGAAGAACATCAAGGGCGGCATCGCAGAGCAGGAGAGCCCGATTTCCATCAGCAATGTGATGCTGATGTGCAACTCATGCGCGCGCCCAGTGCGGGTGGGTCATGAGAAACACGGCGACCGCCACTCTCGCGTATGCAAGAATTGCGGGACCACGTTGGAGAAGTAGCACTTGCACTTGGCTAAGTGCTGAATTGATTTCCTCACGAACCGGTAGCGGTAACAAACCGAAACCGTGAGAAAGGTAGAAGCAGGGAATGGCAGACGAAAAGAAACCGAAAGCGCCGCAGGCGGGTGCAGAAGGAAAGCCGCAGGGCAAGCCCCAGGCAAAGAAGGCGAAGCCTGCGCAGGCCGAAGTAGCGGCGGAGGTGGCATCGGGCAAACCAGCGCGGCCGAAGGCGACCAATCGCCAGACCGCCCGCATGCGCGATCGCTATTACAAGGATGTATTGCCGGCGCTCATGAAAGAGTTCGACCTCGACAACCCCATGGCGGCTCCCAAGCTGGAAAAGATCATCGTGAATATGGGCGTGGGCGAGGCGACGCAAAACGCCAAGCTGATCGATCCGGCGGTGGGCGAAGTTGGCCAGATCACTGGGCAGAAGCCGGTGATTACGCGGGCGCGCAAGTCCATCGCGGCCTTCAAGGTGCGCGAAGGGATGCCCATCGGCGTGATGGTCACGCTGCGCGGCGACCGCATGTACGAATTTTTCGACCGCCTGGTGAACGTGGCGCTGCCGCGGGTTCGCGACTTCCGCGGAGTGCCGACCAAGTCCTTCGATGGACGCGGCAATTTCACCTTGGGTGTGCGCGACCAGTTGATCTTTCCGGAGATCGATTACGCCAAGGTCGAAAAGCTGAAGGGCATGAACATCACGATTGTGACCTCGGCGGGCACCGACGACCAGGCGCGGGCCTTGTTGAAGCATATGGGTATGCCGTTTAGGCAGTAGCCAGTTGCCAGTTGTCAGTGGGTAGCAACTCGCGAAGAGCGAATAGCGAAAGGCGAAGAGCGTAAAGGAAACAATGGCGAAGACATCCAGTATTGCCAAGGCGAACAAGAAGTCCAAATTCCCGGTCCGGCAGCACAATCGCTGCCATATTTGCGGACGTCCGCGCGCCTTTCTGCGCAAGTTCGGTATCTGCCGTCTGTGCTTCCGTGGTCTGGCCCTGAAGGGCGAGATTCCCGGGGTCATGAAGTCGAGTTGGTAGGGCAGTGGCGAGTAGTTGGTGGAGAGTGGTTAGGTAGTCCGTCGCGGCTGGTTCTTTCCCCGGCGTTGATGAAGCGCTGGCGCGAAGAGTTCGTGCGAAAGCTAACGAGCGACGATTTGAGGAGATATACAGCATGAGTTTGACCGATCCGGTCTCAGATTTTTTGACCCGCGTTCGCAATGCCATCAAGGCGCGGCACCAGAAGGTGGATGTTCCGCATTCCAAGCTGAAGGTGGAGATGGCCCGCATCCTGAAGGAAGAGGGCTACATCGCCAACTTCAAGGCGACTGAGGAAGAGGGCCGCAAGGTCCTGCGGGTGTACTTGAAGTACAGCCCCGATAACGCGTCGCCAATTTCCGATTTGAAGCGGGTTTCGCGTCCCGGTTGCCGAGTGTATGTCGGACACACGGAGATTCCGCGCGTGCTGGGCGGCCTTGGGATCAGCATTCTGACGACGCCCCGGGGCGTGATGACGGGGCGCCAGGCGCGCAAAGAAGGCGTCGGCGGAGAGGTCCTCTGCGAGATTTACTAGCGCTGTAGCGCTTCCGAGTGCACGAGAAGCAGGTCCCTCGACTCGGTCGCCGCGGCGACCTCGCTCGGGATGACAACAGTTTCAGGGGTTTGCTAAGAGCTAAAAGCTAAAGGCTAATTTATGTCAAGAATTGGAAGGAAGCCGATTCCGTTGCCCAAGGGCGTCACCTACGCTGTAGAGGGCAATACGATCCGGGTGAAGGGGCCGAAGGGCGAAGTCACGACCCACATGCCAGCTGGCGTCAAACTGGAACAGACCGATGGAGTCTTAACGGTGGTTCGCGAAGACGACTCCAAGGCGGCGGTGCACGGGTTGGTGCGCGCTCTGGTCAACAATTCGGTGGAAGGTGTCACTCGCGGCTGGACTAAGGAGTTGGACATCGTCGGGATTGGCTACCGTGCGGAGATGAAGGGTAAAGGTACTGTGGTGTTTACCTTGGGATATTCCCACCCGATCGAGTACCCGCTACCGGCGGGCATTGAAGTGACTGTCGATCCCAAGCAGACGCACCTGACGGTTAGCGGCATTGACCGGCAGAAAGTGGGATTCGTTGCTGCCGAGATGCGCAGCCTTCGTCCCCCTGATCCGTACAAGAACAAGGGCGTGCGCTATAGCAATGAGCGCCTGAAAAAGAAGGTTGGGAAGACCGGAGCGAAGTAACAGTTGTCAGTAGCCGGTAGCCAGTAGCCAGTTAATGCTGGTCAATGACAACCGACGAAAAGCGAAGAGCGATTCATGGCGGGATGGCGCAGGAGCGCACCGTTACCCGGTTCAGAAACCCGGGATGAGGAAGAGAGACAATGATCACGAAGTCTTCAAAAGATCAAACGCGGCAGAAGGTCCACTCCCGAATCCGCAAGAAAGTTCTGGGCACGGCGGAGCGTCCGCGGCTGAACGTCTATCGTTCGGTGAACCACATTTACGCTCAGGTAATCGACGACACGCAGGGTGTGACTCTGGTCTCGGCGACCTCAGTGAAGAAAGTCGGCAAGGGCGAGAAACGTCCGACGGGCGGCAATGTGGGTTCGGCGAAAGATGTAGGCAAGATGATCGCCGAGCGCGCCAAGCAGAAGGGCATCGAGAAGGTGGTCTTCGATCGCGGTGGATATCTTTACCACGGACGCATCAAGGCGCTGGCTGACGCCGCACGGGAAGCAGGACTGAAGTTCTAAAGGCGGGGGTTAATGGTCAGTGGCTAGTTTTACCTGCTGCCAACCAGTGAAAGGCGAAAGCAGGTCCGCGATTTGCTTCACTCGCTCGGGATGACAAGATTTGAAGGCGTGATCGCCATAGGGCGCCGACGCCAGGAGACACAACGCGAATGCCAACAGTAAAGAAAAAGCTTGACGCCGGTCAGTATCAACTGAAGGACCAGGTGGTCTCGATCAACCGCGTCACCAAAGTGGTCAAAGGCGGCAAGAACTTGTCGTTTGCGGCGCTGGTGGTGGTGGGCGATCCGAGCTCGGCCGTGGTGGGATACGGATCCGGTAAAGCGAAAGAAGTTCCGCAGGCGATCCGCAAGGGAATCGAAGCGGCCAAGAAGAACCTGCTGCGCGTGAACTTGACGCAGACCTCGATTCCTCACCAGGTGCTGGGCCGCTACGGCGCAGGCATGGTGATGCTGAAGCCGGCTCCCGAAGGCACCGGCGTCATCGCCGGCGGTGCGGTCCGCGCGGTCATGACTTCGGCAGGAATCCAGAACGTGCTAACTAAGTCCATCGGTACCACCAACCCGCACAACGTGATCAAAGCTACGTTCAACGCGCTGTCCCGTCTGCGCGACCGCAAAGATGTGGCCAGTGCGCGCGGCAAGGCCGTCGAGGAGCTTTAATATGGCTCGTATTCGTAAGAAGGCACAGGTAACGCCGGCAAAGGCGGGCGCGAAGATGCAGCTCAAATGGGTGCGTTCGGCAATTGCGGCCCCGGTCAAACACAAACTGGTGGTCAAGGGATTGGGTTTCACCCGGTTGAATCAAGTAGTCGAACGTGAGGACACGCCTTCCATCCGCGGCATGGTGGCCAAGGTCCCGCACCTGGTAGAGATCGTGAAATAACAGTTGCCAGTGGCCGGTTGCCAGATGTCAGTTACGGCAACCAGCAATCGGCAATTAGATTGTCGTCAGGGGACACGGTACTGACGACCGACGACTGACAACTGAACAGACAGGTACAAAATGAATCTCAGCAATTTACGTGCACCGCGAAAAGCGTCGGAGAACAAAAAGCGTGTTGGCCGCGGTATGGGCTCGGGCATGGGGAAGACTTCCACCCGCGGCCACAAAGGCCAAAGGTCACGCAGCGGCTCGCGCATGATGCGCGGCTTCGAGGGTGGCCAGATGCCGCTGCATCGCCGCCTGCCGAAGCGCGGCTTCACCAACATCTTTCGAGTCGAGTACGAAGTAGTCAACCTGGAACGGCTGGCAGGCTTGGGCGAGAGCGAGATCACGCCCGAGTTACTGCGCAAAGCCGGCGTCGTCAGTTCCAAAAACACGCTGGTGAAGGTGCTCGGTCAGGGCGAGTTGTCCAAAGCGATCACGGTACACGCGCACAAGTTTTCCAAGTCGGCCCAGGAGAAGATCGAAAAAGCGGGCGGCACAATCAAAGTTGTGAGCAGTTAGCAGCCAGAACTGATAGCTGACCACTGGCAACTGACAACTGGGGTTTTATGCTTGAGAAGTTGGCCAACGTATTTCGCGTTCCCGATCTGCGCAAGCGCATCTTGTTCACGCTTGGGCTGCTGGCGGTTTACCGCTTCGGCGGACACATTCCCACGCCCGGTATCAACGCCGATCTGCTGTCACAGTTCTTCGACCAGAATCGCGGCACCTTCCTCGGCTTCGTCGATCTGTTCAGCGGCGGTCAGTTGCGCCGCTTGACGATCTTCGCCCTTGGCATCATGCCGTACATTACCGCGTCCATCATTCTGCAGTTGATGACGGTGGTGTACGAGCCTCTGGCCAAGCTGCAGAAGGAAGGCGAACTGGGACGCAAGAAGATCACCCAGTGGACCCGTTATCTCACCCTGTTGCTGAGTGCGGTGCAGTCGCTGGGCATTGCGATCACACTGGAGCGCCAAACGATAAGCGGAGGCACCGCCTTCGTCAACAACCCGGGCGTCGGCTTCGTGCTGATGACCATGTTGACGCTGACCACGGGCAGCGTCTTCATCATGTGGCTGGGCGAACAGATCACGGAGCGCGGTGTCGGCAACGGCATGTCCTTGCTGATCTTCGCCGGTATCGTGGTTGGCCTGCCGCGCGGCGTGATGGATTTGTACGAGAAAGCGGCATCACAGGCGTGGGGGGCATTCACCGTTCCGGCCATGCTACTGCTGGTTGTGCTGATGGTGGCGGTAGTCGCGTTCATTGTGTTTGTCGAACGCAGTGAGCGCCGCATTCCCGTGCAGTACGCCAAGCGGGTGGTCGGCCGCAAGATCATGGGCGGGCAGTCAACCCATCTTCCCCTGCGAGTGAACTCTGGCGGTGTCATGCCGGTCATCTTTGCATCGTCGGTGTTGACCTTGCCGCAGACCGCGGGCGCACTGTTCAAAGACAACCGCTACTTCGGACCCATGCTGCGCGCGTTGTCCTGGGGCGAGCCCCTGTATACGCTGCTGTATGCGGTGGGAATCATCTTCTTTGCCTACTTCTACGTGTCCATCGTCTTCAACCCGACTGAGGTTGCCGACAACATGCGGAAGTACGGCGGCTTCATTCCGGGGATTCGGCCGGGTGCGCGGACGGCCAACTATATTAACGACATTCTGACGCGCATTACCTTGGTCGGCGCGCTTTACCTGATTCTGATCTCCTTCATTCCGGAATGGATGATCACGGGCATTCACCTCAATCATCTGTACGGTCCCGTCGGAGCATTCTTCGAGCACTTGCCGACATGGGTGACCAACGGTCTGGGCGTGAACTTCTACTTTGGCGGCACCTCGCTGCTGATCGTCGTGGGCGTGGCCATGGACACCGTCAACCAGGTCGAGTCGCAATTAGTGATGCGCCATTATGAAGGTTTCACCCCGCGTAGCGGACGCATTCGCGGGCGCAGGGCGACGTGGTAAAGAGCAGTGGTTAGTGGTTAGTGGATAGTGCATAGACAGTGGCGAGTGGGGGCGAATTTTTCTATCCTCTAGTCACTATCCACTGGCCAGTGCAGTTCGAAGCTACCGGGAGGCTTCGGCCCGCCTCGGTGGGCGAGAAAGGGCCTGAGGTTCGGGCTCAAGGTACGAGGCATGGAAGTGCAGACTTCCTCGGCAGTGGGCGTTAAGACAAACCAACAGTTAGTCGGTCCCATTGTGCTGTTGGGTCCGCCGGGCGCCGGCAAGGGAACGCAGGCGAAGCTGATCGCTGAAACCTACGGCATCCCCCAGATCTCGACGGGAGATATCTTGCGGGACAACGTAGCCCGAAAGACCGAATTGGGCGTAAAGGCCAAGGAGATCATGGCACGCGGCGACCTGGTTCCCGACGAACTGGTTTGCGGTATGGTTGCTGACCGTCTGATGCAAGCGGATTGCATCCGCGGGTTCATTCTGGATGGCTTTCCGCGCACCGTGCGGCAGGCCGAGTGGTTGGATGCGCAGTTGGAAAAAATGCGGGCAGGCAAGGACGGTAAGGGGCAGCAGGCGTTCGCGCCGCCGGTTGTGATCCGCTTGGTAGTAGAGTATAATCAACTACTGCAACGGCTTACCGGGCGTCGTTCGTGTCCCACCTGCGGACTGATTTATAACGTCTATTACCAGCCTCCCAAGGTCCAAGGCATCTGTGATGTCGATGGTACGCCCTTAGTGACGCGTCGGGATGATACAGAAGAAGTTATCACCGAACGCCTGAAGGCCTATGAGCAGCTTACCCTGCCCCTGGTGGAATATTACGGTGCTCGGGGCCGATTGATCGAAGTGAACGGCGACCAGCCGGTGGAAGCGGTAATGGCGCAAACGTTCAAAGCGATAGAGAATGTCAATCGTTTGTAAGTCGGCCTCGGAAATTGACAAGATGCGCCGTAGTGGGCGCATCGTCCGCCAAGTGCTTGAGGCCGCACGAGAAGCGGTTGCGCCTGGGGTTTCAACCATGGATCTGGAGCGCGTTGCCGAGCGCACGATCCGGGATTTAGGGGCCAAACCTGCATTCAAGGGGTATTACGACTATCCCTGCGTGCTATGCACATCGGTGAATGACGAGATTGTGCATGGTATTCCGTCGGCACGGCGGATGCTGAAGGCCGGAGACATTGTTTCCCTTGATTGTGGCGTCGTGCTGGATGGCTACTACGGCGATTCAGCGATCACGGTTCCAGTAGGCGACACGATAACGCCGGAGTTGCAGAAATTGCTCGAGGTGACGCGCGAGTCTCTATTTCACGGAATAGAAGCGGCGCGGGTGGGTAATACGGTCGGGGACGTGGGCGCAGCTGTGCAGCAACTGGTTGAGGCCAACGGCTTCAGTGTGGTGCGCGAGTTTGTCGGGCACGGCATCGGTACCAAGTTGCACGAGGACCCGCAGATTCCGAATTACGGAACGCCCGGGCACGGCCCGAAGTTGCGCGACGGCATGGTCTTGGCAATCGAGCCTATGGTGAACATCGGCGGGCCAGGTACGCGGGTGCTCGACGATAAGTGGACGGCAGTGACCGAAGACGGCAGCTACAGCGCCCACTTCGAGCACTGCATCGCGGTGACCAGGGATGGACCGGTGATTTTAACGGAGTAGAGCAGTTGTCAGTAGCCGGTTGTGCAGCTATCAGCCGGGGTGATCTGGTACTGGCCACTGGAATGGTTGCTGGTCGTTAGCACGCAAGCTGTGCCAACTGGTAACTGAATACTGACAACTGACAACTGAAGCTCGGGGTTGAATGAGTAAGGAAGACGCGATTGAGGTAATGGCGGTGGTGGTTGAGCCCCTGCCCAATGCCATGTTCAAGGTGGAATTGGAGAACAAGCACCAGGTGCTGGCGCACGTCTCGGGCAAGATGCGTAAGAACTTTATTCGCATACTTCCCGGCGATCGGGTGGCGGTTGAGTTGTCGCCCTACGACCTGACCCGGGGCCGCATTGTGTATCGATATAAGTAGCCAGTAGCCAGTTGTCAGTCGCCAGTAACTGAGAACTGAAAACCGAAAACTGGCAACTGAGGTTTTCATGAAGGTACGGGCATCAGTCAAGAAGATTTGCGATAAATGCAAGGTGATTCGCCGTCACGGGGTGGTTCGCGTGATCTGCGAAAACGCGAAGCACAAGCAACGGCAGGGATAAAGAAGTGGTTAGTGGCTGGTGGATAGTGGCTAGAAAAAAATCACCCCATCAAACTAACCACTATCCACTAACCACTATCCACTGATTTTGGAGCAGCTATGGCACGTATTGCAGGCGTGGATCTTCCGCGCAACAAGCACATCAGCATCGCCCTGACCTACATTTTCGGGATCGGGAATTCGCGCGCCAAGAGCATTCTCGGCTCGGCGAACGTGCAGACCGACAAGAAGGTCAGCGACCTCAACGAAGATGAGGTAAACCGCATCCGCCAGGTCATCGAAGAGGGCGGCAACGTCGAAGGCGATCTCCGCAAGGACGTCTCGATGCATATCAAGCGGCTCATCGAAATCGGGTCCTATCGTGGATACCGTCACCGCCGCAGCCTGCCGGTTCGCGGACAGCGCACCCACACCAATGCTCGCACCCGTAAAGGCCCGCGCAAAGGCACGGTAGCGAATAAGAAGAAAGCAGCAGGGAAGACATAGCACATGGCGAAACCAGCGGGATCCGCCGCAACGGACAAAAAAGGCAAGAGCAAGAAGTTCAAGAAGAAGGAGCGCAAGCACGTTCCCAATGGACTCGTGCATATTCAGGCCTCCTTCAACAACACCATCGTCACTATCACCGATCCGAACGGAAATACAGTGTCGTGGAAGAGCTCGGGTTCGCTCGGCTTCCGCGGGTCGCGTAAAGGCACGCCCTTCGCGGCGCAGCAGGCTGCCGCTAACGCCGCCAATCAGGCGCGAGACCACGGTATGCGCGTTGTGGATGTGTTGGTAAGCGGTCCGGGTTCGGGGCGCGAGTCGGCGGTGCGTGCTTTGTCGGCCTCTGGCTTGGATGTCCGTTCGATTAAGGACTCAACGCCGGTTCCGCACAACGGCTGCCGCCCGCCGAAGAGACGCAGGGTCTAGAAGAGAGTGGCTAGTGGTTAGTGGATAGGAAGGCAGACTAGCACATGCCGCTGGCCGGAGATTTTGGGCAAGTGTCGAAATGGTTGGAGGAGACATCTAATTACTAACCACTAGCCACTGATCCCTAACAACTGACCGGGACGAAGGGACGCCAAGCGCCCGTAAACCGATCGATACAAGGGCGGACAAGCTCTGCCCGTTAAGGAGAACGTAACTTGGCAAGGTACAAAGACGCAGTATGCCGCCTTTGCCGCCGCGAGGGCATGAAACTGTTCCTCAAAGGCGCAAAGTGCTTCACCGACAAATGTCCGGTCGAAAAACGTAATTTCGCTCCCGGCCAGCACGGCAAAGACCGCAAGGCCAAAATCGTCGGCTACGGGTTGCAACTTCGCGAGAAACAGAAAGCCAAGCGCATCTACTTCACCCAGGAAAAGCAATTCCGCAATTACTTTGAACGCGCCGCCCGGACCCGTGGCGTCACCGGTGAAGTGCTCCTGCAACAACTGGAGCGCCGCCTCGACAACGTGGTCTATCGTCTCGGCTTTGCTGTAGCGCGGCGGCAGGCCCGTCAGTTGGTTCGCCACGGTCACGTGCAGATCAATGGCAAGAAGGTGGACATTCCTTCTTACCAGGTGAGTGCTGGCGAAGAAATCTCGGTGCGCGAGACCAGCAATAAGCTTGCACTGTTGGAGATTGCGAAGGATTTTGCCAGCCACCAGGCGCCGCCCGCATGGCTGGAAGTCGACCGCGACGGCTACAAAGGGCGAGTGGTTTCATTGCCGACCCGGAACGACATCAACTTGCCCATCAATGAGCAGTTGATCGTGGAACTTTATAGCAAGTAGTACGCCCGCGGGGCGCAGAGCGATCTGCGTCGCGCTCTCTACAATCTTCGAGCCAGATCAGCCGGTGTGCGCTTGCATGAGACGCCAACCGCGCAGCATGGCCGAACTGAACAGACAGGAGTTAGGAATGCTTTGGAAAGGATTTCAGAAACCCAAGCGGCTGGCTACCGACACCGAGACCTTGACCGACCAGTACGGTCACTTCTGGGCGCAGCCGTTTGAGCGCGGTTTCGGTACCACCATAGGCAATGCGTTGCGCCGCGTGTTGCTGTCGTCCATTGAGGGCGCCGCGGTCACCGCGGTCAAAATTGAAGGTGTGCTGCACGAGTTCCAGTCGATCCCAGGGGTGGTGGAGGATGCGACCGACATCATTCTCAACCTGAAACAGATTCCCTTCCGCCTCAACGGGGACGCACCTAAGGCCATTTACTTGCGCGCCGATCAGCCGGGCGTAATCACTTCCGGCATGATCGACGCCGATGCTGACGTCGAGGTGCTCGACAAGGACGTTTACATCGCCACCGTCAGCGAAGGTGGCAAGATCGATATGGAAATGCGGCTGAAGCGGGGCCGAGGTTACGTTTCGGCGGACAAGAATTTCGACGAGGACCTGGGCCTGGGATTCATTCCCATCGACTCCGTGCACTCGCCGGTGCGCAAATGTAACTACTCGGTCGAAGCTGCCCGTTTGGGACAGATCACCGATTACGACAAGCTGGCCATCGAAATTTGGACAAACGGTTCAGTGACTCCGGCGGATTCGCTGGGGTTGGCCGCGAAGTTGCTGAAAGATCATATGAACATCTTCATCAACTTTGAGGAAGAACTCGAGGCGCAGGCTGCCGGGCTGGGCGACAAGCCGGAAATCCGCAACGAGAACCTCAATCGCTCGGTGGAAGAGCTTGAGCTTTCCGTGCGCAGCTATAACTGCCTGAAGAATGCCAACATTCAGACCATCGGCGAGCTGGTGCAGAAGTCCGAAGCCGAGATGCTGAAGACGAAGAATTTCGGCCGCAAGTCATTGAACGAAATCAAGGAAATTCTGGCTTCGATGGGCCTGGGGCTGGGCATGAAGATCGACGACCAGGGAAATGCCGTTCCCGGCAGTTCGTCGGGGGCATCGCAGGGCTATTCGCTGCCGTCGTCGGGCTATGGAAACGATCCGAATTTCTAATTACAGTTGTCAGTAGCCGGTTGTCAGTTGTTAGACTGCGCACTGCTGCCGATAACTGACAACTGGCTACTGGCAACTGACTACTAATTCCGAAGGATCACAGAAATGCGTCATCGTAGAGCAGGATGGAAGTTAGGACGGAACACTGAGCATCGGCGCGCGTTACTGCGCAACCTTGTGACCTCGCTAATCGTGGACGAGCGCATTGAGACCACTGTCACGAAGGCCAAGGCCATGCGTCCTCATGTGGAGAAGATGATCACGCTGGGCAAACGCGGCGATGTGGCGGCGCGCCGGCAGGCAGCGTCGTATCTCATGACGCGGGATGCGGTGGACAAGCTGTTTGACACCATCTCACCTCGTTACGGCGACCGCGAAGGCGGTTACCTGCGCATCATCCACGGCGGTTTCCGCCAGGGAGATGGCGGCGACATAGCCTTCGTCGAACTGCTCGGCAGCGAGAAGACCCTGGACGAGAAGCGCCAGAAGCGCGCCGAACTCCGCGCCAAGCGTGCTGAAGAGACCCGCAAGGCCATGGAATCGGCCGAGGCCGAAAACAAGCAGATGGAAGCGCAGCAAGCCGCCAACGAAGACAAGAAAGAAGAGTAGAACCAGGTTCGCCGGATTTCCCGCCCTCGGAGAGGAATTCCCTAACCGTCAGCACGCTTTTGGGGAAAGATCCGCGTGGGGAGACTCGTAGAGGTGCGGTCCGCCAGCAGTGAACCTTTACATTCCATGGCCGCCGCCAACGTACATCCTCTGTCCGGTTACCCAACGGGCTTGATTCGAGGCAAGGAAGACGATAACGTCAGCAACATCTGAGGGATTGCCAATTCTGCCGAGCGGAATTGTGGGCAGGATCTCCCGCTCGAGTTCTGGAGTGATCCACCCGGTTTGCACCGGTCCGAGCGATACTACGTTGACATTAATTCCGAACTTGCCGAGTTCGGCTGCCGCACTCCTTGTGTAGCTCTCAAGCGCAAACTTACTCGCCCCGTACGTGATCTCAGGAGGAAAGCGCTCGGCTCCGGCAGTGCTCACGTTTACGATCCGGCCCCACCGCGCTCCTCGTTCAATGTGCCTGCGCGCAAACTCTCCCATCATCAAGGCTGCCGCTCGGGTATTCACCGCAAACACTCTATCCACGACGGCGGCGTTTATACTTGTGGGCCGATCTGTCCACAACTCGACGAGCTTGTTGTCCAGTTCCGCACCTGGTGGCACGAACGTGTCTCCCTCCCAGTAGGCCGCATTGTTCACCAGAACTTCGACCGGTCCGAGCAAACGCTCTGCCCGGTCGAACAGCGTTGGGACCATGCTCGCGTCCGAGAGGTCGGCCTCCCATGCGTGCGCCTCTGCACCTATTGTGCGCATCGTAGCCAGCACCTCGTCGGCGGATTTGGTTTGTTGAGAGTAGTAGAACAACCCACCCGGTGAGCCGCCGTCGTCCGCTTCTTTCTGTTGCGCTCGGCTATTACCTTGTCGAAAGTAGTGCAAGAATACCCTTGAACCCTGCGCAGCAAAGGCCCGCGCAACTCCCGCACCAATTCCATGAGGATTGTTGGCCCCGGTAATCAGAACGACTTTCTCTTTGAGCCCTGGATCAATCATGATGGGTACCCGAGTCGGAGGTGTATGCGCGCATGTTGCAACCATTATCACCGCGCAAGATAGGAACGGCTACTGCTAGCCATTAGAAAGATTTTGAAGGACTTGATTCTTGAGGCAATCAGGCGATTTCACTCACCAATCGGTCAATGAGTGTAATCGCGATTCAACCGTGTACTTGCTCTAACGCTCACGATCGAAGCCTATCACGCGGACGAAAGCTCGGGCTGTTCGACGCGGGCGCGACGGCGATTGAAAGCCCGCAACGATAGCAGGTAAATGATCACCTGAAGCACTGCCGCACCGCAGGAGTCGAGCAGCACGTCCTGCCATGCTCCGGTGCGGGACGGGATAAAGCTTTGGTGAATCTCGTCCGCCGCCGCGGTCACAACGGTTAGCAGCATGGCGAGCAGCACCCAATCCCAGCGCCAGAAATCGCGCAGGCATGTCCCCCAAGTCCGACGCGAGAGTGACCGGAGCCGATCATAGTTGGTGTTCTTGAGTGCGAGAAAAACCAACGCGCTGAGGATTCCGTATCCGGCGAAGTGTCCCGTCTTGCGTAGTATTTCGTCGAGCCGTGACACGAAAGACTCGTCCACGTGAGGAGCCACCGCTGCGATCACCGTGTACAGCACACCTGAGGTGTTGCTGGCGGATGCGAAGTCCGTGGATTCCAGCCGGATCACTCCCAGCCACACCAGGACCGGCCACCAGCGGTGTGCCAGCGTGCGAAATGAGGGTTTCAGCAAACGGGCTCGCTTCGAGGGCTACCGGCGTTGACTCACGATGGTTGCCGAACTGGGCTGATGGTCACTCAACGCGGTAATTGGGGGCTTCGCGAGTGATCATTACGTCATGCACGTGACTCTCGCGCAGGCCGGCTCCGCTAATACGTACGAAGCGCGCTTTCTGCTGCAGTTCGGCGATGGAGGAACAGCCTGCGTAACCCATTCCGCTCTTAACTCCGCCTACGAGCTGATACACGATCATGCCGACCGTGCCGCGATAGGGAACGCGTCCTTCGATGCCCTCAGGCACCAGCTTGGCGAGACGATTGCCATCGCTGCCCTCCTCTGACAAGACTGGAACCGAGGAATCCGCATCGATACTCTGGAAGTAGCGTTCGCTGGAGCCTTGGGCCATCGCCGCCAGTGATCCCATCCCGCGATAGGCCTTGAAGGAACGGCCCTGGTAAAGAAT
>Ga0187880_1001248_pt1 | contig 20572 bp, 17 predicted proteins | sample June2016WEW_19_4_FD_132998 | JGI IMG/M metagenome (GOLD analysis project Ga0187880, IMG submission 132998) | Peatland microbial communities from SPRUCE experiment site at the Marcell Experimental Forest, Minnesota, USA - June2016WEW_19_40 | ecosystem: Environmental > Terrestrial > Soil >... | reverse complement strand
TATACATTCACCTGTACCTGTGCTCAGGTCGCCATCGTTGATGATACGCACGGTTGCATCCGGAGCGCCAACGGTATGTGCATTGGAATAGTAGGTGACGAAATAGACACTGGGGTCAACCTCGTATACTCCCGAGGCGAAGGCATTCCCCCCCAACATCAAGGTGATTGCCAGTAGTGGAAACAGCAACAATCCGAGCTTTTTCATTTTTGTATCCTCCTGTTTCTTGTCGCGCCTGGCTGGGGGAGGGAGCAGCTCTTGGGTGCTTGTGGTACTTTTAGCCCTTGCTGAGTTCCTTACAAGTACCTAAGTGGCTTAGCCTAAAACACTAAGGCCGGGAGCTACTACTTATGGAGTAGCTCCCAAACTTATGGAGTAGTTCTACAACCCGGCACATGCGGCAGAGCAACTTTGCGGGAGGACCCGCTCGGTTGCCCGAAGGCTTTGGGATATATAGGTGTGACCACGGGCGGAGGGGCTCCTGCCGCTGCCAGCCAAGAACCTGCCGAGCTGCGCTCGGCTTGGATGGGCAAGGGCGCCCGCACCCACAGGAGCACTTGTTGCAAATACTGGACTTACCACTGGAACTCTACGGGCCGCTTCGGAGTCTAAGCAATTAGGCTGAGAGGGTCGTCCGACGTAGCTTCGGCAAGAATTAAGATTACCGCCTGGGGCTCGAGTGACTCTATAATTGGGGCAACGCCGTCATGGCGGGAGCTACTACATTGGGCGATCTTGCCAGCGCTATCGGGGCCCGAACTGAGGAATCCGCCGTCATCGCTGAACTGAAGGCGGGTTCGGAAGAGGCGTACTCCTGGTTGATCGGCGAGTTTCACCAGCCGATCTACGGCCTCATCTACCGCATCGTGAATGATCCGTCAGAGGCGGCGGACACGACGCAAGATGTGTTTCTGAAAGTCTTCCGCGGGATGAAACATTTCCACGGCGAGTCGAGCCTGAAGACCTGGATTTACCGCATCGCGCTGCACGAGGCGGCCAATCGGAGGCGCTGGTGGTTCCGGCACAAGGCACAGGAAACGCCGATTGATCCCATCGCAGCGGGGGAATACGAATATTCCGGAGAAGAGCGACTGGTCGATCCGGGTGAGTCGCCATTTGAAAAGTTCGCGCATACCGAGGTGCGCGCGGCGGTGGAGCAGGCGCTGCAACAGGTGCCCGAGCCGTATCGGACCGCGTTGATCCTTCGCGATCTGGAAGAAATGTCGTACGAGGAGATCGCGGAAGTTTTGGCGATCTCGCTGGGAACGGTGAAGTCACGCATCACGCGCGGGCGCGACGCGCTGCGCAAGAAATTAGCGGGATATGTCCGGGAAGTGGGTCCGGAGTTAGGGTTGCTCGTTCCTGCCAACGTTCCTATGAACGAGCGGCAGAACGGCGCAAGCCAAAGTTCGCGGGAAGGTTCGGGTGGTGGCAGAGAGGTTGAGGTGACGCCATGAACTGCGCTGAGATCAAGAAGTTGTTCTCGCCGTATCTTGACGGCCGGGTGGGTGGGTCTGAGATGCGCACGCTGACGCGCCATGTGGAACAGTGCGATGATTGCGCTTGGGAATTTGCCGCGATGCAGCGCACGCAACAGTTGCTTGCCAGTCTGGGTCCGAAGAAGGCGCCGGCCGACCTAGCGTTGAAGTTGCGGGTCGCGATTTCGCGCGAGGCCGCACAGACGCGCCATCCGCGGTTTGAAGGCGTGCTGGTGAGGCTGGAAAATGCGCTTAACGCTTTCATGGTTCCGGCTACGGCGGGACTGGTCAGCGCCGTGTTGTTTTTCGGACTGCTGCTGGGCTTCTTTGCCTTGCCGGCAGAACTGCGGGCCAGCAGCGGAGACGTTCCGCTCATGCTGTACACCGGGCCTCAACTCGAACAGTCGGCGTTCGGCACGTCGCTCGGCAATATGGGCGACGATGCGTTGGTGATTGAAGCCTACGTGGATGCCAACGGGCGGGTGGAGGATTACCGCATCCTGTCGCAACCGGACGACGCCAAAGCGGTGCTGCCGCAGTTGAAGAACCTGCTGATTTTCACGACCTTCCACCCGGCGCTTTCCATGGGACGGCCGACGGCGGGAACGGCCGTGCTTTCTTTTTCGAAGATCAGCGTGAAGGGGTAGCGGAAGAAGTTGATTGTCGATGCCCAGCCCCTAAGGGGGCGTCTGATTGCGAAGACTTACGGTATCGCTAAAGCGATGCCCTGATACGAAACCTGAGTTTTTCCGCAGCCTGCGGCGATCTTCGCTCGCCCGGCCCGGACGAGGCGTCCGGGCCTACGTGATCTGAAGTCGCGCAATCCCCGTACATTTTCAGTATTGTCGGTTTGACCGAGAATTGACCAGTTCGTACACTACTATTTTCCAGGGATTGTCTGATTAAGTCTTCGCTGGCAAAACTGGATGCTATGAAGGGGCGACCCTCGGCGGCTAAAACCGCTTGTGTAGCGGTTCTAACGGCATGGCTGTAGCCATGCCCCTTCAAAGCTGTCCGGGAACCGGCTTAATCAGAGTTTCACTAGCTCATCCGTCTATGCCTGAGATCAGAAGTGGTTTCCTGGGACAACGGGTTCGACTGGCGTTCGCTGTGAGCGTGGCGGTCGTGCTGGTCGTGGCGTCGGGCTTGGCGCAGAACCGGCCGCAGGTGTCTCTGGAAACCAGCGAGAAACTTTTCACGGTGCTGACCGCCATCAACACTTGCGGCTATGATCAGGAGCTGAATGCTTCCGACCCGTTGCGGACGCAGATCCGGTCGGAAGTTGCCAAGGCGGTGGAGAATACCGCCGGAGCTCAGGAAGTGGTGGGCCCGATGTGCTTGTTCTACCGGCAGCACCAGGCGCCGGAGCCGGCACACGACCTGTCCCACTATGTATCGCTGGCGCTCTATCTGGAGGAGCCGCCGGCCTTCACGCTGAAAGTGAAGCAGACGGAGCTGCCGCCCGATGCCGCAGTGGTGGCCAACATGGTGCCGTTGATGCAGGCCTTCTACCAGAAGATTGGGTTGCACGCCATCTGGGAGCAGCACCGCGCGCGCTATAGGGAATTGACCGAGATTTATCACGAGCCGCTGGCGAAGATGACGTTCGACACCGAGATTTATTTGAAGTACCCATCGGCGGGCTACCTGGGACGGCAGTTCACCGTCTATCTGGAGGCGATGGGCGCGCCGGGCCAGACCAACGCGCGCAACTACGCGTCGGATTACTACGTCGTCATTTCACCGACCTCGAGCACAGCGATTAAGATGCAGCAGATTCGGCATACGTATCTGCATTATCTTCTGGATCCGCTGGCGCTGAAAAACGGCGACTCCTTCAAGCGGCTGGAGCCGTTGCTCGAGGACGTGAAGGACGCTCCGATGGATGAAGCGTTCAAAAGCGACATTTCGCTGCTGGTGACGGAATGCCTGATACGGGCGATTGAAGAGCGATTGACCAAGATTCCGGAGGCGGAGCGGGCCAAGGGCATCGACGAATCCGACAAGGAAGGGTACGTGCTGACGCGCTATTTCTACGACGCGCTGGGCAAGTTCGAAAAAGATCCCGCGGGCATGCGCAACGCTTATGCGGACCTGGTCGGCGCGATTGAAGTCGGCAAAGAAATGAAGCGGGCATCCCTGATTCAGTTCTCGGCTGAGGCGGCGCCGGAACTTCTGCACCTGGCGGGTAGCCGGAACGAGCACCTGCTGTTGAACGCGGAGCGGCGGCTGGCGGCGGGCGATCCGGAAACCGCACAGAAACTGGCGCAGCAGGCGCTCGATGGGCAGGAAGAAGATTCGGGACGCGCGCTGTTCATTTTGGCGGAAGTCGCCACCGCGAATCGGGACATGGAAGGGGCGCGCATGTACTTTCAACGAGCGCTGCAGACGGCGCATGAACCGAAGGTGATCGCGTGGTCGCATATTTACCTGGGGCGCATTTATGATTTAAGAGAGGATCGGTTCGCGGCTCTGGATGAGTATCGGGCGGCGCTGACTGCGGCTGGGGGAACGCTTCCGGAAGCGAAGTTGGCGGCGCAACGGGGGCTGGAACAGCCGTATGAGCCTCCGGTGGCGAAACAGCCGGAGTGAGGGCGGACAGCCGAGGGCGGCTGTCCCTACAATGAAATCTTAGGTTTGAAATTTTGCATTACGGGAGACAGCATGAAGAGAGCAGCAGTCATTTTAGGGATACTGAGTGTCGCGGTTTGGGGCACGGCGCAGAACAGCGGACAGCCGGCGGGTCAGGCGGCGCCAGCGCAGGGTGCGACGGCGCCCCAGGGAAAGCGTCCACCACAAGCTAAGACCCAGCCGGAGTTCGATGCCTGGAAGGCGGCGTCGGCAAGTACTGATGTTGTCGCACTGGAAAAAGCGTCTGACGATTTTGCCACCAAGTTCCCCGACAGTGAACTTCGCGTGCTGCTCTACAAGAACGCGATGCGCCTCTACCAGCAGGCCAACAACGCCGAGAAGACCGACGCCATGGGCCGCAAAGTGCTCAGCTTTGACGGGGACGATCCCGAGGCTTTGGTAATCGTCGCCGAGGTAATCGCCGAGAGAACGCGCGACTCGGATATCGACAAAGATCAGCGTTTCAGCGAAGCGGTCTCGATGGCGCGGAAGGCCACGCAGACCGTGGACACCGACGTCCAAGTGCCAGCGGGCACGCCGCAGGAGAAGATCGACGCCTACAAGTCGCTGCTGCGCTCAAACGCGTATTCGATTCTCGGTACCATTGAGTTCAAGAAGGAGAATTATCCGGCAGCGCAGGAGAATCTACAGAAGTCCATCGACGCGTTCCCCAGCAACCCGGATCCAGTGGTCATTCTCCGTCTGGCGCTGACGCTCGATAAGCAGCAAAAATATCCGGAGGCGCTCAAGGTGGCGAACCGCGCCGTGGAAATGACGCAGGACAACACCGCGATTGGAACCCCGGCGCGCCGGGAACGCGACCGCTTGCAGCAGCTCACCGGAGGCGCGGCCCCGGCCCAACCGCAGAGTCCCCCGAAGAACTAACCGCCAGGGGCCGAACGATCGTGGCCCCGCTTTGTGATGAAGTCACGCGAAATCATGGCGCTGGAAGAAAGCCTGGGTCACCACTTCCAGCGCCGGGAACTGATCGAGCAAGCGCTTACCCACAGCTCGCAAGCGCGCGAGGTGGAGGCGCTGGGCGCTGGCAGCGGTTCGTCTGGCGGCGGTTCGCCCAGTGGCGATAACGAAATGCTCGAGTTTCTGGGAGACGCCGTGCTCGGGCTAGCCACCAGCGAGGCACTGTTCCACCGTTTCCCGGAATTCCAGGAAGGGCACCTTTCCAAGCTGCGCGCGCATCTGGTAGGGCAACGGCATCTGCTGCGGGTAGCCGAGCAACTTGAGATTGGTCATTACATGCGTCTGGGCCGCGGCGAAGAAAAAAGCGGTGGCCGCAACAAGGCGAGCCTGCTGGTGGACGCACTGGAAGCGATCCTGGCGGCGCTCTACCTCGACGGCGGGTGGCCGGTGGCGCGAGACTTTATCGTGCGCGTGATCGTGGAGCCGGAACTGGCCCACATGAAACTGGAGACCAGCGCCATCCCGGTGATGGATTTCAAGTCCGCGTTGCAGGAAGCGCTGCAGGCCAGAGGAGGACCGCAGCCGGTTTACGCGCTCGTGAAGGAGGAAGGCCCTGAACACAAGAAGACCTTCACGGTCGAGGTGAGACTGCCGGAACCTGCGATGGGGCAATTCGTGGGGCGCGCCCAGGGCGCGACTAAGAAGCGGGCGGAACAGGAAGCGGCGCGGCAAGTTCTGGAGCACCTGGCAACATTGCCTGGCGCTCGGTATTCGAACGCTGGGAAGGACGGCGGCACTTCGTAGTTATGGCTTAGTTATGCCTTAAGTTATGTCTTAGTTATGTCATGGAGCGAAAAGATTTCGGTTGGTGATTGGCCCGCGACCATTCAGTCGGTCGCGGGAACGGTCGTGATCGCCGTTTTTGTGGTTACCTTCCTCCTGCAGGCGTTCACCATCCCTTCGGAATCCATGGAGCAAACGCTGCTGATTGGCGATTACTTGCTGGTGGATAAGTTTTGCTACGGTGGCAGCACGGGGTGGAACCGTCTTCTGCCATATCGCAACATCCGGCGCGGTGACATCATCGTCTTCCATTACCCTGTGAATCCGGCGCAGGACTTCGTGAAGCGCGTGGTGGCCTTGCCCGGAGATCGCCTGCGCCTCATCAACAAGCGCGTCTATATCAACGGCGCTCCCGTGCAGGAGCCCTACGTGCAGTACATCACCACGCTGCGCAATTTCTATCTCGACGATTTTCCGCAGACTAGTTCTCCCGTCCTCGAAGTGGATGCGAAATGGTGGAAAGAAATGCCGAAGCTGGTGGAGGACCACCAGTTGATTATCCCCGAGGGCCACTATTTTGTTCTGGGTGACAATCGCGATGACAGCAAGGACAGCCGGTACTGGGGATTCGTGGCGCGCGAAAATATCATCGGACGCCCGCTTTTAATTTACTGGTCGTCGGGCAATTTGAACAATGATCTTCCCGGATCGCCAACCGTGGGTGATAGACTTTATCACCTTGCCTACGCGGTAACTCACTTGTTCCAGATAACGCGCTGGGAACGTACTTTCAGGCTGGTGCGCTGATGAAGATGCGCTGAGAAGAAATCCTCTAGACGGATGCCAAACGTGTCGAAAAAAGAAAAAGAAGAAGTCATTGTGGACGAAAAGCCACGCGAGACTACGGTGGAATTTCTGGCGTCACTCGCGGGAGTGCTGGTCACCGGCCTGTTCATCATCACCTTTGTTCTGCAGGCGTTTGAGATTCCCTCCAGTTCGATGGAGGACACGCTGCTCATCGGGGACCACGTATTCGTGAACCGGGAGCAGTTCGCATCGCCGACACGCTGGATGGGACCACTGATGCCGTATCGCGATATCCACCGCAACGACATTGTTGTGTTCCTGTCGCCGGAGGAACAAGGTCTGTTCGTCGTGAAACGGATCATGGGCGTTCCCGGCGACCACATCCACTTGCGCGATGGCGTCGTCTATCGCAACGGCGAGAAACTTGTTGAGCCGTACGTCCAGCACAAACTGGCGGACTACAATCCCTACCGGGACAATTTTCCCGCTGTGCCGCCTTCGGAAATGTACGGGGTAAGAAACGAAAAATGGCAGCAGGAACTGCCTTCGCACCTGGAGGGCGGTGACATCGTCGTGCCTCCGGACAGCTACTTTGCCATGGGCGACAACCGCGACGTGAGTTACGACAGCCGTTACTGGGGCTTTATTCCGCGCAAGAATGTGATCGGCCGTCCCATGTTCATCTACTGGTCGTTTGTCACCCCGGCCGACCAGTACCAGATGCGCAGTGCGGGCGACCGGCTGGGGTTCCTGGCGCACATCATCATTCACTTCTTTGATGAAACGCGCTGGTCGCGCACGCTCAGGATCGTGCGGTGAAATTTCTGCGACCCAAATTTCTGCGATCCAGGCGCGGGGTGGCTGCGGTCGCGGCTCTCGTGCTGATCCTGTTTCTGTGGCGGCCCGGCGTGTACAAGTTGCGAAACCGGATTGCCAGTTCCATCGGAAGCGCTCTGGGACGCAGGGTCGCACTCGACAACGTCCGTTTGCGTCTTCTGCCGCGGCCGGCCTTTGATCTTGAGGGGCTCGTCGTCTACGACGATCCCGCATTTAGCGCGGAACCGATGATCCGCGCGCAGGAAGTTTCCGCGGCAATCCGGTTTCGTTCCCTGCTCCGCGGGCGACTCGAGATCGCTACCCTGAGCGCAACCGAGCCCAGCATCAACCTGGTGCGCAGCAACGAAGGCCGCTGGAACCTGGCGAGCCTGCTCGAGCGCAACGCGCAAATTCCCGCGGCTCCGACCGGAAAGCCCGCGTCCGAGCGCCGCCCGGCATTCCCCTATCTTGAAGCCAGCAACGCTCGCGTCAATTTCAAGCTGGGACAGACGAAGAAGTCCTACGCGCTGATGGATGCCGACGTGGCGCTTTGGCAGGATTCAGAAAATTCCTGGAGCGCCCGCATAAAGGCCGAGCCCGTGCGCACGGATTTTAATCTCACCGATACCGGGCTGCTCCAGATCATCGCAACGTGGCAGCGCGCTTCCAGCTTGCGGTTGACCCCGGTGCAGATCACCGTGCAATGGCGGAACGGGCAACTCGGACAGATCACCAAGTTGCTGAGCGGAAAAGACCGGGGATGGCGCGGCGGAGTGAATTTCACGGCGAACGTGTCCGGCACTCCGGAAGCGCTGCGGATCGAGAGCGAGACTGCAATCGAAGGTTTCCATCGCTACGACATTGTTGGCAGCGAGAACGTGCGCCTGGCAACCGGTTGCTCGGGACAGTACAACGCGGTCACGAGCACACTTGCCGACCTGCTGTGCGAATCGCCAGTCAGCGGCGGGACTCTTCGCCTGCGCGGAAACTTTGCCTTGGTCGAACAAGTGCCCACTTACGATCTGACGCTCGAGGCCGAGAAGGTGCCGCTGACCTCGGTGGTGCGATTGCTGCGCCAGGTGAAAAAGCAGATCCCCGGCGATCTCACTGCGACTGGATTGCTGAATGCGGAGTTCCACGCCACGCGCAACGTTCCCGGGATCGAGCGGCACGACTCATTGCAGCAATGGACCGGGAGCGGCTCGGCGACCAACGTGCGCCTCTCCTCGAATGTGGGGAATGCGGGGAACGCGGGAAAGGATGAGGTTGCCTTCGGCACGATTCCACTGGCCCTGGTTTCACGGACCATAGTACCCGCCGATTCGCAGCGGGGCAGGCCCGGTCACCCGAGGACACAAGAACAACAAAAGGAGCAGGAGCCTGCTGAGCCTCACCTGCGGATTGGACCGGTCGAACTGGCGATGAACGTCTCCGCCCCCGTGAACGCCAGCGGGTGGATGTCCACTGCCGGTTATCGTTTTTTTCTGCGCGGCGACGTGGAACTGAAAGACCTGTTTCGTCTGGAGGACGTTCTGGGCTTGCCGGTCACGCACCCGGCAGCGGAAGGTTCGGCCAAGTTAGATGTGAGCGCCTCCGGGCCCTGGCAGGGATTTGCAGTTCCCGCCACGCTTGGGACGGCTCAACTGCGCAACGTGCGCGCCGAGATGCACGGCCTGAACACGCCGATTGAGATTGGCTCAGCGACCATTTCTCTCACTCCGGACGCGGTCTTGATGGAGAAGATTTCTGCCCGTACTGGAAGCACTCACTGGAGCGGCGGGATTACAGCGCCCCGGCATTGCGCGGCTCCAAGCGTCGTTCCAAATGCCGCGCCAAACTGTGTGTTTCAGTTCGATCTCACGGCCGACCAGCTTTCGACCGGCGATCTCGCCGAATGGTTCACGCCGCATCCCGCCAAACGTCCGTGGTACCGCATCTTGAATTCCAATTCCAATGAGCCGCGGGGCCCTTCGCCACTTCTCGCGATTCAGGCGCGCGGCAACTTGCATGTCGGCCGGTTCGGATTGAAGAAGGTGTTCGCCACTCAGGTTGCGACGCAAGTGGAAGTGGACCGGGGCAAGATCATACTGACGGCTCTGCGAGGACAACTGCTGCAGGGCACACATCAAGGGAACTGGACCATTGATGTGTCGAGTCATGATGCATCGACTCACGACGCGTCCACTCATGACGCGTCCGCGCAGACCCTGCGGTATCGCGGCACCGGCACGTTGCAAGACATTTCGCTGGAGCAGGTGGGCACGTTGATGAACGATGCCTGGATTGCCGGAACGGCCGATGGCAAGTTCGATCTGGAGGGGTCGGGAGACAGCTTTCGTGACCTGCTGGCGCGCTCCGACGGCAAGTTGCGGTTCGTGATGCGGAATGGCAGCCTGCCACATGTTGAAATTCCGGGCTCGCCCGTGCCTCTGCCGGTGCACCGGTTCGCCGGAGATCTGCGTCTGAAAAAAGGTGCCTGGGAACTTTCTGCAGGCAGACTGGAATCGCGCGACGGCATTTATCAGGTAAGCGGAGCCGCTTCCCCAGACAGCGGTTTCGACTTCGTGTTGACGCGTGGCGACGAGCAATCGTGGACGCTCATCGGCACGCTGGCCGAGCCGCACGTTGCGCCGGGCAATCGCACGGAAGCGAACCGTGCGGAAGCAGGCGCGGAGACCGTCAAACCGTAAAGCGGCTGTTAGCTCTTGGCTCTTAGCTGTTGGCTTTACTCCTGCTGCATCGTGGCGAAATACTCCTGCGACTGAAACTTACGGTGCGTAGCCGGTAGCAAACTGTCCGCCGCGGGGGTGGCCAATCAACGTGCCAAGGATAATCCAGAGTCCGAGCACGAGCCACTCCCAGCGGGAAAAGTGTCCGGGCACAAATGGCACAAACTTCATCAGCACCATCGCCAGACCAACCAATGCGCCCAGCAGAGCGATCAAGCAGTCGGCGATTCGGGGCCTCATCCACAGAAAGGCAGTGCACACCGCAAACCATCCGGTGGCGGAAGCGACCGATCCGACCTCAGAGATCGGAACCAGAATCGCACTGCCAAGAAACATGCACAAAGCCGTGGCGACGCCAACCCAGGCAACAGCCACGGCTGGTGTTTGATTTTGGGGATGTATGCTGGCCAGTCGTTTGTCCACCAGCCCACGCCGCCCCATGGCAAACAACAAGCGGCTGGCGGCGATAAAATTTCCATTGAATACCTTGAAGAGCGAAAGCAACGCGGCACTCAGAATGATGCTTACGATCCAGCGCGAGCCGACCGCATGTTCGAAAGCGACCGCAGTCATGAATGGTTCGCCGGTCAGCCGACGCCACGGCGCCACGAAGCCCACCGCCGCAATCACGATGATGTAGAACACGGCGCCGACGATGATCGCCGCAAAGATGGCCCGAGAGAATCCCTGGGTGCGAAATTGGGAATTGGCTTCCTCGGCAGCTTTGGTCACCGATTCGTATCCCGTCATGTAGTAAGGAACGATCTGCAGAACCAGCAAAATGGAGACGAACGGAGTGTGCGTGAACAAAGGCGGGAAGTTGGCGGGCGATCCGCGCGCGACGCCAACGGCGACGAAGATCACGAAGAGCGCAAGCGTGCCGAACGTGCTCCAGTTTTGAAACGTGGCGCTCAGCCGGATGCCGCGATAGTTCACCACCGTGACCAGTGCGGTGAGCGCGAGCCCGATGGCCAGGTGCGGCAAGTAAACCGGCTTTCCCGCCACGCGATACAACTCGATGGAATCGAGCGCGGGAAAAATGTAACCGGTGATGCGGCCCACGGCCACGGCCTCCCACGGACAGACAATGAAGTAAGCCAACATCATCATCCATCCGGTAAAGAAGCTGACCGGCCGCGGGAAAACTTTCGCGGTGTAGGCCACTTCGCCCGCTGCGTCGGGCATGGCCATCACCAACTTGCCGTACACATAGCCGATGGGCAGCAGAAGAATGCCGCCAATCGCGAAGCCAAGAATGCCGCCGAGCGGGCCACCGCGCGTGAGCCAATCGTCCATGACGACCAGCCAGCCCACGCCCACCATCGTTCCCCAGCCGAGGGAGAAGTAATCGGTGACGCGCAATTTGCGGGCGAGTTGGGTCATCAGCTGGGGTCAAAAACTTCGAGTGTCCACGAAATGAGCTGGCGGAAGTGTTGCTGGTGTGGAAGTGAGAATCCAAGAGACCCGGCAAGCGGCCTCTCAACAAAATTCAGGCGACAAACCTGAGACCTAACACCTGAGACCTGACAACCGATGTTGGGCTTCATGGGCGCGAATTATAAAGCATCGCGCCCATGTGGTGGGCTTGATCAGGCGACCGCGAAGCGCGGTGGGCATTCCTTTGCGCGCAAGATGCAGATTGCCTCTTTCAGGGAAGAAATCTCAAACACCGACGTGAGATGGGTCGCCTCCAGCAGTCTGCGGAAGAAAACCGGCGGACTGACCAGCTTCATCGTCGCCGAGTTCTGCATTGCCCAACGGCGCACCAGCAGCAGGGTTCCCAAGCCACCGGCATCCAGTTGCTCGACTTCGGAAACGTCAAGCACCAGCACGCGGACACGATCGAGTTGCTCGATCCGGCGCCGGAACTCGTCGAGCGCCGCCCCGCGCACCATGCGTCCCGAGCAGTTCACGACCGCTACGTCCTGCAAGCATTCGACTTGAAATTTGAGTTCCATATGTTTGTTCATACGAACCTGCTTTAACGGCTATTGATACGAACCAGCCCCGGAAAAAGTTCCGCAATCTGCCGTCCTTCAATTAGACGTGGAAAAAGGGGGAAAGTCATCAGCAGAAAACAGTTAGCGGACATCGAATCTTTGAATGTTACGGACAGGTAAATTTATCTGAGACTTACAACCCAGCCTCAATCCGGGATCGTGGGTCGAGAAGGTCGCGCAATGCGTCGCCGATAAAGTTGAAGGCGAGGACCGCGAGCATCACCGTCACCGCCGGGAAGAGCACGAGATGAGGAGCGTCGAAGAGGTGTGAGCGCGCGTCGTTCAGCATCGATCCCCAACTCGCCGTTGGCGGAGGCACACCCAGGCCCAGGAAACTCATCGTCGCCTCAGCCAGAACCGCGCCCGCCATTCCGATGGCCGCCTGCACAATGACCGGCTGAATAATGTTGGGCAGGATGTGCCTGGTGATGATGTGGAGATCTCTGGCGCCCAGCGCCCGCGCGGCTTCGACAAATTCGCGTTCGCGCACGGCCAGCACCTGCGCGCGCACCAGGCGAGCATAGCCCACCCATCCTCCCAGCGACAGGGCAAGAACGAGATTGAAAATGCCGGGGCCGCGGAAGGCGACGAAGGCGATTGCGATGAGAATGCCGGGGAACGAAAGAAACGCATTCATCAACACGACGTTGACGAAGCGGTCGATGCCTCCGCCGTAATATCCAGCGAGGCTGCCGATGATGAGGCCGAGCAGAAGTGAACACGCGACCACGCTGCTGCCGACGAACAGAGAAATTCGCGCCCCCCAGATCAAGCGGGAAAGAATGTCGCGTCCGAGTTCATCCGTTCCGCACCAATGCTGCGGCGAGGGCGTTTGCAGGCGGTTCGGCAAGTCGATGTGCGCAGGATCTTGCGGAGCAATCCAGGGCGCGAAAATTGCCGAGAACGCGAAGATGGCCACCAACACGACTCCGATTGCCGCCAACGGATTGTGGCGGGCGACGCGGGGGAGCGAGATGGCTAGGGTGGACATGAGCGACTTGTCTTCACTTATATAGAAAATGCAGGTGAGGAACAATGTTGAGTTGGCGCGGCCCGCTCGTTATCGATCATTCATGCCGGGAAGACATTAACCCGTTTTTAACTACCCCCCCCCCGAATTCTTGCTAAAATATAGAGCGCAAAAGACTTACTTACAAAATATTCAAGAATAATGACTTAGCTCGCTTGTCTGCTTAATTCTCCCAAAATCCATGGTTCAGCGGCTTTTTTCATTTTTGCGCATGTTGGGTCCGGGGTCTGTGATGGGGTACACAGATTGTTTGTGATGAAAAAAGATCCGCGGCATTACTCACCGAAAACCAAGCGGCCCAACTGGTCGCCTAACTGCTTCGCTTCTTCGGGATCACGCGCGCTTCGAAAGCGTTCGGCCAGCTCAAAGAATGCTTTCTCCTTCTGTTTCTGCGCTTCGATGCCCAATTCGATGAGCTCCACCAGAACACGGTTGTCGCTCGATCGCTCGCTCTTGGCAATACGATCTACTTGTTTAGCAATTGGAGCGGGAAGTGACACGCTCCGTCGGACATGTTTTGTTACCGGCGTGGCGTCATTGTACACCAGTTTGGTGCATAGCCTGCCAGCCCACTCATTCGCAAAGAACGCGGATGAGTGGGGCACCCGGCACTCACAGGCCATACTTGTACCCGCTGAGGTAGCTAGTCTTCTTGACCAGAGCCGCCGCTTTTAGAAGTGAGCTTATCGCGAGTTTGTCGGAAACGGATCGCAGTCGTTTGATCTCTGCTTCGATCATCGCTGGGTCGAGAATCTCCGCTTCTTTTTTTGCGATCTCCAGTATGGCATGTGCGGCGTGTGCCCTTTCTTCTGCCACTTGACTACGCAGGCGTGCGAAGAATATCCCCAAAATCCCACGCACTGAACGGGCCATGGACTTCAGGGCTGCATTGGCGGGCGCTTCCACGTACCAGTCTTCGTCATAAACGGACAGCTTCAAAAGCACATCGACCGGGATACGGTCTGGCGCAAATTGCGCCCATCGCATGCAGATGGATGCAACCGTTGAACGGACTGAGAAGTTCTGATGTGATGCCATTCGGCTAAGAGTCGCGTAGTCAAATTGTGAGGGTGCGAGTTCCGCATAGCACTCTATCGTGTGCAGGGCGCTCCACAGAAGGGTGTCGTCTTCGTGTAGGTCGATATAATTGATAAGGACCCGCAAAAGCTCGTTATGGCCACTGAAATCCGTGGCCCTAACCATTTCGAGAGCGGCATGGGTCGCCGACTCCCAGTCGCCAAGCCCAACATTTTGGATTAGTCGGTCCAGGCGAAGGTCGCGGCGAACTCCAGGGGCTTTTTCGCTTGCCTTGCTGTGGAATGCGGAGCGCCTTGCAATCACGTCTCGCACCGCGCCCGCCAGGACCTCTGCGCCGGCAGCGTCCGGTCCGATATGTCGAGCGTGTGCCTTTGTCAAATACCAAGGCAGTTCTTCGACCGCAGTGTCGTCAATGATGAAGGGCAACACTAGGGCTTCCTTTCGCTTGATTTCTTGCCAGATCGCAAACTTGACCTCGCGTTCTACCCAGGACGATTTTAAGGAGGCCGCTGACACAATCAGCACAAATAGATCCATTGTCTTAAGACCGCTTCCCAACCCGTCGAGGATGTCATCACCGACAAGAATATTCTCGCTGTCGGCCCAGGGCACCATGTCGGCTTTGCGCAGTCTCGCTACAGCGAGATTGGCGAATTCCTTGTCGAGCGAGGAATGGCTCACGAAGATACGGTTAGCCTTCATCTTAATTTCCGGATCCTCAATTAGATTACTCCAGAAAATCCCGGAGTAATAAACCCTTGCGGGACATTTCAGTGGAGTCCCACCCTTGCGCACAGGACGCGCAAGGATGGGGCACCCGCGCACGCTCTTGGTTCGAACAAATCAAAGTCAACGGCGGCGGACAGGAGTGTCCGCCCTACACGGGATTATTGTCTTATCCTCGGGTTCACCGCCGAGTACAGTAAGTCGGTCAGAAAGTTCACGGCTACATAGGTCAACCCAATCGCCAGAATGCATCCCTGCACCAGGTAGTAGTCGCGGTTGGCTATGGCTTGGATGGTTAGGCGTCCGATTCCGGGCCAGGAGAAGATGGTTTCGGTTACGATCGCTCCGGCTAACAGCGCGCCGAATTGCAATCCTAGGACGGTCAGGATTGGGATCATGGCGTTGCGCAGGGCGTGACGATAGACTACGGTGCGCTCGGGCAAGCCTTTGGCGCGGGCGGTGCGAATGTAGTCCTGGCCTAACTCCTCCAGCATTGAGGTTCGCACCATGCGGGTCAGGATTGCGGCTAAGGCTCCGCCCATGGTGATGGCGGGGAGCACTAGATGGGCTATGCTGCCGGAGCCGGAGACGGGGAGCCATCCCAACTTGACGGCGAAGAGCAGGATCAGGACCGGGCCCAGCGCGAAGTTTGGGAACGACAGGCCGAAGAGGCTGACTACGCTTAGGGTGCGGTCATCCCATTGATTGCGGCGCTGGGCCGAGCGCACACCTGCGGGAATGGCCAGCACAATTGCTACGAACAACGACGCCAACGTGAGCTGCAGGGTAAACGGATAGCGCTGCGCGATCAGCTTTGTGACTCCCTGGTTGAAGCGCAGCGACTTGCCTAGATCTCCGTGGAGCACGCCTCGCCAGTAATTCAGGTACTGCTCGCCTAGTGGCACATCGAGTCCGTAGGCGTGGCGGGCGGCCTGGATGTCTCCGGCTGCGGCGCCCTCGCCTAGCATTTGCTGAACGGGATCGCCGGGGACGAAGTGAATCAGCAGGAAAACGGTGGAGACGACGAGCCAGATGACCGGCAGGGTGTAGAGGACGCGGGTGATGAGGTAGCGCGGCATCGGGAATTAAGAAGCTATCACGTGACCTCAGCGGCTAAAGCCGCATTCACAATGATGCAATTACCGCAGCGCTGAAGCGCTGCGCCACCCAAAATCAACTTCAACATCGAGTCTTTCCGCAAGCTGTGAAATCGTGCCCCTCAGAGAACGGACCAATCCCCATTCGTGAGAGCGGTTCTAGTCTCCGGCCCGCTGTACGGAAGCTGCCGACACCGATGCTGACGCAGGGGGCGCGGGCACGGACTCGATCCTAACGGTTGCGATGCGATGGCCTTCCATTTTTTCGACGACAAAACGCCGCCCCTCATAATCGAACGCCTCGCCGCCCGTGGGCATCTTCTGCAACCGTGAAAGCAGGAAGCCGGCGAGAGTCTCGAAGCCTTCGTCCTGTGGAAGTTTCAGCTCGTATTGGGTTTCGAGGTCGCGAATGTTGATCGCTCCATCGAGGACGAGCGGCGCATTCGCGTCGGTAACCGCCGGCTGCGCGGAAGCGACGTCGAATTCGTCTTCCAGTTCGCCGACCAGTTGCTCCAGCACGTCTTCGACGCTAACCACTCCCGCCGTGGAGCCGAATTCGTCGACCACAACCGCCAAGTGCCGCTTGTGCTGCTGAAATTCACCGAGCAGATCCAGCAATGACTTGGTTTCGGGCACCACCAGCACATCGTGCATGATCTGGCCGATCTTCATCTGGGAAATGCGCAGGGCAGCGGCCGGAGCCGGGGCAGCGGCGATGTGGCCGAGACGCAACCGCGTCCAACGCATCAAGTCCTTGGCGTAAAGCGCGCCGATAATATGTTCGGGACCGCGCTGCGGATCATACACCGGGACACGAGAATGTTGTTCTTCGACCACGCGCGACAGGGCTTCGTCCATGTTGAGGTCGGAGGGCAAGGAAAAAATTCTGGTCCGCGGCACCATCACTTGGCGCGCGGTAATGTTGTCCAGTTCGAGCGCATTCAGGAGCATCTCTTCCTGAGCGGGAGAGAGCTGTCCGGAGTGATGGGCGGCGGTTACGATCAGCTTGAGTTCGTCGGGGGAGTGAACCGAGCCGTGCCGGATCTCGCGTGTCCCGAAGGCGCGCAGGACAAAACCAGCCGCGCGGCTCATGCCAATCGTCAGGGGGCTGGTGACGGTCAGGAAGACGTCCATGGGCGCCGCGACCGCCAGTGCAACCCGCTCGGCCCGTTGCAACGCGAGCGACTTGGGAACCAGTTCACCCAGGATCACGTGCAGGCTGGTGATCATCGCAAACGCCACCGCGACGGCGATGGAATGAGCGTAGATCGTGGCGTGCGGCACGCTTCCGATCCAGCCCTCGAACAATCGCGCCAGAACCGGCTCGCCGAGCCAGCCCAGGGTCAGGCTGGTAACGGTGATTCCCAATTGCACGCCGTTGACGACGCGGCTGAGTTGCTGGTGAAGTTTGAGGACGGTGCGGGCGCCCGCGCGGTGAGCTTCGATCAGCTGCTGGATGCGCGTTTCGCGCACGCTGACCAGCGCGAACTCAGCTGCGGCGAAGAAGGCATTGGCCGCCACCAGGAGCAGGATGACGAACACCCGCAGCAGCACGTATGCAATCATGGAACTCTAATTCTAACATTCCAAAGGGATAATGGTTCGGAGGATGAGAATGCACAGTGCCGTGTCTCGGGCGGAGGCATCGCGAATTCAAATACACTAGGTCCTTCGCTTCGCTCAGGATGACAGTTGGGATTTATGCCGCGAACTGGCTGGCGGTACAATCGGAAGCCGGCCCTTGATTGTTACCCCAAACTGGTCGCTTTCTTTTTCGTTGCCGGGTGGTCTAAGTACATACTAGACGGCTGCGAGCATGAAGAATGCCCAGCGCGACGGTCGGTTGCGAGGATCGAGAATTAGGGATCGAGAATTTTTGAGGAACTATTCCGATGTTCCTGCCGTAACAACAGGTGAATGCCAGTTTTAAGATTTGCAATCAAGCAGGAGGCGGTCTTGGAAGGCAACGGTAATGGCAAAAGAAAGCGGCGTAAGCGAATCATTATCTGGAGCTCGATAGCGGCAGCCGTTCTGGTTCTGGTGGTTACCGGTGCACTGATCGCATCGAGCAGAGGCACCAAGATCGACCCCTCGAAGCTCGCCAAGGTCGAAAAAGGAGACCTGGCGAAAAGCGTGGTGGCGACGGGCAAGATCGAGCCCATCACCAAGGTCGAGATCAAGTCCAAGGCCAGCGGCATCGTGAAGAAGCTCAACGTCGAATATGGCGACAAGGTGAAGAAGGGGCAGGTGCTCGCCGAACTCGACAAGGAAGAGATTCAAGCTCGTGTCGAACAGGCCCGGGCGCAATTGGAGGGCTCGAGTGCCAGCTTGAACGGCACCCGTGCCGACCTGGAGCGCGCCAAGGTCGACGCCGAGGGCCCCGACGTGCCGCTGCTGAAACGCGCGTATGAGCGCGCCCAGGGCATGGCGAAGGACGGCGTGGTTTCCGCTTCCGCGCTCGACGACGCAGAGAAGAATTACGAGATGGCGCTGAACAAGCAAAATGTGTCCAAGGCGCAGTTGCAGGTGTTGCAGGCCAAGATTGGTCAGGCCCAGGGGCAGGTGGCACAGGACCGCGCGAACCTGAAACAACTGGAAGAAGAGCTGGGCTACACAACGATTGAGTCGCCGATTGACGGGATCGTGCTTTCACGCGACGTGGAAATTGGCGATGCGGTCAGCTCCATCCTGGTGCTGGGTTCTTCGGCTACGCTGGTGATGACACTCGGCGACACCAGTGAGGTTTACGTCAAAGGCAAGGTGGACGAGAGCGATATCGGCAAGGTTTATTTGGGACAACCCGCGCGGATCAAAGTCGAGTCGTTCAAGGACAAGACCTTCACCGGCAAAGTGACGAAGATCTCTCCTATGGGCGTCGAAAAAGACAACGTCACTACCTTCGAGGTGCGGGTCTCGATCAACAACCCCGAGGGCGTCCTCAAAGCCATGATGACGGCCAACGCCGAGATCATTCTCGAAGAGCACAAGAATGTGCTCCAGATCCCGGAGGGCTCGATCATTTACGACAAGGATAAGAAGGCTTCGGTCGAAGTGCCTGATCCGAAAGCCAAAGAAGGCAAGCGTAAACTCGCCGTCAACATCGGCATCTCGAATGGCGCCAAGACCGAGTTGCTGCAAGGACTGAAGGAAGGCGACCAGGTCGTACTGCAGTGAGAAAAGCAGGTCTCAGGTCTTAGGTGTCAGGTCTCAGGAAAAACCCAAGGCCGACACCCGAGACCTAAGACCTGGATTACAGAACCTGAGACCTGACACCTAAGACCTGAGACCTGATTACTATGACTAACACTTCTCTGATTCGCACTCGAGCCCTCCGCACGCTGGTCTTTATTTTGGCCAGCTCGCTGGCCGGCTTTGCCTCGGTCATCGGAACCTTTGACCGTTCGTTCCAGGTCAATGGCTCCGTCGACCTCGAAGTGCTTACTCGGTCCGGCGATATCACCGTCCGGAACGGCGCTGCGGGCGCGGTCTCGATTCATGCCAAGATCCACTCGGGCAATTCCTGGTTCGGGGGCGACCACAAGGCGGAGGTGCAGGAGTTGCAGGGCAATCCTCCGATTCGCCAGACCGGCAACAGCATCCGCATCGACTACGTCAATCTCAACAACATTTCGATCGACTACGAGATCACCGTCCCGGAGAACACCGGGATTCGTGCCCATACCGGCAGCGGCGATCAGAAGGTCGAAGGCCTCAAGGGCAACATTGATCTCGAGAGTGGGTCGGGCGACCTGCAACTGGCGCGCCTCACCGGTGAGATGCGTTTCCAGACGGGCTCGGGAAACGTGCGCGGGCGCGAGCTTTCCGGTCCCGCGCGGGTCAAAGCGGACAGCGGTGACATTGAAATCGAGGAAACGGGTGCAGGCGACGTGGATATCCGCACCGGATCCGGCAACATCACCGTAAACGGCATCAATGGTGGATTTCATGCCGAGGCGGGCAGCGGCGACATTCACGGCAAAGGCTTGCCCAAGAACATGCGGAGCGTCCGTACCGGCTCGGGAAACGTGACCCTGCATGTGCCCTCCGACGCCGCCTTCGACGTCGATATCTCCTCGAATTCCGGAACCGTCACGCTGGGCCATCCCGTGACTACGACCGTCCAGGGCCGCATCCAGGAGTCGAAGAAGAGTGTGGTTGGCAAAGTGCGCGGCGGCGGTCCCACGGTTTCCGTTCACACCGGTTCCGGCGACGTGAAAGTAGACTAAACAGCAGTCAGCATTCAGCATTCAGGCAAACCTTAAAGCTGCGCATCCCTCAGGGGCTAGAGCCCGCGTCATTATTGGCTCCCGGATTGGCTCCCGGGCGGCACGGCTGAAGCCGAGCCCTACCCAAAACCTGAATTGGCTGAGTGCTGACTGCTGAATGCTCTTCTGCCTGTTGAACCACATTAAAAGTGTCCCCCTGAAACCACAATAGAAGTGTCCCCTTTTAGAGTTCCTTCGGCGAGGAGGAACCGAGATTGGGGAGAACGGGATTGAGCAGGAAAGAGTTGAGACGG
>Ga0187880_1001246_pt1 | contig 20582 bp, 12 predicted proteins | sample June2016WEW_19_4_FD_132998 | JGI IMG/M metagenome (GOLD analysis project Ga0187880, IMG submission 132998) | Peatland microbial communities from SPRUCE experiment site at the Marcell Experimental Forest, Minnesota, USA - June2016WEW_19_40 | ecosystem: Environmental > Terrestrial > Soil >... | reverse complement strand
GGCCTCGCGCCAATAACCGTCCATTTAGGACGGTTATTGGCGCGGGGTCACAATGCCAGATTCTCTCGTGGAAGCAAGCCTCCGCAGGACGTTCTTGGCCTGGTCGGTGCATTTTTCAGGTTATAACCGGCTACGGATTCGATTCCGAGGGATATGGTTGGCGGATTTGCGGCAATTTCTGGAACGTCCTGCCCGACGGCATGCACAACTTCGACGTTGTGCAGTGGAATTCTGGCTTGCAGGCAGGGGATGGCTACATCGAGTCCGGCCGTGATAACTCGAATATCACGATTGGCACCGACGGCGATGGGGTCAACGATGCCTATGAAGGCAACGTGTTTGGCGGTACCATGGGATATGTTGATAATGGTTCTTCGGCCACCTATGAGTTTGACGCCATTGATTTTTGGAGCCAGGGCGACTATGCCAATGGCGGACACGGCACCAATTGCGTGATTGCTGGAAACTACTTCGGCGTGGCTGTGGATGGGATGACCCGGTTCACCAACGCTATGGTCTTGGTGCATACCTGGGGCGGCGGTGCCGCCAATGCCGCCGCGACCGTGCGGTTCGGCTCCGACTTCGACGGGGTAAGTGACGCCCTGGAAGCCAACCTGGTTTGTAACAATTACCCGTTCTCAACCATTTATCCGAACTTGGGCTCCATTGATACAGCCCCGCCGACCCTGTTTGACGGCACGGGCACCACATGGTTTGGCGGCCTTAATGCCGGGATTCAGTTGTCGTTCCGAGGCAACGTGACCGTGGGCAACGGGCCCGTGCCCTTCAACTTTTTCGTGGGCGGCAGCACCCCCGGCACACTCCTGACGGCCTGGACAAATTATGAAGCGCCGTTTATGGTCACAGACAACAGCTTGGTTCCGCTCTTGAGCACCAGCAATGTCTTTCCGAATGTCCAGGGCACCTATCCGCCGGGCATCGCGCCATACACCCACGTCATCATTGACGTCTATCAAGCCGACCCGGAGGGCTGGGCCGACGGCATGGCGTTCGCCGGGGCCGATGCCTCCGCGAATAGTCTGCCCAACGAATTGACCGACGGGGCGACCTACACGAACGGTTTCGCGCAAGGCAAGAAGTACCTTGGTTCCTATGTCATGCCCAACAACTCGGGCAACATCAATATTAGCCTGCCCACCACGACGGATCTCGGTCTCGGGGCGGTGACCATTACTGCAAATTACTCCGCCGATCTGCCCGGCACGCATAATGGCCGCGTTCACACGAGCAACTTCTCGAACCCTGGTTACCTGATCCCCGGCAGCGCCGAGTCGGTCGGCCTGACGCATGTGGTGCCGGACCAGATTGTGTGGTACAACACCAATTCCAGTATTGAATCGGAGATCCTGGGGAATTGTATTCCCGGTGACGAGGCGGCGGACAACTCAAACTGGGAAGGCTACACCGCTGTGCTGAGCGACAGCCTGTTCCTGATTACCTGGGGCGCCTTCACCAGCCCGTACTACCCCCAACCCGCTGGCACAGGTGGCTCATCGTCAGCACCGCCAACTCTGTACACCAATCAGAACTGGGTGGTGATTAAGCAGCCGGCTGATGGTGGCCCCGCCGCACTCGATTGGAGCTACTACAGCGATTATCAGAAAGGCACCCCGGCCCCGGTCAAAGGGGTCATTAACCTCTCGCGCGATAATGGCAATCCGCCGCGGGTGGCGGCTGACCTGCGCTATGGCGCCAACACGATCCTCACGATGAATGAGGCCTCGCTTGGCCAGATCTCGCAGTTCCAGTCCAGCGACAATCGCTGGGCCAACAACCCGATTTACACAGGCATCAATCGCTACGCCTGCGAGCAGATATTCAACCTCAACGGCCTGCCGGGTTCTTTGGCCCAGACGCCGGTGACGAACGCCTGGGACTATGTGTATGGCGCCACGGTGGCGGCCACATTGCCGGCCAACAACAATGCCCCGCAGTATTCTCGCACCGGCGGCCGCGCCAACTTCCTGGACAACGGGAACATCGTCGTGATGATTGACGACAAGACCGGCCTGCTCAGCACCGTTGGCGAAGTAACGACGTTCTCGATCATCACCCCGCAGGGCGCTATCATCAAAGGCCCCACGCTGGCGAATCCGACCGATATCTGGGACAACATGTGCGCCTTCAAGGGTGGGTTTGCGATTCGCACGCACAACCTGCTCCACTTCTACGACGATAACGGCAATGAGTTAGCGTTCAGCCCCGTGGACATTAACATTACCAGTGGGCTGAGCTTCGACACGGGCCGTTCGGACGACTCGCGCATTGCCAGCGATATCCGTAGCTACTACGTCTATCTGGGGGGCCAAAGCCCCGACAACGGCATCCCGTCTTCGGGGTTGGGGAGCGGCTCGATGTACGTGGCTGCGTGGGATTCCCGCACGGGCAGCTTCGTCGCAAGCACTCAGGTCGATGACGGCGGGCAGCCTGGGGTCGCCGCAAATGACCGCGTAGCGGTGGCCGTGGACGACTTGGACCGTGTGTGCGTAGCTTGGGCCTATGAACCGGACGGGACTATCTTCAAGAAACGGCAGACGGTGGCCCGGGTGTTCCAGTTCACCGGCACCCAATTCACCCCGCAAACGCACTCGTTCTTCGCGTTCATCAATCATGACAGCGATCCGAACAATGTGCTCGGGTTCGAGACCTATCACCCGAGCGTGTCCATGACCCGGAGGCAGATCTGTATTTCTGCCAAAGGCGAGTTGAATGCGGCTAACAACCCAGCCGCGGGTCCGAACGTGGTTACCGGTGACGAGGTCAAGGTCTATACGGTCATCAGTCAACCCGTGCCGGTGGCCGCACCGGAGCCGTCCATTACGGTTACGCGTTCGGACAGCAACCTGATCGTCTCGTGGGATGTCAACGATGGTTTCTTCACGGTGCAGACCACGCCTCAGATGAAAACCTCAGGCACGGTTTGGACGGACTTCACGACGAGTAACGTAGCGCCGCCGGTCAGCGTGCCGCACACTGCGGCCAACCAGTACGTTCGCCTGATCAGGCGTTACTAACTCTCGCAACCGGGCACCCCGACCGCAGGCCGGTCCCGGAGCGGAACTTATCAGTGGGGCTGCCGTTGGAGACGGCAGCCCCTTTTTTGCTGGCACCTGAAACAGCGAGATGAGTACGACCAGGCCCGTCGGCAAGGGCGGGCCTTTTCTTGTCTGCTTGCGCAGCGCCCGGGCGCCCACACGGTCGGGGAGCCGTCTTATGCGGAGCCAGGACGAGGAGCCACCCGTGAGTTCTATTCGCCGACCTTGAAGGGAACGGCAAGCTGGGCATATTGGTGTCGGATAATTATGATCAATCCCGATAAGGAAAGGCTTGCTGGGAGCGACCAGCAGCAGCTCTCCCCGAAAGCTCCCACCTGGAAGCGGCTGCTGAAGGTCACGTTCGGCTTGGTCTTGATCATGGTGCTCGCGGCCGTTGTGTTTGTTGGGGCCATGATTTTCATACACCATCGGATCGTTGGTGCCAGGCCAGGCAAGCCGCAGACGCAAGTTCAGCCCCTCGAGCTGGGTCGGCGGGTCAATCCGTTTATTGGCACGGGGGGCTATCCGTGGGTTTGCGCGCATAACTTTCCCGGAGCGATGGTCCCCTTCGGGATGGTGCGCTTAGGCCCCGAGACAGCTTCCCTACTGCTCCACAAGCGGGCGTTGAACACCTCCGGCTACTACTATGGAGACGATCAGGTCCTCGGCTTCAGCCACACCCGGCTGAGCGGAACTGGTGCCACCGACGGCGGCCATTTCCTGGTGCTGCCCGCGCTCGAAGCGGTCGGCCCGCAGCCGCCCCGCAAGGGCCAATCCACGACCTTCTCGCACAGCGAAGAAGTGGCCTCGCCCGGCTACTACGCGGTCCGGCTGCCCAAGCTCGGCGTGCTCGCCGAACTCACTGCTACTCCGCGTGTTGGTGTCCACCGCTATACCTTCAGCGCGGACACGACTCCGCATTTGATTCTCGATGTGATGAACGCTTTGGGCAGCCACCGGAGCAGCGAAGGAGCGCTGCGGGTGCTGCCGGAGGCGAAAGAAATCGAGGGATCGGTGAGGACGTTCGGGACCTTTGCCGCGAGGTATGGCGGCATCAAGGTGTATTTTGTCGCCAGGTTAAGCCAGCCGTTGTCTGGTTTCGCCACCTGGCAGGGTGACGTTGTCTCCCGCGACCGGGCTGCTGCCGAGGGCAATCGAGTCGGCGTGGACCTGAGCTTTGCCTCCACCAACCGGCCGCAGGCCGTCACCCTCAAGCTGGCGATTTCCTACGTGAGCATCGAAAGCGCGCGCGCCAACCTGCAAGCGGAAGCCGGGGATAGGGGCTTTGACCAAGTCCTGGCTGAGGCGCAACGAGCCTGGGAAGAGAGGCTCAGTTCGATCCGAATTCAGGGCGGAACTGCGGAGCAGCAAGAGATCTTCTACACGGCGCTCTTCCGTGTGTTTCAAATGCCCACGGTCTTCAACGATGCCAACGGGGATTACCTCGGCTTCGACCGAAAGGTTCACCGGGCTTCCGGCTTCCAGTACTTCACCGACCTCTCCCTCTGGGATACCTGCAGGACCGTCCACCCACTATACACCTTGATCGCTCCCAAGGCTCAGCGGGATATGCTCGTTTCCCTGGTGAAAATGCTAGAGCAGGGCGGTTGGCTGCCGCGCTGGCCTTCGGGGCACGGCTACTCGAATTCCATGCTGGGCACACCGGCGGATATTGTGATCGCCGAATCGTATCTGAAGGGCATTCGGGATTTCGACGCGGAAAGGGCGTATCAGGCGATGCGCCGCACGGCCCTTACCCCGACACCGCCCGGTGCGTCCTTCTCGGGTCGAGAGGGCGTGGCCGAGTATCTGCAATACGGTTATTGTCCCGCGGGCCTTGTTCGCAATAGCGTCACGCGGACACTGGAATACTCCTGGGCCGACCAGGCCGTCTCTCTTCTCGCCGAAGCCCTTGGCCATGCAGAAGACGCCGCGTTGTTTCGTCAACACTCGCAATTCTACCGGAAGGTTTGGAACCCCGGCACGCAGTACTTCCAGCCGCGGGACGCACAAGGGATCTTTGTCGAACCGTTCAAGCCGCTGCTGCTGACCTACTTCGACCGCAAGGGCAAATACACCAAAGATTATGTCGAAGGCAGCGCCTTGCAGTGGCGCTGGGGTGCTCCATTCGATGCCGAGGGGCTGGTCTCCCTGTTCAAGAGCCGCGAGTACTTTGTCGAGGAACTCAACAGCTTCTTCGCCAAGTCGGACCCCTCTATGGGAGCCTGGAACCCGGGTCCGTACTACTGGCACGGCAACGAGCCCGACATCCACGCGGCTTATCTGTTCAACGACGCCGGCCGGCCCGATCTCACCCAGAAGTGGGTGCGATGGATCCTGGACCATAAGTATGCCAATCGGTACGACGGCATCGACGGCAACGACGACGCCGGCACCCTCTCCGCCTGGTACGTCCTGAGCGCGGTCGGCCTGTACCCGGTGGCAGGCTCCGACCGATACCAGCTCGGCGCGCCCCTTTTTGAACGAGCCGAGCTTAAGCTTAGAAACAAACCCCTCGTGATCGTGGTGGAGAACTACGCCCCGGATCATTTTTACGTGCGCAAGGTCTTGCTGAATGACACTCCGCTCGACCGCGCGTGGATCAGGCATAGCGAAATCGAAAACGGCGGGGTGCTCCGCTTTGTAATGGACAGCGAACACGCGAGGAACTGAGAGGGACTGCCTCTTGGATGATTCGCTGCAGCGCCCTGAGGAGGGAACCTGCGATTCAAGCCCAGGACATGGTGGCTTTTCCTACACGATTGAGTTACAGATGTATGCATTAAGGCCATGAACTCAAGTCCTGCTTTGATAGACAAAGTTGCCATCGTAACCGGATGGCGGTCGCGGCACCGGCCAGGTGTTCTGGGTTGACGGAGGGTTCACCGCGACCTGAGACCGGACGGAGCCCCTGACATGACCCACTCTTCAGACGAAGGAAAAGACCATCCTGCTGACGCTGCGCCCCGGCGGCCCGTGCGCTGGTGGCCTGTTCCGGTCATTCTGGTATTGGCGGCGGGCGCGGTCGTTTGGGTGTGGCAATCCTATGGACGGCAGCGCCAGGACCGAAACATCGCAACGGCCATCATCGGGCTGATCACTTTGTTCCTGCTGCTGCTCTGGTGTCTTTTCCTTTCGAGATTGCGATGGCGGATCCGGCTTGGGGTGTTCGGCGGATTGGTTGGGCTGATCTTGCTGGTCATGGCCCTCTTCCGTTTCCACGGGGTGACCGGCGATCTGGTGCCGGTCTTCCAGTGGCGCTGGGAACGCCCGTCCTGGACTTCGCTCGCTGAGCGGACTAACCCCATAGTGAGCATCGTCCTGGCACAACCGAATCAATTCACCAACGACTGGCCTCAATTCCTCGGTCCACATCGCAACAGCACGGTCGAACAGCCGGGGTTGGCGCGCGACTGGACGGCGCAGCCGCCGCAACGCCTCTGGCTCCGGCCGGTCGGGACCGGATGGTCTGGTTTCGCCGTAGCCGGGAGCCGTGCCATCACCCAGGAACAACGCGGTGAAGATGAAACAGTAATCTGTTACGATCTGCTCACTGGCACGCCTCTCTGGTCGCATGCCTACCCGGCCCATTTCCAATCCCCGCTTGCCGGTGAAGGTCCGCGTGCTACTCCCACCATCGCCGGCCGCTGCGTTTATGCGCTGGGTTCAACCGGCGTCCTGAGCTGCCTGGACCTGGAAACTGGCAAGCCCCTTTGGTCGAAGGACACCGTGCAGGATAATCAAGCCACGGTGAACGAGTGGGGCATGAGTTGCTCGCCGCTCGTTGTGGATGACCTCGTAGTGGTGAGCGCGGGCGGTAGAGACAACCGGTCTTTGGTCGCCTATCGGGCGGCCACGGGCGAGTTTGTCTGGGGCGCCGGGACCGACGGGGCCGGCTACAGTTCGCCCTGCCTGGTGACCCTCGCCGGCGCTGGCCAGATTCTAATCTTCAACTCGGGCGGGGTTTCCGCGCATGATCCGAGGGCCGGGACCAACCTCTGGAAATACCATTGGCCCGGCGGACATCCCCACGTTTCGATGCCGATCGTTATTCCGGGCGATCGCCTGCTGGTATCCAGCGGCTATGGCGTGGGCAGCGAACTCCTGCAAATTCAAAAAGATCCCGCCGGAGCATTCACGGCCACCCGAATTTGGAAATCGAACCGGCTTAAAGCCAAGTTCACCGACCTCATTTATCGCGACGGCTTTATCTACGGCCTCGACGACGGGATCATGGCTTGCCTCGACGCCTCCAGCGGCGAGCAGAAATGGAAGGAAGGCCGCTACGGTCACGGCCAGGAAATCCTGGTGGGGGACGTGCTGCTCGTCACCGCGGAATCGGGTGAAGTCATCCTTCTGGACCCCAATCCGCAGGGGCCCCGTGAGTTGGCGCGCTTTTCTGCTCTGCACGGCAAGACCTGGAACCCGCCCGCGCTCGCCGGCCAGTACTTGTTGGTGCGAAACGATAAGGAAGCCGCCTGCTATCGCCTTCCCGTGGCGCAACGTTAGCGCCGAGGCTCGGTTTACTGCGCCGCCTGGAACTGTTTCAGCAGGGCCAGAGCTTCGCGATGAATAGTGGGCGCGACATCCGGTCCGGGAGAGTTCTCTTCACCGTACTGGGGTGCCTTGGTCCGGCCATAGGCGTACGGCGGTTTCTTGTCCCATTGGCTCTTGGGAATGATGTAGCCCAGCTCGTCATTGGCCAACCCCACCATCATGTTCAGCTTGCCCTTCATTTGGGAGCGCAGTGGCGGCACTTCGATCGGCGGGCTCGGGTAATCCGCTCCTGCGGGAGATTCGATGCCGCCTTCCGCGATCTCCGGATACATCTCGCCCGGAATGGTCAGCATTTCCAGGTCGCCGATCTGAATCACGTCCAGCTCGGTCTTGCCCTTCCCCCAATACCAGCCCGGATGCACCAACCCCAGGAAAACCCCGCATCCGGAAAGGCCGGACATGGGCGCGAAGATGGTCTTGGCGGCAACGGCGACCCGGGTATCCGTCGGACGCCAAGCCTTTTCCCCGCGTAACGCATTGACCGTTAAGATGGCAAGGTTCTCCCCCAGCGCCTGGGCTTTCTCGAAGCTGGGCTCCCTGAACTTGTCCACCCCGTTGCGGTGCGGCACGGTCGTGTGGAGCTGCGTCATCAGGCCGCCGACCAGTCCCTGGAAATAAATGCACATCCCGCCCAGGCCTTTCACCGCATTGGGCTCGGGCACACCGTTCTCGACCGCGTCGCGCCAATAGCCGCTGAAATCGGAAGTCAGCAGGGAATTGGCGCCGCCCAGCGTTTCGGGGTGGCGTTGAATGGTTTTTCGAGGGGTTGAGCGTTTAAAGAACTCCTGCCGGAGGATGGCGCGTGGGCGGACCAGGTTGGGGAAGGCTTTGCGGCGATATATTTGGGATCGGGGCTCGTAACGGTTGGGCCGCTCGGGCACGGGGTCTGCGGCAATGGCGGCCAGCAGGTCGGCATAGATGCGCTGGCGCATGTGGCGGTGAGACTGGGGTAGGCGAACGATGATCCGGCTGTATTCTCGGGCGGTGTCGAGGGTGCCCTTGAAGCTGAGGCGGTCCAGGGGCACGGCGCAGGTCGAGGCGGCCTCGGCCATGAGGGAGCGGATGAGGTTATAAGCGATGGTATGCATCTGGAGTTCCTTTTCCACCATTTGGGGGCTCAGGCAACTCAGTTGGTCCATGCCCAAAGTGGTTTTGAGGTCATCCAGATGCAGTTCGACTTTCCAGCGCCGGGCATACCACTGGGCCAGGAGTTGGAGGGGCCAGAGTTGGCGGTCCAGCAGGGTGGTGACCCGGATGACTTCCTGGCAGCGGCTGGCGGCGGTGGGGATTTTGAAACGGAGCAGACGCACCGTCAGGGTGTCGGGCAAAGCGGCCCCTTGCTCGGACGTGAAATTGCGCCCGCGCGTCTTGGGATTGGTCCAGGGGCCGGGAGATGCCGGCGGCCAGGTCACGGCGGATGGCGACCAGTTCGTCCACGGACCAGCGGTCCCGGGCCTGGCAGTAACCGCTGGTGTTGTCCTCGAGGGTGGGTGAGTGGGGAAACTGCTGGTAATAGGCGCGGATTTGCCGCAGGGCCTGACGACAGGGAGAGCCGGGATTGAGGGTTTGGTCCAGGAAAGCCAGGCAGGTGAGTTTGGGGGTGAATCGGACCTTGGGTCGCTGCCCCGAGGCTATGCCCGGCGGCTGGCCGCTTTGGCCCAGGCGGGTTGGTTTTGTCACGGCACCGTGGTCGCTCGTCCCCTGCGCCGCAAAGTAGCTGGCCGGTGGATTAAGAAAGGCCCGTACTACCTTTGGACCGGCAAGAGTCAGGGCCGAACCATCTGTTACGCCTTGTCCCAGGAGCAATACCAGGCAGCCAAGCAAGCGATCGCCGCTAACCGCAAAGTGACAGAAACCATGGCTCGCCTCCAAGCCAGGACCCTCAAAGAAATCCTCACCAAACTGCCGGCAGTTAGAAAACGCAAGCAGCTCTGAATACAAAAGATACGCGCTAGCTTAGCGCCATTCGAATTCCTGATCGGCGTCCATGCTGTGCCGGACGCTCAGGAGCGCATGCGGGGGGAACTCTTCTATCGCCACAGGATAGCTGGCCTGGCTTCGCTCTCGTGTGAAGTGGCCGACTACGAAACCGGCGCGCGCCTCGTCGGCGAGGCCAGAAGAAAAGGCAAAGGAAATCCAAGCCTCGTGGACGGTCTGCTGGCCGCGATTGCTTTACGCAAGGGGGGCAAAGGTTGCGACAAGGAACACCAAGGATTTCCGCGCGATGAACTGTCCTTGCGAGAATCCCTTAGACCGCTTTCCCCTCCGCCCGGCTCCGTGACAGCCGGTTGCACGCGATAAAGCTTCCCGGCGGCGCCCCCCTACAATACTGCCGGGGTCGGCCCTGGAATTGAGCCCCTTTGCACTCTCGCCCGGTCTTTTCTGCTGCCTCTTGCGCTGAAGCCACCATCGCTGTCATTTATCCAGGACCCCTTCCCGCGTCGAACTGTAGCTTTCAAGTCCCAGGAGTGGACACGCTCAATTCCATACCCATGTATTATTTTCGCTTGCGCGGTGTGGGGAAAAGGCGCGCCAAGAACTTGGATAAGGAATGTCTGAAAATCACGCCTAGAACAATGAGGGTTAGCCCTGCGAGAATCAGGTAAAGCGCCGTGGGGCCCAACCAGGCTTCGAGAAGTTTCCACTTCTTCCCAAAAAAGCATCCGATCAGGATGTAACTGGTGGCATAGGCCGCCGACCCCGTGAGGTTGTAAAAAAGGAAAGTGCGCCAGGGCATTTTCGTCATGCCTGCCAACAGATTAGCCGCGACGGGCGGAAACAAGGCGATGAACCGCGCAATAAAAACAGCTTTGGCGCCATGACGTTTGAAAAATCGCTCCGGCCACTTTAGCCTTTCGGGCGTGAGATGGAGCCAGTGAATTCCTTCCAGGCCGCCATGGCCCAACCGCCGTCCCAGCCAAAAGGAACAACTGCCGCCCAGGAAAGAGGCCGCCGTTCCAGCCGCCACGGGTTCCCACAGCGAACCCGCGGCTTTCCCCAAGATAAACCCGGCCCCCAAGAGAATTGTTTCACCTGGAAGGGGAAAACCGAGGTTGTTCAACAACACGACGATGAAGACGAGCACATATCCGTAACGAGGGATGTGGGGTAGTAAAGAATGCAGCCAGTGGAGCATGGTCACCGCTCTTTCCTGATAATCAACCATTTGAGCGGCTCGAAAGGGTGTGAGTCAATGACAATGTGACATTCAGGTATGGGCTGGCAGATACCCTTATTCGCGCAACTAACTTCGGCCTCCTCTCGATGCCCTGGGCCAACGAGCGCCGAGAGAACGCATCAGGGTGTTTTGCGCAGGCGGCTCACCAACGCTTCCAGCCGGTTCACCAGCAGCGTTTCAATCTCGCCGCGAAACGGACCGTAGAAACCATAGTAGATCAGCGAGGATTCGGTCTCATAGCCGCCCTCTTTGATCAGTCGCGCGGAAGGGATATAGCAGGGCACTTCGTAGGCATAGCCGATTGGCCACGGCTGATCGTCAGCCAGCATACGCTTGAGACGGTGCGAGTAATCCACCACCACTTCACCCGCCATGAGCACGAAGGTCAGATCGTCGCCGAGGCGCAAGACCGCGATCGGCAATCTGACCGACTCCGGCAACGGCTGACCTGCGTTGAGCAGCCTCAGATACGCCTCCGCCCGCTGCTTCACGGGGATGTCCTCGCTCCGCGCGTCATGCTCCAACTGCTGGCGGCCAGGAGCAGCCGCCAGCGGCAGTTCGACTTCGTCATAGGCCAGCTTGAACGCGCCGCGAACCGGGTGCATGGGACGGTCCAGCACACCGATGACGGCGCCGGCCAGTTCCAGGCCGTGACGTTTGGCGTCGAGCAACCGGCCCCGCGGCGCCGGGTCGGAGTCCGCGCCCATGCCCGTAAGAAACACCGCGGTCGCGCCAGGCTGGTGTTGTTCGACGTGCTGCCGGGCGTAGGCCATGTATTCGCCCGAAACCACATACCAATCGTCCCCGGTACGAACGGACGTGCCGTGGCAGGCGTAGCCGAAAAGAATGGCGCGGACGGCCCCGTTGGTCCCCTTGACCCGCAGCACGGGCACATCCCAGTCCACTGGGCCGTCGGGGTTGTCGCCGAACACGACTTTGTCGCCCTGATAAACGCGGCGGTTCATGGCAAAGGCGGCGCGTCCCATGCCGTGCTCCAGCGTTGCCGGCTGGCAGTCAGCCAGTGCGGCGCCCACCACTTCCGCCAGTTTGGCCCGGAGCGACCGGCTGTATTTCGCGATCTGCTCGCGTTCCGCCGGTGACGGCAGCGCCATGTCTGTCAGCGTCTGTTCCAGCACCGGCGCTGAATGCGTGTGGCTGGAGACGACGGCCACCGCGCCGCGGCCCAGTTGGAACTGGTCGGCAATCTGTTGCACAACCGGCTGGATGAAGGCGTGGCTCACCTCGCAGTTGTCGAGCGCCACGAACACAAACCGCTCGCCCGATAAGTTCTTCATCGCCACTGCCTGGACTAGCAACGGGCAGTCCAGCTTGTCAGCCGGCCGTTTACGCCCTTCGTAACCAGCCAGTCGGATGGGCAGCTCCGGGGTGATGTCGCGCACGGCGATGCCGACCTCAGGAGTCGAGTTTTCCGCCGCGATGCCCGACGCCGCCATGAAGGGTGCCAGGCACAGAACCAGTCCGATGCCGTAACTCCGGAAGACAAGGCCAGTGGAATTCATATCAACCTCACGGGCATCCCTATGCCTTTGCCAACGCTGCGCTGCCGGCCTGGACCTTGCGGGCCGCTTCAATGATATCGTCTATGCTCCGGCGGTCGCCCAGGAGCATGTTTTGGGTGACGGCAACGGTTGTCTCGCAGACCTGCTTGTTGCCTTTCAACTCCTGGAAGCTGTCCCGGTAAGCCTTGAGCCGTTCGGCGCCCCAAAGCCGCTTGAAGCCGCGCGAGGCAATCGCCTCGTCGAGCAGGCCGTCGTAATACTGCTCGTGATACACGCCCCCGCAGGGCACACCTTCAGCCCCCATCGCCCTCGCGAACCCATCGCGCGACAAGCCATTGAACTGCGCCGCATCGTAGCGGAACGGGTAGAGATGCCACACCGCTCGGCTGTTCTCCGGCAGCCGCACGGGCGTTATGCCGGGGATCTTCCCGAGGTTGGCGCTCAAATAGTCGGCGTTCGCGCGGCGGATTTCGGTTTGCTGCACCAGCTTGTCGAACTGCTGCATGAGAATGACCGCCTGGGCTTGGGTCATCCGGTAATTGTCGCCGCGGGTGAAACACCCGCTGCCTTTGTTGGTCCCGCAAGCGCGGCCGCAATTATGGAAGGAGTCGCACTTGTCGGCCAGTTCCTCGCTCATGCTTGCGATCGCGCCGCCTTCGCCGGAAGGGATGTGCTTGGATTCCTGGAAGCTGAAGCCGCCCAGGTCGCCGATCGTGCCGCACTTGCGGCCCTTGTATTCCGCCAGCCACGCCTGGCAGGCATCTTCGATCACGGCCAGCTTGTGCTTGCGAGCGATGGCGATGATCGGGTCCATGTCGCACGGCATGCCGAAAATGTGCACCGGCATAATGGCGCGAGTGCGCTCCGTGATGCGGCTCTCGACCGACGCCGGGTCAATCGTGAGCGTGGCCGGATCGGTGTCGGCGAATACCGGCAGGGCCTTGCTCGTGAGGATGGCGTTGTAGCTGGCGATAAACGTGTAGGGAGAGACGATCACCTCGTCACCGGCGTCCACGTCCATAACGCGCAGGCTGACGATCAGCGCCGTGGTGCCGCTGGCGGTCGCCAGGCAGCGTTTGGCGCCCAGCAGCTTGGCGTAGCCCTGCTCGAACTCCGCCACGTGTTCGGCGGAGCCGCGAAACCATCGGCCGCTCCGCCAGACCTTGAGCAGCTCCGGTTCCCAGGCTTCGCGCCACTGCGGCCATCGGACCCACCCGCCCTGGTGGACGGACGTGCCGCCGAGCAGGGCCGGCTTGGCGGCCTCGGCGGCGAACACCTTGGGCGCCCGGCCCGTGCCGAGCCAGCTCAAGGCAACGGAACTCGCCGCCGTGGTGCGGATGAAACTACGCCGTGTCAGTGTCGGATTGCTTTTCATGGCTTTGCTTCCTCGTCTTGGTTTGTTTAGGCGTGCAGCATCGGCGTCAATCGTGTGTGCGTTTCACTACTGCACCAGTTTAACCATAGCCGCGGGTGGCTGCAATCCCGATATGGAATTTTCACCGCCCTTATTTTGGCGGCTTGCGCGAGACCTTCTCGCCCCCGACCGCAACCCCCATCCTTCGATCTCCAGTCACCTTAAGAGGAGATTAAGCTCCTTCACGATCCTCAATCTGGCAGGGCTGATTTGAAGTCGCCGCCCTTCACGTTCTCTTAACGTGACTTCGATTATTGTGCGCGTATGAGAAACAGAATTGTGTCCAGGACTCCGGCAAAGGCGGCCATGCAGCCGTCGCCGGCACTGCGCGGTTCCGTTGCTAATGCCTTCAACGCGGAGGCATCGCTGGCCGGGAAAACAACAATGCAACTCGTGACCGCCACGCTGCACGGCCAGGCCGCGCGGCAGCCACAGAAGAAAGAACAAACAAGAATGAAAATGAACATCACAACACTCGTCGCGCTCACCCTTGGATTGGGCGCATTCACTGTCGTCGCCCAGGATCAATTTGGCGGCCCGGGCGGTCCGCCGGGCGGCGGCGGCCGATTCGGTCACCACTTCGGCGGCGGACGCCCGCCAGCGGACCCACTCATGGCTGCGCTGGATGCAAATGGAGATGGCGAACTCGACGCCACCGAGATTGCCAATGCCAGCGCCGCGCTCAAGACGCTCGATAAGAACGGCGATGGCAAGCTCACCGCCGACGAACTCATGCCGCCACCTCCCGGTGGGACTAATCGGTTCCGCGCCACGCCGCCCTGGGGCGCCAACCACCCCGTGTCGCCGATCATGGAGGCGCTCGATACCAACGGCGACGGAGAACTCGATGCTACCGAAATCGCCAACGCCAGCGACTCACTCCTCCAGCTCAATGTCAATGGTGATGGCAAGCTGAGCAAAGCCGAGCTTCGTCCTAAAGGTCACGCCGGCCCCGGTGGCCCAGGCGGCACAGGCGGCCCTGGTGGCCCTGGTGGCCCTGGTGGCCCTCCTGGAGGCGGCAGGCCCGGCGGGCCCGAAGGTTTCGGCGATCTCGGACAGCCGCCTTCACACTAAGTCGAGCCAATGGGGCGACCAGCGCATCTGCTCACCCTCTGAAACAATATGAGAATAGGCTGACATCAACTTGGACATTCCAATGAAAACAATTAGCACCTACTCATTCCTGACTGGCCTTGTGATGAGCATCCCCTTCACGGGCGCTGCCGTCCAGGACCGGCCCGAGCCGGCAGCCCAATTCGAGCTCTCGGTCGCCGTTACCAATATCGCGACCACTGCGATCACCGTCGATCACTCCACGAATGGCGTGCTCCTTAACTTCCGCGGCGCATCGCTGAGTCAAGTCCTGGATCACCTGAGCGAGGCGGCCGGTTTCATCATTAACCAGGAGACGGAAGTCCGCGGCACAGTGGAAATGTGGAGCAAAGGACCCGTGACTCGGGACGAAGCGGTGGAGTTGCTCAACTCCGTTCTCGCAGCCAAGGGCTTCACGGTGATTCGCAATGGCAGGGTTCTGACCATCTCCAGCCTGGACCGCGCGAAGACCGCAGACCTTGAGATCATCACCGGCAACGACCCTGCCGCGGTCCAGAAGTCAGATGCCGTGGTTACGCAGATCATCCCGATCCGCTATGCCGATGCCAGCCGGATAGTCAACAACCTCCGGCCCCTCCTGCCCAACACCGCATCGCTCTCGGTCAACGCCGACGCAAATGCGCTCATCCTTGTGGACAACAAGACCGCCATCCGCCGGATGCTCAAAGTCGTCTCTGCCCTCGACACCGCGTCCGCCCGCTTCTCGTCCATCAAGGTCTTTCCGCTGCGCTATGCCGATGCCAAGGAATTGGCCACCACGGTGCAGCAGATGTTTGCTACCCCGGGTGCCAGTCAGGGCTCCAGTGGAGGAGACTCATCAGCTCAGTCCTTCGGCCCGCCCGGCAGTCAGGCCAGCTCGGGCAGCACTGGCGGGACGGCCACCGCGCCGAAAGTCGTGGCGACGGCGGACGAGCGGGCCAATTCCCTGATCGTCTCCGCTTCCGCGGACTTAATCCCGGCGGTTGCAGCTCTGGTGCAACAGCTCGACCAGGAAGTCAACGACGTCACCGTCGTGCGCCTTTTCCGCTTGCGCAACGCCGACCCGGCCGAGTTGGTGGATCAGTTGGCGCAACTGTTCCCAGATGACACCGGAGCCGGTTCCAGCCAGGACCAGGCGGCATTCGACATGGGCGGGCCTCCCGGCAGCGGTGGGTCCGACACTGATACCGGCAATCCCCAATCGGACAGCGGAGAGAGGAAGATGAGGCAAGGCCGCGTCCTGGCCGTGGCCGACCCGCGCAGTTCCTCGATCCTGGTCAGCGCCGGGAGCGCGCGGATGCCGCAAATCGCGGCACTGATCAAGCAACTGGACGCCGATGCCGGGCGAAAAGAAGTCGTCAGCTACTGGAATTTGCGGAACGCCGACCCGCAGGATGTGAAGCAAATCCTCCAGGATCTGTTCAATCGCAACAGCACCGCGCAGAACAACAACAGCGACAACCCTCTGTTGGGGCAGAACAATCCGCTGACTGCCCGCCAGACGCAGCAGCAAAGCAGCACTACTACGGGAAGCTTTAACCTGGGAAACTCTGGCGCGAGCGGAGGCTCAAGCGCCCCCGGTAAATAGCCGCCGTTTACACTGGTTCAGGGCAGAGCGCCAAGTCCTGACGATTAGGGTCTTTCCCTCGCCAGTAGTTCGATGGATCGCGGCCCATTGCGGAGGAAGACGCGGTCGAAGTGGACGTCGGTGACGTCCGGCTTTGCCGGACGGAAGGGCTGCAGCCGCGCGCTGCGCGTTTGCGCAAGCATGTCGCGGAGAAAAGCGGCATCAACGGCGCCTTGGTTCGGGATTGGGGCAGTGCCCAGACCCTTTGCCAAATGACGATTATGAAAGAGAACCACCCTGGAGTTTGGCGCGGCATTGGTAAACGCCTCCGGTTGAAAGCAACCACCCAGGAACAAGACCTCCATATCGGTGCGATTGCCCCCCACGTTGATGAGCGCGGGGCGGGTGGGATCGACGGATAAAACCTGGAGGCCGATGAGCGTGGCCTTGCCCTCAAAACCATCTATATCAATGGCGGGCTTCCCTTCCTCCCCGGGAAACATGACCTTGTTCTGATAGTTGCCAACCGCCACCATCCCGCCGTCCGCAGTAAAGGTCCCCTTGCCGGTCAAACGGCAAAATGTGCGATAGGGGCCTTCATACCACCCATCCTGCATCACCAGACTGCCGCCGTCTTGCAGCTCATAGATATCGCGACTCCCGCCGCTATAACCGTAACAGACCACTTGCGTGCGCTGGCGCTTGCCTCGCCGCGCCTGGGGGCCGCCGATGCTGGTGATCTTGCCGAAACCGCAACCCATCGTGCTGACGTCGGTGTAATCCAACCCGCCAACATACAATTCCGCCGGACTTGTCGCCGCATCCGCCCACACTTCCTGCATGTTGACCCGTCCGCCGACTTGATCGCAATTCTCCACCCTCACCCCGACCGCTTTGTTCGCGCAGTTGAGATACAGTTCGCGGAAAATGGCATGGCTGGGCCCGTGCACCAGGAACACCGGCCCGCTTTCCGCTCCGGCCCAATTCAAATTGCAGGCGCTGATGAGACTATCCCCCACGAGCATCAGATCGGAACCGGCCGGAATATCTATGGTTTGGGCGATCGGATATTCGCCTTTCGGGAAATGCAGCACCGGACGCTGGCCGGCCAGTTTGGCCGCTTCGGCGACAGCTTGCTGAATGACCTCTGCGGTGGAACCAGGCGGGATGTCGAAAACCTTTCCGTGCAAATTGGGCGCCGTGCCTGGCAGTGTCGGCAGAACGGTCTTGATGGATGCTCGCGCCACGATTCTTTCATCCTGCGTTGACAATCGTCCTTGGACATCGAACGGCTTGGTCACCGTGAACCTGTTGCCCAGGGCAACCATATCGGCGTCACCACTGGGTGTCGCCAGGTGGATGACTGGCCCGCGCTTCACCTCCGCGCGACTGCGAATGACATTGTCCGTAACCAGGATATTGCCCGCGTTGGCAATCCGAATCGGCGTAGCATCCAGCGGATCAAAGATGCGGTTCCCCTGGATATGGGTGGAAGCCCCATGATTCTCCTGATCCGTCCAGTTGGCAGCGCGTTTGGCCACAAAGAACGCCTTCGAGTTGATGGACGTATTGTGGCGAATGCCGAAATACGAGGTATGCATCATCGTGAGGTCGGCTTCGGTCGAGCGCTGGAACAGGCTCTCATAGACGTGGAAATGTCCGCCGCCGCCATTGTATTCGCTGCTCACGCCGATATGGCAGTCCTCAAAGCTCGAGTACCACACCCACCAATCCAGCGTATTGAAATTCTGGATGCTGATGCCCGCTTTGGAACAGCGGATGAACTTGCACCGCAGCACCAGGCATTCCGCGATGCCCTCGCGTTCACCGGCCTCGATGCCGAATTGCACCTCCTTGAACACCATGTCGGTATAACCGAGCGCCGTGGCAAAGGGTTTGCCGTGGAAAATGGCGTCCTTTGCGCTGTCCCTGCCGTCCAGCGTCAACCGCATCATCCGCGCGTACCAGGGGCAGTAGTAGAACATCCGGCCCTCAGGCGGTCCATCCCACCTGATGATGGTCGTCGCCGGGTCTTCACCGATAATGCCTATGCCCATGGCCTGCGCATGCTCAGTCCGAGGGACATTCAGGGTCTTGCTAATCCGATACACCCCGGCGGGGAAATAGAGCACCTTCCGTTTGGCGTCCACCGGGTTGATAATGTCCAATCCTTGCTGGATGGCCGCCGTGTCATCGGTTAGCCCGTCCCCTCTAGCGCCGCAATCGCTCCTCACGTTCACCCAACTCGCAAACGGCCCTGCGAACCCATCATCCACATCGGCCGGGTTCGCCATGAGCACCGAGCCGCCAAGCAACCATGCGCCCAGCGCCGTCCAAGCGCTGCCCGGCCAGGCCGCTTTCACGAAACGTGCTTGCGCTGCAATTCCTTTCTTAACCGCGTTTCCAATACCGTTGTCTGATTTCATAGGTTGTCTTTTTCGCGGTATCCCGAACGAGCTAATGCCCCAAGAGCGTCAGCGCCACTACTTTCGCCGACGGCTCGTAAAAACGCCTGGGGAGCGGCCTGAAGCTTCTCATTTTGCGCCGGGACTATATTGCCAACCCCCATTCCCCGCAACTCGCCCCTCAATCTCAACCCCAAACTCCTCGGGAGGGCGAGCGTCCTCGCAAGCCCAAACATCCGTTGCAAATGGGGCTCGCGGGGACGCTCGCCCTGCCGGGTCTGGTTCTCGAGAGAATCTGTGCGATCTGTGGTTTAAACTGCTCTTCTTAAAATCAACCGGAGGCAGGCCACCATAACGGGATCCGGGACGCTGCTGCCAACGGGGTGCGTTCCGAGTCCGGCGGGGCCGAGGCCAAACTCGTCCGAGGGGAGGCGGAACGGGCGGGAAGGGGGCCGAGCGGTGGCGGCAATCCAAATCCCGGCGGAACGCGGCTCCCCTGACGGGCCCGTAGGAATAGGCTTGCGTCTGCGGCGGGAAAGCAGGATGACTCTGGGGTGCATCACGCAACGGCTGCAAATGGGAAGTAAGACGGACCAGAGGCACCTGCTGTAATGACAGGGCCGGGAGCGAAAAAGAAGTGGTGAGCCAGTGAATGAAACCAAGACCCCTTTATATCGGGAGAGGGTATCTGAGAGAACCCGCCGACAGCTAGCCCATGGAAACCATTTACATTGAGACGACCATCGTCAGCTACTTGGTAGCGAATCCCAGCCGGGATTTGATCCTGACAGCCCACCAGGAAATTACGCGGGAATGGTGGCGAGAGGAGCGAGAACACTTCCGGTGCGTGACTTCCGAGGAAGTAATCCGGGAAGTTTCACTGGGTGATCCGGCCATGAGCCGCCGCCGTGTGGAGGCATTGTCGGAAATCCCAGTGCTGCGGGTGGATGACGCGGTGCGGGTGCTCGCGAAGGAACTGGTGCAGCAGCGATTGCTGCCGCCCGCTGTGATTTCCGACGCGCTGCACGCGGCCGTGGCCTCCTTGCACAATGTGGACTACCTGTTAACCTGGAACTGCCGGCATCTGGCCAACCCGCATTTGCAGAAAGGACTGCGGACATTCATGGCCGCGCGCGGTCTGGTTTTGCCGGAAATTTGCACTCCCATTGATCTTGCGGGAGATTGAGACTATGAAAGCCAATGCCATCCTCGAAGAAGTCTGGCGGGTCAAAGATCAACTTGCCGCGGAGGCTGGTTATGACGTGGACCGATTCTTCGCCCAACTACGAGCGTGGTCCGAGGCGCATCCCCACGCCGGTCCGGGCGTGCGCAATGCCGACGAGCTTCGGCGTCTGGCCGCCGAGGAATCAGCCTTGGCACTGAAGGAAAAACCGCCGCCCAAGAGCTGACGCGGCCGCCAGCGGGGTGCATTCCGGGTCCGGCGGGGTCGAGGCCAAGCCCATCCGGGTCGAGGCGGAACGGGCTGGAAGGGGTCTGAACGACGCCGGCAATCCAAATCCGGTCAGGAGACGGCTGCCCCTGACAGGCCCGAATAGGGCTGCGTATGGTCCGGCTTTGCGGCGCTTCGCCTCTTGCCCTCCGCTGCCGGTCGGACTAAGTTGGGGACCAGCTCCCAAGGTGATGCGCGCCTCGTCGAAGCGGCCTGGTCCCAGCACGCCCAGTTGCGTTTCAATCTGTAATGCCCTGCTCCTTCTCCGCCTCAGGGCAAAAAAGTCGTGGGAGGCGAATCCAGAGTGACGCAGGCCATTGGCCGGGTGAAGCGCGACGGGTCG
>Ga0187880_1001231_pt1 | contig 20692 bp, 16 predicted proteins | sample June2016WEW_19_4_FD_132998 | JGI IMG/M metagenome (GOLD analysis project Ga0187880, IMG submission 132998) | Peatland microbial communities from SPRUCE experiment site at the Marcell Experimental Forest, Minnesota, USA - June2016WEW_19_40 | ecosystem: Environmental > Terrestrial > Soil >... | reverse complement strand
CGCCTGAACCGAGACTCCCTCTCGCGTCTGGTTGCGTAGCCAAACTTCCCGAATCAACCACCAAAGCACGGACACATTGGCGAAGGTTTCGACGGCTGGGGCAAGCTCATGCTCCGGCGGCTCCGCGCGTCTATCGACAGCAACCTCAGCTTCTTTCGCAATGCCTCGTCTGCGAATCTCCTCGCGTAGGGCTTCCTTTGCTTCGCCCACTAGTTGAGACCGTTCTACCCAGAGCTGCAATAGCTCATCGTTGTCGAGCTGGCGATAATCGGTCGCGAACTGGTTCATAGGAGGGGTTTCACCGATTGCTCAATGTAGCAGACCGCGTTAGGTGTTGATAACAGGCGTTCGCACAAGGAACCGCAGAACCGTGCCGGTACCCCGTACAATGCATCCATGAGCCCCAAATCCGAAGAGCTATTGCGGCCGCGCGATGCTGCCGCCGTTCTGGGCGTCAGCTACGCCAGCCTCAAGCAGTGGATCTACAAGGGCAAGCTGCGCACGGTGAAAACCGCGGGCGGGCATCATCGCATTCCGCAAAGCGAGATTGACCGCTATCTGTTCAAGTCACTCGGCAAGCAACCTGCCGAGAGGCGCGCCAGTTTCCGCAGCATCAGTGGACGGAATCAGTTGGTCGGGCGCATCGTCGAGGTCCGCATCGAAGGACTGCTTGCCCAAGTGAAGCTTTCGATCGGCGGCCAGCACATCACTTCCATCATCACCGCCGACGCCGCCCGCGAGATGCGCCTCCAGCGCGGCGACAAGGCCGCCGCCCTGGTGAAATCCACCGAAGTCATGATCGTCAGGGTGTAGGGCTCCGGCAAGCCGCACGCCGGGAGCGCCGCAAGAAAGTCACGCTGAATCGCGATAAGACGCTGCGCAAAAAAATGCCGGATGGCCGGCGGAGGACCGGCCATCCGACTGGTTGCTTACGGCAGGTAATAGCGGAAGGAAGTGAAGAACATATTATCGATGGCCGTCGGATTAGCTCCCGGCGGCGCGGGGATGTGGGTACCGTATCCGCTCCAGGCCATCCTGGTCAGGTACGAGTACTGCAGACCGAACTGCAGCCTGCCCTTGGGGCCGTTGTAGGGCTTGTACCAGAAGCCCAGGCTGCCTTCCCAGATGTCCTTGGTATCGGCGTTGCAGTTGGACAAGCCGCCCGGATCAAAGCCTCCACCGAAGGCCGTGCTGGGCAGAGTCTCAATGCCGCAGCCGGTGTTGTTGAACAGCGGCGAGCCGTACCCCACCGGCGCGCCCTTGGCGTTCAGGAAGGCCGTGCGGCCGGCATACTCAACGCCGCCATTGCCGTACCAATCCCACTTGGGATTGTGAAACTCCAGCGTCAAGAGGCCTTGGGCAGTTTGGATGGGCGCCACGGTGCCGTTGGGACGAATGGTTACATCCGAGAGCGTGGAGGTTCCGTAGCGTCCGAGGCCCCTGCCCTCCAAGGCATGCAAGCCGAGGTCAATATGCTTCTGGAACATCGACCAGCGGGCATTGCCGCCTACGCCGCCAGTCCACGTCGAACTGTTGTAGGCGCCAGCCGAGCTGGGCGTAGATGCGCCGGCTTTGGGGAACACGCGATCGCGGAACTCGGTGGCCACACCAAAGATTTCATAATGTCCGAATCCCGGCTGGAAGGCCAGTTTCCCGACCAAATCAGGCGCCGGGTTGAAAGAGTAGTTCGCCAGGGCCGAGCAGGTCGTGACCGGCGCGCTGCTGGTGCCGGTGCTGGTGCAGCCGCTGATGGCTCCGTTATACAGTCCGCCCGAGAGGCCCGGCCCGCCCAGTAGGTAGGAACCAGCAGTGTTGCCGTGGGTGGTAAGCGTGGCTTCCGAGTTCTCCACCGAGAAGCCGAGCCAAGCCTTGCTGCCGAGGTTCTTGACGACACGGAAAGCATACTGACGCGACCAGCTAAAGCCCACGGTATATTGCGGGTCGATGGTCATGGGCAGCGCTTCGGCACGATTGTCCAAACCTTGCCTTGTCTCGGTCACCAAGCTCCACATCTGACCGCCGGTGAAGATCCAGCCGTTTTTCAGCGCGGCTTGGCCCCATGCCTGCCGCTGGCGGAGCACGTAGGAGTTGCTCTGGTTGTTGTTGGAGGTGGTGCCGGAGCCCAGGAAGTCAGCTTCCACGTAGCCCGTCATGGTCATGTTTTCGAGCTTGCCCTGGGCCAGCATCGAGATACGAGACTGACGGCCCGACCCGTAGAACTCCGACATGCGCGCTTGCGACGAACCACTGTACGGAATCCCGTTCAGGTTCGTATTGATGTCCGCTCCCTCGGCGTGCTGCCGCCATACCGTTTCTGCCGCCAGGAAGCCGCCCGGCGTAATGGTGATTCCCTTGTAGTGAATCGCCAGCGGGCTCTCCAGTCCGGAAATGCGCTTCTGCGCCTCCTGTAACTCATTCACGGTGTTGCCAGAAACCGTCGTCAGATCGGCAACGTCATGCTGCAACGTGCCGATGTACTGCTTATCCAAGTCTTCGGCCTTGGGGACTGCGGCGTTGGCCGTCTCTTGGGCCTGCTGGGCGGCCGATTGCGCCTGGCCCACCTGCTGCTGCAACTGCTGAATCGCCGTGTCCCGGCTCTGGATCTGCTGCTGCAACTGCTGTATCTGCTGCTGTTGCGCGGAAATGGCGTCTTTCATGTCCTGGAGCGTTTTCGAAACCGGGGCAGTACTGCTGTGGCGGGCAGTCTTCGGTTTCGGACTCTCGGACGGTGTTTGTGCGACAACGCTCGTCGTGATCAGAACCGCGAGCGCTAAAGTTAGTGGTCGTTTCATTTTCTCTCCTGAAAACTCAGTTGGGCAGATGAATCACAACCAAATGTGCGAAACCCTGGATCGTCGATGCGAACTGCAATTTTGTTGATTGAGGCTCCCCCGAATCGTAAGTTGGAGAAGTTACAAATTTGTGAAAACCTGATGAATGTTCCACGAATAAGCCTGGGGTTCTGATCTGCGCAGCACGGGTCAATCTGGTTTTTCTGCAGGGCCAGTCTGGCAACTCCTGTCCGGCAATGACATTCATCTTCCTGTAATGTTTGTTCTCTATGCTCGCCGGGAAAGCTGGCCGAGGCTGCCTGCGTGCACGGCCGGGTATTGCGGATGAAAGTATCGCGGTCAGATGAATTGGGTTGGCGCACTGCCGTTTTGGCGCTCACCTGCAACCAAGCTGGGGATGGAGGAAGTCATTGAGAAAGCTACTGACTCTGAGATGTCCGTGGAGTTCGCTTGCCGCCGCTGTATTTGCGGTGGCCTTGTTGATTCCAACTCACGAACTTGTGGCGCAGACGTCCGCTGGGGCGTCCGCGCAAGCGCAAGAGTTCACCCAGAATGTGAAGGAAGTTTACTTCCCCTTCAACATCTACAACCGGGTCACCAATCCTTCGGTGTTGGACTCCGATGCAGCATGGCTAAAGCAGCACCCCGACGCGCATTTCTGGATACAGAGTTACGCTGACATTCGCGGCGACATCTTCTACAACCTGGTGCTCTCCTACCGGCGATCGCAGTTCGTAAAGTCAAGCCTGCTCCAGCGGGGAGTGAATGAGTCGCAGATCGGCTTCGCTACCGGGTGGGGAAAACTTTATCCCGTTTGCCGCGCCGACGATGATCAGTGCTATCAGCAGCAGCGCCGTGGCGACATTGTGCCACCCGACATGATGTAGATGCCGGCGCCTGGCGATCACTTAATTGGCGGCGCAAGCCGGCAAAATTTGCCATGCGGAATGCCGCGAACGGCTAAACCTTTAGCTGGCCGCTGGAGTTTACAAGACAAACGGGTGGCTTTCAGCCTCTCGATGTCGCTGGTGGAGCAGGGGCGGCGGGCCGGGGTTTGGCAGGACCGTTAAGCGACTGGTCTGTTTGCCAAGTAGTGCCTCAGTTGAGGCACTACCGTTTGCCAGGTGAGTTTGGCGCAGCCGTTGTTGCGTTGTTATAATTCAGGTGCTGCAGTAGGTTTCTTTGCGCACTCGCGCCGCGTGGCCAGGTAGCTCAGCTGGTAGAGCGCAGCCCTGAAAAGGCTGGCGTCGGCGGTTCAACTCCGTCCCTGGCCACCACATTTTCAATGAGTTATGCGAGCCTGTTTCTATCTTCTGTTCTTGTTGTTCTTACGCCACAGATTTCGTCACAAGTTCAGACATGGTGTGTTCTCCTTCACAAAAAAAGTCTTCTAAGCCCGATCAACGTGCATCCCGAACGATTGCGATTAAGCCAGACGTGAGGGGAGTAAAACAATTGGACGATGGTATCGGCCGACACCTTCGCAGTCGGTGCGGCGACAAAAGAGTGGGGGAATCCGAAACTCCTAAGTCTTTTGGTAAGCCCGCGGCATCCCAGGACTATGCTGCAAAGCAGGTCATCCTCCCAGATGGCGAACTCTTGAGTTGTCGGAGAACAGAATGGCTGGCACAACTGAAGTTTCGGCTGACCTCCTGGCGCCGCTTACCCCCGACGAGCTGCGAAAGATCGATGCTTACTGGCATGCCTGCAATTATTTAGCGGCAGGAATGATCTATCTCCGCGCCAATCCTCTGCTTCGCGAGCCCTTGCGGCCGGAGCACATCAAGAATCGACTTCTTGGTCATTGGGGGTCGGATCCGGGACAGTCTTTGATTTGGATTCACCTGAACCGTCTCATCAAGAAATATAACCTGAATGTCATGTACATCTCGGGCCCGGGTCACGGCGCCCCGGCCACGCTGGCCAACTGCTACCTTGAAGGCTACTATTCCGAGATCTATCCCGACAAGAGTCGTGACGAAGCTGGCCTCCTCAAGTTCTTCCGGCAGTTTTCGTTTCCCGGCGGGATCGGCTCGCACTGCACGCCGGAAACACCCGGTTCGATTCACGAAGGCGGCGAGCTGGGCTATTCCATCTCTCATGCCTACGGGGCCGCTTTCGACAATCCTGATCTCATCGTTGCCGTCACTGTAGGAGACGGCGAGGCCGAAACCGGTCCGCTTGCCACCTCCTGGCATTCGAATAAGTTCCTAAATCCCATTCGCGATGGAGCTGTCCTTCCTGTGCTTCACCTCAACGGCTACAAGATCGCGAATCCCACGATCCTTGCGCGCATTCCACACGAAGAATTGAAAGCGCTGCTGATCGGATACGGCCACAAACCTTATTTCGTCGAGGGCGATGAGCCCTCTGCGATGCATCAACAAATGGCTTCCACCCTCGAGCAATGCATCCTGGAAATTCGCTCGCTCCAGCAGCACGCCCGCTCAACCGGCGACGTCACGCGGCCCCGCTGGCCCATGATCGTACTTCGCTCGCCCAAGGGATGGACAGGACCGAAAGTGGTAGACGGCCACAAAGTAGAGGGTTCGTGGCGGGCGCACCAAGTTCCCGTTTCCGACCCCGCGACGAACAAGAAAGATTTGAAAATTGTCGAAGACTGGCTGCGCAGCTACAAGCCCGAAGAGCTATTCGACGCCAGCGGAAAACTGATGCCAGAGCTGCAGGAACTTGCGCCGTCCGGGACGCGCCGTATCTCGGCCAATCCCCACGCAAATGGCGGGCTGCTGCGAAAAGAACTCGAACTGCCAGACTTTCGCGACTACGCCGTCGAAGTGAAAGCGCCGGGTGTGGCTTACGCACCGCCGACCGATGTGCTCGCACACTTTCTTGCCGAGGTGATGCGCCGTAACATGAGTTCCTTCCGAGTGTTCGGACCGGACGAGACCGCCTCCAACAGGCTGACTGCCATCTATGCTGCCTCGAAGAAAACGTGGCTGGCCGAGTACAAGCCGGAAGACGCAGATGGCGGCGAGCTTGAGGTCGCCGGACGCGTTATGGAGATGCTCAGTGAGCACACGCTGGAAGGCTGGTTTGAAGGTTACGTTCTGACTGGCCGCCACGGGTTCTTCTCAAGTTATGAAGCCTTCATCCACATCATTGATTCCATGTTCAACCAGCACGCGAAATGGCTGGAGAAGTCCAAGAAAGAGCTCGATTGGCGAGCGCCTGTGCCGTCGATCAACCTTCTCATTACATCTCTGGTGTGGCGGCAGGATCACAACGGCTTTACGCACCAAGATCCCGGATTTCTCGACGTGGTCACCAACAAGAGTCCCGATATCGTGCGAATCTATTTACCGCCGGACGCAAATTGCCTACTGAGCGTGACAGACCACTGCCTCCGGTCGCACGACTATGTCAACGTCATCGTCGCGGACAAGCAGGACCATCTGCAGTATCTCACCATGGAAGAGGCCGTCACCCATTGCACCAAGGGCATCGGCATCTGGGACTGGGCGTCCAGCGACAATGGTGAAGAGCCCGACGCGGTGATGGCTTGTGCCGGCGACATCCCGACGATGGAGTCGCTTGCGGCCGTCGCAATCTTGAAGGAGCACTTCCCCGATTTGAAGATACGATTCGTCAACGTGGTGGATCTTTTCCGCCTCATGCCGGCGACGGAACATCCGCATGGACTCTCCGATCGCGATTTCGATTCACTCTTCACCACCGACAAGCCGGTCATCTTCAACTTCCATTCCTATGCTTCGCTCATTCACAAACTTAGTTACCGGCGCAAGAATCACGACAACCTACATGTGCGCGGGTACAAGGAAAAGGGCAACATAAACACTCCGCTCGAACTCGCGATTCTCAACCAGATCGACCGTTTCGATTTGGCAATAGACGTCATCGACCGTGTCCCACGTCTGCGCTCGGTCGGCGCCCACGTCAAGGAATGGCTGAAGGGTCAAATCATCGCGAGCATTAGCCACGCTCACGCCGAAGGCATCGACAAAGAAGAAATTCGAAACTGGAAGTGGCCGGGATAGGCATGGCGAACGAGTTGGGGAGAAACGACGGATCCATCCTGGCGCTCAACAGTGGCTCGTCTTCACTGAAATTCGGCATCTACCAGCCCGGGGCCACCGACGAAGAGCCGCTGCTGACGGGGAGCGCCGATGGCATTGGGCGCGACAATGGATCCTTACGCATTCGCTCCTCGGATGGAAGACCGCTCCTGCTGCGCGACTGCATTCACGAATCCCAGAGCGACGCGCTTAACACCCTGGCTGCGGCAATACGGGAACATATCGACACCACACCCGTGGCTGTGGGTCACCGCGTGGTGCACGGCGGCCCCCATCTCTGCAGACACCAAATCATCACGCCACAAGTTCTCGATCAACTGCGTTCGGCAACCCACTTTGCGCCTCTGCACATCCCCCAAGCCTTGTCGCTGATCGCCACCGCACGATCGATATTCCCATCGGCCGCACAATTCGCCTGCTTCGACGACGCTTTTCACCTGACGATGCCCGAAGTCGCTTCGCATTTTCCGCTCCCGCGGCGCTACTTCGACGAAGGCATCCGCCGCTATGGTTTCCACGGCATTTCTTACGAATCGCTGGTGCATCACTTCGGCGCAAAGCTTCCCAAACGAGCCATCTTCGCGCATCTGGGTAACGGATCGAGTCTCTGTGCGCTTCGTAACGGCATATCGATCGATACCACGATGGGTCTCACTCCTACTGGCGGCATTCCCATGGGGACGCGCTCTGGCGACCTCGACCCCGGCGTCATCCTCTATTTGTTGCGCAATGGGAAACTCGACGCCGACAGTCTGGAGAATCTCCTTAATCATCAATGCGGCCTTTTCGCTCTCTCATCCGGCGAGAGCGATGTGAAAACGCTGGAAGAACGCATCCGATCCGGAGACCCAAACGCTTGCCTTGCACTGGACGTCTTTGCCGTTTCAGTACGCAAGACAATCGGAGCCTACATGGCCCTGCTGGGCGGCGTGGACCTTGTTGTTTTCACGGGCGGCATCGGAGAGCACAGCAGCCGCATTCGATCCGCGGCAACCCACGGGCTCGATTCTCTTGGGCTGACTCCAGACAAGATTCAGATCGTCTCTACTCAGGAAGAACAACAGATCGCGCGCCGCTGCCGCGAGATGATGGATCCTTCCCCCTAAATTGGTGGCTGTTTCTTACTGGCTCAGTTCATTCGAAGAGCGGCATTGAGTGCCTCGAGCAGAACAGTGTCGCTGAAAGGCTTGAACAGGCACTCGGCTGCACCCTGTTCGAGCAGTCGTGGGCGAACACTCTTGTCGGTGCTAGCGGTGATGAAGATGATCGGAATCTCGCGCCCGCGAAGCTTCAATTCCCGCTGCAGGTCGGGTCCGCTCATCCCTGGCATAGCGATGTCGAGGACCAGGCATTTGGTTTGGGGGACGCAACCGGACGCGAGGAACTCTTCTGGCGACGAGAACGCGCGGGCTGCGATTGGCGACGCCGCGGCTTCATTCCGCGGGTGTCCATCCTTGGCTTGGGTTGTAATCCTTGATGGATGCGGCGATCTCGGTCGTCTTCTCGCCCAGGTCCTTCTGATAGACGACACCGTCCCGGCTTAACAGAAACGTCATCACTCCCGATTCTCCATATTTGACCGGAGTAGCCAGGATGGCGAAGCCGCCCGTCATCTTTCCGCCAGCCATGTAGCTCTTGGTCCCGCCCGGTGCCGCGTCACCCTGGGCGGTGAGAATGCGAAAAGAATAGCCATCGAAGATAGGCGGCGTGCCGGGTGAAGTTGAGACAATAACGTCTCTTGCGAAATCATTCAGCCGTCCGAGAGGACTTGATGCCTGGTCTGCGGGAGTCTCCCAATACAGTCCATCCTGTTTTCCCGCGCTGCTCAGGATTTTCTGCGCGTATTGGCCGGCAGGGTTGCCGTCGTGTGCGCCCCGGAAGTATAGGTCTTGCGCCTTTCCCATCGCTGAGGTGGCATCAATTGCCAGCAGTTCGTTCTTCCCGATGCGGCGCGCCAGAACCTCTTCTTCCCCGGCCGGCGTATCGAAATGCCATCTGGACGACGAATCCTGCGCCAGAGGTATGGGATAGGGATAGTTGTCAGCTCCGATGTAGAGCACTTGACTGCCGTCGGTCATCGTGACCCAGCGGTGCATCTGGTCATACTTGGCTACGAAGGAAGCAATCGCCTCCTTGTCTTCCGCCGCGTCTCCGGAAGATAGAATTACCTTCGAATCCGGCCCCAGGACGTGGGCAAGCGCGCCCTCGTCGTCGGTCTGCGCTGCTGCTCGCAATGCCTGTCCGGCCTCTGCTGGGGTTGTAAAGGTCGCTTGTGAATCGACTTCTGCTGTCGCGCTGGCCGACTTTCCAGCGTATCCCAGGATGACAAACAGGATCGCCAACAGAAGTACCGGAGCCACCAGCGGAGTTTCCAAGTTCATCGAATATTTTGCGTGCGGTTTCATGTTTCTACTCCTCGTTCTCTTTCTTTCGCTAGAAGTTATTTTGAGATCGTTTAAGCCCAGCGTTTGAGTGAGCGCTTAGCGGCGGCGTTCGCCTCCGCCGCTGCGAGCCGGTTGCGAGTGCATTGCCGGTCTCCGCGCGGCTGCATTGTGCATGCCACTCCGCTGCATGCTGGCGCGACCGCGGTTAGACTCTGCGCGGGCCGAGCGACCGTTTCCGCTCATGGGGGAGCGGTTCTGCTCGACGGCCCCATGGTTACTGTCTTTGCGGTTTGCGCCCATGAGTTGGCCACCGTTGTTGCCGTTGTGAGCGAAATCCGCCTGAGCCGGGTGCTGTGTGCCGCCGTTGCCGCCGATCAGGCCGTGATTGCCGTTTTGTCCGCCATTTGGCTGATCCTTAGGATTGCTGCCAGGAACGTCGGGGTGGAGAGCACCCTGGGGGCCGTAATATGAATCCGGGTGATACGCTCCGTTCGGGCCATAGTGCGTGTCGGTGCCGGGACGATAACCGGGGTCGGGATGATACGAGCCGTTCTTGTCGTAATACCCGGCATTCTCCGTACCTGTCGCACCGCCTGCATGATTCACATCTGGGTGCCAGCCGCCGTCAGGACCGTAATAGCCGTTCGCGCGATATTGGCCGTTCGGGCCGTAGTGCGTTTCAGTGCCGGGATGGTAGTTAGCGTCGGGGTGATACGTACCGTTCGCAGCGTAGTACGCATTGTTTTGCGTTCCCGCCGCGCCACCTGCCCAAGGCCGATAGCCGTTGTAGGGCCGGTTATTCCAGATGTGGTTGTTGATATAGGTGTTGTTGTTGTAAATGATGGTGGAACCGCCGCCACCGCCCCAGTTCACGTTCCAGGCGTGCCAGCCCCAGCCGAAGCCTCCACCCCATCCACCGCCTCCGAAAGTGGCGCCAATCGTGATACCAGTTCCAAAGTAGAGACCAACTGCAGCCACAGGCGCCGGCGGAGGCACGTAGAGCGGCACCACCACGGGCGCGCCGTAAACCACAGCCGGGTTGTACTGCGGAACGTAAACGACCTGGGGATTCGCCGGCTGAATCACGATCGTACTGGGGGACGATTGAGTGACTGCGATCTGATTCGTGGACTGCAGCGTCCCCGCCGCTTGCGCTTTGGCACGCATCGTTTGCACTGCTGTCATCACGTCGGCTTGCTGACTAGCGAAGGCCTGTCCGAGGCTCGATGTCCACGAGAGGTTATGCGCCAGGTTACCCAGCACGGTAGGAAACTGCGTCAAAGCCTTGACACTGGGATCCCAGGATTGCTGGTCGACCGCCTGCGCTAGCGCAGTACCCGTCAGGCTTTTGTTTTGCGCCAGCCAGTCGTCCGCATACGCGACCTGGTCTGGATTCGCAGAAGCTGCCAGCACCTGTGCCACCAACGCATCGGGGTACAGCGCGATGGGAGCAACTAGTGAGTCGAGTTGATCCGCGGACAGAGGCTGGGGTGTTGGCCCCGAGGTGCCTTGCGTGGCGGTGGCCGTCGCCGGCGGTGGTGCAACATATTGATTTACAGCAACGGGTGCAGGCGGTGGCGCCGGAGGTGCTAAAACCGGCTGGTACGCATATACAGTTCCTGTTACAGGCGTCGCGGCTTCGGCAGCCGGGGTCGTGCGTACGGCCTGCCACGCCGCATGCTTGCCGTGAAGCCCGTATGAGCCTGAAATCCTATCGCCATAGACGTGGCCGCCGAAATTCAATACGTTCTTCGTAACCGTACTGAATCGGATGTAATTCCCGTGGATCTCACCCTGAATCGGACCCGACTGGTCAGGGCCTTCGAAGAATCCCGCTAACTGGTTGCCAGATTGTGTGATCTGAACGTGCTTCACGACTGTCTCGCCGTTCTCGATGTTGGTTGAGTAAATCGTCCAGTTGCCTGCCACATTGTCCGGCGGCTGTTGGGCCAGCAGGATCGGGCAAGCCATTAACAACAGGAGAGCCAAGCCTGCCAGGCTCAGCTTCGCTTTCATTCTTTTCATGACATCCCTCCTAGTTGGTTCTGCGGGCACGCTGTGCATATCGGAGCGTCCCGGCTCGGCAATTAACTGCTCTGCTCTTACCGGCTGCGTGCTTATCGCTTCCATGTCGGTACTATGCGGCCTTCACACCCGACCGCACATCACGAGATAAGAGGTTTTTTCACTAACGCTGCTGGGGATGCCGGGACATACCACTATCGGGTAAGGCAGAAACAACCCTGGATCGACCAGAAAGGAACGGAAGGCGAGAAATGCTGGATCGATCGCAGGAATTGTGGCGCTGGCCGCGAACGGCGTGGCGGCGGACACAATTGCGCTTGATGTAGAATCAGCTCTCTATTCCGGAACACTTCTGTGCAGGCCGAACCATTACTGTCACTTGCCGCAACGGTAGCCGGCGAGCACCGTACGGACGAGGTTCTGGCCGCTGTCGTCCGGGGTCTCGCCCGTCAGCCTGGAGTTGCACTAGCGCGGATTTGGCTTCTTTCTCCTGGCGATCTGTGCGATTCCTGTTTCCTCCGTGCCCAATGCCCTGATCAGGCGCAATGTCTTCACCTGGCAGCTAGTGCTGGATCTCCGCTCCATTCCGCTGGCGAGGACTGGTCATTTCTTCAGGGCCATTTTCGCCGAATACCCCTGGGGCACGGCAAGGTTGGGCGGATTGGCAACACTGGACAATCGGTTCTTGTCGGCGATTTGGCTCCGGAAAGCCAATGGTTCATACGTCAGGATTGGGCCGCGCTCGAGCAGATTCGTGGATTCGCAGGCCATGCCCTGGTTCACAGAGGCAAGATCCTTGGCGTTTTAGGTGTCTTTACTCGCGAACCTCTCTACGAGCAGGACTTCGCGTGGCTGAAAATGTTCGCCGACCAGGCGGCGGTTGCCATTGCAAACGCCCGGGCTTTTGAGGACCTCGTGCGCGCCGAAGCCGCGCAACGGGAACGGGAGTTACAACTGCACGAGCTCCGCCTCCGGCAAGTGGCCGGTTACATGCAAGCCAAGCTGGAAGAGCGTCTCGAGGAGCGGGAGCGGATTGCGCGCGAGCTACATGACACCCTGCTGCAGGGATTTCTCAGTGCGTACATGCAACTGGATGTCGCCAATGACCGTTTGCCTGCCGACTCGCCGGCGAAACCTCTGGTGCAGCGTGTTCTCGATCTCATGAAGCAGGTGAGTGAGGAGGGCCGAAACGCGATCCGCAGCCTACGCTCGCCGCACACTGCGTCCGATGGTCTGGAAGAAAAGCTTTCCGGAATTCGCGAAGAGTTTTCCCTCCAGGAACAGGTTGATTTCCGAGTTGTCGTGGAAGGAAAGCCTATTGCGCTACATCCGCTCATTCGCGAGGAGGTTTACCGCATTGCCCGTGAAGCCGTGATCAACGCATTTCGCCATTCCGAGGCGGCCCGGATTGAAGTTGAAATCAAGTATGCGGCGCGAAGCCTGCGGGTCATGGTGCGCGACAATGGCTGTGGTGTCGATCCCCAGGTGCTCCAGGCCGGACGCGAAGGACACTGGGGTCTGTCGAATATGCGGGAGCGAGCGGAGAAGATCGGCGCCAAGTTCGCAGTCCTGTCCCGTGCCGGCGCGGGGACCGAGGTGGAGCTGTCGGTGCCCGGCAAAGTAGCCTTCGAAGCTACGGCTTCGGAGGGCTGGTGGAAGCGGCTAACCAGATGGTTTCCAGGGCAGACCAGAGCCAATGTTCCTCCCAGCAGAGAGTGAGCGAGAACCATGAACGACCAGGCACCTATACGCGTCTTGAGCGTCGATGACCACCCACTCTTGCGCGAGGGAATTGCTACCCTCATCAACAACCAACCAGACATGTGCATAGTGGGCGAGGCGTCCAGCGGGCGCGAGGCTCTTGAACGCTTTCGCGAACTCCATCCCGACATCACCCTTATGGATGTCAGGCTCCCCGATATGAGCGGCATCGACGCGATGATTGCCATTCGCAAGGAATTCCCTGAGGCACGCGTCATCATGCTGACGACGTCCGAAGGCGATGTCGAAATCCGGCGGGCGCTCGAGGGAGGTGCCAGAGGTTACATGCTGAAGAGCATGCCACCCAAAGACCTGGTCGAGGCGATCCGTCAAGTTCATGCCGGAAAAAAGCGTATTCCGCCAACCATTGCCGCCCATCTCGCGGAGCACTACAGCGACGAGGCCCTCACCGCGCGCGAAATCGAAGTCCTCCAACAGATTGCTGGCGGCAATCGCAATCGGGACATTGCCGAACGGCTCTTCATCTCCGAAGAGACGGTCAAAGTACACATCAAGCACATTATGGACAAGCTGGGAGCCAGTGACCGCACGCAAGCCGTCGCCATAGCCGTACGCCGCGGGATCATCCACCTCTGAGCCCGAATTGCGTTGCACCAGGCTGGTCCCTCGATAGTGGTAGGACAAAATGCCAAGCTGTAGGGATTCGCTTTACGCTGGCAGCCGCTAGTCTGGCTTACGCGGGGTTCAGGGACACTATGGATCCCAGGGAGTTGGGCTTGCGAAAGCTGTATTCCACATTCCCCGGCGGATGGCCTGGCATCGGTTTGCTGCTGTTGCGAGTGGCGATCGGTGGGACACTGATCTTGCAGGGTTCGGCCTATTTGTCTCAACTTCGGGAACTGAGCTTTGAGATGTGGTCCGTCTCCCTGCTGACGTTCGCAAGTGGTACGGCACTTCTCCTGGGGTTTCTGACTCCAGTGGCGAGTAGCCTGGCCGTCTTGGGTGGAACGGGCATTATGTTCTCATGGCTTCCCACGGCGAATTGGAATGTCTTCAACTGCAACCCATTGAGTATGGTTGCGATCATCGTGGCCATCGCGTCTGCTCTCCTGGGTCCCGGGGCGTTTTCGCTGGATGCCCGCCTCTTTGGACTGCGCAAAGTCATCATCCCACGGTCGCCCCGCCGCGCCTAAGCCATAATCTGTGCGGCTAGCCGTTCCGTCATTTTTTCTTTTCCATTCGATCATCTTTACCGGCCGACCGTGAGCAAGTTATCTCTCACCCTATCGTGGTAGTAGAGGTACTCCTGATCGATCACTCCGGCGCGGACCTTTCACCCGCTTGTAGGCAGCCAGCTTCTCCTTGGCGAAGAGCAAGGCCTCACGGGCAATCTCCTCGGTGGGGCGTGCGTCGGCCACAAACGCGCATGCAAATCATGTGTCGCAAACAGAGCTGGAATTGCCAACGCGCCAGTCCCGCGCAGCGGGACGAAAGAGCTTAGCCCAGCCTTTCAAGGCTGGGTAGGCGTGAAGAAGAACCCCGAGTCCCGTAGGGACGGCAGAGACAAACATCGCAACGTGCCGACGATCACCGCAAACCCTAATTCCACGCGACTATTCTCGCCTCATGGCGCACACCCACACTTGCAACCTGGTTCACTGCGTCTTTAGTACGAAAGACCGGGCCGACCTCATCCCTGACCCGGAAAGGCTATGGCAATACGTCGGTGGAATCGCGCGCCAGAAACACATTCTGTTGCTGGCTGCCGGTGGTACTGCCAACCATCTTCATCTGCTCATCTCGCTGCCGCCGACCATAACGCTGCCCAAAGCGGTGCAGGAACTCAAAGGGAATACCTCACGATGGCTGAATGAATCGTCCCGATTCGCGTGGCAGGAGGGTTATAGCGCGTTCAGCGTGGGCCAGTCCCAACGCAAGACCGTGGTGGACTACATTGATCGCCAGGCTGAACATCACGCGAAATGGAGCTTCGAGCAGGAGTTCCTGACGATGCTGAAGAAGTCCGGTATTCCCTACGATCCGCGGTTTGTGCTGGGATAGGTTTTCTCTGCCGTCCCTACGGGACTGGGGCCCAGATTAAACGCCCACCCAGCGCTGAAGCGCTGGGCTAAGCTCTTTCGTCCCGCAAGGCGGGACTAGCTAGAAGCGCCGCCACAAACTGATCGTCCCGCCGTGTGGATTCCGAGCTTCACCGACCTTTTCCACCAAATCTGAACACTTATTTTTCAGAGTGTGGGTGATCTCACGATGCGCAATTTGCACCGCATGTGGCCGATCCCACGCCCGAGGTGAATTCAAATAGCGCCGTACTAGCCACTCATACTCTTGGCTGTGATTCGCGGAAAATCCATTGCAGAACTGTACGCTGTCGAAGCGAGCTGGCATTGCCAATGCTTGATCGCGAAGTTCTGGCCCCGCATGTCGATAAAAAGCTTTGTTGTAGTGCATGGAGCCACCTCCGCCTTCTCACTTCACCGCGATATTCACCAGCCTGCCCTTCACCACCAGCACCTTCACGACTTCTTTGCCGGCGATGGCGGCTTTGACCTTCTCGTCGGCGAGCGCGAGTTCGCGCACCTGCGCCTCCTCGGCGTCGGCGGGGACGACGATGCGGCTGCGAATCTTGCCATTCACCTGGATCGCAATCTCGACTTCCTCTTCCTTCGCCAGCGCGGGATCGTATTGCGGCCAGGGCGCGCGCAGCAGCTCGGAAGTCTCTCCCAGCATCTCCCACAATTCATGCGCGAGATACGGCGCGAACGGCGCCAGCATCAGCACCAAGTTGCGCTGCGCATCGGCGACCAGCGCCGGCGGGGCCTCCGCCTGCCCGCGCTGCACGCTGTCTTCGTAGGAGTACATCTCGTTCAGCAAACTCATCAGCGCCGAAATCGAGGTATTGAAGTGCCAGCGACCCCCAAAGTCTTCGGTGATCCGCCGAATCGTCTGGTGCACTTTACGCTGCATCTGCCGCGCCGCGGGCGACAACTGTCCCCCATCGCGACTAGCCGACGCCGTGCCGTTCGGCTTCGCATTTCGCGCCACAAATCTGTACACCTTCGACAGGAAGCGGCTGATACCCTCCACTCCGGCGTCCTGCCAGTCCAAGTCCCTGTCTGGCGGTCCCCCGAACAGCGTGTACATGCGGGTCGAGTCCGCGCCGTAGCGCGCGACCATGTCGTCGGGCGACACCACGTTGCCCAGGCTCTTCGACATCTTGGCCCCGCCCTTGATCACCATGCCCTGGGTGAACAGCCGTTCCGCCGGCTCGGAATTCTTCACCAGGCCCATGTCACGCATCACCTTGGTCCAGAAGCGCGAATAGATGAGGTGCAGGATGGCGTGTTCGACCCCGCCGATGTATTGATCGATGGGAAACCAATATCCCACAGTGTCAGAGTCGAGCGGCTTGCTGTCGAGCGTGGGATCGGTGTAGCGATAAAAGTACCAGGACGAATCGACGAAGGTGTCCATGGTGTCGGTCTCACGGCGCGCTGGGCCGCCGCACTTCGGACAGTTCACGTTGACGAACTCCGGCACCTTGCCGAGGGGCGATCCGCCCGCCAGCGTGATGTTCACGTTGTCGGGCAGCAATACCGGCAAGTCCTTCTCAGGGACGGGCACGATGCCGCAGCCGGCGCAGTAGATCATGGGGATTGGTGTGCCCCAATAGCGTTGCCGGCTGATGCCCCAGTCCTTCAGACGATAAGTCACCGTCGCCTTGCCGAAGCCATGCTCTTCGGCAAACTTCGACATCTTCACAATCGCCTCCTGGCAAGGCATTCCGGTGTACTCGCCGGAGTTGATCACCAGGCTGTTCATCTCCGTGAATGGCAGGACCGGCTCGTTGGGATCGCCATCGGGCGCATCTCCCTCGCGGCGCGGCAAGATCACCACGCGAATGTCGAGGCCGTACTTCTTGGCGAACTCGTAGTCGCGCTCGTCGTGCGCCGGGACCGACATGATGGCGCCCGTGCCGTAGTCGAGCAGGACATAGTTCGCCACCCAGATGGGCACCTGCTCGCCGTTGAACGGATTCAGCGCAAAGCGCTCGGTGAAGACGCCGTGCTTTTCGATGGCGCCAATGTCGCCGACTTCCTTCGCCTTGTGCTGCTCGGCCATCAGGTCTTCCACCTTGGCGAGCAGGCCTGGATCGTTGGCGATCAAGTCGGCCACCAGGGGATGCTCGGGCGCAAGCTGCAACGAGGTCGCGCCATAAATCGTATCCACGCGCGTGGTGAAGACGGAGATGGTGTCGCCCGCCGGTCCAGCGGCGCCGTCCAGCTTGAAATCAACCAGCGTGCCTTCGCTGCGGCCGATCCAGTTACGCTGCATGGTGCGCACCTTCTCCGGCCATCCTTGCAAAGTATCTAAACCCTGCAACAGTTCGTCGGCGTACTTGGTGGTGCGCAGGAACCATTGTTCCAACTCGCGCTGCTCGACCGGCGTGTTCTCGTGCCGCCAGCAGCAACCGTTGGGCAGCACCTGCTCATTGGCCAGCACAGTCGCGCATTCGGGGCACCAGTTGACTTTGCTCTTCTTGCGATACGCCAGTCCCTGCTCGAAGAACTTGAGGAAGAACCACTGGTTCCAGCGGTAGTACTCGGGCAGGCAAGTGGCGATTTCCTTCGACCAGTCGTAGGCAAAGCCGAGGCGCTTCATCTGCGCCTTCATGCTGGCGATGTTGTGCAGCGTCCATTGCCGCGGCGGAGTCTGGTTCTGGATGGCCGCATTCTCCGCCGGAAGTCCAAACGCGTCCCAGCCCATGGGATGAAGCACGTTGTGGCCCTGCATCCACATGTAGCGCGCCAGGGCATCGCCGATGGCGTAGTTGCGCACGTGCCCCATGTGCAACGCGCCCGAGGGATACGGCAGCATTTCGAGCACGTAATACTTCTTGCGGGAGCTGCTCGGCGGTTCGGCGCGATAGAGATCGGGATTCTGCGCCCAGCGCTCGGACCACTTTTGCTCGATTGCCTGCGGGTCGTAGCGGTCGACGCGGCTGGCGACGCCACCATTGACGACTTCAGTTTGGGCGCGCGATTGCGGCTTCGTGTTCGGCTCTTTGGACTTGGAGTCGGCCATAGGTGTTCTTTTGACGCGCTTGGGTAAATCTTGATTTTACAATGTGCGGACGCGCGGTTTGCGTTTGCCGCTTGCCTTCGCACCGGCGACCAGCGCTTTCAGCGCATTCACATTCGTCAGGTCGTCCAGCGGCTCGTCAATCGGCGTCTCGGCGATGAACGCCGCGTGCGCCAGCCGCGCATCATTCAGCAGCCGCCGGAATGGCGCCAGCCCAATCGATCCCTTGCCGATGTGCTGATGCCGGTCGAGCTTCGATCCGCGCGCCGCCTTGGCATCGTTGCAATGCCAAACGTACACATGCTTCAACCCAATCGTCCGCTCCAGTTGATCCAGCGTCTCCGCGAACCCGGCTTTGCTCACGATGTCATATCCCGCCACATGGGTGTGGCATGTATCGATGCACGCTCCCGCCGGCACGAAGTCGCTTAACAAGTACAGCAACTCTGCAACTTGCTCGAAGTTGCCGCCGAGGGAGAACTCCGATCCGGCGGTGTTTTCGATGAGGACGCGCAACTTGCCCGCCGCCAGGTCTAGCCCCTCCGCTGCCTGCTCGATGGCCAGCGCAACGCGCTGCAATCCTTCTTCGCGACTGCTTCCGCGGAACGAGCCGGGATGCAACACCAGAAAATCGGCGCAGAGAGCCAGTGCCCGTTCCACCTCGCCGCGAAAGGCGGCGATGGACTTGGCATGAAACTCAGGATTGCCGCCCGCCAGATTCACCAGGTAGTTGGCATGGATGACCAGCGGCTTCAGTCCATACCGCTCGCGCAGCCGGGTCATCTCCTCGCACTGCGAGCGCGCCAAATCGTAGGGCTTCCATTGTCGCGGGCTGGAGGAAAAAATCTGGAACGTGTTGCAGCCCAGCCGGTAGGCACGCTCGGCTGCATTCTCAACTCCGCCGGCCGTCGAGGTGTGGATGCCGATCCTTCGCGCCGTCAGCTTGGGCGGCTGCTTGGGCGCAGGCAGCAGCTTCAGGATGTCTCGTTCTTTCTTCTCCAAATCGCGTGCCATGAACGTTTGATTCTAAACGTGGACATCGTGCGGATGTTTGCCCGCTTTTCGTTCCCAGGGCCGCGCCTTCCGCGATACACTATCTGGCACGGAAACAAGGGGTCCCTGATGCTTATCGTGATGAAGGCGCACGCCTCCGAAGAGCAGGTGGAGCGCGTCTGCGAAAAGATCGAATCGCTGGGCTTTCGCGCCCATGCCCTGCCCGGCGCGCAGCGCACCGCCATCGGCGTCACCGGCAACCAGGGTGAGGTGGAGACCGGCACTTTCGACGAGATGGAAGGGGTGCAGGAGGTCATCCGCGTCAGCAAGCCTTACAAGCTGGTCAGCCGCGATTTGAAGGAAGAAGACACGGTGGTGCGCTTCCCCGGTTCTGACGCGACCTTCGGCGGCGATGAGGTAGCAGTGATCGCCGGGCCGTGCGCCGTCGAATCCCGCGAGCAGGCATTCGCCGCCGCCGAGTGCGTGGCCCGCGCCGGCGCCCGCTTCTTCCGTGGAGGCGCTTACAAGCCGCGCACGTCCCCCTACACGTTCCAAGGTCTGGCCGAGCAGGGCCTGAAGATCTTGGCGGAGATCCGCGACCGCTTCGGCCTGCTGATCGTCACCGAAGCCATCGACAACGAATCGCTCGAACTGGTGGAGAAGTACGCCGACGTCATCCAGATTGGCGCGCGCAACATGCAGAACTATTCGCTGCTCAAGCGCGCGGGAAGGGCGCACAAGCCGGTGCTGCTGAAGCGCGGCATGTCGGCCACGCTGGAAGAATTGCTGATGGCCGCCGAATACATCATGAGCGAGGGCAACTACAATGTGATTTTGTGCGAGCGTGGCGTGCGCACCTTCGCCGACCACACGCGCAACACCCTCGACCTCAGCATTGTGCCGGCGGTGCAGCGTTTGAGCCACCTGCCGATCATCGTCGATCCCAGCCACGGGACTGGCAAGCGCAACAAGGTGACACCGCTGTCGCGCGCCGCGGTGGCCGTAGGCGCCGACGGTCTGATCATCGAAGTCCACCCCGATCCTGACCGCGCCCTCAGCGATGGCACCCAATCGCTCTTTCCCCAGCAGTTTGCCGATCTCATGGTTGAGGTCCGCCAGATCGCCAACGTGCTCGGCCGCTCCGTCGCCGAGCCTGTCGCCAATCCGGTAGCTCACCGAAGCAACGTAACCGCTGGATCGGCCGCTGCTCGCTGATGCGCACGGCATCGCTGTGGCTGCGGCAACTTTCGGCGCGGCAATGGCGCTGGGCGCTCTGCGTGCTGATCTTCACGCTGGGCCCGACCGGCTGCCATCGACGCCCCACCGTTGAGCCCGGCTATCACGAATACGCTTACGTCACCAACGGCAAGAGCAACTCGGTCAGCGTTCTCGATCTGCTTCAGCTTCGCAACGTCAAGACCATCGCGGTAGGCGCAGGTCCAACCGGCGTCGCCGCCAGTCCCACGCGCAACGAAATCTATGTTGCTAATGCTGATTCGAACAACATTAGCATCATTAATGCTGAGCGCAATGTAGTCGAGGCGACCATTGGCGTTCATCGCGCGCCCTACTTCGTCGCGCTCTCCCCCGACGGCAAGCGCGCTTACGTCGCCAACTCGGG